>Ga0207686_10000273_pt1 | contig 38377 bp, 5 predicted proteins | sample KBSM24metaG_FD_184396 | JGI IMG/M metagenome (GOLD analysis project Ga0207686, IMG submission 184396) | Miscanthus rhizosphere microbial communities from Kellogg Biological Station, Michigan, USA - KBS M2-4 metaG (SPAdes) (version 2) | ecosystem: Host-associated > Plants > Roots > Rhizosphere >...
GAAGGTGTGTGTCAGTAGCGGGGTGAAATCGACGCGCCCGCTCTTCACCACTTCCATCAGCCGGCGCATTCGTTCTTTCCCGCCGGGGCAAAGCGTAGTAACGATGCGGTTGTCAGCCAGACCCGCCCCAAAAGCTTCGTAGGGAATTTCCAACTTGCCGGAATAAACACCGAGACTCGAGAGTGTTCCTCCTGGGCGCAGGCAGCGCAAAGCACTCTCGAACGTCTGTTGAGTGCCGAGAGCTTCAATCGCGACATCTGCTCCTCCACCTGTCAGACGTTTCACTTCGGCGATTACATCCAGGGCTCGGTAGTCGAGAGCAACGTCAGCACCCATTCGCCTGGCCGTTGCCAGACGTGCGTCATCGCCATCGACGCCGATGACCATGGTCGCCCCCATCAATTTCGCGCCGGCAGTCGCGCAGAGACCAATTGGTCCCTGCGCAAAAACTACGACTGAATCACCGATGCGTATCTGGCCGGATTCAGCACCGCCGAAACCGGTCGAGGCAATGTCCGCGAGCAGCACGACTTGTTCGTCGGATAACTCGTCAGGAATTTTCGCGAGATTCGCCTGAGCGCTGGGCACACAAAGATATTCCGCCTGTGCTCCATTGATGGTGTTGCCAAAGCGCCAGCCGCCGATTGCTTCATAGCCTTCGCCATGTCCGCACTGTGAGAGTTGACCCGACAAGCAAGCGCGACACTGGCCGCACGGGGTGATGGCTCCGACCAGCACGCGATCACCGATGGCATAACCCGTTACTCCATCACCCAGTTCTTCGATCACGCCCACGGGTTCGTGGCCGATGATCAATCCCGGCTTGACCGGATATTCACCGCGCAGAATGTGCAGGTCAGTTCCACAGATCGTGGTTAACGTGACTCGGATTACGGCCTGGCCAGCGCCAGCGCGCGGCCGCTCGACTTCTTCAACGCGGATGTCGTTCTTTCCGTGAAAAACAGTAGCCTTCATTTTCGCCATTGACGATTTGCCTCACAGTCCTGGTTTTTTCTGCGCCAAACAACGGCGTCAGGGTCGTAAATTTCAAAGCGCATGCGCCGGAACACGACAGGAAAGCACCACGTCACAGACTGGAATTCTGAGTGGGTGCTATGAACTCAGCTTCTTCTTCGTCGGTCATTTGACGAAACACGGCCTCAGGTCCGTGGTTCGCGTGGCTGTATGCGACGAGGGATTGCCGAGTCGCTTCATTAAAGAGAATCTCATAGCTGAACTTCTCTTTAATCTCGCCGTCTTTCTCGATGACGAAGGCTGACATGATCTTTTCCTCTAAATGATCACACGGTTAGTACGAATCACTCACTAGCTGAACTCACTAATCTCACTTGTGGAATCTTGACCTGTCTCAGCGTGCATGCAGCGCTCGCTCCGGATACCGCCATCACTTCGGCGCAGGGGCGGCTTTCCCGACCGACTGGTTGCTGTACATCAGGCGACGTAAATCGCTTAATACTTTTCAGCAGCTCGGAAATGTTGGGCTTGATCACGTAATCGTTGGCGCCTGCCTCAATCCCTTTCCTCTTATCGGCTTCATACGCCGCCCCGGAAAAGAAGAGAATCGGAATTTGCGAGTCAGCGGCACGCATTCGTCGACACAATTCAAAGCCATCCATCTCAGGCAACCTGCCGTCGAGCATATACAGGTCGAAATGTTCTGCTTGAATCAGGGATAAAGCCTGGGCGGCAGTCCCTACCGCTTTGGCTTCAATGAAGGCGAGCTGTAATAGCGTGACCAACATTAGGCGGGAGTCCTCGTGGTCGTCAACGCAGAGAATCCGGGGTCGGGCGCCCGTTGGCATTTGTGACTCCTTACTTCAGGGAGTGTTTCTCGTAACATTCGTAACCTAAATTAGTTGAAATCCTCCGTCTGTGCGTTAACACACATAAAAGCCGGAGTCTTGTTCGCGCCTCTTGCGACTGTGTGTGTTGCCGCACAGACTCCTCGCGGCTCGAGTTGTACGTTGCTGTTAGTCATTCTTCCGACAGATCAAGTCGAACCTGCCGACAACTTTGCTTAAGGCCTTCGAGCTGTCTCGAGATGACCCGTTGCAAGGAGTACAACCCCATGTCAATGATCGATATAACCACGGTAGGTTTTTTTCTTTCCGATCGACGACAGAATTCCGCCCTCGCGTTCGTCGCCTGGATTGTTTTGGGTGCGGTCGCCGGATACATCGGCAGCAAACTTATAAACCGGACGGGTCAGGGGCGGGACCGCGACATCCTCTTAGGCATTGTCGGGGCAATTGTCGGTGGGTTCCTGTCCAATCTGTTCCGAGACGCAGGTGTCCCGGTGCTGAATCTTTATAGTGCGTTTGTGGCGATTATCGGCGCCGTCGCGTTCCTGATCATTTATCACGCGCGTTCACTAGCCGGAGGAGTTCGTCAAAGGCGCTCTTGATCTGATCGCGTCGCAGTCAGTGTGACTGGCGGAGTGATTGGTATCCTCGTCGGGATAGCGTTGTCGCTCGCGATCGTATCGCAAGGCCTCGATCGGATCCAATGCCGCCGCTTCCTCCGACACCTTCGTAGATTCATAAAGAGCGTACAAACGCCCTAACAGACTTTGGCGACGCGACTCAGGCTTTCAGTTTTTACGGCTTGCCTTTCGCCTAGGTAAGCCTACCCAACTGGGGCCTTTACAAACTTTAAGCAATAAAGCAAAAAAGTACTTGACAATCATTTCAGTACGGGTACTCTGGCTCAGTCCGAAATTTAAGGAGTCCGTGTTTGCAAACTGGCTGGCCGCCGGAACATTGAATGTCCGACCGGTCATCGCCTCACAGCTCACGCCTTCGACCCGTTATCCGCAGACATCGAACGAACAGCGATGTCGCGGGTGCCAGGGTAAACAGTCAAAGCTTCTGAGCATCTCAACGTCTTGAAGCTCGATAATATTGAAAATGGGTTTGGCCAAGGGCGCTCTAATTAGTATTAAGTTTTTGCGCCGCAGTAAATAGATATCATGCTAGTTGGTGAAGAGTCCCTAATTTCTGATCGAGGCAGCTCTGCGGAATTCGACGGGCTAGAGTCAGCCGTACGAAGTTATTGTCGGTCGTTCGACGGTATTTTCGCGCGGGCGCGCGGGGCGATTGTGTATGACCAGGATGACCGTCGTTACGTAGACTTCCTGGCAGGGGCAGGGGCACTCAGCTATGGCCATAATGATCCCCACATCAAAGACGCCGTAATCGACTATTTGCAAACCGACGGTATTCTCCACTCGCTGGATCTACACACCACTACCAAGCTAGCTTTCTTACGCAAGTTCCGAGATGTCATCCTGGCCCCGCGCGGGATGGACTACCGCGTCCAATTCTGCGGACCGACGGGCGCTGATGCCGTGGAAGCGGCATTGAAGCTGGCGCGCAAGGTTACTGGAAGAAGCACGGTCATCGCGTTCACCAATGCCTACCATGGTGTCACCCTGGGCGCACTGGCGGCGAGTGCCAGCGCATATCATCGCGGGGCAGCCGGGACTCCTCTCCAGTTCGTTGTGCGAATGCCGTACGAGGGGTATCTGGGTCAGGACATGGATACTATAGCCCTCATACAAGACATGCTCGCGACGGGCAGTGGGGTCGAACAGCCGGCAGCTATTATTGTCGAGACGGTTCAAGCGGAGGGTGGAATCAACGTTGCCTCTCATGAGTGGCTAAAGCGGTTGGCGGACCTCGCCAGCCGCAACGGAATTCTGCTGATCGTTGACGATATTCAGGTCGGCTGCGGTCGCACAGGCCGATTCTTCAGCTTTGAACGAGCGGGTATACAGCCGGACATTGTCTGTCTATCGAAGGCCATCGGCGGGATCGGTTTGCCGATGGCCATTAACCTGGTCAAACCAGAGTATGACGTGTGGAGCCCCGGCGAGCACTGCGGTACATTCCGGGGTAACAACCTGGCCTTCGTAGCTGCGACGGCGGCCCTCGATTATTGGCAACGACCCGACATGGAGCAGGAGATCACCCGCCGTGCTCAGACGATCCGCCGGTGTTTGGACCAGCTAGCCGATCACCATCAGCAGGACTGCAAGGGTGTCAGAGGTATCGGCATGATCCAGGGGATAGCCTGGCGTGACGCAGAACTAACTTCGAGGATTTTGCGCGCGGCCGTCACGCGTGGGCTGCTGGTAGAGTCCTGCGGAGCCTACAAGACTGTTATCAAGTTGCTACCGCCGTTGACTATTTGCGAAGAGGAGTTGGCGGAAGGACTTGCGATTTTGTCAGATGCGATTGGCTCCGCCGTTGGCTCAGTTGGAACAGAGCGGGGCGCCAAGGCCGATGATAGGCAACTCAAGTGAGTCAGTGAAAAGCACTGGTTGATACGACGGTGTACTCAACGTAAGTTGATGATTATCCATCAGTCCCAGAGTTAAAAACTCACAGATTCAGAGTCACCCTAACTGGATCGAACGAGCATCCAAAAATTCCCGATCTGGAACTCAGCTACCGATCCCAAAGCATCTTTTCCCGATGATGGTTTTTGCCACTTGTTTTCACTGGCTGCATTAATCGCATATTCACCGTGGGCCCTCGGCCTGTGGCAGATGGTTACTTGCATAAGACGGAGAGGATGAAATTGAGTTCGGAGCCGCTCGAAAGAGGTCCTGAAGAGGCCCCCACAAGCTTAGTCGAACTACTGGAACAGCGGGCGCGGTCGCCGCGCGGGGGCTACGCATTTCTTCCAGACGGCAGGACCGTAGCTGCAGAATTGAGCTTCGCCGAACTGGCCCAGCAAGCGCGCGCGATTGCAGCCCAACTTCAACGCCGGCAGATCGCCCCCGGTACGCGGGCACTCCTGCTCTATCCTCCCGGCCTGTCGTTTTTGCCGGCCTTCTGCGGCTGCTTGTACGCGGGGATAATCGCGGTGCCCTTGCCCCCGCCGGACGGCACTCGGCTCAAGAGTGCGTTACCACGAATGCAGTCCGTATTTGAAGATGCCGAACCGGAATTGGTGCTGACGACCGCGGCCATGGCGTGTGACTTGGAAGGAGAGATGAAAAGCTTTCTTCCGGGTCTATGTTGGCTCTCAACGGATGACGCTGACAGAGCTCTCCAAACGGACTGGCAGCCTCCAGTCTTCGGGCCGAACACGGTGGCTTATTTGCAATACACCTCCGGATCGACCGCCACACCTCGCGGAGTCATGATTAGCCATGCCAATGTTCTGCACAATCTCGAATATCTAAGACGTGGGTTTGCCTATGACGATGACAGCATCAGCCTCACCTGGATGCCCTACTTTCATGACTACGGACTGGTGGATGGATTGCTCCAACCGCTGTACAGCAACATACCTTCATTTCTGCTTTCACCACTGACCCTTCTCAAGCGACCCGCGCGCTGGCTGGAAGCCATTAGTCTTCACCGTGCGACCCACAGCCACGGCCCGAACTTCTCGTACGAGCTGTGCCTACAACGCATCAGCCCACAGCAGCGGCGGGGCTTGGATCTGAGCAATTGGCGGGTTGCTTGCAACGGAGCTGAACCGGTTCGCGTCGACACCTTGCGCCGCTTTAGCGAGACCTTCGCACCCTGCGGTTTTCGCCCCGAAAGTTTCTATCCCGGCTATGGGTTGGCGGAGGCCACGCTGTTCGTTAGCGCAAAGCCCCACAACGCAGCTCCGGTCAGCCGTTTGTTACGGGCCGCGGCTTTGGAACAGAACCGTGTGGTGCTGCTTGATGAGGCGGCAGATGAGGAGCCGGGTCGCACGGTGATTAGTTGCGGCGTGGCGCAAGGTGTCGCACAGCTGCGGATCGTCGATCCAGACACGCGACGCGTCTGCGCTCCTGACGAGGTTGGGGAAATCTGGCTCGCGGATCCCAGCGTTGCCCTCGGCTACTGGCGAAAACCTGAAGACAGCCGCGCAACCTTTGAGGCCCGCCTGCGAGACGACCCTTCTGAAACGAAGTTCCTTCGCACCGGCGATCTCGGTTTTCTGCTTGATGGGGAGTTGTATGTCACAGGCCGCATGAAAGATCTGATCATTATCGCGGGGGTGAACCACTATCCGCAGGATATTGAGAGAACTGTTGAGACCTACTGCCCCGAAATACGCCGTGATCGTTGCGTGGCCTTCAGCATCGACCGAGACGATGCAGAGCAACTAGTAATCTTAGCCGAACCGGAACGGCTGCAAGCTGATTGGACATCATTGTTCCGCCGCATTCGTGAAGCAGTTGCAAGCCAACACCAACTCTCCGTCGCAATCGTCGTCCTGCTCAAGCGGGGTGGCATTCTCAAAACTTCGAGTGGCAAGTTGCAACGGAGTGCCTGCCGCCAGGCGTTTCTGAAAGGGCGTTTGAAGAGCCTGGCAAAGTGGGAGTCTCAAATGGTGGCGGCGGTCACCCCGAAGGCATTGCCGGTCGGCGCCAATTTAACCAAGTTGCAGCAGTGGCTATGTCAGCAACTGGCCGCAGCTCTCCATCTTGATCCGCATGAGATCGATTTGTATGCCTCGTTTGCCGAGTACGGATTGGATTCGCGTTCCGGAGTGGCCCTGATTGGAGCGTTGGAGGATTGGCTTGGCGGAGTTGAATTGAGTCCAACCGTCCTCTGGCAATATCCGAATGTGGTGGCGTTGAGCGAGCACTTGACTGATAACCATGTCGAGATACGAGGCGTGGCCTCACCCGCACGCGCCGCCGCCGAAGCGATAGCCATTGTTGGCCTGGCGTGCCGCTTTCCTGGCGCCGCCAGCGCGAACGAGTTTTGGAACTTACTACGCAAAGGACGAAGCGCGATTAAAGCCAGTCCACGAGTGCCGGGCGTGATGGCCGGCTTTCTCGATCGGGTTGAAGATTTCGACGCTGGTCTATTTGGTATTTCCGACAACGAGGCACGCGCCATGGATCCTCAGCAACGCCTGTTGCTGGAGGTCGCCTGGGAGGCGTTGGAGAATGCCGGCCTCCCGCCGAGGCATTTGGCCGGCCGGCGCGGCGGCATATTCATCGGTATGAGTGTCTCCGATCACGGCTTTGAGCGATTCAGCCGACGCGACTCGGAAGACTTGATTAATGCTCACACCGGCACCGGCCTGTCTTCTTGCGTGGCCGCAAATCGTCTGTCGTATCAGTTCGACTTGCGCGGTCCGAGCATGACGATTGATACCGCCTGCTCTTCTTCATTGGTGAGCGTGCATCAGGCTTGTCAAAGTCTGAAAAATAACGAATGTGATTTTGGGTTGGCCGGTGGCGTGAACTTGATTCTCAGCCCTTTGGTTCAATTGGCCCTCGAACGGGCCGGCATGCTCTCGCCGAGCCAGCTCTGCAAAACTTTTGACGCCGGCGCCGATGGCTACGTTCGCGGAGAGGGCTGCGGTCTGGTCGTATTGAAGCGTCTCAGCGATGCGCAACGTGACAACGATAACATCCTCGCATTGATTCGCGCCTCGGCCATTAATCAGGATGGGCGGAGCAACGGATTGACCGCACCGAATCCGTCGGCCCAACAGGAACTGATCCGCGAGGCATTAGCGCAGGCCGGACTATCCCCAAACGCGATTGATTATGTTGAAGCACACGGCACCGGCACGCGCCTTGGAGATCCAATCGAAATGGGCGCGCTACAGGCCGTTTTGGGAACCGGGCGCAAAATTTCGGAGCGTTGCTGGGTAGGATCCGTGAAGACGAACATCGGCCACCTGGAGGCCGCCGCAGGTATCGCCGGTCTAATCAAAGCGGTACTCGCGATCCGACATGGCGAGGTGCCGCCGCATCTCAACCTGCAATCCCTCAATCCACTAATCAAGTTGGCGGATACGCCGTTCGCGATCGCGGACGCTGGACCGCAACCATGGCCGCGCCATTCAAATGAAGAGATCGCGCGTCCCCGGCGGGCTGCGGTCAGCTCCTTTGGCTTCGGAGGAACCAACGCTCACGTAATCCTCGAAGAATCGCCCCAGGAGGAGCCTGAGCAGGTCAACGCACTCGAGCGCTCATCGCACCTGTTCACGCTCTCGGCGCAAAGCCCCGGCGCGTTGCGCGAACTCGCCGGCCGTTACGTCGCGTATTTGAAGGACCACCCTGAAACGTCGTTGCCGGATCTCTGCTTCACTACATCGGTCTGCCGCGCTCAACTTGCCGAGCGGTTGGCGCTTGTCGTGAGTTCCTCTTCTCAACTGAAAGCTCGTTTGCAGGCCTTCACTGATGAAGGGCATATCGCTGAAGCCGAAGTCGGACGCGCGGCCACCCAACCACCGGGAGTAGTTTTCCTGTTCACCGGCCAGGGCGCTCAACACCGCGGAATGGCGCAGCAGCTTTACGAGACGCAGCCGCACTTCCGGGCCATCCTCCAGGAATGTGATGAACTGTTGCGTGAAGAAAACGCGATGGCGCCTTCCTTGTTATCGGTGATTTTCGGGGATGACGGCGAGTTAATTGATGAAACCGCTTATACGCAGCCGGCCTTGTTTGTGGTGGAATACGCGCTCGCATGCTTATGGCAGCGATGGGGCATTGAGCCGGCGGCGCTCATGGGGCACAGCCTGGGCGAGTACGTCGCTGCCTGTCTCGCCGGCGTCTTTAGTTTGCGTGACGCATTGCGACTGGTCGCCGCGCGCGGGCGCATGATCCAGCGGTTGCCGCGCGACGGGACCATGCTTGCTGTTCTGGCCGGCGAAGATTATTTGAAGACGACCATCCGAGATTATGCAGACACCGTTTCAATCGCTTCGGTTAATGCGCCGGAGAGCGTCGTGTTGTCAGGCGATCGGCACGCGCTGGAGAGTTTACACCAGAGGTTCCTGGCGGAAGGCCTCACCTGTAGGTACCTGACAACGTCTCACGCTTTTCACTCTTCGCTGATGGATCCGATCCTGGACGAGTTCCGAGTCTCGGCGTCTGAATTAACCTATGCTCCGCCGCGTCTCCCATTAATTAGCAATCTCGATGGCCGCCTGATGGATAAGGCGCCTGACGCTGAGTACTGGACGCGGCACTTGCGAGACACGGTGCGCTTTGCTGACGGCATTCGGTGGCTTGGTGCGCAGTATCGACTGTTTCTCGAGATCGGACCGCGCGCGGTGCTCGGCGCGTTAGGCGCGCAATGCCTGGCCGGCTCAAAAGTGCAGTGGCTGCCGAGTCTCAAACCTGGAGTCCCCGACTGGGACGTGATGTTGGACACACTGGGGCGCCTGTATATCTCCGGGATGAAGCCAGACTGGGCGGGTTTCGATCAAGACTACGCGCGCCACCGAATCGCCGACTTGCCAACTTATCCTTTTCAGCGAAGACGCTTTGCCCAGTTACCCGAAGCGATTGCCCAGGTATCCGAGACAAGTGGGCGAAGCGTTGAGAAGGCGCCTGAAGGGGCAATCCCGCTTCACAGTTTGAAACGGACTGTGAATGAGATTGACGATTGGGGTTATGTGCCGCATTGGCAAGTAGTGTCACCGGCAACGGACGACGCCCCTAACAAATGGTTGATCCTCGCGGACGAGCAGGGAGTTGGTGTGGCTTTGCAGGAGCTGTTGGAGCTGCGCGGGCAGGTTTGCTCGCTGGTTACGACTGCGTCGCCAGAGTCTTTGTCGACAGGAATTCAGCAGTCCGATCCACTGCAGGTGGTTTGTCTTTGGGGTCTGGACTGGCCGCAAGCATTGGCACTTGATGCAGAGACACTTCCGCTTGTCACTGAGAAGATCGTTAGCCGTTTGTTATCGCTGCTTCAAACCCTTCTCAATCAAAGTCGGTGCCCGCTCAGCCTTTGGCTCGTGAGTCGGGGAGCAGTCTGTGCGGACAATGAAAGGGAGCCCGGGGCATGCGAGGGGGTGCTCCAGTCCATCCTCTGGGGTCTGGGCCGCTCATTGCGACGAGAGTATCCGGACTGGAACGTCAGGTTGGTTGATCTCAGCGGCAACACACAGCAGGCCGCCAATCAGTTAGCCGGCGAATGCATGGCAGCCGAGTTTCATCCGGAGGTTCGCTGGCGCGATCAGCAACGATCTGCTTGCAGTTTGCAGCGGCTGAAATTGAAAGGCTCCGTACCCCCGCGGCTTGACGGCGGATGGCTTATCACGGGTGCCTTCGGCAACCTTGGGTTGAAAATGGCGGAGTGGCTGGTGCGGCGCGGCGTCCGTCATTTATTACTGTTGGGCCGTAACTCACCCGGCGCCAAAACCAAGTCTCGCCTTGCAGCACTTGAAGCACAAGGTGCAGTCATTAAAACACGCGCAACAAATGTCAATGACTTCGCCGCTTTGCGCGAAGTCTTGAACGAACTGGACGGGACCTGGCCGCCATTGCATGGCGTGATTCACGCCGCAGGCGTAATGGATGACGGCATCCTGCATCAGCAAACAGCCGAACGTTTCAATGCCGTACTGGCGCCCAAAGTGATCGGCGGTTGGAATCTGCATCTTCTAACTGCACATCTGCCACTACGTCACTTCATCCTCTTTTCTTCCGCGAGCAGCTTGCTGGGAAACTCGGGTCAGACTGCGTATGCCGCTGCCAACGCGTTTCTTGATGCTCTGGCTGGATATCGTCACGCGCTGCGGTTGCCGGCGATGAGCCTGAACTGGAGCGCGTGGTCTGAGTCTGCTGAAGACTTCGCAGTCGCCAGAAAGTTAGCTCAGCTCGGCTTGATGCCGATAGATCCAATTCAAGGCGTGGTTGCCCTGGAGCGAACTCTGAAGTTCGACCTGCCACAAATCGCCCTGATACCGATGGAGACAGGACGCACCCTCGATAGCGTCCCGTCGATCGTGCCGATCAACGTAACGGCATTGGCGGAAGCCGAACCTGTAGCGGCCACTTTGCTCAGCCGTTTACAGCAAGCTTCGCCTGCCGAACGCCAATCCGAATTGCAGCGGCACATTCTTAACCTGGCTGGGTCGATCCTCGGTTGTGGACCGGCCGTGCTCGATCCCGAACGTGGCTTTTTCGATCAGGGCTTTGATTCGCTAAATCTCGTAGAACTGCGGAACCGCGTGCAGAGGGATTTGGGAATACCGGTGCCGATCACGCTGGCCTTCAACCACCCCACGGCTGCTGCCCTGGCCGGCGAGCTATTACAGCAGTTAGGTTTTCACGCGGCGGCTGCGAGCGCTTCACCTTCTTCGCGCTTTCCCGGAGCCACTGCAACGAGCGAAGCAATCGCCATCATTGGTATGGGCTGTCGCTTGCCGGGTGCAGTGAGCACCCCGGAAGAATTCTGGAGACTCCTTCGCGACGGCTTGGATGTGATCTCTGAGGTCCCTCAAGATCGTTGGGATGTCGACTCTTTTTATCATCCTGATCCGGATCATCCCGGCACAATCATCACGCGCTACGGCGGTTTCGTTGCCGAGGTGGACCAATTTGATGCCGCTTTTTTCGGCATCTCGCCGCGCGAAGTTCGCCATTTAGATCCACAGCAGCGCCTGCTGTTGGAGGTTTGCTGGGAAACTTTGGAACGCGCCGGGCTGCCGCCAAGTCAGTTGGCCGACACGCAGACTGGGGTCTTTATCGGTATCAGTACGAATGACTATTTGCGGCGTCTCAACCGCCTCCCTAAAGAGATCGATGCCTACATTGGCACCGGCAACGCGCTCAGCCTGGCAGCCAACCGAATCTCCTTTGTCTTCGGACTTCAGGGACCCAGCATGGCGATAGACACGGCCTGTTCATCATCGCTCGTGGCGATTCATCAGGCCTGTCAAAGCCTGCGCCTGGGCGAATGCGAACTGGCAATTAGCGGCGGCGTAAATCTGATTCTGGATCCGACAGTCAGCATCAATCACACGCGCGCGCACATGCTGGCGCCGGATGGACGCTGCAAAGCATTTTCCGCGAATGCCGACGGCATAGGCCGTTCAGAAGGCTGCGGACTTGTACTTCTCAAGCAACTATCCGATGCGCTCAATGATGGCGATCCAATCCTTGCGGTGATCCGAGGTTCTGCCGTCAATCAGGATGGCCGCACTTCGGGGCTCACCGCGCCTAACGGCTTGGCCCAGCAGCGAGTAATCCGCCGGGCCATGGACCAGGCGGCGCTGGAGCCTTCGGCAATTAGTTACGTGGAAGCGCACGGCACGGGCACTCCGCTTGGCGACCCTATCGAGGCTGACGCGCTAACAGCCGTCTTCGGCGGGACTCGTGATCAACTCACCGTAGGTTCGGTAAAGACGAATCTTGGTCATCTGGAATCTGCGGCGGGCGTCGCCGGGTTGATGAAGATCGTGCTCGCCATGCAACACCAGACAATTCCCGCTCATCTTCATTGCGACTCTCTTAATCCCAACGTAGATTGGTCTCGGAATCGGCTGCACATTCCGAGAGAAGCTGAGCCATGGCCAACTGGAAGAGAACCGCGGCGAGCCGGCGTAAGTTCTTTCGGATTCGGCGGCACCAACTCGCATGTAATCATTGAGGAAGCTCCTCTTTCGGTAACGCGCGAGGTGGTCTCGTTGAACCACTACCTGCTCCCGTTATCGGCCAAAACCGAGACGGCGTTGAGAGAACTCACCCGCCGTTATATTGCGCATCTTGAAACGACGACGGACCATCCAGCGGACATCTGCTACACCGCCTCCTGCGGGCGCGATCACTTCGCCAGGCGGCTGGCGGTTTTGGGCGAATCCAACTCGGCGTTGCGCTCCCGCCTGATTGAATGGTTGGACGCTGAATCGCAAGGCGAGACAAGCGGAGAGATTTGGTGCGGAGACGCGACCCCAGCGAACATTCCCCCACGGACTTCGGTTCAGAACCTGCCGGCAGTCAATGCCAACCGGTGCGACTGGATAGACATGGCCGCGGCTTACGTAAGCGGATCGGCGTTGAATTGGATTAATTGTTACCAGGGACTAAAACTGCGCCGCGTGGTATTGCCCGGTCATCCCTTTGAGCGACAGGACTACTCGATAGCTCCTCCGGCTCCGCCCGTACTGCATCCGAAGTTGTATCAACTCCACTGGATCACTCAGCCCGATCCCAGACCGCTGACTGCGATTTCGGATAGTTGGCTGATTCTCGCCGACCGGCAAGGGTGGGGAGAAGCCCTGGCGACGGAACTCGAAAGTCACGGCGCGAATTCTCACCTGATTTACTGCGCACCGGTCGAAAAGGGTGAGCGCAGCATTCAGCCGAGTGATAAGCGAGCGTGGCGCGCACTACTCGACGAGGTGGGTGTCCTTCATGGTGTCATATATCTATGGGGGCTCGACCAACCGGCGAGTTCCGCACTCAATACCGACACGCTCCTCGAATTTCAACGGCACAGCATCGAGAGCCTTTTGCTCCTGGTGCAAGCCTTGAAGGACATCGCCGAGCCTCCACGACTTTGGCTCACGACTCAGGAGGCGCAGAAAGTTTTGTCGGATGACCGGATGGACGGTGTAGCCCAGAGCGCGCTGTGGGGTTTTGGACGCACACTCCCGCTCGAGATGCCGACAGTCTGGGGCGGGCTAATCGATCTTCCGGCTGAGGCGCCCACCCCGCGTCAGGCAATGTCGGTCTGCGCAGCCTTGTATGAAAGTGAGGATCGCGAGCGTGCTCTTCGCGGCGGGGAATTCTACGTGCCTCGCCTGGGTCCCGCGGTGCTGAGCCAAAACCGCAAAGTGACTATTCGTCCTGACGTTAGTTATCTGATTACCGGCGGCTTCGGCAGTCTCGGAAAGCAACTCGGGCGCTGGTTGTATCAGAACGGGGCCCGCAACCTTTGGTTGCTCGGACGGCATGCTGCGACTGACGAAGCGGCACACGCGTACATTGAAGAAATGCGCGCCATGGGTGTAACGATCCGCTTTTCCGCTTTGGATGTCTCTGATGCTGCGGCTCTGGCGTTGCAGATAGAGGAGTGGCAAAGCGTCGGTCCGCCACTCCGTGGTGTGATCCATGCAGCGGGGCTGAATGCCGAAGCTTCGCTGGCCACTCTTGATTGGCCTGCCGTCGCGGAAATCCTCGCGCCGAAACTGCAAGGCGCCTGGGCATTGCACGAAAGCACAGCGGCTTTAGAGTTGGATTTCTTCATCACCTGTTCTTCCATCGCCGGTCTATGGGGATCTCAGCGATTAATTCCGTACAGCGCCGCCAACGCCTTTCTCGATGGGCTCGCGGCATACCGCCAAGTACGGGGACAGCCTGCTCTGAGCGTCGATTGGGGACCACTGTCGGGCAGCACGATGCTGAACGAAGCTGGTGCAAATGCTCTGAGGTCGGTCGGCATTAAGCCAACACCGCTTGCTCTTTCGACGATGGAACTGCTGCCGATGCTCGCTGACGGGGCTGCACAAGTAGCTGTTGTGGCAGTCGACTGGTCACGTTTTGTCCCGCTGTACCAGAGCCTTTCCCCCACAGGTTTATTTAACGAATTATACGTGAGCGCTCGGCATCGAGACCCGTCAGAGATTGTTCCCGCTGACAGCACGACTGCCCTGGATTCGCCTCCAGCCATGTTGGCTTGGCTAAGAGCTGAGCTGGGCGCCGCTTTGCGTCTCTCGCCGGAGCAACTCGATATAGATATCCCACTGCTACGCCTGGGTCTGGATTCGTTAATGGCGGTGGAGTTGAATAACCGATTGCAAACACGACTGGGGCGGACAGTGCCGTTGGCAGCACTGCTGAGCGGGCTGAGTCTGAACGATTTGGTCACGATGCTGATCGGCGCGGCGACGGAACGTGCGCCCACTGCAGTTGCAGCTGTTGCGCAGACAGAGTGGGTAACTGGCGAGATATGAACACCGCGGAATTCATCAGCTCACTGGCCAGACAACAGGTCCAGCTCTTCGTAGAGGATGGACGATTGCGCTATCGCGCAGCCGTCGATGCTCTGAACGAAGAACTGCTGGCGCAAATCCGCGAACGTCGGACAGAGCTAATAGCCTATCTTCAGGATCATCCAACGGCGCTTGATGCATCCGAACCAACCGGCGCTTATCCGTTGTCGCCGGGCCAGGAGGCGCTGTGGTTTCTTTACGAGCTTGATCGCAGCAGCCTGGCCTACAACATTGTTTGCGCTACCCGCCTGACGCGCGATTTCAATCGCATTTCTCTTCAGGAGGCGCTGGACTCTTTGGCGGCGCGCCACGAAATGTTGCGTAGCCGGTTCACCGTCGTTGACGGCAAACCGTATCAGCGCATCATGCCCGCAGCGCCGGTGGAGCTTGAGGTCACCCAGGCCGATGGCTGGAGCGAAAGCGAGGTCGAGCAGTACATCAAGGAACTGGCAGATCGTCCGTTCGATCTCGAACGCGGGGTCGCCTCACGATGGCATCTGGTGGCGAGCGTGGCCGGTGATGCGCAACCGGCTCCCGTACTCGCTCTCATTGTGCATCACCTCGTCGTAGACTTCCGCTCGCTGGAAATTCTGTTCCGCGATCTCACCCATTTCTATAATGCCCGGCACCGCGGCGAATCGGCCGTGCTGCCTCCGCTAGCCTGGACGATTCGCGACTACGTGCAGTGGGCCCGGGCTTGGCCGAATTCGGAAGCCGGTCGCGCAGCGCGCGCCTACTGGCGGGAACAGTTGAGCGGCGATTTGCCGATCCTTGATTTGCCCACGGACTATGCGCGCCCCTTACACCAGCAATACTCCGGCGCAACGCTGATCAGCATCTTACCGCCGCATCTCACCGCTCAGTTGAAAGCGTTTGCGCGACAGCATCTAGTTACGCCCTACGTAGTATTGCTGAGTACGCTGGGTGTCCTGCTGAGCCGCTATAGCCGCCAACAAGAGTTGTTGATCGGTTCATCCATGCTCGGACGCAACCAGAGCGAACTAAGCGACCTGGTCGGTCATTTTGTCAATCTTGTCGTGTTGCGCTTGCAACTCGATGAGGACTGCGACGTTTTGAGTCTGCTGGACAGGGTGCGCGGAGTCGTACTCGACGCGCTGGCCCATCAGGAGTATCCGTTTCCGCTGTTGGTCGAGGATTTGCGCCCGCAGCGCGATCCCAGCCGGTCGCCGCTTTTCCAGGCCTCATTCGTCTACGAGCGGACGAGCGACTCTTCGGTGGACGCGCCAGCCCTATTCGACGAGGTGTTGTTCTCAGAGCTGCGCGGCGCGATCTTCGATCTCACCCTGAACGCCCTCGAGTCCGGCGACGCGCTGCGTCTGTCATGGGAGTACTCGACCGCTCTCTTTCAACCTGCCACCGTCGAACGCATGTCCGAGCACTTCGTAGAATTACTGCAGTCGCTGCTCGCCGACCCGAAACGACCGATCAACCAATTAAACCTTTTGCCGGCCGCGGAGAGGGAACAGCTTCTGGTCGATTGGAACGATACGGCGGCGGCGTTACCGCCGGCTTGCGTGCATCAACTCTTCGAAGCGCAGGCGGCGCGCACACCTGACGCCCCGGCGGTTGCGTTTGGGAACGAGGTGCTTAGCTATGCGGAGTTGAATGCCCGGGCCAATCAACTGGGGCACGCGTTGATCGAGTTAGGTGTCAAGGCCGATGCGCTGGTGGCCATCGCCCTGCGGCGCTCGCCGCAGATGATCGTCGCGCTCCTGGCGACGCTGAAAGCCGGCGGAGCATATGTGCCGCTGGATCCGGAGTATCCAGGCGAACGACTGGCCGCGATGCTGGAGGATTCAGGAGCAAAGATCCTACTCACTCAAGCAGATCTACAACCGCAGTTGCCGCGAACAGCGAAACATACGCTGTGCCTGGATACAGATTGGAAGAACTTCGCCCACCATCGAGACAGTAACCCGGACTGTCTGGTCGACCCACGCCATCTTGCCTATGTGATCTATACGTCAGGCTCGACCGGGAAACCCAAGGGCGCGATGATCGAACACCAGGGGCTGAGGAACTATTTGTGCTGGGCGATCCAATTCTACCAGCCGGAACCGGGAAAACCTGTTCCGGTTCACTCCTCAATCTCCTTTGACCTGACTGTTACCAGTTTGTATCCGCCACTATTGGTTGGTGGATACCTCGACCTTCTGCCAGAAGATAGCGGAGCCGAAAATCTCCTCGCGACGCTGGGCCAGGGCAAGAACCATAGCCTCCTCAAGATTACCCCCAGCCACCTTGAATTACTTAGTCGACAATTCGAGCCCCGTCAAATTCAGCAAATGAGCCAGACTTTGGTTATTGGTGGTGAGAACCTCTTGGCGGAAAGCGTAAGTCCGTGGCGGCAACACGCACCCGGCGTGCGTTTGATCAACGAATACGGTCCAACCGAAACGGTCGTCGGCTGCTGCGTTTACGAGTTACAGCCGCAAGATCCCTACGACGGTTCGGTCGCTATCGGCCGCCCAATTGCCAACACGCAACTCTATCTCCTCGACGGTCACGGACGTCCTACACCGATTGGCGTTCCAGGCGAATTGCACATCGGGGGCTTGGGTCTGGCCCGTGGCTACTTGAACCACCCGGAGCTCACCGCTGAGAAGTTTATTCCCGATCCGTTTAGTAATGAGCCGGGTGCACGCCTCTACCGGACCGGCGACCTGGCGCGCTACCGCGCCGATGGCAATCTGGAATTTCTCGGCCGCTGCGATCATCAAGTCAAGGTTCGCGGTTTTCGCATCGAGCCTGGGGAAATCGAGGCCGCGATTGAAGTTCATCCCGCTGTGCAGAACTCCGTCGTCCTGTCTCGCGAAAACGGGCCGGGGGACCAGCAGCTCGTGGCTTATCTCGAATGCGACCTGGCAGGCAGCCACGCTGCAGCGAGGCGCCGCGAGCTGGCTGAATTCCAGCTTGAAAGCTGGCGGAACGTCTTTAACGACATTTACGAAAAGAACGGTGAGGATCACGATGAGCGGTTCGATACGTCTGGTTGGATCAGCAGCTACACCGGCCAGCTCATTCCGCGGGATGAAATGAAAGCCTGGTTGGACGATACCGTCTCGCGGATTCTGGAGCTCGATCCTCGCCGGGTGCTGGAAATCGGGTGCGGCACCGGGATGCTACTACATAGAATCGCACCACACGTTGAGACATTTGTCGGTTCCGATATTTCGGATTCGGTTTTGACCAGGCTGCAGGTGGCGGTCAACCGCCACGGATTGAACAATGTGACGTTGCGTCGCGGTGAAGCGAATTCGTTTGGCGCGGTCGACGGGCGGGGATTCGACACGGTCATTCTCAACTCAGTCATTCAGTATTTTCCCAGCGCCGAATATCTCCTCGATGTCCTCTCTTCCGCGGTTGAAGCGGTGGCTGATGGTGGCGCCATATTTCTCGGCGATATCCGATCGCTGCCACATGCAAAGCTCTTTCACACTTCGGTTGAATTCCACCGGGCGAGCGCTGAGTGTTCGCGGGACGAACTCCACCGACGCGTAACGGTGGCCGCAGAGCGCGAAGAAGAATTGCTGATCGATCCGCAGTTTTTCCACGCGTTAGGTTCGCGGCTTTCGCGGCTCGGGCAGGTTGATATTCAACTGAAGCGCAGCAGCGCCGACAACGAAATGAGCAAGTTTCGCTATGACGTTGTCCTGCGAGTTGGTCCGCAACCAGACGTGAGTTACCCGTACCTGGTTCGTGAGGATGCCTCGGCAGCCGGAATTGGTGGCGATGAAATACACCGGTTGCTTGCCGAAGCAAAGTCCGACACGATTCTCATAGAAAGCGTGCTCAACCGGCGCCTCGCGGCCGAGATCGAGGTCTGGCAATGGTTAAATGATCCTTCAACGAACGAATCGTTGGGCCAACTCAGATCGCGACTCGCGTCGGCGCCGCCGCGCGGCATCGATCCGCAGGAAGTCTGGCGACTCGGCGAGTCGTTGGGGTATTCAGTTTCGGTCAGGTGGTCAGACGCGGAACCTGATGGTGGTCGATTCGACGCTCTTTTCCACCGATCGAACAACGGTCGGATCCCGGCAAGCGTGCAGGCAGTGGCCAGGCCCCTGGAGGCAGGCGTGCGGCCGTGGAATGGGTACACCAACGACCCGGTGCGTAGCGCGAGCTACAACATCGTAGTCTCCGAGGTCCGCGACCTGCTCGCCGCGCGCCTGCCGGCTTACATGATTCCGTCGCACTTTGTGTGTCTCGAACGGTTTCCGATTACACCCAACGGCAAGCTTGATAGGAGGGCGCTGCCCGGACCAGAACCACTCGCTTCCATCCACGCCGTCGCTCCGCGAAACGCGCTGGAAGAGATTCTCGCGGGCCTTTGGGCCAGTGTTCTGCATTTGAGTACCGTTGGTATTCACGACAACTTCTTCGAGCTGGGTGGTCATTCGCTGCTCGCCACCCAGTTGACCTCTCGCGTCCGCGAGGCACTGGGAACCGCCGTGCCGGTGCGCTGGCTGTTTGAAGCGCCCACGGTTGCTGAGCTGGCGGGGCGCATTCAGTCGGCCGAACAAAACGGTGATTCAGCCGGCCCGATCCCGGCGAACGGAATAATCGCCGGCACGACTCGCATCACTCCCGATCTGCTACCGCTGGTCAGCCTTACTCAATCTGAAATCGATCAGGTGGTGTCGAGTGTTGAGGGCGGGGTAAGTAATGTGCAGGATATTTACCCGCTGGCGCCATTGCAGGAAGGGATTTTCTTCCATCACCGGCTGCAAGACATCGGCGACGCGTACCTGAATTACGCCCTGCTGGTTTTCGATTCGCCGGCGCGGAGCGAAGCCTTTATCGCTGCCCTGCAAGCAGTGGTTGATCGTCACGACATCCTGCGCACCGCCGTGGTCTCGGAACAATTGTCTGAGCCGGTGCAGGCGGTTTGGCGCCAGGCGCCGTTACCCGTCGAGAGGTTGCATTTCGATCCCGCCTTAGCGCCGGTCTCCGAACAACTGGTCGAACATTGTCATCCGCGGCACACGCGCATGGACTTGAACCGCGCCCCGCTGCTAAGGATAACGTTGGCGCCGGACGGCACTCGCATCTTGCTGCTCTTGCTCTTTCACCACCTGATCGCGGACCACACGACTTCCGAGGTCGTGTTGGAAGAAGTCGCGGCGCACTTGCGCGGCACGGTGGATCAACTCCATCCGCCCGTGCCTTTCCGCAACTTTGTGGCGGCGGCGCGTGAAATCACGCCGGCGGCGCACGAAGCTTTCTTCCGTGACATGCTCGGCGCGATCGAAAACCCAACCGCGCCGTTTGGCATCCTGGATGTACAGGGCGATGGCTCAGCAATTGTCGAGGCGCGCCGCGAACTGCCGATGCAGCTGGCGCGACGGCTGCGCACACAAGCGGGTCGACTGGGGGCGACACCTGCCGCGCTGTGTCACCTGGCATGGGCGCTTGTACTCGCTCGCTGTTGTGGTCAGGACGACGTCGTCTTCGGCACCGTGCTCTTCGGTCGCCTCCAGGGCGGGGCGGGGGTTGAGCGGGCCCTGGGGATGTTCATCAATACCTTGCCGATCCGCATCAGTTGCGATGCGCGCCCTGTAGCCGCGGCGCTGCGCGAGACGCAGCAGAGCCTAATGGGGCTTATGCGCCATGAGCACGCGTCGCTCAGCCTGGCCCAGCGCTGCAGTGCGATACCTTCGCCGGCGCCGCTCTTCACGGCCCTGCTGAACTATCGTCATAGCCGGGTGGCCGACGCCGGCCCGCTCATCGATGGGGTCGAAATCGTGCCAGGCGAGGAGCGCACTAATTATAGGTTCACCATGACGGTGGATGATTTGGGTGACGGCATTGACCTGTTCGCGCATGTCGATCACACAGTTGATCCGGATCGGATCTGCGATTTCATGCAGCACGCGCTCGAAGCACTGGTCGCCGTGGTCGAAGATGCGCCGCAAACCCCACTCTGTGAACTAGACATTCTGCCGATCCAGGAGAGGAAACAACTCCTGGTCGATTGGAACAACACGGCGGCATCATTGCCGCAGGCGTGCGTGCATCAACTGTTCGAGGCTCAGGCAGCGCGCACACCTGAGGCCCCGGCGGTTGTGTTTGAGAACGAAGTGCTTAGCTATGCGGAGTTGAATGCCCGGGCTAATAAACTGGCTCGCACGCTGATCGAATTCGGTGTCAAAGCTGATGCGCTCGTCGCCATCGCGCTGGACCGCTCGCCGCTGATGATCGTGGCGGTTCTGGCGACGCTGAAGGCGGGCGCAGCATATGTGCCGCTCGATCCGGAGTATCCGGCAGAACGGGTGGGGTTCATGCTGAAGGATTCCGGGGCGCGAATCCTGCTCACGCAAGCAGCCCTGAAGTCGCGGCTGCCCGCGGCGGAACATACATTTTGCCTGGACACGGATTGGAAAAGCCTGGCCGACCCACAGCCAGATCATAACCCTCAACGTCCGGTCGACTCACAGAACCTCGCCTATGTCATCTATACATCGGGTTCGGCCGGCACACCCAAAGGTGTGGCGATGCCGCATGGGCCGCTGTGTAATCTGATCGACTGGCAATTGAATAACACCCCCGCAATTGACGGCAATACTCTCCAGTTCACGACGCTGAGTTTTGATGTCTCCTTCCAGGAGATCTTCGCTACGCTCGTCGCAGGAGGCTGTCTCTTTTTGATAGACAACGAGGCGCGCCGGAATAGCAGCGATCTGCTACGGTTTCTTGACGCCCAAAAGACGCAGCGGTTGTTCATGCCCTATGTGGCATTGGCCGCTTTGAGTGAAATGGCCGTCCATAGTGGCGTCACGCCGCGTGCATTGCGCGCGATCTTTACCGCCGGAGAACAACTGAGAATCACGCCGGCCATAGCCCATCTCTGCGAGGCGACCGGCGCCAGCCTGCACAACCATTATGGCCCCACCGAAGCTCACGTGGTGGCTGCGTTCGATCTCGGTCCGGATGTAACTCAGTGGCCAGAGTTGCCGCCCATCGGCCGTCCGATTGCAAACACTCAACTTTACGTGCTCGATGATCACGGTCGACCGGCGCCAATTGGAGTTGTGGGCGAGCTGCACATCGGCGGTGCGGGCTTGGCCCGCGGCTACTTGAACCGGCCTGCGCTCACCGCCGAGAAATTCATACCCGATCGTTTCAGTAGTGAGCCGGGCGCGCGTCTCTACAAGACCGGGGATATGGCGCGCTATCGTGCTGACGGCAATCTGGAGTTTCTCGGGCGTCTCGATCATCAAGTCAAAATCCGCGGCTTTCGCATCGAACTGGGCGAAATCGAATCCGCCCTGGCCGCCCATCCATGCGTGCAGGCGGCGGCGGTGATCGCGCGCGCGCAGGATCAGGGCGACCAACGTCTAGTGGCCTATGTGGTGGCGGCTGGAACTGCACCGGCAGCCGACGAGTTGCGAGGCTTCCTACAGCAGACGCTCCCTGACTACATGCTGCCGGCGGTATTCGTGTTTATGCCGACCCTGCCGCTGACGCCTAGCGGCAAGCTTGACCGGAAGGCGCTGCCTAAACCGGAGATGAATGCGACAGCCGAGCACTATGTAGCGCCGCGCACGTCCACTGAGCAAACCTTAGCCAGGATCTGGGAGGAAGTGATCGGTCACGAGAGGGTAGGGATCAACGACAACTTCTTTGAACTGGGCGGCCACTCCCTGCCGGCCATTAAGGTGTTGTCGCGGATACGAAACAACTTCAGCGTAGAGTTGTCCCTGACCGTGCTGTTCGAACAGCCAGTGTTGCGCGATCTGGCAGCGCAGATCGATTCTACGCGCCAAAGCAACACGCTCCCGCCTCTGCTTGCACTGACAGAGGGTGAGGAACTACCTCTCTCCTCCGCGCAGCAGCGGTTGTGGTTTCTTTCGAAGTTACAAGCCGAAGCCTGGTCCACTTACACGATCAACGCGACGCTGCGGTTAAGGGGAGTACTTGATGAGCCGGCTCTGCGTAAAGCGCTCCGGCAGCTGACCGAGAGACAACTGAGCTTACGTATGAATTTCGGCAGCGTCGATGGCAAGCCCATCGTCACCATCAGGCAGCCTTATGAAGCACTCGTCGTCGAGGATTTGCGCTCGCTGCCGGTTTCAGAACGTGATGCCGCTGTTACCCGACTGGCTAATGCACAGGCCCAGCGTTCCTTCGATCTCGGAGAGGACGAGTTATTGCAGCTCCGACTGTTGCAATTGGCGGAGGAAGACCAGGTACTGCTCTTCAGCATTCATCACATCATCGCGGATGGCTGGTCCATGGACTTATTGATTCGGGACCTATCTCAGCTTTACTCGGCCTATCATCGCGGACAAGCTCCGGCTTTACCCCCGCTGCCCATTCAGTACCCGGACTATGCGGCCTGGCAACATCGCTGCCTTCAGGGTCCAGCTCTCGCGGCGCAGCTGGATTATTGGCGCGAACAGCTTGGCGACGCGCCCGCGAAACTGGATCTGCCCACCGATTTTCCACGGCCGGTGGTGATGCAAAACAAAGGCGGGGCAGTGTTTCTGACGCTCGACCCAAGTTTGATCGGCGAACTTCGAGTGCTTGCCAGACAGTCGGACAGTACCTTGTTCGCGGCCCTGCTGGCGGCTTTCAACATTCTGCTCTATCGCTACAGTGGTCAGACGGACATTTCTGTCGGCACGCCGGTCGTTAATCGAAACCACAGCCAGCTCGAAGGGGTGGTTGGCCTTTTTCTTAATGCGCTCGTGATGCGCACGCGGATTCTGCCGGCCGCCAGTTTTCGAAGTCTGCTCGGTGACGTTCAGCGAACAACTGTCGCTGCCCTCGCGCACCAGGACGTCCCTTTCGAGTATCTCGTCGAAGAGTTGCAACCACAGCGCAGCCTCAATCACCACCCGATGTTTCAAGTCATGCTGAACCTTGACAACGCGCGCACCGAAGAGGTGCGGCTCGAGGGCTTGGAGATCGAGGCGATGAGTATGCCGCACATGCTGTTGGCAAAATTCGATATGAGTCTTTCGCTCTCCGAAAATGCTCGCGGCGGATTAGACGGGAGACTGGAATATGATGCCGAACTATTTGCCGAAGAGACGATCGAATTCCTCGCCGAGTCCTTTGTCACTCTCGTTACTCAGATCGTAAACCATCCCGATGCTCCGATGACTGAACTGTCAGTCTTGAGCGAGTCCTGGCGCGAAAGGACAGCGAACTCGGTCCGACAGCCGCGACCGAAAACTCCTCCAGTTAGTTTCGGCGGCATCGAACAGTCAATTCCCAACCGATTTGCCGAACAGGTGCGGCGCTATCCGGAACGCATTGCGATTCGCACGCAGAGCACGACGCTGACCTATACCGAACTGGACCAGGCCGCCAGACGAGTGGCCGCGGCGCTGTTGGCGCTGCCGCCATCGCGACGCGTCGCTCTGTTGCTACCGCACGACGCCAGCATGACCACGGGCGTCATCGGCGTGCTGCAAGCAGGCCGTGCTTACGTCCCTCTCGATCCTGCTCACCCGACAGAGCGTCTGGCCTATATTCTCGACGATACAGAAGTCTCGGTCATTGTGTGCACGACCGCGCTGCGTCCGCTGGCCGAGAGCTTGGCGGGAGCGTCACGTCACGTCATAGACATCGACAACCTTTCGATCGAGGCTGCCGCTGAATTGCCGGCGGTGTCCGCTGATAGCATCGCTTACGTGCTCTACACCTCCGGCTCCACAGGTCATCCGAAGGGGGTCTTCCAGAGTCATCGCAACGTGCTTCACTTCATCCGCGAGTACACGGAAAACTTGCACATCGTGTCAGATGATCGAGTCCTTCAGGTTGCCTCCTATTCGTTCGACGCGAGTGTAATGGACATCTTCGGCGCGCTGCTGAACGGCGCCACCCTCTATCCGGTGAACCTCAAAACCGTAAGCCTCGAAGACGCTTCTGCCTGGATAGGCGAGGAGGAGATTACGATCTTCCATGCGACGCCGACAGTCTATCGTCTCTTCGTCGCAGCAATGATTCAACCTCTGCCGTCCGTGCGGTTAGTAGTGTTGGGCGGTGAGCCCGTTATTCGTTCGGATGTCGAGTCGTACCGCCGCCATTTCAATTCCGACTGTCTGTTTGTCAACGGTTTCGGGCCTACCGAATCAACCGTGACGATGCAGTATTTTCTGGACCACTCAACGCCCGTGCTTCGCTCAGGCGTGCCGGTCGGTTACCCAGTCGGCGGTACGGAGGTTTTGCTGCTCGATGCTGACGGCGAGCCGACGGAGCTCTATGGTGAAATTGTGATTCGCAGCGCTCACGTAGCGCCGGGTTATTGGCGGCAAGAGTCTCCCAGCTTCAGCGACGATCCACAATTTCCCGGCCAGCGTCTCTACCGCACGGGCGACCTGGGTCGCCTCCTGCCGGATGGCAGCCTGGAAGCTGTGGGCCGCCGGGACGATCAGGTCAAGCTTCGTGGATTTCGCATCGAGCCCGGCGAAATAGAAACAGTCCTGCGCCAGTATCCAGGAGTTCGCGAAGCGGTGGTGACACTTTGGTCAGGAAGCCACGCCTCAAGCTCTGCTGTCTCAGAGCCGCGCCTCATAGCCTATGTGAGCGGAGAAGTGGAGCCGGCCGAATTAAAGAAATACGCACAGCAGAAGCTGCCGAATTACATGGTTCCAGCCACGACCATAGTCCTGCCCTCGTTGCCGATGACGGTCAGTGGGAAGCTCGACCGCCGTAGTCTTCCGCCGCCGAATTTCGAGGCCGACACGGGCGAGGCGATTCTCCCACTTGCGGAAACGATCGCAATCGCTAACCCTGAGACCGAAGAGGTGCTGGCCGGCATCTGGGGCGAGCTGCTGGGCACCACCGTTCGCGACATGGGCGCGAATTTCTTTGAGCTTGGCGGACACTCACTGCTCATAATTCAACTGCTCTCGCGTATTCGCGACACCTTTGACGTCGAGCTCCCACTCCAGCTTCTTTTCGAACAACCTGTGTTGCGCGATCTGGCGATGCACATCAGTGCAGCGCGCCAGGGCGATGGCGCGCCGCCCCTAGTGTCACTGGCGGCTGATGCAGACCGGCCGCTCTCGTTTGCGCAACAGCGGCTCTGGTTCCTCTCGCAATTGCAATCCGAGGCCGGGGATACGTATGCCATCACCGCTGCGCTGCGTCTCGATGGCAAGCTTAACGAGCCGGCGTTGCGCGCGGCCCTGGTACAACTCACGGCGCGACAACAGAGCCTGCGAATGAACTTCAGCGGCCAGGGTGGCCCCGCCACCATCTCTCTGCGTGAGCCTTACGACCCACTGTCGGTCGACGATCTGGGTACTCTAAGCCGCGCGGATCAGGAGGCGGCCATCCGCCGTTTGGCCGACGAGCACGCTAGTCGCCCGTTTGATCTCGAGCATGACGCGCTCATGCGGCTGCGGCTGCTGCGGTTGGGCGACCGCGATCACGTGCTGCTCTTTAACATTCACCACATCATCGCTGACGGTTGGTCACTGGCAGTGCTGGGCCGTGACTTGAGCGAGCTCTACTCGGCTGAGCTCGGTAAGCGGGCAGCAGAACTATCACCTTTGCCAATTCAGTATGCCGACTACGCGGCCTGGCAACGCGGTTGGTTGCAAGGCGAAACACTGGAGCGGCAAATCGGCTACTGGCGCGACCAATTGGCAGGCGCGCCAACTTTGTTAAAGCTGCCGACGGACTTCGCTCGCCCGGCCGTCAAGACTTATCGGGGAGGGCAGGTGCGCAGGTATCTCGCGCGCGAGCTGTTGGCCCAACTGCAGGATTTGAGCAAGCGCAAGAATGTAACGCTTTATATGATCCTGCTGGCTACCTTCAAGACCTTGCTCTATCGCTATACCGGCCAGGATGACATCGTCGTCGGCACGCCCGTAGCCAATCGCACACAAAGCGAGACCGAAGGGTTGATTGGCTTCTTTGCCAACACGCTGGTGCTGCGCACCGATCTGTCGAGCGATCCCACCTTCGACTCACTACTCGACAGAGTGAGAGAGGTATCGCTCGGAGCGTACGCACATCAGGATGTCCCGTTTGAGAAGTTGGTCGAGGAGTTGGAACCTGCGCGCACCTTAAGCTACAGCCCGCTTTTTCAGGTTATGTTCGTTCTGCAGAACGCTCCCAGGGGAGCGGTGGAGTTAGAGGGCCTCAGCTCTAATCCAATTGAGTTCAAGCGGACGTCGGCAAAGTTCGACTTGAATCTTTCTATGAGCGAAGAGCCGGCAGGGCTGCTGTGTTCGCTCGAGTTCAGCACAGATCTTTTTGCGGAAGCCACTGCGGCCAAAGCCCTCGAACACTTCGAGAGTCTGCTTCAGGCAATCGTGTGTGATTCGCAGCAAAGGATTTCAGAGCTGCCTCTCGTGTCCGGCTCGGAGCGGCATCAATTGCTCTTCGAGTGGAACCAAACTGCGACGGACTATCCGCGAGATAGGTGTATCCAACAGTTGTTCGAGGAACAGGTTGGACGTGCGCCGGACGCGATTGCCGTTGTGCTTGGGCCGGAGCAGCTTACCTATAGAGACTTGAACCAGCGAGCAAATCAACTCGCGCGCCACCTGCGGCGGATAGGAGTTGGCCCGGAGGTTTTGGTTGGCATCTACCTGGAACGGTCTTTCGAGATGCTGGTGGGCTTGCTCGGCATTCTCAAAGCCGGCGGAGCTTACGTGCCTTTGAATCCGGCCGATCCGCCGGAACGGCTCGCGTTCATGATTGAAGATGCGGGCATCCTCGTGCTCCTGACCCAGCAGCGGTTGTTGGAGCGTCTGCCTGACACCAGTGCACGTATCGCGTGTCTTGACACCGATTGGAGCGTCATAGCGTCAGAGAGCGAAGCTGATTTCAGAAGCACGGCGACCGCTGACAACCTCGCTTACGTCATCTACACTTCGGGGTCAACCGGCACGCCGAAAGGAGTACAGGTCAATCACCAGAACGTAGCCAGGCTGGTCAAAGAGACTAGCTACGCGACGCTAAATTCCGGCGAGACCTTTTTGCAGTTGGCGCCAATCTCGTTCGATGCGTCGACTTTTGAAATCTGGGGCAGCCTGCTGAACGGCGCAAAGCTGGTGTTGATGGCTCCTGAGGTCCCGTCGCTGGAGGAGATCGGCAGAGAGATCACGCAACATCAAGTGACTACGTTATGGCTCACGGCCGGGCTTTTTAACCAGATAGTAGAACATCAGTTGCCTAGTCTGATTGGACTACGCCAGCTACTTGCGGGCGGAGACGTCTTATCGGCCCCCCATGCGCGCAAAGTACTGGAGGAGCTGGAAGGATGCAGACTTATTAATGGGTATGGACCTACTGAAAATACAACCTTCACCTGCTGTTATCCGATTCCGCGTTCTCTGCAGACTGCTGGCTCAATTCCTATCGGACGTCCAATCGCTAACACCCAGGTTTATGTTTTGGATCAGCGCCTCAATCCCGTCCCGCGGGGCGTCGCCGGCGAGCTTCATATCGGCGGGGCAGGGCTGGCGCGAGGCTATCTTGCGAGGCCCGATCTAACCGCCGAGCGCTTTATTCCGAATCCCTTCAGCGAGGCGCCTGGAGCCCGTCTCTACAAAACGGGCGATTACGCGCGGTTTCTTTCTGACGGTAATCTCGAGTTTCTGGGACGGACCGATCAGCAGGTGAAAGTGCGCGGGTTCCGCATTGAGCCGGGAGAAATCGAGGCGATCTTGTCTGAGCATCCCGCGGTGCTCAAGAACGTAGTGATAGCGCGGGAAGACGCGCCGGGAGAGAAGCGGCTGACGGCTTATGTCGTAACGGCCGGCAATGCGACGCCCACGACAAGCCAGCTCCGGGGATTCCTCGAGACGAAGCTTCCGGGATATATGGTGCCCGCCGCTTTCGTTTTGCTGGAGGACTTGCCGCTAACTCCAAACGGCAAAGTGGATCGTCTCGCGTTATCGGCGCCAGAACCGAGCAGGCCCGATCTGGAAGTCAGCTATGTCCCACCGCGCACACCTATTCAAGAGATGATTGCAGGAATCTGGGCGGATCTGTTACGGCTGGACCAGGTCGGCGTGCAGGACAACTTTTTTGAATTGGGGGGCCATTCGCTGCTGGCGACGCAATTGATCTCACGTTTGCGCGACGTCTTTCAAGTTGAGATTGCTTTGCGGTCTTTTTTCGAACAGCCAACGGTGGCGCAAATGGCACAGAGTGTCCAGGCACAAATGGACGCAGGTCAGACTTTGGGCGCACCACCTCTGCACACCGTTTCGCGTTTAAAAACTCTGCCTCTGTCATTCGCCCAACAGCGTTTGTGGCTGCTCAATCAACTGGAGCCGGACAGCGCTTCTTACCACATACATGCGACGATTTATCTCGAGGGGCCGCTTGATAAAGTAGTCCTGCGGCAGACTATCGAGGAGATCGTTCACCGTCACGAGGTTCTGCGCACCACTTTTAAGAGTAACGATGGCCTGCCGGTACAAGTCATTCATGAGACCGCGCAGCTGGATTTGCCGGTTGTCGACCTGCGCCATTTGTCCGCAGCCGACCGCGAGGAGGAGATCAGGCAGTACGCACATGAAGAATCGCAAAGACCGTTTGACCTGATACGGGGGCCGCTCTTGCGGGCAGAAATTTTGGCGCTGGCCGAAGAGGAAAATGTGCTGCTTCTCACCATGCATCACATCATCAGCGATGGCTGGTCCGTGGGTATCCTGATCCGCGAAGTTGCAGCGTTGTATGAAGCGTTTCTGCGCGAACAGAAATCGCCCTTGGCCGAGCTGCCTTTTCAGTACGCGGACTTTGCTGTCTGGCAGCGTGAGTGGCTGCAAGGTAAGGTGCTGGATGATCAACTCGCCTACTGGCGTGGTCAGCTTGAGAACGCGCCGCCCATCCTCGAGCTGCCGACCGACCGGCAACGTCCGGCCGTCAAGACCCCCCGCGGCGGGAAGCACTCATTCACTATTTCACCACAGTTGAGTCAGCAGCTCGTGGCCTTGAGTCACCGCGAAGGCGTAACACTATTCATGACGCTTCTGGCAGCGTGGCAGACGCTCTTGGCGCGCTACTCAGGTCAGCATGACATTGTCGTTGGCTCACCCATTGCCAATCGCAACCGCTCGGAAATAGAAGGACTGATCGGCTTCTTCGTTAACACCCTGGTGCTCCGGACCGATCTCTCCGGCAATCCCAGTTTCCGCGAGTTGCTGGGCAGGGTGAAAGAGGTCGCGCTCGGGGCTTATGCGTATCAGGACTTGCCCTTTGAAATGCTGGTTGAAGAGTTGCACCCCGAACGCAGTCTTAGTCACAACCCGCTGTTCCAGGTGATGTTCTCGTTGCAGAACGCGTCGCTTGAGGAAGTGCAGCTGGCCGGCGTGCAGGCGCGCGTGCTGAATCATGACAGGGGAACGGCCAAGTTCGACTTGCTACTGAACCTGGTGGAAAGAGATGGCGGGCTGTCAGGCGTGTTGGAATATAGCGCTGACCTTTTTGAGCCTCAGACTATCGCGCGCATGGCCGAGCATTTTGGAATCCTGCTCCAGGCGATCGCAGACAACGAAAATCAATCGATTTCCTCAGTATCGCTATCGAGCGCCGAAGATCGGCGACGCTTGCTCGTGGAGTGGAACGATACCGGCACTGATTTTCCTGTCGACAAATGCATTCACCAAATTTTCGAAGAGATCGTCAAAGGCAGCCCGGACGAACTTGCGGTGGTCTCTGCCGGAGAACAACTAACGTACGCGGAGCTTAACGGCAGAGCGAATCAACTGGCCCATTTTCTGCGGCGGCTCGACGTTGGCCCGGACGTCCTCGTAGCCGTCTGCATGGATCGCACTCCGGAAACGATCGTGAGCATGCTGGCGGTTCTTAAGGCCGGCGGAGCCTATCTGCCTTTGGACCCGGCAACCCCACCAGAGCGGCTCCACTACATGATGTTGGATTCAGGTGCGGTGGTCTTGCTGACTCAAGAACGGTTGAATCAGGATCTTCCCGAGCAACAGGCCCGAGTGGTTTTCGTGGATCGAGACTGGGAGCAGATCGCGCTTGAGAGCACGGAAGATCCAGATCCCCTCGCGAATCCGAACAGCCTGGCATATGTGATTTACACGTCAGGCTCAACCGGTCAGCCCAAGGGCGTCATGATCGAAAATCGGGCCGTCTTGCGCCTGGTGCGCAACACTAATTTCGTCACCATCGGGGCCGGCGATTGCATCGCGCAAGCAGCCAACCTTGCCTTCGACGCCTCAACCTTCGAAATATGGGGTGCGCTGCTGAACGGCGCGAGCTTATACCTGCTTCGTCGCGAGGAACTGCTCGAGTTTGACGACTTCGGCAGGTTGCTGCGAGCCCGGCGCTTCAACATTCTCTTCCTGACGACAGCGCTCTTCAACCGCTTGGCCCAGTTCGATGCGAAGATTTTCGCGTCGCTGGACTACCTCTTGTTCGGCGGCGAGGCGGTCGAGCCGCGCCGTGTCCGGGACGTTCTCGAGAGCGGAGGAGCGCCACGCCATCTGTTGCACGTTTACGGACCAACTGAGAGCACCACCTTTACTACCTGGCATGAGGTGGACAAGGTCGAAGCCACCGCGGTCACGGTGCCGATCGGGAAGCCGCTTTCGAACACTGAAATCTATCTCCTTGATGAGTATCGCCAGACAGTTCCGATTGGGATAGCCGGAGAACTCTATGTTGGCGGTGCTGGCCTGGCGCGCGGTTATTTGAAACGGCCGGCACTTACCGCCGCACGCTTTGTCGAAGTCGAAGGACTGGGCCGATTGTATCGCACGGGCGACGTGTGCCGCTGGCGTGAAAATGGAGCGATTGAGTTTCTCGGACGTCTCGATAATCAGGTGAAGCTGCGCGGCTTTCGCATCGAGCTGGATGAGATCGAAGCGGTGATGCGGAATGAGGCGAATGTAAGAGAAGCAGTCGTACGCGTCGAGGGTGACGGCGAGCACCGGCGCCTGGTGGGTTACCTGCATGGTGACGACTCGCTGGATGCCGCCGTGGTTAGACAAAGCCTTCGCAGGCAACTGCCGGACTATATGGTACCGAGTCAATTAATAGTCCTGGAGGAGATGCCGCTGAATGCCAACGGTAAAGTCGATCGCAGCCAACTGACCGCAGCGCCCATAAAGAATGCAAAGTCGAAGGAAGACGATGATCCCGGCCGGATGTCCGTGACGGAAGAGTTGCTGGCGGGCCTTTGGTGCACCGTGCTCGATCGCGCAGCGGTCGGCCGCGATGATGACTTCTTTGAGCTCGGCGGTCACTCGTTACTCGCAACTCAGTTGATTTCCAGAATTCGGACGACCTTTCAGTCGCAACTACCGCTCGCGGCTGTGTTCAGCAATCCTGTACTGAGTGACATGGCAGCGCAGATCGATATTGCCCGCCGTGGGCCATTTTTTGATAGCCCGATTGTGCCACTCGACAGGACAGGTCCGCTCCCGCTGTCTTTTGCGCAGGAGCGTCTCTGGTTTCTTAGCCAACTCGAGCCGGAAAATCCTTTTTACAATACGCCGCTGGCCATGCGTTTACGCGGCCACTTCAATCGCGACTCGCTGCAAGCGGCTTTGCAGGACATGGTCAACCGGCATGAAGTGCTACGCACGGGATTTTGCAATGACGGCGGCCGGCCACGGCAGGAAGTGTTCGATGATCTTCGAATCACGCTGGCCGAGCGTGATTTAAGCGACTTGCCCGTCGACGAGCGGGAAGCGGTGCTCAGCACAGAAGCACGCCGAGAGGCCCAGACTCCGTTCTGCGATCTTTCACGTCCGCCTTTGTTTCGAGCCGTCTTACTAAAGCTGCAGACAGACGAGCACGCGCTGCTGCTGACTTTCCATCACATTGTCATAGATGGCTGGTCGCTGGCCGTCCTGATGCGTGAGCTCACTCATTTCTATAATGCTCATTGCGCCGGGGAAATAGCTGATCTCGCGCCACTACCGATTCAGTACGCCGACTTTGCCGGCTGGCAGAGGCAATGGCTAAAAGGCGAAATTCTGGATCGGCAAGTCGACTATTGGCGGGGACAGTTGGCGGCAGCGCCTCCGATGCTCGCTCTGCCCACGGATTTTCCGCGGCCGGCTGTTCAGCAGTTCCGCGGAGCCAGCATCAGCTTCAGTTTGGATCGCGCCACCCGCGATTCTCTGCATCGAATCGGCCGTGAGCATAACGCGACGCTATTCATGACACTCCTGAGCACTTTCGCGGTGCTGCTCTATCGTTATAGTGGACAAGCCGACATGGTCATTGGCTCACCCATTGCCAATCGGCAGTTCGCGGAGCTTGAAGATCTGCTGGGATTCTTTGTCAACACTCTGGCGATGCGGGTCGACCTCAGCGGTCAACCGCGCTTCAGCGAACTGCTGGAGCGGGTGCAGCAGGTTTCGCTGGCGGCATACGCGCACCAGGACTTGCCGTTTGAGAAACTGGTCGATGAGTTGCAGCCGGAACGCGATCTTAGTCGCAGCCCTCTGTTTCAGGTGATGTTTGCGTTACAGAACATGCCGCCCTCCGTGAGTGCTGTCAATGGTCTCCAACTCATCCCGCTCCACACTCAGCGTAGTGCGGCGTTGTTCGATCTGGTGCTGGACTTTTGGGATCTTCATGACGGCCTCCATGGAGTGCTGGAATACAATCGCGATCTATTTGAGCAGTCCAGTGCCGAGCGGTTAGTGCAACATCTGCAAATACTGCTGCGCGCCTTTGCTGCCGATGCTGAGCTGGCGATAGATTCCGCAACGCTGCTGGGCCATGAAGAAACCAGTCAGTTGCTTGCGTTGAGTAATGGCCCCGCGATTGAGTACCCGGTGGACCAGTCATTCGCGCAGGCCTTCGAGAATCAAGTCGCCCTGACGCCGCAGCGTGTGGCCGCAGTTGCGAACGGCGCCACGCTTGATTACGGAAGTCTCAACGAGCGCGCCAACCGAATCGCCCACTTGCTGCTTGAATTGGGTGTCGAACCTAACGTTGCAGTCGGCGTCATGGTGCCACGCGGTCTCGATTACCTCGCCACGGTGCTGGGGGTTGTTAAAGCAGGCGGCGCATTCTTGCCGCTCGATACGGCCTACCCTGCTGATCGGTTGCGCTACATGATCGGAAACAGCGGCTGCGGTGTGCTGCTGGCGACGGCCGACAGTCTGGCGCAAATAACTCCGGGTGGACTGCCGCCGAATTTGTACGACGTTGTCCTTGTCTCCGGCCCGGATGCGGTTCCCGATTTTTGGCCGGCGAGCGTGCGTTTGCACACCGAGGCAAGCCTGGCGCGCCAATCGCCTCATAACCCTTCCGTCGTGAACAGCCCGCGCGACTTGCTCTATATGATCTATACGTCTGGATCGAGCGGGCTCCCCAAGGGCGCTCTGGTTCGTCATGACGGCGCGCTGAATCATATCTTCGCCGAATTCCGGTGCCTGGAATTCCATGCCGGCTCTTCGTTCTTGCAAAGTGCTCCGGCTTCTTCGGACATTTCTGTCTGGCAATGTCTCGCGCCTTTGCTTATCGGCGGCCGCGTCGTCTTCGCGGATTTTGAAACGATGTGCGATCCGGCAGCGTTGTTTGATTTGATTCGCGAACAACGCGTGACCCTCATCGAATTGGTGCCGGTGGTGATGGACGGATTGCTGGGCTACGCCGAGGCTCTGGCGGAATCCGAGCGCGCCTTGCCGGCTCTTGAATGGGCCATGGTTACCGGAGAGTCTGTCTCCGTGGCGTTGGTCAATCGCTGGTTCGCGGTCTGGCCGACGGTGCCGCTGGTTAATGCCTATGGCCCCACTGAAGCTGCCGACGATGTTTGCCAACATACAATGCGCGAACCGCTGCCCGAGACCCAGACAAGCGTGTCGATCGGCAAGCCGTTGGATAACCTGAGCGTGCTCGTTTTGGATAGTGGCGGAAGATTGGTGCCCATCGGCGTGCCGGGCGAGATTTGCATCAGCGGTATTGGCGTGGGGGCAGGCTATTGGCGTCAACCAGAACGAACCGAGACGTCCTTTATTAAGAACCCGCTTCACGGAGCGACTTTTGGCGAGACGATTTACCGTACCGGCGATTTGGGCCGATGGCTAAATAATGGCGACCTCGAGTTTCTCGGCCGGCTCGACCAGCAAGTCAAGATAAGAGGTTTTCGCATTGAATTGGGCGAGATCGAAACTGCTTTGCGGCAGCATCCCCACGTGCGTGAGGCGCTTGTGCTGGCCCAGCCCGATTATCAGAACGAACGCCAGTTAGTGGCGTACCTGCAAGTTCAGATGGATGCGGGCAGTAGCGCCGAGTTGGAACAACATCAGGTGACGCTGTGGAAGGACCTGCATGAAGACAGCTACAGCGACACTCGGATCTTTGCCGGTGATCCCACCTTCAACACGATCGGTTGGGACAGCACATATACCGGCGCGCCTCTCTCTCAGTCAGAGATGCGCGAGTGCGTAGATAATGCCGTCGCGCGCATCCTGGAATTGCGGCCCCGCCACTTACTTGAGATAGGTTGCGGCACAGGCCTGCTGTTATACCAACTGGTACCTCATTGCCTTCGCTACTGCGGCTCCGACTTTTCCGCGGTGGCCATCAGCCAGTTGAAGGCGAGCCAGAAACAGTTGGCTATCAATGGGTTGAGTCACGCCGAACTTCGGCAACAGTCCGCCGACGATTTCAGTGGATTCGGGGCCGACCATTTCGATACGGTGGTGCTGAATTCAGTAGTTCAGTATTTTCCCAGTGCGGATTACCTGCTGAGCGTCTTGCGCAATGCCATTCGTCATTGTGCGAACGGGGGCGCCGTTTTCATCGGTGACGTGCGCAACCTGAGACTGTTGCGCAGCTACCACACTTCCGTCCAATGCTTCAAAGCCGAGGACACGATGACTCGCGAGCAATTAGAAAAGCGGATCGACGCACAACTATTGCGGGAACAGGAACTCGCGTTAACGCCGGAATTCTTTTTCGCGCGTGTTCGTGATCTGCCGCGCGTCACCAGAGTCACCATCCGACCCAAGCGCGGCCGGCAGAATAACGAGATGACTCGCTTTCGTTATGACGTCGTGCTGCATTGTGAGGAACAGAACGCTCCGCCTCTTTGTCCGCCCGAGGTTTTGCACGACTGGCGGTTGAGCCATCAGGACGTCGGAGCGATTCGGGACCATCTTGAAACTGTTCAACCCGAATACTGGGGGCTGCGTCACATCGCCAACGCGAGGCTGGAGGATGAACTATGCATGGATCGTTGGCTCAAAGAAGCTGCGCCGGCAGCTACCGTGCGAGAGTTGCGCGATCGGCTGCGGCAAGCGCCGGGACCATCACTCGATCCGGAAGCACTTTGGCAATTAGCCGAGACACTCCCGTACCAGGTTGAGATCGTAGTTGAGCCTGCCGGCATGAATGGCGAGTTCGCGGTGCTATTCACGCGGCGCGACAGTCCGCTCCTGCAAATTGATCTGGCCCAGAGCGTCGTGAGCGCAACGACTAGTGCGGACTATGCCAACAACCCACTTCAGGAGAAGGTCGGACGTGAATTGGCGCCGCGACTGCGCGACTTTATCAAGTCGTCTTTGCCCGGGCACATGATCCCTGCAGCATTTGTAGTGCTTGATCGTTTCCCGGTAACCCTCAACGGCAAGATCGATCCGGCAGCGTTGCCGAAACCAACCTTCGAGGTAGCCCGCGGCAGTGACCGCACAGCGCCGCGCACCGACACCGAAAGCATGGTTCAGTCCGTTTGGGTGGCTGTACTGGGCGTGGACGAGCCCGGCGTACACGACAACTTCTTCGCCCTGGGCGGACATAGTTTGAAGGCCACACAGGTGGTCAGCCGCTTGCAGCAACACAGGAAGAGCCTGGCGTTGCGCGATGTTTTCAACTACCCGACGATTGCAGAACTTGCTGCATTACTCGATCGCCAGCCAGACCGCATTGCGCTGGCGCCGATTCCCATCACGCCGACCGCGGACAACTACCCAGCTTCGCATGCTCAGCAGCGGCTCTGGGTGTTGGCACAGATGGACGGCGGGGTCGCTTATCACATGGTCGATGGCTTGCATCTTCAGGGGCCATTGGAAGTGTCCGCGGTGAATCGCGCGTTCGACGCGCTGCTCAAACGGCATGAGACGTTGCGAACTTCTTTTATCGAAGTTGACGGAGAGTTACGCCAGCAGGTAATGGATACGGTCGAGCATTCATTGGATTTTGTGGATTTAAGCGAGCAGGAGGATCCGCTCGCCGCCGCCCGTGATCTCGCGCGCGAGAATGCCCTGTCGAGTTTTGATCTGGGGCGGGCGCCTTTGGTCCGCGTTCGTGTCTTGAGACTGGGGCTTGCGGATCACGTGTTGCTCTTCAACGTGCATCACATCGTATGCGACGGTTGGAGCATGGATGTACTTATTCGCGAATTCATGCTGCTCTATGCTGCCGCCATTGCCGGGTGGCCGGCTCCGCTGAGTCCCTTACGCATTCAATATCGTGATTATGCAGACTGGCAGTCCGAGCGTCTGCTACTTCGTGGCGCGATTTGCCGTGACTACTGGCTACAGCAGCTTCGTGATCTGTCGCCGCCGCTTGATCTTCCCACTGATTTCCCGCGGCCACCGATCAAGACTTATCGAGGCGGGAGCAGTCGCGCGTGCCTATCCGATGAAATTCTGCGTGGCCTCAACTCTTTGGCCCAGAACCAACAAGTAAGTTTGTTTATGCTGCTCACGGCGTTGGTTAAAGTGCTCCTGCAACGCTACTGCGGAGAGACGGATATCAGCGTGGGCTTTCCCGTCGCAGGACGTGATCACCCGGAATTGGAAGACCAGATCGGCTTCTTTGTTAACACGCTGGTGCTCCGTGATCGAGTCGACGGTGCCCAACCGTTTACAGCTTTTCTGCAGCAGATCCGCGAGACAGCCACCGCGGCTTATGAGCATCAGGACTATCCGTTTGATCAGTTGGTGCAGGATCTCAATCCGCCGCGTGACGCCAGCCGCAATCCATTGTTCGATGTGATGGTGGTGTTGCAGAACACCCAAAATGTCGCCCTGCGCCTGCCGGAATTGCAGATCACGTCACTGGGCGTGGACTACGGTTTGACCCAGTTCGATCTGCTTTGGAACTTCACGGAAGCCGCTGACGGATTGCAGATCGAATTGAAATACAACTCAGACCTTTTTCATAAAGAGTCCATCGAGCAAATGCTCGAATGCTGGCAGACTCTGGCTGCGAATGCCCTGGCCCAACCTCAGACTCCTCTTGGCTGCATAGCCCTGATCAAAGCTGACGAACGCAAACGAATGCTTCACGTGTCGCCGCCATCTGCAGAACTGCAGCCGGCCCATCGCAGCCTGGTGCATTGGTTCGAGGCCCAGGCCGCTGACACCCCGGATAGAATTGCGATTTGCGATGATCGAGGCCAGCTCACTTATGCGGAACTTAATGCGCACGCTAACAGGGTCGCCCGCAGAGTGCGGCGTTGTCTCGACGAGACCAGCGGGGAAGGGAATGCGTTAGTGGGACTTTGCCTGCACCGGTCCACCGAACTGATCGTCGGCATGTTGGGGATTCTGAAGGCCGGGGCCGGCTATGTCCCGTTGGATCCGGAAGCGCCGCCGGCACGCCAGCGGTTCATTCTTAACGATGCTCGAGTTTCACTTCTCGTTACCGGACGTGGCGTGCTGAATGTGCCTGAGACAGAGTTACCGCGACGTTACCTGATTGATACCGACACCGAAGTTGACGCCGCCGA
>Ga0207686_10000274_pt1 | contig 38342 bp, 43 predicted proteins | sample KBSM24metaG_FD_184396 | JGI IMG/M metagenome (GOLD analysis project Ga0207686, IMG submission 184396) | Miscanthus rhizosphere microbial communities from Kellogg Biological Station, Michigan, USA - KBS M2-4 metaG (SPAdes) (version 2) | ecosystem: Host-associated > Plants > Roots > Rhizosphere >...
GGTGTCGCCATCGGTGACACCGACAACCCACGCCGTGAACGGCTCGCCCGCCCACGCGGACACTGCCGCGAGGGAAAGGAAAAGGCAGGCGAATCGCTTCATGCGCTGGCTCCGGTGTCGTACTCGATAAAGCTGCTACTGCCCAGCATCGCTACGCTCCTTTCTTGCCCGCGATGTCAGGCTTGCCGCCCTTGTCGTCGAACGTGGTGCGGCACCCGTCGCGGTAGCGACTGCAACCCCAAAACTTGCCCTTGGCCCCGCCCGCGATTTGGCGAAGCGTGCCTTCCTTGCACGTCGGGCACTTGTAGGCAGCTTTGGCCGCTGTGTCAGGCTTGCCGCCCTTGTCGTCATAGACGGCATTGCATCCCTCGCTGTAGCGGTTGCAGCCCCAAAAGTGGCCTTTGCCGTCCTTGCGCGGGATGCGGCGAAGGTGCCCTTCTCCGCACTTCGGGCAGGCCGGGCCGGTGGAACCGGCTACGGTCGATGCGCCGCTGTTGGCCTCGGCCACCTGGCCGCGAATGAACTCGGCTTGCTGCTCGATGAAGGTATCGACGGCGCACTTGCCGCCCTCGATCTCCTTCAGCATGCGTTCGTAGAAAGCGGTGAGCGATGCGCTTTTCACCTTCTCGGGCAAGGTGTCGATCAGGCCACGGCCCAGGGTCGTGCTGATGATCTGCTTGCCCTTCGGTTCAAGGAACCCGCGCCGCTTCAGCTCGGAAATGATGGCCGCGCGTGTGGCCGATGTTCCGATGCCGTCGCCCTCCTTGAGAATCTTGCGTTCTTCGGGGTCGGTGACGAACTTGTGAACGTTCTCCATCGCCTTGCCCAAGGTGCCCTCAGTGAAGCGCGCGGGCGGCTTGGTCTTCATGGCTTTGGTGTCCATGCGCGCGCATTGCACGCTGTCGCCCTGCGTCATGGGTGGCAAAGCCTGAGCGTCTTCTTCGCCTTCTTCCTGTTCGACCTGGTACACGTCACGCCAGCCGTTACGCGTGACGGTCTTGCCGCTGGCCGTGAAGGTTTCGCCTTGTACGTCCACCTCGATAGCGGTGCTCATGTACTCGTGAGCCGGGTAGAACTGAGCGAGGTACGCGCGGACGATCAGCTCGTAGATGTTGCGCTCGATGTCAGTCAGGCGCGAAGCATCGCCCTGGTGCATCGTTGGAATGATGCCGTGGTGCGCGGTGATCTTGGCATCGTTCCACGTCTTCGATTTGATGGTCGGGTCGGCCCCGTCGATCAGCTTGGCAAAGCCCGGGTTGACGTGCTTCAGCGAGGCCAGCACGCGGCCTGCGTCGGCGTGCTGTGACTCGGGCAAGTAGTCGCAATCGGTGCGCGGGTAGCTGGTGAGCTTGTGCGTCTCGTAGAGCGACTGGCAAGCCTTGAGCACGTCTTCTGCGCTGTAGCCGAATTTGTTCGATGCCTTGAGGGTGATGTCCGAAAGCGCGTAGGCGCGCGGCTGACCGTCTGCCTTCGGCTCCTGGCGGTACTCCTTCAGGGTGCCCGCCTTGCCGGTGGTCGCCTTGGTGATCGCCTCGGCGATGGCCTTGTCCACCAAGCGCCCTTCGCCGTCTAGCCCGGCCTGGTCGTCCTTGGCCTTCCATGAGGCGCGGAAAGCGCCGTTCGCGTGCTCGATCTGCGCTTGAAGGGTGAAGTAAGCAGCGGGCTTGAATGCCTCGATTTCGCGGTCACGGGCGACAACAAGCGCGAGCGTTGGCGTTTGGACGCGGCCCACGGTGAGAACCGTCTTCTGTGCCCCACCCCGCTGGGCGCGCAAGGTGTAGGCCCGGCTGAAGTTCATGCCGATCAGCCAGTCGGCGCGCTGCCTGGCAAGCGCCGCGTCCTTGAGGCCCCGATAGTCTGTGTTGTTCTTCAGCGCGGCGAGGCCGCGCTGAATCGAAACCGAATCCTGCGCAGACACCCAAAAACGCTTCACGTCGCGCCGGTTTTTGAAGTGGTCGAGCACCTCGTCCACCAGGAGCTGACCTTCACGGTCGGGGTCGCCTGCATTGATAACCTCGGTCGCATCTTTGAGCAAGCGGCCAATCACGGCGAGCTGCGCCTTCGCGTCGTCCTTGGGCAGCAAGGCCCAGGCCTGCGGGATGATGGGCAAGTCTTCGGCCCGCCACTTGGCGTATTGCTCGCCGTAGTGCTCGGGCTTTGCCATTTCAAGGATGTGCCCGAAGCACCAGGTCACGCGGTCGGGGCCGCACTGAAGGTAGCCTTCGGCGCGGGTGACGTTGCCCAGCTCGGCGGCGATGGCCTTCGCCACCGATGGTTTTTCAGCGATAAACAAGCGCATAGTCTTCTCTCTGGTTGAACACAAAAACAGGCCGCATGCCAGCAATGACGCTGGCCTCGGAAATTGCCCCGTAATAGCGGCTGTCAAGGCTGCGGGGGTGGTAGGTCGATATGACCCAAAGGGCCTTCTCCGGCACCGTGTAGCTGCCGGGCTTCATGGCCGGTAGCGGCCTGCCCTTCGAGTCGTGCTCGCGGATCGCCTCGGTGAGAAGCGGCTTGCCGTTGACGGCAAGGCCCTTGTCGGTGATGACAACCAGGTCGCCAGCTTGCGCGACTACCGGCTTCAGCAGCGGTGCGAGGCCTTCCGGGCAAGTGCCGTGAGGGGTGTATTCACGTTCGCGCACCAGGGCTGCGAACTGGCCTTCAGGCAGGCAGAACTCAACGTAGGCCGCGCCCTTGCTGTCGGGCGTTTTCTGCCAGATTCCAAGGGGCAAGGATTGCGTCAGGTTGATCCGGTAGCCAAAGGCTGCACCCACCGCCAAAGCCGATATAAATAGGGCACCGGGAAGCAAAGCGAGGGCATATTTGCGCTTCATGTTCACACCTTCGGCCAGTTGTCGCCGTCGCCTGCGCTGCTGCCGCTGGCCGGTGCGTCGTCGTGTTGGTCGGGCGGTGTCTGGTCGCCGTGGTCTTGCTCGTCGTGCATGCGGTCGATCCGATGGGAGCGCATGACGATGATTTCGCGCACGGTCTTCGAGTGGCCCGCGCTGTCGGTGTATTTGCGCGTTTGGATCTTGCCTTCAACGTGGATGTTGTCGCCCTTCTCGTACAGTTCGGCACGGTCGGCGCGCTCGGCGTAGAACACCAGGGCATGCCACTCGGTGGAGCTGACCAGCTTGCCTGCCTTGTCCCTCCACACTTCTTTCGTGGCAAGGGTGACGTTCGCAACCTTGTCGCCGGATGGCATGAAGCGAATCTCAGGACTCTTGCCTAAGAAGCCTTCAAGGATCACTTGGTTTTTATACATTTCTGCTCCTGGGTGGTTTGACTTGGGCCGGATCGACTGGCCGCATGTCGGGGTTGATTACTTCTTCGACGGCCTCAGTGTCGCGCGGTGCGCGCTTGACATAGGGCACGGCTGGGTGCGGTGGTCTTTCCTCGGCATCCTTGCGCAAGCTGCGGCCCTCTGGCGCGTCGTCTTCCGGCTCGTCCTGGTAGTCGGCCAGCTCGTCATTCGTCGCGTCGTCTTCAGTCGCGCCGATATGCGCCTGGCGGTGCCTCATGATCGCTTCTTCGTCTTCTGCGGCCACGTCGGGCGTGGCCTGCGGGTAGTCGATCAGCTCGGCGGGCTGCTCGGCCAGCTCGGGCACAAGCTCGCGCTCGGTCGATGGTGCTGCGCCCTGCCCTGCGGCGCTGGGCGCTTTCACTGTTGCCCGCTTTTGCAAAAAAGGCGTGGCGCTGGCAGTCGGTGCCGGGATCTTGGCGCGAGCTGAGAAAACCGGGTCATTGAAGTAGAGGATCTGTTTTCCATAGATCGGCGGGAAGCCGGTCGGGAAAATCAGCATGTCGCCTGCCTCAACGATGTTGTTTTGCGCATCCTTCTTCGGGCCTGGCAAGCGCCCGCACTCGTCGGGAGTCATCAAGGGGCGCTCGATTTCTTCGACGTTGGTAGACACCTGGCCAAGCATCGGCGAGAGCCGGTTGCCCGAGTAGTTGAAGGCCGCTTTAACCACGGTCATCGTGCCCGTCATGCGCGAAAGCAGCTCGGCAGTTTCCGGGTTGTTGGGCGCGTAGGCAATGCGCAAGTGCGTCCCTGAAAAGACCAGCTCGTTTTCGCCATACACGTTGTTGAGCTGAACCTTGTCTTGGACGATCAAGTAATACTTGATGCCATAGCCTCGCGTGTAGCCCATCGAGTTGACCAACGAGTCCATGCGGCCCAGGGTCGGGAATTCGTCCAGGAGCATCAAAAGGCGATGCTTGCTGGTCTGCACGCTGCGCCCGTCCTCGAACTTCATCGACTCGGTGAGGCGATTCACGATCATTGTGAAAATGAGTCGCGTGAGCGGTTTCAGCCGGTCTTTGTCGCTGGGTGGGACAACCAGGTAGAGGCTGGCAGGCTGTTCGCTGTTCACCAGGTCATCGACCGAAAAGTCAGAGCGTCGGATGTTGGCCGAAACGATGGGGTCAGAGTAGAGCTGTAGCTTGACCTTGGCCGATGAGAGGATGCCCGAAAGCTCTTTTTCCTCCTTGTCGAGCATTTCCTGAGCCTTCTCGGCCACTACCGGATGCACGCCCGTTTGCTTGCCGCTGACTGTGCGCCAGTCATACGAGTAGTCATCATCCAGCGGGGTCAGCAGCATTTCGTTCAGCGTCTCGGTAAACGACTGGCCGGGCTTGGTGAGCACTTGGGCAACCTCGGGCAACGAAGCGATGCGGCCTTCTTTGAGGGCTGCATAGCAGGCGTAAAGGATCACGCCTGTAAGCAGCGAAGTCGCGCTTTCGACCCAATGGTCTTCATCGTCGCTGTCGCCCTTGGGGTGGGTCAGCATGTGGGCGATGTTCTGAGCGTCGGATACGTCGCGCGGTGTACCGAGTCGGATTTCTGAAAGCGGGTTGAACTGCGCACCCACGCCCATTTCCACCGGGGAAAACTTGAAGACCTTGTTGCCCGCCTCTCGTTGCCGCCATCCTGACGTGAGGGCGTAGTTCTCGCCCTTGATGTCGTACACCACGCATGAGTGCGCCCAGCTCAAGAGTGTGGGCAGCACCAGGCCGACACCCTTACCTGAACCGCTTGGAGCAAAGGCGATGATGTGCTCGTTCCCGTTGTGCCGTAGGTAGTGAATGGCCTGCGTCTTCGGGTCTTTCCAAGCACCGATGTAGACCCCTTCACCCTTGCCGACAAGCCCTGCCTCCTCGATGTCCTTTCGCGCTGCCCAGCGTGCCGAACCGTGAAGGTGCTCATTACCCTTTTGGAGCTTGCGAGTGCGAAAGAACATCACCAGCGCGGCGGTCAAGACCGACACGCCAGCGCCACCGGCTGCGATGGTGAGGCCCATCCAAAGGACGTTCTTCGCCTCGGCGTTCTGCACCTGGTTGAACTTCATGAACCACACCACCCACATATACGGGGCATAGAGGCCATGCCCTCCAATGATGGTGGCGGGGTAGCCTAAAGCCTCCTGGTAGCGGAACCCATAGGCCATGTACTGCGTCGCCGCGATGTTGACGCAAAGGAGGATGGCAAGCCCTATGAACAGGGCTTGCCACTGCAAGCCCCCCATGCTGCGGGGGGCGTTTGGGAGGTTGTAGACGCTCTGCATTTAGCGGCTCAAAGAACGGGTCTTCTCCCTGGCACGCTCGGGGGTGAAGGGCACCGCCTTCGCCTTGCCGTCGTTGTAAGGAATCTTGACGTGTTGATCTTTGTCCACGGTCGGCGCTTGCGCGAAGGCCGTCTTCATGTGGGCCACGGTGTTTATCGCTGAGACTTGCTGAAGAACATGGTGCTCAGTCTCGGCAATGATCGGCCCCTTGTAGATGCCCTCCGCAAGCTGCGCCGGGAACGTCTTCGCGTTCGGACCCAATTGCTCCTTCGCCTGCTGCGCGATGTCTTTGAACGACTCGGAAAGCTGCTCTTTGCGCTGCTCGGGTGCAATCAGTAGGTTTGTGACCTTCTGAATCTGGCCGTCGCTCACGCCCAGGCGTTCGAGCGCGGGCTTCACCAGCTCGGCGGCATAGCCATCAGTGTTGTCGAATGCCCAGGTGTTGGTCTTCGGCATGGTGTCGTTGACGACAACCGTGTCAGGCGTGCGGGTACGATCAATGAGATCTTTCAGCGCCTCGGGCGACTTGGCCGCGATGGTGAGATCTCCGCTCTGCCTGTCCACGTATGCCAATCCCTCGATGTCGCGCAGTTCCACGATGCGCTTGTCTTTGGCGTTGGCTCTTGCAATGGCAACGTGGTCGGGAAGGTTCTCGATGTAGTCCAGCTCGCGCAAAGCGCTGTCGAGTTCCTGCGCTTTTTCCTTGTCGCCGTCAAAAGCGCTGCGCTGCATGAGCTTCGCTCGATCTTCCGGGTTGGACAACTGGCTTTCTGCGATGGCCTGAAGCTCACGGTGCGCTGCTGCATCGATTAATTTGTCGCCCTGACCATCTGCAAGCAGAGTGCTTGCCAAGCGGCCATAACGGGCGTTGACGTTCTGCAAGGCCTGCTCGGCGAGCTTGTCGGCAAGGGTGTCGTCAAGCTCTTTGTGCTTGGACAAGTCGAGCACATAGTCTGCGGCCTTGCCCGCGTCTTTGGCTGCGCGGAAAAGCTCGTTCTTGTCTTTCTTGAGTCCGGTGATCCAGCTATCGACATAGGAGGCATGGCGGTTGATGTCGTGAGGGACACCCAACTCGGCCTGCATGAATACGCTCGCCATTTCGGCGCGCAGTTCTTCGCGCGCATAGCCTTCTGAACCGAAGGCATGCCCGCCTGTGATGCCGTCACGATTCAAGCGCGATTCGTGCCCCGTCCAGTGGGCCAGCTCATGGAGCGCAGTGCCGTAGTAGGCGGCCTGGTCAGGGAATGCCTTCTTCGGCGGCATTGTGATCTTGTCGCTACCTGGTTGGTAGAACGCCTCGGTGCCCGTGTGCGTGATCTTCGCGCCTGAGTTCTTCAGGGCCCGCTCTGCCGCCTCGATGGCCTGCCATTCCTCGCGCTGCTGTGGTGCCAGCGCTGGAACGCCGTCGATCTGCTTGGCGTTGAAGACTGCATAGAGGCGCTGGATAGGGCGGTCGAGCTTGACGCGCTGCTCGCGCACCTGGCCGGTGCTCGGGTCTTTGACTTTCTCGGTCTTGTCGAACTGCCAGAACTCAACGTGTGTTGCCTTCTCGCCCTTACGAACTTGCCAGCCCTTCGAGTTGGCCTGTTCGTAGGTCATCCAGCGCGGGTCTTCGTAACCCTGCTGCATGCCCTTTGCCATAAGGTAAAGGGCATTGCCACCCGTGTAAGCGCGGCCCGTAGCGCCGTTGTGAGGCATTTGAAGGTGCTGCGCAGCGGTGTTCTTGTCCCAGGGACGTTGCCACGGTGCAGTGCCCTTTTCGAGCATGTCTACGATCAGGTCAGTCGCTTCCTGCCGGAAGTCGCGCTTCGCTTTCTCGCGCGATTGTTCAGCCATGTTATGCCTCGCCTTCGTTCTCTTGTTGGTCCGGCTGCTGGTCTTCAAAGCCAGAACCTTCGAGCGGGATTGCTCCGATGTCGTCTTCCTTGGTCGGCACCTGGCCGATGGGGTTGCGGTTTGTGGTGTTCATGGTTCAGTTAGCCCCCACCACCGTTGCCGCCGGTGTTGCAGGCTGGCATGTTGAGGACGTTCCAATACTTTTTCGCGTCTTTCATATCGTTGTAGACATAGACGGCGCGCAAATGCTCGGGCGGGATGCGCGGTGCCTTGATGGAGTAGTAGGTATTGATGGCCTGCTCCTTGTCGGGTTGCAGCACGCCATAACCGGCCCAAAGCTCCATGTTCCTATCGGCCGCGAACTGGCAGAGGTCTTGCTGGTTGACCACGACGTATTGCCTGCCGCTGGGGAGTCCCGAAAAGTATTCGACCGGGGTGTAAGTGCCGCCGTTGAAGGCCACCCAGCCGCCCGGCGTGAACAGCCAAAGGCCTTGCGTGTCGTAGTTGATATTGGTGATGTTGCCGGGGGTGCCCGTTGTCGCGCGTGCTCCGATGAAGAAGGCACCAGGCTTGCCCGCATCGCCGGACGGTACATTGATCTGCACGGTCACGGTGGAAACGCGCTGCGAGCAACTATCGTCGCCGCTCCCTAAGCAGTAATCCTGTTTCGTGGCCGATGCTTGGGCAAAGGCCAGCGAGGGCAGGGCAATCGCAAGGGCAGTGAGGGAATGTTTTAGGTTCATAAAGTTAGCTTCTTGAGCGGGTTTTTGCGCGCGCTGGCTGGTACTCGTACCCGTTCGGCCCGGGCTTGAGCTGACCTTGAGAAACAAGCTGTGCGGCCCTTTGGGCCACTGCTTGGTGATACCGGCCTAGCCAGCCTCCGAAGTTGCCCGGCTTAGGCAATTCCGGCTGCTTAACCGCGCCTCGCAGCGCCTCTTTGGCTAGGTGCTTCTGGTTGGTCAACAGGGCTTCAGCATTCCCTTTGTCGGTAACGACGATCTGCGCGCGCTTTCGACCGTCTTCACCCTCGGCAAAGCGACGTTCAATCTCAACGAATGAGCCAGGTTGCATCTTCCCGGCGCGTCGAGCCTCGTCTATCGCTCTATCGTGATATAAATAATGCACCTTTGCGTCAGTTCCTTCAAGTAGCAAGTAGGGTATCCCTCGATTTTCGTCGAGTCCGGTGCCAATAACCCGACCCGCCAGGCGCTTGATGTTGCGGGTATCCGTCGCCACCAGGGGAAGCCTTGGGTCAGACAACGTGGCGCGTTGTTCATGGAGCGACTTCAGGCGGTCATTGGCGGTTTGAATCTGCCTCAAGGCCTGCTCGAAAGACTTGTCTACCTTCCACGATAGCGGCCCCGTCTTGCGGGCCAGTCCCATTGCCGCGAGCTGCTGCAACCTGCGGATTTCACGAAGCCGGGCCTCGCGGATCGCGGGGGAGGTCGGAATCCTGCCGCTGTAGTCGAGCTGGTAGCTGTCGCCCTTGTCCTGGCCCTTCTTCTGCAAAGCCCGGTCGATGTCAGTGAACCGCTGCTGAACGACTTGGCGCTCGGCTGCGAGCTTCATGTCGTCGGCTGTGCGGTAACCAAGCTGGTTTGTGGCGAGCTGCTGCGCTCTCGAACGCAAGCCGCTCTTGATGTACTCCTTGCCGATGCGCAAGGGCTGGCCCTGCGCGTCGATGCCCCGCACCGCAAGGTGAACGTGAGGGTGCTCGGTGTTGAAGTGCTCCACGGCCACCCACTGAAGCGGCGTGCCCAGGTCTTTTTCCATCTGCGCGACAAGCTGCTTTGTGTGCTGCTGCATATTCATGCGCTCGCCGAATTCAGGGGAAATAATGAGTTTGAAAAGGTGCTCGTCCTTGGATTTTTGCCAGTCGGCAAGGGTTTCAGCGATAGGCATGTCGTCGCCCGCGCTGCCAAACCCGCGAGCGCCTTTTACTTGTTGGCCTTTTCCATTCGCTCCAGATTTGCCATTACTTCCCCGTCGCAGTGCGTCAGGTCGTTGGGTTCCTCCTTGCTCCATGTGACCAGGTGCATTACCCGGCAAAAGCATTTCAGCCCTGCCGGGGAAGTGAACCACACCGATGCTGGACAAACCTCGCACACTGTTGAGGGATCGGGGCGCTCCTTCGCGCTGATACTGGCTAAGGTAGGGCTTATGTAGGGCGCTAATTCGTCCTGCATCGGCTCGGGCGGGGTCGATGTCGTATCGTCCTCCGGGAATATCGGATCGTCCTGGATGTCCATTTGCAATTTCCTCCGGGGTTAAGGTGGGTTGGTCGGTTTCCAGCATTTCGCTGGCTTGCTGCTGTGCCAGCTCGGCGGCTTGTTCTGCCTGGCTGACCTTTTCCAGCTCGGTTTCGAGCGATGCGGATTCTCTGGCGATGTATTTGCCATGCGCGGCCCATTGGCCGTCACCCTTATTTTTCGCGTAGGTCAGTCGCACGCTGCACCGCTGCTGACTGCCGCCCGCTTTGGCAACCGGCGAACCGCGCGAAGGGCGCGAGCTGCCGGAACTCCCCCCTGCGCCTGGTCGCTTTGACTGGCGCGTCAGGGCACGCAAGGCGCGAAACGCCTTTGAAAACCCCTGTACGTCGTTCTTGGCCCTGGCCTTCGCCTTGACCTTGAACTTGTCGCCCTCGTCGCTCATTCACCCGCCTCGGCAATGAAGGCCTCGAAGGCCTTGGAAAGAGGGGAGTCCAGCGCGCCCGGCACGCTGTCCATAAGGGCCTTGTACCTGGTGCGCCCGGTAGCCCTTGCAGCGGCTCGGCTGGCCTCGTCGGCGAAGTCCGGTTCGAGCGTGAGGGCCATCTTCATGAACTGGTCGAGAACCGCGAACTGGAATTGCTGCGCCTGGTGGAGCTGACCGAATCGGCGATGCAACCGGGTGAGCTGTGCCGCCATCCGTTCTTCGACTGCCGCCATTTCGGCGGCTGCGCTCTGGCGGTCTACCGCCTGGCGCAAGGCGAAGCGGTGGTAGTCAGAAACGGCCATGCCCGCCTCTTTGGCGGCCTCTGCGGCGGCTTCTGCGAGGTCTACAGGTAGGCGAATGGTGAGCCTGGTAGCTGGTTTTTTTGCGCTCATTTGACAGCCATATGGCAGACATGAAAGCCACATTGTACGACACCGCAAAGCTAGGTGTGGTGAAGGAAAAACAGCGAAAGCAACCCCTCAACGTCTGCCGTTCTTTATGTTCCACTAGGTTTTGTTTTGGTGGCTGGTTTGCGGTCTTGGTGTCTCCGGTCGCTTCGCTCCCTCGGTGGATCGCTGCGCTCCGTGTCGTGGATCAGCAAAAGATAAGCATAACATAAGCACTTCAGGCCTTGACATCAGCAGAACATCAGCACAAAATAAGCGAAACGTAAGCAAATAGCTTGCAGCATAAGCAAAAGATCAGCACAATCTAAGCAACCAAGGCAGAAAGGAGCGTGTATGTGAAGACTAAGCAGTCTCAGAGTCTTGCCGGGGTCATTCGTGAGCGCCTGGCCTCCATCGAGGCCCGGCTTGCAGTCGGAGTGAGGCAAGAAGTCATCGTTGCTGAACTCGCGGCTGAAGGCTACGAAACAACCCTGAAGAACCTGCGCAACGAGTTGTGCAGGGCCAGAAAGCGCAGCTCAAAGACCTTACCCGCCCCGCCTGTCGGCTTGGGAAAAGGTTCAACAGCCAACATGCCCAGCAGGGCAGGAAAGGAAGCTACAAGCCACGTCAGGACTGAAGCGAAGGGGGTAGCCACCCCTCGGGCAGAAAAACCGCCTGAGAACCCGCTAAGGAAGCCGACCGGGTTCAACTACGGCGGCACCAAGGACATTTCCGAAGACGATCTTATTTAAGGAGTTAGAAACATGGCAGCAGAGAAAATCGCGGTTGAGAAAGTGGAAAAGGCGGCAGCAGTGAAACAAACCCCCTCGGCGGTTCATTTCACCCTGCAAGGCAAGGGCGGTGTCGGCAAATCCCTTGTCTCGGCCCTCCTGGCTCAGTATTTCGGCAGCGTTGGCGCTGACGTGAAGTGCATCGACACTGACCCGGTGAATCAAACCTTGATGAATTACAAGGCCTTGAACGCCCAGCACGTCAAATTGATGGAAGGCTCCAAGATCGACGAACGCAATTTCGATTCGTTGATGGAACGCCTCTTGTCTGAAGACGGCATCTATGTTGTTGACAATGGCGCTTCGAGCTTCGTGCCGCTGTCCAATTACCTGATTGAAAACAACGCAATCGGCATGCTTCAAGAAGCTGGCCGCGATGTTTTCATTCATTGCGTGGTTACTGGCGGTCAAGCCCTGCTTGATACTCTGTCAGGCTTCAAGGCCCTGGCAGAACAAACCAACACCAATAACATTGTGGTTTGGCTGAATGAATTCTTCGGTGCAATCGAGCACAACGGCAAAGCGTTCAATGAAATGAAGGCCTTCACCGAAAATGCCTCGAAGGTGCGCGGCATCGTTCGTATCGCCAAACGCAACCAAGATACATTCGGGCGCGACATTGAAGAAATGGCCTCCCGCAAGCTGACCTTCGGCGAAGTCATCGGCGGTTCCGATTTCACGATCATGGCGAAGCAACGGATCAAGACCGTTCAAAAGGACATCTTCGCGCAGCTTGACGAAGTGGGGTTCTGACGTGGACAAGGGCAAGATGATCGCGGCCATCGTCGAGCGCCTGAAAGTGCGCCTCGACGAAGACGATCCGGCCTTCATCCTGGTCGAGCTGAACAAGCTCGCGCTGGAAGACACGGCGAAAGCCATCGTTGACCAGCTCGAACCGATCCCGGCCAAGATCGAGCAAGCCGCGCGGGCGCTACTGGCCCAGGTGGACACCAAAGCCACGCACCGCACGGCTGAAGCGATTGCGCAAGCAACGCTTCGGATCAATGAGGAAGTCGAGAACTCGCGCAGCACTGCGGCGCGATTGATCGCAGACGTTGCGAAGGCGAACCGCAACGTCAATGCCTCGAAGTGGTTTGCCGTAGCCGGTGCCGTGTGCGTCGTCCTGGCTGGCGTGAGCTTCGGCGGTGGCTATTGGGTGGCTCGGACGGCCAGCGATAGCGATGCCGTTCGAGCTGGGCGAGTGCTGGCCGGTGATGAGGGCAGGGCGGCGGTGCGCCTGGCTGAACTCGGGCAGGCGAAGGCGTTGCTCGAATGCTCTGGCCCCGGCTGGACAACCAAGGACGGCTTTTGCTATGGCACCGCGAAGGAGGGCAAGACCGTTGGCTGGCGTACAAAGTGAAAAGGGGCGCTCGAAAGCGCCCCTTGGGGTATGGCGTGAAGCTCTCAGCGAAAGTGCCTACAAACCATGCCCGCATTTTAACCAGTTTGCCCGCTCGCGCCTAGCGTCGCGGAAAACGCCGCTGCGCGTCGATTTGGTGACAGGCCTCGCGCCTGGCCAGCTCCCGGCTGTCACCATCTTTTTACCTGCTCAATCCCTTGTTTCGAGTCGGCCCCATGTGCGTTACGGCTGGGGCCTTGCTGCTGTAGTCGATGCGAAGGTCTTGCCCTGGTGGCAACGCCTGCCCGACTAGCGCCTTGTCATGCACGATCAGCTTACGCCCTCCGACGTTCTGCGTGATGAAGTGATCGGTGTGGACTCCCATGCGGCCTTCATAGACCCCGCCTTTTTTGTTCGCAAGCTCAATCGTCAAGTCGTTTGTGTTAGCAAACGCTTGGAGCTTTTTTAGTTCTCCGGCGCGGTCTGTTGCGTCATTCACGGTGCTCCATCGTGCTCATGTATTTGTTCCTTGACAAGTGATCTATTCCGGGCGCCCGCCCTATGGTGAATAGTACACGATGGGGACAAAAGGAGCAACCAGGTGCATGTGAATTGTCACCAGTCAACGCCCTACGCCGCCCCTGGCGCGCTCCGTCGCTTTGCCGATAGTGCGGTCGATGTACTCCTGTTGCCGCTTCGATGAACCTTTGTGCGACAAGTCTCGGCTCGCAAGTGCTCCCTCGATCTCATGCGATGGCACGGCATGAGAAACCGCATAGGTGGCATAGGCAAGGTCAACGCGCGTGTTGTCGCCCCCATAGCGAGAGTCTTGCCTGAAGTCGTCGATGGTCTTGAGGCCGTGGCGCTCCTGGGCCGCTGGCCTGTTCTGCCACGCTTCGCGCCGCTGCTGCTCGGTCGCCCGTTCCTGTGCGATCACGCCTTCGGCTTGTTGTATGAGTTCCTTTCGATGGTCGTACTCCTGGCCGCTGTGCTCGCGCAGCTTCACAAAAGGGAAGTGCCCGCTCTCCATCTGATACTTCGGCTTGCGGTTGGTGAAGCCCGCTAGTCGCCCGAAGTGCCGCCAGTCGGCGCTACCGTGGTCAGCTTCAAATTTTTCAGCGCAGAGGCGTGCTGCGGCTGTTGATACGTCCTTGGGCAGATCCTGGCCGTGCTTGAGCCATGCCTGATAGTTGTTCGGGCTGGTTTCCACCACGGCGGCGGGCTGGAAGCCGGTCGCCTTCATCTGGTCAACGGTCGCGCCCTTCAGGTCGTCAACGAGTGTCAACCCATGTTCGCCGGCTGGCCGGATGTAGATATTGCAGCCCTTCATGTTCTTAAGCTTCAGGTGTCCGATGGTTTCGTCCTTGAGCAAGGTGTCCTTGCTCCAAGTGCGAAGCTCCATGCGCTCACCGATTTCGCCGGTCTGCCTGTCCTGGTACTGCGGGTTAAACATGCCCACCTCGAAGGTGTTGCACCCCATCGCCTCCACCTGTTTTTGAACGGCGATTTTCGTGAAGTCTGGTTTGCTCATCTTGTCCTTTCCGTGCTAACGTGATATAAACATACCACAAAAGAACCCTGACCCAAAGCCATGAATGAAGAACAAAGAGAACGGCTACTAGTCAAGCTCAAGAGGGAACTCGGGACAACCATCCTTGACGCTCTCGCTGACGATGCCGTGATTGAAGTCATGCTCAACCCGGACGGCAAGCTCTGGGTCGAGAAGTTCGGAGTGGGCAAATACCACGCTGGCGACTTGTTGCCCTCGCAGGCCGAGAGCATCGTGTCCACCGTGGCCGCGATGCTGGGCACGACTGTCGGTTACGAAAAGCCTCGCCTCGAAGGCGAGCTTCCCCTTGACATGAGTCGGTTTGCCGCGCTGGCCCCGCCAGTGGTCGCCGCGGTGTCGTTCACGGTCCGCCCGAAAGCACGCCGCGTCTTCACCCTGGAAGACTACTTGGCCGCTGGCATCCTGACGCAAGAGCAATTCGATTTCATATGGCTCTGCATCGTCAATCGCAAAAACATCATGGTCGCTGGCGGCACCGGCAGCGGTAAGACCACTCTGCTGAACGCCATCATTCACGCGATTTCTACTCTTGCGCCGCATGACCGCCTGGTCATCATTGAAGACACTGGCGAGCTTCAATGCGCGGCAGAGGATTACGTCACCATGCGCGCCTTCGCGGGCTTCAGCATGAACGATTGCCTCAAGTCCACGATGCGATTTCGGCCTGACCGAATCATCGTCGGCGAAGTGCGCGGCGGCGAAGCGATGGCCCTTCTCAAGAGCTGGAACACCGGCCACGAAGGGGGCGCGGGCACCCTGCACGCAAACAGTGCCCGCTTGGCCTTGAACCGCTTGCAGAGCTTGATTGCTGAAGCGCCCGAAGCATCGAACTACACCCCTGAAATGGTGAGTGGGCTAATTGGCGAGGCCGTCAACGTCGTCATTTTCATCAGCAAAGACAAAGAAGCCAAAGGAGGGCGCGCAGTCAAAGAAATTATTGCCATTGACGGATTCGACGCGGCAAGTGGGGAGTACCGCGTTCGGACGATCTAACTCCCTGTGTACCTGTTCCCATTCATTCATCACTCAAAGGATTCAAGATGAAAAACCGTTTCATGCGCCTGGTGGCGCTCGTTCTCGTTCAACTCGGCTTCACTGGCGCTGCCTTCGCGGGCGGTGGCGGTGGTGGTCTGCCCTGGGAAGCTCCGCTTCAAACCCTCGCCAACAGTTTGACCGGCCCTGTGGCCCTCGGTATCTCCATCATTGCGATGGCTGCTGCCGGTGGCACGCTGATTTTCGGCGGCGAGCTGGGGGAGTTCACCCGGAAGGCGTTGCTCCTGGTTCTGGCAATTTCCTTCCTGGTCTTCGGCGCTGGCTTCATGACTGCGCTGTTCGGCATTACCGCCGCCGTGGTGTGAGCATGGAAGCCCCGCGCCGCATCCCGATTCATCGGTCACTGAACCGCCCGACTTTGTTGTTGGGTGGTGATCGTGAGCTGGTGCTTGGCGCGGGCCTCCTGGCCGGGATTCTGGTCTTCTCCCTGGGTACGTGGTGGGGCGTCGTGATGGGCATTGCCTTCTGGCTTGTCTCCGTCGGCATCCTGTCTCGCTTGGGAAAGGCTGACCCGATCATCAGGCCCGTGTTCATCCGTCATCAAAAGTACCAAAGCTATCTCCCGCCATCGGCTCGCTGGTGCGGGAAAACGCGCTCGGTGCCCCTTACCTGGAAAGGACGGTAATCGTGCTGAACCTACTCGAATACCGCACAAAAGAAGAAGGCCTAGCCGACCGGCTGAACTACGCGGCCATGATCGACGACGGCATCATGCTTTGTAAGGATGGTGCCCTCATGGCTTCGTGGTACTTCCGGGGGCAAGACCTCGCAAGTAGCACGCCCGATGAGCTGGCCGCTGTGTCAGCTCGTCTCAACAACGCTTTGCGTTTCGGCTCGGGCTGGATGATCCACTGCGACGAGATTCGTCGCAAAGCGCCCGGATACCCGGCGCGCGGTGCCTTCCCGGATCGCACCACGCGGGCCATTGACGAAGAAAGGCGCATGCAGTTCATGGCCGAAGGCGCGCACTATGAAAGCGCCTACGCCCTGACGCTGACCTTCTTGCCTCCGACGAAAACCGAAGGCCGCATGACTCGCATGATGTTCGACGGCGAGGAAGCGAGCACGGCCAACGTGGGCGCGCGCTACTTGAAGCAATTCACGGATGCAGTCTATGAAATTGAAGATCAGTTCGGCGCGATCTTCATGCTCGAACGCATGCAAGGAAAAGCCTACATCGACGACTTCGGGCGCGAGCACATCCGCGATGGAATGCTTCAGTACCTGCATTTTTGCGTGACTGGCGAGAACCATCCGGTGAACCTGCCCCCGGTCAGCATGTACCTGGACACCATCATCGGCAATGTCGAGTTTTACGGCGGCATTGCGCCCCGCGTGGGCACTAAGCACATGCGGGTGATTGCCCTCGATGGTTTCCCCCAGGAGAGCTATCCCGGCATCCTGGCCGCGCTCGATGACCTGGCGCTTGAATATCGGTGGTCAACTCGGTTTCAGTTCCTGGATGGCTTTGTCGCCCGAAGCCTGCTTGACGGCATGCGCCGCAAGTGGAAGCAAAAGGTTCGCGGCTTCAAAGATCAAATGTTCCAGACGGCAAACGGTTCGGTGAACCACGATGCCGCTGAAATGAGCGGTGATGTTGAAACCGCGATGGCTGAAGCCGATAGCGGCCTGGTCCGGTATGGGTACTACAGCGCGAACATCATCCTCTTTGAAGAAGACTTGACGCTCATGGAAGAAGCGGTTCGGGAGGTTCGCAAGATCATCCAAAACCTCGGCTTCGGTGCTCGCCTGGAAACCATCAACGCTGTGGAAGCCTGGCTCGGTTCGCTGCCTGGCCACGGTGTTGAAAATATCCGTCGTCCCCTGCTGCATACCCTCAACCTGGCAGACCTGTTGCCGTCTACGGCCATTTGGGCAGGGCAAGACCATCATCCTTGCCCCTTCTACCCCCCGGATAGCCCGCCCCTGGCCTATGCCGCGACAAACGGCTCTACGCCCTTCAGGCTGAACACTCACGTTAGCGACGTGGGCCATATGCTGGGCCTCGGCCCGACTGGCTCAGGGAAAACAACCCTGCTCGGCCTTCTGATCGCGCAGCAGTTCCGCTACCCGAATGCCCAGGTGTTCGCGTTCGACATGAAGTATGGCCTCTATGCACTGGCGAAAGCCTCGGGCGGTGAGCATTACGACATCGGGCGCGACAAAACGGCCTTGGCCTTCTGCCCGCTCAAGGAAATTGACTCGCGCAGCGACTTTGCTTGGGCCGCTGAATGGATCGAAACCGCCTGCGTTCTGCAAGGGCTGGCGATGACTCCAAACCTGCGCAACAAGATCGCGCAAGGCCTTGAGCTACTGAAGCAAAGCCCGACTCGCACGCTGACCGAGTTTGTTGCCAACGTGCAGGAATTGAGCATCCGCGAAGCTCTTGAGCATTACACGGTGTCGGGGCCGATGGGCACCTTGCTCGATGCCGAGGTCGATACCTTGGGCAGCAGCAAGTTCATGGTCTTCGAGATGGAAGAACTCATGGGCCTGGGTGACAAGAACGTCGTCCCGGTGCTCCTGTACCTGTTCCGGCGTGTCGAAAAGCGCCTGGACGGGTCGCCCACGGTGCTTTCGATTGACGAAGCCTGGCTGGCCCTGGGGCACCCGATGTTTCAGGAAAAGCTGCGCGAGTGGTTGAAGGTGCTGCGCTCCAAGAACTGCGCGGTCTGGATGTTCACGCAATCACTGTCGGACGTATTCAATTCGCCGATTCGTGACGTGATTATCGAATCGTGTTTGACCAAGATTCTTTTGCCCAATTCCGAAGCGAGAAACGAAACCTCGCGCGGCATTTACAAGGTGCTGGGCTTGAATCAACGGCAAATTGACATCATCGCCCAGGCAACACCGAAGCGGCATTACTACTACATGAGTTCTCTCGGTCGTCGCCTTTTCCAGCTCGGCTTAGGTGGTGTCACCCTGAGTTTTGTCGGTGTATCCGGCAAAGAAGATGTCGCCCTGGTGGATCGTTTCATCGCCCAACATGGTGAAAAGTGGCCTGCTGAATGGCTCCGTGCGCGGGGTTATGAGGATTGGGCTAATTATTGGTTGCGCCTCAATTAAGGAGAATTGCAATGCAAAAAAGAACGTTCATCGCCTCGCTGGTGACTTCCCTCATTTTTTCTGCGCCGATGGCGCGGGCGGGTTCTGTGGCTGGCTTCGGTGGCTCGACTGAAATAACCCAGCTCGCCAACAATATCGAGTTGGTTCAGTCCTACTTGCAACAGGCCCAGGCCTACGCCACGCAATTGCAACAGTGGAACACGCAAATTCAGCAGTATCAGAACATGATTACGAACACGCTGAATATCCCCAATCAAATTTGGGGGCAGATTGCCAATGAACTTTCTGGCGTGGCGAATTTGGTAAAACAAGGGCAGGCTTTGGCCTACTCTGCAACGAATATCGGTTCGCAGTTTAAAGCCACATTCAAGGGCTTCCAGTTTCCGGCTGGCTTTAATTACAAGACGGAATACAAAAAGTGGTCGAGCACCACGATGGACAGCTTGAAGGGCGCACTTGAATCCGCTGGCCTTCAGTCCCAACAGTTTGCAACTGAAGAAGGCGTTTTGCAGCAACTGCGCGGCATGTCTATGGGTGCCCAGGGCCAAATGCAGGCCATTCAAGCAGGTAGCCAGATTGCAGAGCAACAGGTTCAGCAGCTTCAAAAGCTGCGGCAATTGATGATGCTCCAGCTCCAGTCTCAAAACACCTACTTGGCTGCGCAGCAGAACAAGGAAGACACCATCAAGGCCGCGAAGGAAGATGCCTTCAGCTATCAAAGCCCGGTGCGTCCTTACACCCAGTTCAAGGGGGGTTCGCAGTAATGAAAATTGCCTTGACGCTCGCGGCGCTACTGGCGCTTACGGCCTGCGGCGAAAAGCAGGAAACCGTGACTCTGAAGGGTAACGGTGGCGAAACCGTCACCATTACCCGCACCGCCCCGGATGCGGCGCTGGTGGCTGAGTTGAAGGGCAACCCTGAAAAGCTGAAGCAGGTACTCGATCAATGCGGCAAGTCCGATTCGCAAGAATGCGCCTCTGCGCGCAAGGCACGTAGCGAACTCATGTTCGCAAAACCTTCGGACAAACCCCAACAGTTCAAAAATTTTGCAGGGGGTTCGCGTGATATTCAAAAGCCATAAAAAGCCCGCTGACCCGGTTAAACGGTTTCGCTCTGCTGGCTTCCTGGTCGCCCTAGCTGTTCTTTTTTTCTCGGTGCGGGTTCATGCCGACACCGGGATTCTTGACAACATCGCGCAGACATACAAGACGGCAGCAACCGGCTGGACTGGCGCGCTGCTGGGATATGCGAACCGCCTTTTCATGCTGCTTGCCACGATTGAGCTGGCTTGGAGTTTTGCGGTTTGGGCGCTGGACAAGAACGAGTTTCAATCGTTCATTTCAGCGGTCGCAAAGAAAATCATGTGGATCGGGATTTTCTATGCTTTGCTCCTGAATGGCCCGACCTGGATTCCGCTCATTATTGATAGCTTTGTCGGCGCTGGCTCCGCTGCTGGTGGTTCCGGTGGCTTGTCACCCTCTGAAGTCTTCACGACTGGCCTTGATAACGCGGCAACCATGCTTGAAGGCATCAAGAACATGAGCCTTTGGGATGATTTCGCGTCGATTGTGATTGCTGGCTTGTCGGCCATCATAATTGTGTTGGCCTTTGCGGTTATTGCCGGTCAGCTCCTGGTCGCCCTGGTCGAAAGCTATATCGCCATTTCTGCGGGTCTGCTGTTCCTTGGCTTTGGCGGCTCGCGCTGGACAACTGATTTCGTTCAGAAATTCATTGGTTATGCGGTCGCTACAGGCGTTAAGCTGTTCATGCTGTATTTGATTATCGGCATCGGCAACACGCAAGCTCAAACCTGGAAAGCCATGCTCGCCACCATCGGCACGCCTGGCGTGCCGGTGTTCAACATCATTTTGACCGTGCTCGGCGGGTCAGTGCTTTTGATGTTCATGGCGATTCAGATTCCCGCGATGGCCGCTTCGATGCTGGCGGGTAGCCCGACTCTGACGGCGGGTGCCGCTGCGGCCACGGCTGGCATGGTTGGTGCGGGCATCGTCGGTGCCGGTGCTGCCGGTGCTGCATCGACTCTGAGCGCCGCGAAGTCTGCCGGTGGTGTTGCCTCGGCGGCGAAAGCCGCTTGGGGCGAGGCGGGCGCGCAAGGCGCTTCGGGCCTCGGTCGCGCAGTCGCCACGCTGGGCAACATGGGCACCTCGGCTGCTCGGGATACCAGCAACCGCATGGCCGATGCAATCGCCCCGACAAAGGGCGGGCGCATGGCCGATATTTCGACGGCTCGCACGGCTGAAATGAGCGCGGCCAACTCTTCGGCCACGCCTCCGACTCCCCCAGCTCCGGCCCAGCCTGCCGCCCCGGCTGCTGAAAGCGCGGTCGCTGCGCCTGCTGGTGGATCTGAGTCGGCAAACTCGGCGGCAGGGAAGGGCGCTGCCGCCCCGGCTTCGTCCGGTGGATCTGCTCCGGCTGCTGTGGCCGCACCAACGGGCCCAGCAAGCGCCCCGGTGGCACCCACCCCCACGGCAACGGCCAGCGCCGCGCCTGCGGCCCCTTCTGGTGGCTCCGTGGCCCCATCGGCCCCTGCTGCTGGTGTGCCTTCCCCCGCATCCTTGGCTTCGGCCACGCCTGCGGGCGGCGATTTCGCGTCGATGCTTGACCCAATGGGGGCAAACCCAGGATCGACGGCGGCAGCTCCGGCGAGCGCCGCAAAGGCTACGTCTGGCGGTGGTAGCAGCACCGAAAGCATTGCTTCGGCAGGCACCGCGGCTGATTCGGCGCTCCGGTCTTCAGCTCCGGCAAGCACCGGGCCAGCGGCAAGCACCACGCCCGCAACGCCCCCCAGCGGGGTGCAGGAAAAGGCGCAAGCGCAAACCGCGCAAGCGCCCGGTTTTGAAGATCGGTTCCGTGATCTTCAGCAAGTGCGCCCCCCGCAGTTGCCTTCCGATGCCGCCGCCCCGGCAACGGTTTCCATCAAGTTCGACGCTCAACACGATTAAGGAGAGATAGCACATGGCTTCCAAGAAAGAACCGACCCCTGTAGCTGATACAAAAGGGTCAAGTAATCAGGTCATCAATGACCCCTACCTCGATGCCCGCCGCGAGTGGAATGAGCGTTACGGCTCCTACATTTCACGCGCCAAGAACTGGCGGCTCATGGCGTTCGGCGTGCTGGGTATCTGCCTGGTGCAAACCGTTGGCCTGGTGACGATGGCAACGCAAAACAAGCTGGTGCCCTATGTCGTGCAGGTTGACAAGCTCGGCTCGGCGGTGCCGGTGGCGCGAGCTGACCAAATGGGAAAGACCGATGAGCGCGTCGTCAAAGCCTTGTTGGCTCGGTTCATTTCGGATGCGCGCGGGGTCGTCTCTGACGGTATCGCCCAACGTCAAATGATTGATCGCACCTACGCGATGCTTTCCAACGGCACGCGAGCGCTTTCAATCGTTAATGAGTTCTACAAGGGTGATCCACCCTTTGCCCGCGCTGCCACAAGCGGCGTGACCACTGAGGTTTCTTCGGTGATTCCCGTGACTGACAAGACCTGGCAAGTCGAGTGGGAAGAAACCACTCGCTCAACCTCGGGCGCAATTACTAACAAATTGCGCTGGAAAGCAAACCTCACGCTGGCGTTCAACCCGCCTACTAGCGAACGTCAGATTCGGGTGAATCCCATCGGCGTATTTATTACTGACCTGAGCTGGTCGCAAGTTCTGTGAAAGGGGATTCCATCATGAAAAAGTCATTCGTTCTTACCGCTGCTGTTGTCGCATTCACCCAGGTCAACGCCTGGGCACAAACCCCGGCAACACCCCCGGCCACGGTTACAACCCCCCCGGCTCGGGTCGTTCCTGCTCTCGAAGTCGCCCAGGCCGCGCCCGCACCTGTGCAGGCTGCGCCTGCGCCGCTGACCTCTTGCCAGGCGGTGCAAAACACTGCCTCTTGTGGGCAATCTCCCGCGAAACCGCACCCTGTGGTGAAGCGGCGCCCCCCGGTCGAAACCCCGATTCGTGAGAAGGTGGAAACCATCATCGAAGCGAAGCAAGACGTTAGCGCCGCGCATGCTGTAGGCCAATCGAAGGAATGGCTCACGGCTGAGAACAAGCCCACGGTCGGCGACGATGGCCGCGTGATGTTCACCTTCGGCGCTGGCCTGCCGGTGGTCGTGTGCGCCCCGCTGCGTGTGTGCGTGATCGAGCTGCAAGCCGGTGAGCGCGTCAACAAAGAAGTTCAGCTAGGCGATAGCGTGCGCTGGATCGTCACGCCAGCCGAAAGCGGCTCGGACAAAACGGCTCAAACGCTGGTGGTCATCAAGCCAAAGGAAGTCGGCCTCGATACCAACCTGGTCATCCCGACTGACAAGCGGAATTACTATATCCGCTTGGTTTCTCGTCCAACGGACTACGTTGCGCGGGTTGCCTTCAATTACCCCGAAGAAGCCCGCGCCGCTTGGGAGGTATATGCCGCCAAACGTAGCGAGCTGGCAAAGGCTGAAGTGGCTCCCGACATGGCCGCAATGTCCATCGAACGCTTGAAGTTCGATTACTCGATGGAAGGCGACGCCTCTTTCCGTCCGGTGCGAGTTTTGGACAACGGTGAGAAGACCTACATCCAGTTGCCGCCTACCGCGAAAGCCGATGAAATTCCCGTCCTGGTCGTGTTGAACACCGAAGGCAAAGAGCAGCTTGTCAACTCGCGCTTTATCAACGGCTGGTATGAGGTTGATCGCCTGTTTGACCGCGCTGCATTGATTCTCGGCGTGGGAAGCGAGCAACGGAAAATCGTCATCACCAACAACGCGCGCTTCAAGCCCCGCTCGCTCTGGAATTTCGGGAGCAACTAATCATGGCTGAATCGACTATTCAACCAAAGGACGGCCCGCAAAACTCGCCCGATGGTTTGGGTTTCAAGACCAAACCGAAGGGGGTTGTCCGGGTCAACAAGAAGGCGGTCGCCTTCGCCGGTTTCATGCTGGTTCTGGTGCTCATGGCAATCATGGTGGGTGTCGTCACGCGCAAGCCGTCTACCGGCATAAAGTCAGCGGACGATAACCCCGAAAACACCAATAGCAAGCTGGCTCCCGCCCTGCAAGCCGGTGAACAAATTGCCCGAGACATCCCCGATGGGAACTTGCCTCAACGCAAGGCCCAGGAAGACAAAGCACGCTTGGCCGTGCTGACTCCCGGCGCGGCCCCCGCTCCTGGCGTTCTTGAAACGGCCAATGCGGGCACTGACGGCCTGAACCCGGCCCAGGTGCCCCCGCTGGTCGGCGCGGCTCCTGGCACGCCTGGTGGGCCTTCCCTGGCTGGCAACGGTGCGCCTAACCTCGGCAATCAGCAGCGCATCAACAATGGCCCGGCTCCGATTGACCCTGAGGTCGAAAAGGCACGTCGGCTGCGCGAGGAACGCGAGGCGCGGCTGAAGCAAGCGATGGAAGCGGGCACCACGGCCCAAAGCTCCGGCGCGGGTGCTGGTGGTTTCCAGTTCACCAACGGCACAGCGCCTGGCGCTCCTGGTGCGCTGGCTGGTGGCACCGCCCTTCAGCAGCTCCAAGCCTTAGCAGCGCAAGGGCAGGGTCAGCGCGCCCCTGGCCTCATGCCCGCGCCGATGCCTGGCCGAGAAGAAGACGATCAGAACAAGCAGCAACGCAAAGAGGACTTCATTCGCAACATGGAATCGGTGCCTGATCGCAACTTCGTCAACTCCACCCGCAAGGCTGGTTTGTCGAAGTACGAGGTCAAAGCCGGGTGGGTCATCCCGGCCACGATGGAGCACGGCATCAATTCCGACTTGCCGGGCAAGATCACGGCGCGGGTGACGCAAAACGTGTGGGACACGGCGACGGGTCGCTTCTTGATGGTGCCGCAGGGCGCGCAGCTCATGGGAACCTATGACAGCCAAGTCGCCTACGGGCAAAACGGCCTGCTGGTGGTGTGGCGGCGCATCATCTTCCCCGATGGCAGCTCGATTGACCTCGAAGGCATGGGCGGCGTGGACGAAAGCGGCTACTCGGGCTTCCGTGACAAGATCAACAACCACTATGGCCGGATCTTCGGCTTCGGCCTGTTGACTTCGATGTTCAGCGCGGCGTTCCAGATCACGCAGAACAACAACAATCAGCAGATCGGGCAGGCACCTACACCAGCTCAGACGGCAGGCACCGCCGTCGCCCAGCAGATGAGCCAGCTCGGTATCGAGATTGCCCGCAAAAACCTTCGGGTTCAGCCAACAATCGAGATTCGCCCCGGCTACCAGTTCAATGTTCGCGTGGACAAAGACCTGGTGTTTCCCCGCCCGTATGTCTACGGGAACGCGCAGTAATTCGCGGAGTGGAATGGTGACAGTAACAGTTCGCCGGCGGGCTGTTTTTGTCGCCAAAACGCCTTACATTGGCTAGAATGGAACTTTTATATCACGTTGGTGTATAGCAATGGCCGAAATCAAGACCTTTCCGGTTCGGCTCACGCACCAGGCGAACGAGTTGCTACGCAATGCCTACCACTACAGAGGTGATCTTTCGTCGCAACTTACGATGATTCTTGAGACGGTCAACCTGCGAAGAATTGAGCTGAAGCGTTTCCCGACTGGTCGGGCAGCACGCGAAGCAAAAGACGAAGATAGGCCCCTCCTGAAGACCTCTGTGCGCTTGACCGTAGAGCTTTACGACCAGGTGAAAGCGGTCGCCGACTCTCGAACCACGTCGGTGAACGTCGTTTTAAACAGTGCGATCCTGGCTGCACTTGCCAAACTCTGACACTGGTGCTGGGGTCATCCCTTCACAACCTTCTACGGCCCTTCGGGGCCGTTTTCTTTGGTAGGCGTGGTGACAGGCCTCGCGCCTGGCCATCGCCCGGCTGTCACCATGTCAAAGGCCGTGGCTCTCCATTGGGTCAACCCGCGCCGGGCGCACCCTGGACAAAGCCCGCGCTTAGGCTTGGGCACCCATTCTTAGGCCCCCTTTTTCGTGGGTGGTGCCTTCTTGGCCGGTGCCGGTGCCGCCTCGGTGGAGGTGGCCGCGTCGGCTCCCTTCCGACCCACTACGCGCAGCAGCTCGGCGGCTTGCGCCTGGGTCGCTTCGAGCTGGCCGCGCAGCTTGGCCGCATCCTCGCGGGCTGCGCTGGCCTCCTTGTTGGCCTTTACCTGGTCAGCCTCGGCTTTGGCAAGGCGCTCGGCGGCTCGCTGGGCCTCGCGCTCGGCACTCTTGCGCTGCTCCTGGTGCGCTTGCTCGGTGGCGTCGGTCTTTGCCTTCACGGTCGCCAGCTCGGCCCGCGCCTGGTCGCGCTCGGCGGTCGCGGCCTGGTTGGCTTTCTTCTGCTCGGCCAGCTCTGCGCGAAGCTGGTCGGCCTCCTGCTGGTGGCGTGCGCGGTCGGCCTCGATGGCGGCATTCATGCGTGCCAGCTCTGCGGCGTGCTGTGCTTCTGCCGTCTTGGCGGTCTGCTCGGTGACGGTGACACGTTCGCGGACTTGTGCCAGCTCCACGGCCTGGGCCTGGTTGGTAGCCTGCACCTCGGCGAGTTTGCCTTCCAGTGTTTCGACTTGGCCGGTGGCCTCGTCGAGCTTGGCTTCCAAGTCATCAACGGTTTGAGCCGCGTCCGATAGCTCGCGCTCGGCCTGCGCGCGCTGCTCCCCTGCGGATCGAACAACCTCATGAACCCGGCGCTCCGCTGCCTTGACGGCCTTGTCGTTCAGCTCCACGGCCAGCGTGGCAAGGCGCTCCGTCAGCGCCTTGGTCACTGCTGCAACTTCCTCGGCAACCTCTACCGGCAGCTCTGCAACCGGCTCGGCTTGCTGCACCGATTGACTGGCAAGGTGTTCATCCCAAACCTGCTTCAACCTGGTCGGATTGCCACCGCCCACCTTCTGGCGCAGGGCGAAGCCGGTGATGTTCCGGCCAGCGGCTTGCAGCCCTTGACCGGCTTCGATGATCGCTTCAGGGGTGAATTCGACGGGGCGCATGGTGGCTCTCCTAGTGGTTGATGCCTCATTATATCACAACAAATAAACGAACTAACAAACAAACGAATAAATAAACTATCTTTTTTGTTGGCTGGGTCTGCCTGGTCGCCTGGGCGTGCGCGGTCGATGTCCACCGGCTGGATGGGCGTTTGCGGGATCGGGTCACCTGCGGGCGTTGCGTAGTTCGGGCTGGTGGGGCCTTGGCCTGACGGTGATCGGGTCGCTTGGGCGGTTTTGCGGCCCTTGTGGCCGCTTTTTCTGCGCCGAAGGGCGCGGGCGGTTCATGACTTCTTTGAATTCCAGCGGTGAGGCATCGGCTTAAGCCGATGACGAGGGGCGCAGCCCCTGGGGACCAGCTCTACCCCGCTTGCGGGGTCACTTATTGGGGCGTAGCCCCTTCGTGGTATGCGCGCAAGTCAACTCCCGAAGGGAGGTGCGCAGCGAGCCATGTCTCGGCCCGTTAGGGCCGCTTGAATCTCTTCCCCCGCGCGCCACGGTCGCCCGTTCTGTGGACAACTTTATGCACAGCGCGGAGGTTAAATACAAGGTTAAAAAACCGGTTAGCTTGAGCGAGGCAAACCGGGAAAACCTAGCACTGGCGCGGGCTTACGCGGTGGAAAAACAGGGCGGCTGGAACTCATAGAACGACACCGGGGAACCCATGCAACAAGGGTTTGGAACTCATAGAACAATACCCCCCGTTTTCAAGGGAACTCATACAACAAGGTTTCAGGAACTCATACAACAACCCTGCAACCCGCGCCGGACCTCGTTTCTGAGGGATTGCACGCGCCACGGCGCGGGCACCTGGCGGTGCGGCCACCAGGCGCGAAGCCCTCGGGGCCTTGGTGCGTTTCCTGAGCGACTACACGCCCGGCATGGTGACAAGTCTCGCGCCTGGCCAGCACGAAGCTGTCACCATCAGACTGAGCGCTTGCGTAGCGCCCAAACACGCTTCACCTGGCTTTCACTGCATCCGGCGAGCCTGGCTGTCTCGGTGATGCTGTGGCCGCTGCCGCGCAGCGCCTCAATGCGCTGGTGCATGCCGGTATCGGCCTGCCGTCCTGCGTACTTTCCGGCGCTCTTTGCCAGCTCCACGCCCTGACGTTGCCGCTCGCGGCGGTCTTCGTAGTCGTCTCGCGCGATCTGCAAGGCGAGCCGTAGCAGCATGGCCTGAACCGACTCTAGAACTATCTTGGTCACGCCCTCGGCATCTGCGGTCAGCTCGGAAAGGTCGATCACGCCTGGCACGGCCAGCTTTGCGCCTTTGGCCTGGATGGAGTTCACCAGGCGCTCGGCCTCGGCAAGCGGTAGGCGGCTGATTCGGTCGATCTTCTCGGCGATGACGACTTCACCAGGTTGCAAGTCGTCGATCATGCGCAGCAGTTCGGGCCGGTCGGCCCGCGCGCCCGATGCCTTCTCGCGGTAGACACCGGCAACGTAGTAGCCAGCAGCTCGCGCCGCGTCTTTGATGCCCTCTTGGCGCTGTAGATCTTGCTCGTCTGTGCTGACGCGCATGTAAATTCGAGCAACTTTCATGCAGTCCATTCCAGTTCTGAAATGGCGACATCAAGCGCAGCGGCTAGGGCGGGGTCGGGCTCGATACCCGAGGCCTCAATTGAGGCCGTGATTGCGTCCACCAAGCGGCGGAGCACTACGCGACTGCAATGCGTTGGCAGAGCGTCATCTTCAAAGTCGTCCACCATGTCGCCCGCCTCGTCATTGGTGGGATCTGCCTCTTCGTCGGTAATTTGCATCGTTCCCTTTCTGGTCGGGCCATTTGGGTAGGCGACGCCGGCGGCCTGGTGCTCGGCTGGCGTCCGCATGATTCGGTCGGCCCCTTCGACCAGGCCATCGCCGCCGACGCGCAGCGGTGGCGTCTTGGCGAGCGCCTGGCGCGCTGCGCGGGACTGGCGCGGCATGGCCGCGATCTGTGTTTCCTGGGCGGTGCGCGGCGTGATGATCGCGCTGCCCGTCGCCTTCTTCTTGCCTGGGAAGTAGCCGTTGCGGCTGGTCATGGGTTCCTCCGGCCATTTTGGGTGTACCTAAATGCGCCCACGATACCGAAGGGGGCCAATTAAGGCAAGGGCAATCTAAATTGCCCGGGGGCATTTTGACCACTCAAATTGCCCGCCTGCGGCACCCGCCACGCCCTCAATGGGAAAAAAAAACCGCCTCGGGTTAGGAGGCGGTCAAAGACTGCACGGCTCAGGGAGGAAAAGCCGGTGTGTGCAGCCTGTTACAAGGGTTCACCGCCCCAGGTCGCGGGTCTTGGTCTGCACGGCCTGAGCCCTGGCCGGTTTCACCACGGCTGCGCCGTCGTTGTAGGCGATGGCAAGGGATGTGGTTTTGTCCACCGTGGGCGCTTGAGCGAAGGCTGTCTTCGCGTGGGCCACGGTGTTTGTTGCAGAGACTTGCTGAAGAACGTGGTGCTCTGTCTCGGCGATGATCGGCCCCTTGTAGCTGCCCTCGGCGAGCTGCGGGGGGAACGTCTTTGCGTGCGGGCCTAGCTGGGCCTTGGCCTCGGCTGTTGCCTCGGTGAGCGAGTCGGCCAGCTCGGCGGTCTTCCTGAACTGTGATCGGTCGTCGATGGGAAAAATCTGCTGTTCGCGGGTGCCGCGTCGGATGCCATCGGCGACGGATTCAACGATGGTTTGCAGGTCTTCGCGTTCAAGCGGGCGAGTCTTGTTCTTCACCACGTCTGACCAGGTGCGCGCGGCCTGGTCAGCGGTCTTGCTTGGCGGGCCGTCGATGCGCTCGGCGGCAAGGCAGAAAACTTCCTCGGCCTTCATCAACTCGCTTTGCCCGGCATAGGCGTTATCGACTTTCGCCCAATCTTCCTTCATCGAAGGAGATTGCCGGGCGGCGATGATTACTTCGAGAAGATCGCGCTTTTCGCTGCCGGTGAAGGTGAGGGTTCCGAAGTGTCCAAGGGCTTCGTGTTGGAGTGACTTTCTGAGGTCTCCAACGTCACGAAAGTTGGCAAGGGGTAAATGGACTTCCCCGCGTTTCGGTAAGAAGGCACCTTTGATGGTGCCAACGGCTTCGATACTGGCTTTGTTTCCATAGAAACTCTCCTGGGTAGGTCTGTGGCTGATATTCAAACCAGAAAGGCCCGGAAATTCATTGTAGAAGGCATGAATCGCGCCGTCTGCTTGTTCCTCGGTGATGGGCATTTCTAGGGCTTTCTTCTTGGTGTTTGGTGACAGGCCTCGCGCCTGGCCAGCGCGGCACTGTCACCACTGGCTTACATGCGTTCTTGGGCTTCGAGCTGCTTGTAGGCGCTCATGGCGGCGGCGGTGCCTGCGTTCTTGCCCTTCTGGTAGCTGGTGGCAGCGCAGCGAACCGCGTAGTCGGTCGAAGTCAGGTTTTGCATGCCATATACCGAAGTCTTGTTGTCGTAGCCGTTCAGGTTGAACCGCTTGCCCTTGTAGAGCGCGAGATTCCATGCGACACGCGCATCGCTCGGCTGCTGCCGTGCGAGCTGCTGATAGATGCCCTCCTTCGGTCCGACGAACTGATTCCACGTCAGGTAATAGTCGGCCTTGTAGCCTTCAATGAAGGCATCGGCGTTGCAGGCATCGGCGGCAACCTGGACGGTCACGTTCGGCTGCTGATAGCCGCCTGCTGGCCCCAGGGCCACGCTGCGGCCTGCTGGCTGCATGCCCGGTAGGGGTGGCAAGGGTGTGCAAGCTGCAAGAGCAACCGCGGCGATGGGCAAAAGTCGTTTCAACATGGTGTTCTCTCCTTTGGATTGGTGGGTCTGGTGACAACACTCGCGGCGGCCGCGAGATCTGCTGTCACCAATGGGGTTCATGCGTCAGCTCCGAATCATGTCCTCAAGCCCGGCGCTGAGTTCGGCCAGCGGCGGCATGGCTGCAACAGTGTCATGCAAGGTCGGCAAGTTGATCTTGTCGGCCACGGCCTGGGGGAAGTCTTGTGCGCGCTGCGCCTGGTCGAACTGGGCTTCTTCAGCTCGGGACACCCAGGCGGCAACGTGAACGATGCCGTGAAGCGCGTCCACCGGCTCATGAGCCAGCGGCTCGGCGCTGCGCTCGATCGCGGCGGCGAAGTCTTCGGGGAAATTCCAGTGGCGGGCCAGCGCCCCGCCCACGTCGGCGAAGCTGAAGCCGAAAGCCTCCCGCTCGGCCTCGATCCGGCTCGGATCGGGGAATGGGGACACTGAGCGAAGCGCAAGCGCGGCCATTTCGGCGGGCATGCCTGCGTGCATGACAAGCCTGCCGATGGCATGAATCAGGCCCACGGTGAAGGCCAGCTCACTGTCGAGCCGGGCCGTGCGGGCAAGGTACTTGGCGACAACGGCTGTATGCAGGCTGTAACGCCAAAACTGCTTCAAGTCGATACCCGGCATGTCCTTGAAGCTCCCGGCGATGCCGGTGCTCATCACCAGGGTTCGCACGGTCAGGAAACCCAAGAGTTTGAGGGCTTCGTCCACCGTGCCCACGGTACGCGAAACGTTGTAGTAAGCCGAATTGGCAAGGCGCAAGACCTTGGCGCTCAGTACCTGGTCGGTGGCGAGCTGGCGGGCAATCTCGCCCGTTAGAACGTCATCCTTGCTCAAGCCCTGGATCAGCTCTTGAACAACCTTCGGGATGGATGGCAGCGCCCTCCCCTGCTGAAGTAGTTCGTCGATGGTCATAGCGCCCCTCATTTCTTCGCCAGTTGGGTGGTGGCCTGGCTGAATTTTGCGAGCTTGGTGTTCACCAGCTCGATGTCCACGCGCCGATTCTTGGCGCGGCCTTCCGGGGTGCTGTTGTCGGCAACAAAACCGCCTGCTGAGTTGTAGAAGGCGCGAATCTTCTTCGCGTCCACGCCCTGCCCGATGAGGTACTGACGCGCGGCCAGCGCGCGGGCGAGCGCAATGCGCTTGTTGTCCTCGTCGATGACTGTCGAGTCGGTGAAGCCTCGAAGGTTGATGCGGTCGGCGGCTTTGGCTGCGGGCACCAGCACGCGGGCAACGTCGTCGGTAGGCTTGAAGTCAGCACTTGCGAAGCCGAATTCAACCCGAAGGATCACGCTCGCGGCGTCGGCCACAAGATTTTCAAGGCGGTCGAGTTTGGTGCCGATGTCCTTTGCTTCTTGGACGCTGCCGGTGGCCTTCATCTTGTCCAGCTCAGCGCGCAGCTCGGCGATTTGCTTCTCGGCCAGCTTGAGGGCGGCGCGAGCGGCCAGCAGCTCGGTATTCGTGTCGGCGGGCACTGTGGCCTCTGCCGCTGGCTCCGGCGTGGGTTGTTGAATGAGTTCCTTTGTAACAACCGGCACCGTCGATTTCACGGTCGCTGACGTGGGGCCAATCTGAACCCGCACCGGGCTATACAGCCCCGGCAAAACGGCGTTCTGGCCGATTCGCTGGTAAGCGAGCGGCTTTCCCTCGCCGTCGAAGACCTGTAAAGCAGCGGGCGGGTCGGTGACGAACTGAAGGGCTGTGCGTTGACCGTCATCGAAGGCGCGCACCAGGCCGATTGCCTTGCCCCCCTCGGTGGTGTAGCTGAAGCGCAGCGACGACACCGGGGCCTTGTCGCCCTGGGTGGCGCACGAAGCGAGCGCCAAGGCCGCAACGACGGCCCCGGCAATGGCGGTTTTTCTCATCGTGTGTTCTCCTATGGTGAATAAAAAGGAACTCATAGAACATGCCTACCGGGTGAACTTCACAAGCCCGGTGCGGGTGATGTCTACCTTCTTCAGCAAGCCGCTTTCGTCGAGCGATTTCACGGCTCGGCGCAAGACCTTGCGAAAGTTCTCAAGGCTCTCGGCATCGCTGCCGCAGAGCTGAAAAATCGTCTCGGCCTTCAGAGCGTAGGGGTCGCGGTGACTGGCCGCGTAGTCGTACAAGCGGCGCGCGACTGGCGGGAGGGTGCGGTAAATCTCCCAATTGAGCCGGGTGAAGTTGTTATCGCCGAACCACTCGCGGATTTCGGTCGGCACCTGAACCGCGTACTTGGTGCGAGGTTTTCCGTCTTCATCGCGCCAAAGGAAGTCACCAATAAGCGAAAGAGCAAGGCCCCCTTGTAGGCGCTTGCTCTCGATGGTGAGGGCGGTTGCCTTCAATCGTAAAAGGCAGTCGCGTAGCAGTTTGTAGTTCGGCCCTGAAGGTGTCCAGCCGATGTCTTGGCATAACTGGTAAGGGGTGAATTCAACCCAGCGCCCCAAGGGCAGTGTTTTTGCGTAGTGCAGGATTTGAAGCCAAACAAGCTCATCGTTCTCGGCGCGCAGCTCGAAGCCGGTGTAGCTGATTTTTCCCTCGCCCACGACGAAGATGCTTTCGTCAAGGTAGCTCTTGCGCTTGCGCGCCCGGCGCACGGTGAAAAGTGCAGCTCGACATGACTCGTTCGGATGTGCCCTGACTTCATCGGCCCACAAGGGGAGTTGAACGACCATGAATTTGCGGCGCTCGGTTTCCTCTGCCTTCGCTGTCTTCTTGTCCTCTGCGGTGCGCTGGCGTGCTTCTTCGACGCGAGCCTTCAGCTTGGCAAGCTGCTGGTCGAGCGTGGCGATGGTGCCGATTGGCTTCATGTCTTCTTCTCCTGGTAGCCCGTTTCAGTCGGCGCGCGGGTTGGTGACAACCTGCGCAACCTGGTCGGCGATCACTGTCACCATGACCCCAATTGCCGCCCGGCTTCCTGAAGGGCGGCAACACCGTTGTTCATGCGGGCTTCGAGCTGCTTGAGCTTCGCTGAAAGCTGGTCGAACTCCTTGCCCCGCTCGATCCCGGCCCGCGCCTCGGCGATCCGGTCTGCGTCTGCACCGATGTACTCGCGTCGGCGGTCGCCGTCGTGCATGGGGTAGATCAGATACAGATATTTGTTCTCGCGCCAGTGTTCAGATGCGTAGATCAAACCTGCCTTCTGCAATACCTTCATGCGCTGGCTTACCGTCTTCAGCTCGCCCTCGATGGCGTCAATGATGCGCGGGAGTTGAGCCGCGAGCTGTCGGAGTTGCTTGGTAGCTGACATAAACATATCACCTATGGCGAATAATAAACCAATGCGAGGCCCGGGTCATCACCGGATCAGGCTGCTTTGACTGGAATCGGTTGCCCGCAGTGCGGGCAATGGCCTTGCAGCTTGCGAATCGTCCGATGCAACGAGGCGTAATCAACGCCTGCGGCGATGCTGGCCGCGCGGCGTGTCTCCCCTTCAACAAACACCAGGCGGCAAGCCTCGATCATCTTTTCGCTGCGCAAGGCATGGGTCTTGACCAGCTTCTTGAAGTCGGCGGCGGTGATGGTTTCGATTTCGGTGCTCATGTTTTTATGCAATCTCAGTTGTGCCGAAGTAGCGGCGGATTTCTGTATGCGCCTGAAAGCGGCCTAGCCACTCCTGCGCCTGCATGTCGGTCAGCGTCCGGACAACAGTGAACGGTGTCACCTTGCGGGCTGCGAAAACCTTGCCTTCGGCCTCGAACCACTGGCCGCGCGTGGTGCGTCCCAGGATTAGGAATTCAGCCCGTTGGTCTTGCCAGTTGTGGCGGCACCGATAGAAGACGACTTGGGAATCGGTGCCCAGGTAGCGCCGCCCGTCCTTGTATTGGTCAAGCGTCGGCCAGGCCTTCAGCATGAGATCGGTCGAACGCTGGCCGTAGGTGCGCGCGTTCCAAGTGAACCAAAGGCCCACGGCGACGGCAGCGAGAACAAGGACGATGAGCATGTCTTCCCTCCTATAGACCAGGCGGGCAATCTGGCGACGACAGCGAGACAACGGCCTTCACCTCGCCATTGCAAAATGGGCTGTTCTTCATCTTGTAAGCGCGCGTCATCTTGACGGCTGCCGTCTTGTCGTTCTTGATGCGCTGCTCGATGTCGCGCAGCTCGGACAGCTTTGCCGGCGACGGCTCCGGGAACGCCATTCGCCAGTCGCTGGCGAACTCACTCACGGCGGCGTCATTCATGGCCTGTAGGCCCGTCAAGATGGCGTCCTGGCTCTCGATGCGCTGCTCGGCATAGCGCGCCTGCTCGGCGCGCTCGTCGGCCCCTCCAAGATCCACCAGCGCGGCAACCCCGAAGAAGGCCAGAACAACCAAAATCAATTTGAACATGGGGAAAACCTCACTTCTTGTGCCAATGCGTTATCCATGATTTTAAGCGCCCTATGGTGAATAATAAAGAACTCATTCAACAAGGCTAGTCGTCCAGCTTCGCCAGCAGCCGGTCGATTTCCGGGATGCCGAAGTCGCGTTCCTCGAATTCCCTACCGCCCGGCTTCACGCCCTCGGCGCGCACGGTCTTCAATGCCTCTTGCTTCGTCTCTCGAAGCCGGTGCAAGGCCTCCACGATCAGCAGTTGCTCGGACTCGGTAAGTACGTCGTGAATGCGTGCCATTGGATCAACCTTTCGCATGGTCTTCGTTTCTGGTCTGGTACTCGTCGGCCAGCTCGGCGCAGCGGCTGTGCCAGCTCGTATCACCCTCGGCGGCTGCGCCGCGAAGGTGATGCGCGGCTTCCTGCCACTGGCCCGCCGCTACCCGCTTCCAGACGATTTGCATGCGGGTGATCTGGTCATCCGGGCATGTCATCAAAAGGTCGTTGGCGGTGATGGCTTGGCGGGTCATGGCGGGGCCTTAGAACTCGGTGGTCAGGGTGCCGTCGTCCAGGCGCTTCATGATGTCGCCCTCCCCTGCCTCCTTCTTGGCGCTCACGGCCTCGGCGAAGGTGGGGAAGTCGGCAACGATGTCTTCATCGTCCTGGCCGGAGTTGTTCACCAGCACCCAGGGATTCAGATTGAAGGCCTCGGCCTGGTCAGCCTGGCGGCGCTTGGCTTTGATTTCGCCCAGGGTACAAGGGGTGAAGTGCAAATCCAGCTCGGCACCGTAGGCGGTGATTTCCTGAATCGAGATATAGCCCAGGTCGGCGCATTCATCGTCACCGTTCAAGATGGCATAACCGAAGGCCTGCTTGATGCCGCCGTTCATGTCCTTTTCGATGATGTACCAATCACTGCCACCCAGGAAGTAATGCAGGTGAACCGTCGCCTGGTCGCCCTTGCCGTCCTGCTCGTAGGTCTTGGGCATGGTGTCGATCTGCTGCGCGAGGTCAATCAGCTTGCGAAGGAAGAACTCGGCTTCTTCGCTGGTCTTGGGGTCGGATGCCACGGCCACGGCCATGAACTGGCTGCGGCTGAAGAAGGGGCGAATCGAAACGCCTGCGGCGATGCCCTGCGACAAGAGGGTCGGGGCGCTGGCTTGGGTTGCGGTTGCTTGCATGGTGTTGCTCCTGGTTGAAAGGTCACTTCGCTGAAAGTGATTTAATTATACACCATATGGCGAATAACTCGCAAGGGGGGAGTTAAAAATTTCTCACGCCCGGAGGGGCGGGGCGGGTTGGCTGTTGGTTGTCCTGGTGCGTTTGCGCCCTGCTTATGCCAATGCCGGTATAAGCACAACATCAGCAAAAAATAAGCAATTCATAAGCACCTTGCGCCAAAGGGCGCGTGGATCGCGCCCGAGAAACCGCCGCAGGCTTGGTGACGGAACACCGCCGCCGGCGGATCTGTCCTGTCACCACGGGCGGGGTGAAGCCTTACGGCGGGCTGGCCCAGGGCGTAGCGAAATCAGCGGTGGGGCGAAGCCCGTCCGCGTCGCCTAGCGGGCTTTCCTGCGAAGCTGCCGCCGTAGGGCTTCCGTTATGGGGTGGGTTTTTCTGGTGACACAAGCGAGCTGGCCAGGTCGCCGCGGTGTCACCAAAATGTGCCGCTTCAGCGGCTGGAAAGCGCCCGGATGGGCGCAAGGCAAGCGGTGGCCTGGAAGGTGGCCGGTAGGCCAGTCGCGCAGCGACCAAGGCGAATAGCCGCGCCTGGAACGGGCATCCCGGTTTTCGCGTCCGCGAAAATGCCCCGGAAGTTGCCCTCGGGTCAGTTAAACGAAACGCTGGTGGGAGCCTCTTGCGGGGTCATAGGAGCCTTGGAGCTGCTTTCTGCACCCATGCCCTTCACCTTGCCGGAAAAATCGCCTGTAGCCCCGGAAACGCGCTGCACGTAGCCAGTTGAGTAGCCTCGGGTGAAGCTGCCGGTCTGGTACGCGGAAATTGCCGCCTTGATGGCCTCTTGGCCGGTGCCGTACTGGCGAACCGCGCCCTGGTAGAACTCGGTGAGGATTTGCCCGCCTGCCCCGATGTTGGTGCATGCGTCGAAGATGTTTTGGGCGTTCAAGCCCAGGCGCTTGAAGTTGTTCGAGTTGACCTGCGCCGCGCCCGCGTCGAAGCGATAGCCGTTGTCAAGAAGCCATTGCGCCCAGCTCACAGCCTCTGCCTTGTCCTTGGGCTGCACGGTCAGGCGGTACGTCTTGCCGTCCTTGGTGATGTGGTAGCCGATGGCGTGAGGCTTGAAGGCCGATTCGACCTTGATGATTCGCTGCATCGTGGCCGGTGCCACGGTGGGGGCGCATTGTTCGATGGTGGTGAAGTCCATAGTCGAATTTTCAGAGATTGACGGCCACGACAAGCGGCACGCTAAAAAGCCTCGTCCATGCGCGGAGCGTCATGGTCTGGATTCCCGGGATGCTGGTTTCAGCGGCCCAATAGTCATTGGCCGCGCCGATGACGATTTCCGGGCCTTCGGCCTGGGAAAGCAACATCGGCCAAACAAGCAACTGCTCGTAGCACACCAGGACGGCGGCACGCTGGCCGTTGACTTGGCCGATGCCATCGCCGAACAAGTTCGCTTCGGTGCCCGCGTCGGCCCACGGCTTCCACATGGAAACCGGCACCGGGATTCGCTGCACCAGCTCGCCCGAGTGGTGGCCCACGAAAACAAGCGCGTTGCGCGTCCTGCCGGTGCCCTCGATGGGCACTTCGGCACCGACTAGGGCGGTGCGGCCAGTCGCGCGCAAGTGCGCGGCTGCATCCTCCCAAAGCTCTGCGGTGGCCGGATTCCAAAGCCCGGCCACGGTTTCAGGGAACAACACGAAGGGCGCTTTCGAGCTGACGGCCAGCTCGATCATGGCTTGGTTTGCGGCGTAGTCGCGCATGAAGTCGCGCCCTGCTCCACCAGAACCGCCGTAGGCGGTCTGGTGGGCTTGAATCCAGCTCGGCGCTGCCGGGCTGTTCACGAAAGACCCAGCGAGCGCGGCCACGGCCAGCACTGCCACGGATCGGGCAGGCCAGTAGCAAAGCGCGGCCAGCGCGGCAACCATTGCCACCAGGCCAAGCCAGCCCAGGGCGGGGAAGAATACGCCCGCTGCGGTCGCGGGGTTGGCCCAGCCAACAAGGCCAACGGGCGGCACGGTGCAAAGCACCAGGGCGAGCGGAACGCGCCAGTAGTAGCCCTGGCGTGCCCATAGGCAGGCCCAGGGCGCGGAAAGGGCCAGCGATGCGCCAAACCAAAGCAGCGCGGAAAAGATCGCCGGGGTATCACTGCCAAAGAACCGGGCGGCACCAAAGGGAAGCCCGCGCGCTGCGGCAAGGTAGTAGGCCAGCATGACAAGCCACGCCGCGAGGCGGGTTGTCCGGGTCGCCCAAAGCGACACGGACAGCGGTGCGAGCGCTAGCGCCGCAAGGCTGGAACCCCACGCTGCCGCGCCGATGGCACCGGCCAGCGGCACAGCTACCAAAGTCGGCACGAGCGCCTTTGTGAAAGCCGCTCGGGTCACTTCTGCCCCCTGCGGAATTCGCTCGGCTTGACCGGCTCCCGGTCGGCCCACAAGCCGGTGCGCGTTGCGCGTGCTTGCTGCTCTGCGGTCGCGTAGGCGGTGAAGGCTTCGGCGGTCTGGTTGCGCCTGGCGTATTCGGTGTAATGCCACGCGCAGCCCTCTTTGACCTGGGCGAGATTGATGTCGCTGCCCTTGAACTCAAGGGTTGCGACAAGCCTCCCGTATTGGTCGTGATCGTCGCCCGGTATCGGGCGGACGGTCACGTCCTGTTTGAAGATCTTCCCGGCCAGCGACTGGCGGCATACCTGGCCGAAGGCTTGGGCCTTCTCGGGTGCGTCGATGCTCGCCAGTCGCACCCGGATTGGACGCTTCTCGTCACGCAGCAACACGGTAACGGTGTCGCCATCGGTGACACCGACAACCCACGCCGTGAACGGCTCGCCCGCCCACGCGGACACTGCCGCGAGGGAAAGGAAAAGGCAGGCGAATCGCTTCATGCGCTGGCTCCGGTGTCGTACTCGA
>Ga0207686_10000275_pt1 | contig 38245 bp, 27 predicted proteins | sample KBSM24metaG_FD_184396 | JGI IMG/M metagenome (GOLD analysis project Ga0207686, IMG submission 184396) | Miscanthus rhizosphere microbial communities from Kellogg Biological Station, Michigan, USA - KBS M2-4 metaG (SPAdes) (version 2) | ecosystem: Host-associated > Plants > Roots > Rhizosphere >...
TCTCGACAAACCGGGCATCGCGATCGACCCACGCAATGGGCGTCGAGTCCTGATGCAACTCGATCGTCTGCCGGCCATAAGCACTGATCGGCTGAAACGGATCGTCGTTGACCTCGGACCCGGCGATGATCGGGATTTCAGCGTCCAGCAAGTTTGTGAGTTGGCGAATGATGCGGCTCTTCGCCTGTCCGCGCAGACCCAGCAGAATCAAATTGTGTCGTGAGAGGATCGCATTGATCAGCTGCGGCACGACGGTCTCGTCATAGCCGACGATCCCCGGGAAAAGCCGTTCGCGCCGCTTGAGCTTGCAGATGAGATTGGCGCGCATCTCGTCCTTGACCGGGACGTTCGCGTAGCCACTCGATTTGAGTTCACCTAAAGTCCTTGCTCGTTCCATGAATGGATTGTAGTTCGCCAACTCGCCAAATAGAAACGGGGGAGCGGTTTTGAGTGCGGCGGCAGAGCGAAGCGGCGACGCGGCTTTGGATTGATTGTAGTTCGCCTCAACGCGGCAGGGCGATCCAAAGCGCCGTCAAGCCGGCGCACTCCAAATTAGTTGCGGTTCTCACAAGGCCTTGTAATTTCCGTCGGCGCCTCTGATCAATCCGTCTGCTTGCAGCTTTTCCAAATGGGCGAGTACCGCGCGTTCCGCCATCGCGTGCGCCTTGGGCGAGACGTCGGTGTAGACGCGGGCCACAATTTCTTTTGGACTCGATGCGCCTTCGCGAACCGCATTCAAGATCGATCGTTCGCGCTCCAAACGGTGGGCGACGTATCCATCGATCTTTTCATAAGGGTTCGCGACCGGCGGACCGTGACCGCAAAAAAGCACTGACAGCTTTGGCAACGCCCGCATGCGCTCGAGTGAGGATAGATAGTCGCGCATGTTGCCGTCAGCCGGATCGATTAGCACCGATCCGAACCCGACGACATTGTCGCCTGACAGCAAAGCGCCGCTACTCTCATCGTAAAAGCATAGATGGCCGCGCGCATGACCGGGCGTATACAACGCGCGCAAAGCGATCGACGGTTCAGCTTCGAGCGCGATGACTTCGTTATCTGCAATGAAGCGATCGACAGGAAACTGTCCTTTCGATGATTCCGCCGTCAAACGGTGCGCCGCCACCGGAACCGTCCGCTGGTGAACTTCTTTGAGATGAGTTCTCAAAGCATTCACGCCGGCGATGTGATCCGGATGAACGTGGGTGAGCAGGATTTCGCGTGGCGTTCTGCCGCCGCCGATCAAGTCATCGACACATTCGGCCAGCGCTGCCTGTTCGTCTTCATATGGCGATCCGGGATCGACCACGAGTAGTTCCTGCGATGAATAAATCAAATAGCAGTTCGTGTGGGTGGCCGGCGGCTTGGTGGGTGTTCGCAGCGGCAAGCAAATGTAATTGGGATGAAACTCCATGCGCCGGGTGACCTGGCGATGGGCTTCGGGAACCGACAGGAATCGCTCAACCAAATCGTCGCCGAGTCCTGAAGCCAGAGTTTTCATGCCGTGCAGCACCGGCGGCACGACAATGAGTTCGCTGCGCAGCCATTGCGCGTACACGTCGCGCGCATTGACCCACTCGCCGCTCTCCAGTTCCGCATCTCCGGTTACGCGCGGCTCCTGTTTCACGGGGCAATGCGCCAGGAAGAACCACGTGTCAAAGCGCCGCGGCGCAAACGGCGGCGTCACCCAACGGCCGGCAAACGTGAAGTCGTTGGCGTCCAGGTGCAGGTCGTAATGGGAAAGCAACTGCGGCCAGGTCATGCGGCCTGATTCAAGATCGTCGAACAGAGAGGCACGCTGACCGACTGTCAGAGCTTCGGCACCGCGGGCCAGTAGGACGCCGACTTCTTCAAACAGTTCGCGGGCGCCGCAACTGATCATTGCCGAGCGCTCTTGATCGTCGCAATTTCGGACTTTGATTTCTTCGTCAAGCGACTCGCGCTGGCCGCCGGGAAAAGCACGATAGCCGCCGAGGAACGCGAGTTTGGTGCTGCGCTTCACCCAGAAGACTTCAGGATTGCTCGGATCTGTTTTGGGCCGGAGGAGAATTACCGCGGCTGCGTCTTTGGGTTGCGGAGATGACATGTCCACAGATTACGCAGATTGGTCAGAACCGCGAGCGGTAGCGACCGGATCAAGTGCGAAGTTTAGAATCAACGGTCGTGGATGATCCGGACGCTACCGCTCGCGGTTCTGACACACTCGTCAAGAGCGCCTTCTCACCACCTGAATCGCTCACCATCGCGTCCGGCCCAGGGATCGCCGCGCATGTGATAGCCGCCTTCTTCCCAAAAGCCCGCCTCGTCTTTTTCAAGAAAGCTGACGCCTTTGACCCACTTCGCCGATTTCCAGGCGTAGAGCTGCGGAATGATCAGACGCACAGGCCCGCCGTGTTCGGGAGGAATCGGCGCGCCGTCATGAAGGAATGCAAACAGCGAATCTTCTTTCAGGAAATATTCGATAGGAACGTTGGTGGTCCAGTCATTATCGTAGGCCAGGGCCAACACATACTTCGCTTCCGGTTTGACGCCGGCGCGATTTGCAATCTCGCGCGTCGGCACACCGGTCCAGATGTTATCCAGACGCGACCAGCGTGTGACGCAATGAAAATCTGCGTAGACCTTCACCGATGGCAGCTGGGTAAACTGGTCCAGCGAGAATGCGAGCGGATGCTCGACCAGGCCGTCGACCTCGAACTGCCAGGTTGCCAGGTCGACCCGCGGAGCGCCATGAGCATCGAGCACCGGCCATCGCTTGGTGCGCGATTGCCCGGGCGGGATTCGATTTTCGCGACGAGTATCCGGCGAGATGATTACGTCAGACTCGGTGATCTCTTCAGGCTTGCGCGGATCGTGAGACTGATACAGGGGATCTTTGATTAGCGAATCGAGAAAACTCATAACGCAGAGATCAGAGGTTAGAGATCAGTTCGCGGCCTGGGCTTTTACCAGCGAGTCTACTAACTCGCGTTCCTTATCAACCAGGGTCCGCAGAGTTTCGCGAAAGATTCGCTGTGCCAACGAACGATCGCGCAGCAGCAGCGTGTGCAGCGATTCATCGCTCCACTTCAAAACTGTCGAGTTTTCCTTCGCGCGGGCTGAAGCTGAACGCGGGATGCCGCACAACAATGCCAACTCACCTAGAATGTCACCTGCCGTCGCCTCAGTCAGCGCCAGCTGTTTGCCTTCGCGTTCGACGAACACCTCGATCGTGCCTTTCAGAATCAGCACGGCAAATTCCGCCGTCTCGCCTTCTTTCAAAAGCACTTCACCTGCTGCCAGTTCGGTGATCTCTCCGGCGGCCAGCAAGCGCTTTGTGCCGTTGGCAGTGAATCCCTCCAACAGCGGGAACGTCGTCATCAGTTCGGCGTAATCTTCACTCATGGGGATTTTGTCGGAGCGGTTAACGTTCGCGATTCTGAACGGTCTTCTCGGCCAGCTTCACTAATTCTTCCGGCATCCATTTGCCGACGCCCTTTTCAACGGCGCCGCGAATGCCTCTCGATCGATCATGCCAGTCGTCGCGATCGCCTTCGGCTCCGCGGTCGCGCTCGTAGTTTTCGGTTTGCTCCAGCGAAAGCACGATGCCCAGGGCAATATCATTCCAATCGTTCTGTTGAATCCCGCGCAGCACCAGCGGCAGACCGGCGGACCAGTCTTCTTCCGGCGCGCGCGCGTCTTGTTCGGGAATGGTCAAGTTGTGCGTCGACGGCAGCGGTCCGCGCGAAAATTCTTTCACCAGTTGCTTGGCGATATCGCGGTAAGCTGTCTGCGGATTCTCTTGTCGGATTGCCTGAGCGCGCCGGAAAAGATCGGCGACACTGGTTTGTTGGTCGCTCATAAAGATTTACCGTTACCTTACACGCGCAGGCTGACTAACTCAAGGAGTACCGACACCGCCACGCGGGAGAGTCGATTAGAAGGTTTGTCCACAGATTACGCCGATTACATAATTGGAAAAACTGCTGTCAGTCAGTTCCTTAATCCGTGTAATCTGCGGACAATTCTTCAAATCGTCTCGAGTTCCTTCCGCGTAAACTCATCTTCGACGTTACCGGTATTCAGCGTCGACGCCGGTTCGAACAAGAGCACCTCGCATTCCGCTTCAGCAAAAGGGCGGTGCTCGACGCCGCGCGGCACGATGATGAATTCACCGGGCTCGATCCATTCGGCGCGCTCGCTGCCGTGGTCACGATAGTCCATGCGAAAGCGGCCTTTGACCACCATGAACATTTCGTCTTCATGTTCGTGATGATGCCAGGTGAAAGGCCCCTGGAATTTGACCAGCTTGATCAGTTGGCCGTTCAACTCGCCGGCGATGCGCGGGTTCCAGTGATCTTGAATCAGCGAAAGTTTTTCCGAGAGATTGATCTTGTGCATGATGTTTGGAGTGCGGCGGCTTGACGCCGCTTTTTGTCGCGACTGCGCAACTCCGGACAATCCAAGGCGCCGTCAAGCCGGCGCACTCCAAAATTAATTCATGATCCCCATCTGCCAGAGCATGAACGCATAGTCGAACGCCGTTTCGTGGTAAGCGTCGTAGCGTCCCGACGCGCCGCCGTGTCCGGCGCCCATGTTGACCTTCAGGAGCAGCGGGTTGTGGTCCGTCTTGTAATCGCGCAGCTTCGCCACAAACTTCGAGCCTTCCCAGTAGGGCACCTGGCTATCGTTCAACGAAACCTTGACCAGCATGGCCGGATAATCCGCCTGGTGAATATTGTCGTAGGGCGAGTACTTCTTCATGTATTTGTACGCGGCCTTTTCGTTCGGATTGCCCCACTCGATGTATTCACTCGTGGTCAGAGGCAGCGACGCATCGAGCATCGTGTTCAGCACGTCGACGAAGGGCACTTGCGCCAGCACCGCTTTGAAGAGATCGGGCCGCATGTTCGCGACTGCGCCCATCAACATCCCCCCGGCGCTGCCACCCTGGATCACGATGCGATTCTTTGCAGTGTACTTTTTGTCGATTAAGTGTTCGGCGCAGGTGATGAAATCGGTGAAGGTATTCATCTTGTTCATCATGCGACCGGCGTCGCGCCACGGCTCGCCCAGCTCGCCGCCGCCGCGAATGTGACCAATCACATAGACGACGCCGCGATCGAGCAACGCGAGACGGCCGGCCGAAAATGTCGGCGGAATCGAAATGCCGTACGAACCATATCCATAAAGCAACAACGGCGCTGAGCCGTCGAGCTTGACGGTCTTGCGATAGACAACCGACATCGGAATCTTTGTGCCATCTGCCGCGGTCGCAAAAATTCGTTCAGCTTTGTAGTTCGCTTTGTCGAAGCCTCCCGGAACTTCCTGCTGTTTGCGCAGCGTCGCTTTGGCGGTGTTCATGTCGTAATCAAACACTGAACTCGGGGTCGTCAGCGACTGATAGTTGTAGCGCACGACGTTCGTCTTGAATTCGCGGTTGCCGGAAATTTCGGCAGAGTAAACCGGTTCGGGAAAAACGACGCGGTGCCGGTTGTTGTCCTTGAAATTAACAATCTCGATTTGTTCTAAACCATTCTCCCATTCCGAAGCCACCGCGTGATCCGAGAACAGATCGATACTTTCTATTTTCACCGCCGGACGATGGGCGATAAATTCTTTCCAGTTTTTCTCGGAAGGTTCCGAAACGGGAGCGGTCACCACGCGAAAATTCGTTGCGCCTTTATTGGTGCGAATGTAGAAGAGGTCGCCGCGATGATCGACGTCGTATTCATGATCAGCCTGGCGCGGCACGATGACTTTCCAGTTGGCGTTCGGATCATTGGCGGGAATGAAGCGACTTTCGGTTGACGTTTTACTAAACGCATTCAACAGGATCACGGCTTTATCACGCGTGCGCTCGACGCCGATATCGAACAGCTCGTCCTTCTCTTCATAGACCAGCTCGTACTTGTCAGTGCCGAGGACGTGCCGCCACAACTTGTCGTTGCGCTTGGACACCTCGTCTTCAGTTACATAGAAAATCGTTTTGTTGTCGGTGATCCAGGCGATGGCGTCCACGCGGTCCATGTGATCGGGCAGCAACTCTCCGGTTTTCAGGTTTTTGAAATGCAGCGTGTACTGGCGATAGCCGGTATTGTCCGTCGAGTACGCCAGAATGTTTCCATCGTCGCTGGGCGCGAAGCTGCCGATGGACATGAACTTCTCGTTCTTCGCCATCTCATTCAAGTCGAGCAGAATTTGTTCGGGCGCCTCGACCGAACCTTGCTTGCGGCAATAGATCGGATACTGCTGTCCTTTGACGGTGCGCGAATAATAGAAGTAATCGCCCCAGCGATAAGGCACGGTCTCGTCAGTTTCTTTGATGTGGCTGAGAATCTCGTTATAGAGCTTGTCCTGCAGCGCTTCGGTCGGTTTCATCACGGCCGACGAATAAGCGTTCTCGGCCTTGAGATGTGCGATGACCGCCGGGTTCGTCTTCTCACGCAACCAAAAATAGTCATCGACCATACGGTCGCCATTGATTTCGGTGACCTTCGGTTTCTTTTCGGTGGCCGGCGGTTGCAGCAGCATTGGTGACTTTCCATCCTGGGCCATGACATTCATGGATGCAAACATTGAAATTGAAAGAGACAGCAGCAGGGCAAATAGAAATGATTTCATTGATTCTTCCTTGCGTGATTTGGAGTGCGCCGGCAGAGCGGCGCTTGGGATTGTCGAAGCTCGCTCTCCATCAGATGAATTAACCACAGGTGATACAGAGAAAATATTGCGAGCGTGGTTTGAATCCGGCGCAAGCCCGAAGCCGTCGCCGCTGGGCTCGGCCGGCGCACTCCCAATTATTTGCGTTGATTGCGACGAGCGAACTGCCCGTCAATCGTGAACCGTTCAACCACGGAGCGGATCGCCCCATCCCGATTGCACGTACTGTCCATCTTTGACGATACACGGCACGGTCGGGTCGCCACCTGAGAACTTGAACATCTCGGCGCGAAATTCCTTGTTCGTTTGCGCGTCGCGATCAACGAAGGTAATGCCCTTCGAATTGTAGTACTCGCGCGCTTGTTGGCAGTACGGACAACCTGGTTTGGTATAGATGACCACCGCCACCTCGTTCACCTCCGTCAGAATGAATTGAGTTTAGCGAATGTAACGCAAGCTGTCAGCTTGCGCGGTGTCAGAACCGGGAGCGGTAGCGACCGGATCAAGTCTGACTTTGACGTCAACACGCACTTGTACCCTATTGACGACCTTGATCCCGTCGCTACCGCTCCGGGTTCTGACACAAAAAACGGGGACGAGCGTGCCTCAACGCTCGTCCCCAACAGCACGGCCAAGCAGGTTTGTCCGGAATCAGCCTCTCCGGGAAACTTTAGCCACGCTGATCTTTGTAGCCCTCTATCATTTCGAACGGAACTAGTTTCTGCGCGCGTCCCGTCGATCCTGACGCAGGTCACGCACGTCTCCGCGTCGATCTCTCAAGTCCCCTCGCAGGTCGCGCTGATCGCCGCGAATCTCTCCCGTGTCGGCATTAATTTCATGCCGGTCAGCCCGCAGCTCTTCCGGCGACGCGCCGTCGCGTCGATCCTGCCGCAGCTCACGCACGTCGCCGTTGCGCTCGTTGACGTCCTGCCGAATGTCGCGCCGGTCACTGCGAACTTCGCGCGTGTCTGCCCTGACTTCGTGACGGTCCGCGCGCAATTCACGCCGCTCACTTCGATTAATTCGCTGCGCTGATACAGCCGCCGCCATCGCCAACAATGAAGTTGCCAACAAAACAATCTGAAAAATTCTTCGTCTCATTTCGGTCCCTCCTGAGTTTTGAATTACACCTTGGTTGGAAAACCAAAGTCCGCACCCGAAGAGGCAGAGGAGATAAACGATGATCCGAAACGGGCTGTTGTTGACTTCACGTTCTTTCGAGCGAACCCCTGTTCCGAACAGTTAGACGCCGCGTCATGTTTAATAGACGAAGAAATTGCCGAGGCAGGCTAACGCGTACTCTCTAGCTTGTGATTGCTTCCGATTCAACTGACCGTCGGAGAATTGACGTTGGACATTATCCGGCGCGAGTCAGAATTAGCCGATCAAAAATGCCGTGAACGTTTCGCCAGAATCGAGACGTTCCAACCCGTGCCTTTCGTCGCCATTTGCAGATACAGCACGTTAGCGGCTGGGACCTGATTGATTCGTGTCCCATCCCATTTCACCTTTGACCGAAGCACTTCCGTACGTCACATTGACGCCGCACAATTGACACAGAAATGAGCAACTCTTCATAGAACTGGTCCATCTCACTCTCGGCTCCTCGATTGCAAGTCCTTTACAAGTTCTTTGTAAATCGGTTTGGCCATGCGCAGCTAGGCGTTATTTCAGATGGTTCCGACGCCATCGCTCACATGGAGAATACCGAAATGAATTTTGCTCGTTTTCCTCACTTACGCACCGTGAAGTTTGCCCCGGCCGCAGTCTTCTTTCTTTTCCTGATCACTAACTTAACTGGCTTCTATTTCAGTCCGGCGTTCGCGCCGACGGTCGATGCCAAGTCAGCACCCGCCAGCGAATTCATTCCGCTCGACATTCCGCAGTCGGGAGATTGTGACCTCGATTTGATCATCTTTCATGCAGGCGAACGCGCCGGCGTCGATCCGCGTTTGATTCACGCGGTCATTCAGCAGGAGTCCAGATACAAACCCGACGCGACTTCCGGAGTGGGCGCCAAAGGTCTCATGCAGTTGATGCCCGATACCGGCAAGCGCTTTCATTGCACCGATCTCAAAGATGAGCAGTGCAACGTTGAAGCCGGGACGAAGTACCTCAAGTGGCTGCTGAAGAGATTCAATGGTGACGTATCGCTGACGCTGGCCGCCTACAATGCAGGCGAAGGCGCGGTCGACAAGTACAAAGGGATCCCGCCCTATCAGGAGACCCAGAATTACGTGAAGAAAATTGTCGCCAACTACGGCAAGACATTTCACCCAATCGTTACGCCCGCCGAGGCCAAAACCACCTTTCACCTTACCGCCGACAATTCGGATGATGCCGTTCGCGGAGAATGATCCGCCCTGCCAAAACAACCAGCACGTTTGCCGGGCGGACTTGTCCTCCGCGTGATTTGCCCGCACAAAGTGCGTCCGGTGGACAGCTGGTGACCTTCCTCAGATCGCCTAAAATTCTGGCCTCCGGCGCTCAAAGTCGGATAGAATCGGCACGCTCGTGTCTTGAAAACTCCTGACGAACGTTCACCCGACGGACGTTGTTCAGAAAAAGCCAACGCAGACTTGATCCGAAGATGGCCGCTCTTTCCCCGGGCGCAAAACTCGGACGTTATGAAATCGATTCGCCGTTGGGTGCCGGCGGTATGGGCGAAGTGTACCTGGCCCATGACTCGACGCTCGATCGCAAGGTTGCCCTAAAGGTTCTGCCCGAAAGCGTCGCCTCCGATCGTAATCGCATGCAGCGGTTCGTCCAGGAGGCGAAGGCTGCGTCTGCGCTCAATCATCCCAACATCATCACTATCCATGAAATCGGGACGGAACCAGGCGCCCATTTCATGGTGACCGAATTCATCGAGGGCGAAAACCTGCGCCACCACCTGCACAAGCCGATGACGCTGCTCGAAGCCATCGATATTTCCGTGCAAGTTGCATCTGCGCTGGCGACGGCCCACGCCGCCGGGATTATTCATCGCGACATCAAGCCGGAAAACATGATGGTCAGAGAGGACGGCATCGTGAAGGTGCTGGACTTCGGACTCGCAAAACTGACTGAGCGTTGGCGGAAAGATGAAGTTGATGGCGATGCCGCGACCCAGGCGTTTGTTCACACCGAACCGGGCGCGGTGGTGGGCACAACGGCATACCTTTCACCGGAGCAAGCGCGAGCTTTGGACGTCGACACCCGCACAGACGTCTGGAGTCTCGGCGTGGTGCTCTACGAGATGATCACCGGACGCGCGCCGTTCAAAGGCGAGACCCCGAGCGACACCAGCGCCTTGATTCTCACCGCCGAACCGCCGCCGTTGGCCGAATACATGCCCGACGTTCCAAATGAGATCGAGCGTATCGTGAGAAAGGCCCTGCAGAAGAAACGCGACGAACGCTATCAGACGGTCAAGGACATGCTGCTCGATCTGAAGAGCCTCAGACGCGAATTGGATGTCAGCGCCGCAATGCAACGTTCCGGCACTTCGTACAGCAGTGGCATGACGCGGCCAGCTCTATCGACAGCTCCGCCTCTTACCAACCAGACATCGCTCGTGACCAGGCAGTTCGGTCTGAACCGCAAGGCGCAAATAGGCGCCGCCGGCTTGCTGCTGGTGATTGTCGCCGGCGTGGGTTGGTACTGGTGGCGGCATCGCGATACTGAGGTGAATCGGATAGGCACTCTGACGGTCACGCAATTGGTAGGTCGCAAGAATGATCTTGGCGAGACTGGCGCCCGTCACGCACGATTCTCTCCCGACGGAAAATTCATCGCATATGCCTCGCCGAAAGGAAGCGGCAGCGCGATTTGGTTAAAGCAATTAGGGGCCGGTGAACCGTTTTCCAATCATGGTGAAACGCCTGCGGCCTCCAGTCCAATCTGGTCGCCTGATGGTTTACAAATAGCCTTTATTTCCAAACAGGAATCGCAATACAGCATCTGGACCATGGCAGCTTTCGGTGGTTCGCCTACGTTACTGAAGTCGCTTGAGAGTTACACTCGTGAACTTATTGCCTGGACGCGCAGCGGCAAAATCTATTTTGTCGGGAACGACAATCTTTATGTATTGAATTACGCGACGCTGGAAATTTCACCAATTGTCCTCGCGTCGGGCGGACGTGATCGGGATTTTGCAGTCTCTCCCGATGAAGATCGGATCGCTTTCAATGACCTTACCGATGGACAAAGTGATATTTGGGTTGTGCCGACCACAGGCGGTGCGCGAGTGCGAATTACAAACGACAAGGCCCGGGACACCAATCCGGTTTGGACTTCAGACGGGAGAAGGATTGTCTATAGCTCGATGCGCAATGGCATTAGGCAAATCTGTCTGGTTGGCCTCGACGGCAGTCCGTCGGTGCAGTTGACCGTCAACGACAGCAACACCAACGTGCTTGATGTTTCAGCTGATGGGACAAGGGTTCTCTACTCGACCGATCGAGATGAATCAGATCTATGGAGTTTCAGATTGGATCGAGCGAAAGAAACGCAGCTGACGTCTGAGAGCGGGATCGAATTGTGGCCGGACGTGGCGCCGGACGGTAACACCATTGCTTATCAAGCGAGTCGAGCGTCGACGGGCGCGTCCGTCTTTACCGCTCAGTTAATGGCGAAATCGTTTAGCGTTGGCACTCAGGACATTCGACTTGCTCCTGATGGCTTTGCACCGCTTTGGTCTCCGGACGGCAAGCAGGTCGCTTTCTTGCGCAACGCAAATGGCGCCGCGAATCTCTGGGTGGTCCACGCCACCGGCGGAGACGCTAAACAAATTACCAACTCGGGGGTTGTCTTTGGCGGGTTTACGCAGCTGCCGTATAACCGGATGCAGAATCAGGACTTTCAATGGTTGCCGGATAGCTCGGGGTTGATTTACTGCGCAGAGGTTTCGGGAGTTACAAACATCTGGCAAATCGGCATTGACGGCTCACCACCGGTTCAGCTTTCCGATAATAAGGACGCAGGCTCTCGATTTTTTAATCCGTCATGGTCCCCCGACGGTCAACGCATCGCATGGTTAGCCTACGAGCCGGGGCACAGGAGTTGGGGCGTCTGGGTTCTCGCTCAAGGCCAACAGCAGCAGATCTTCAGAGCCAACTTAGTGCTGGGACTCGTCGGCTGGTCGGCCAACGGACAGGAACTAATACTGAAAGAAATCCCGGTTCTCGACCGGGCCGAAAACACTCCCGTTGACGTAATTCTATCGGCCATTTCGATTCGCGAGGGTAAGAAGCGACTGATAGGAACGCTTCGGACGACGTATTTTCAAAACATCAAGCTGGGGCCGGCAAGGGACCAGGTTGCTTACGTTACCCGACTCGACGGCCCTGATACCTTACAACTCATGCCGGTGGGTGGCGGTCCTGCGAAAACTATTTTCACGAGTAGCGACCCTCGCGTTTATCTGGCGTCTATCGTATGGTCATCCGACGGTAAGACGATTTACTACGGTAAGCAGTCCAGTTGGACTTTGTTTTCAATGATAGACAACTTCAAGTAAGTCTCAGCTCAAACTCTCAGGAGGAAAAGAACTATGGCAACTAATCCAAAAGCCTATGCGGATCTGCGCACCATGCTCGACTCGCTGGAAATGGGCGTGCTTCGCTATTACCTCAACGGGCAGGGCCTTTCGCAGCCGCAAAAATTCAAGTATCTGCAAGAGAAGCTCATGCCACTCATCGACGAACTGTGGCACCAGTCACAGGCCAAGTCTTCAGCTCTTGCAGACTGTCCTGATGGTTACTACGACTGCGCCGGATGCTGTGTGCCTTACAAGTGCCCGGACATTTCAAACGGACTGACGAAGCCGCGCGCAGGATCTAAGCGTAAGCGTTAGCAAACGCCTCCCGGCTTACCGATATTGGCTCATTTTCTCCCGCGTTCAGAGGTGCCTGACAGCGGCATGTGTTGACGCAAATGGAAAGGAGCGCATAGCTGTGTCACGAATTGCGGTAACTGCCGCTTTTCGTTTTGCGCTCCCCAAGTTATGAACGAGTCGTTGTATTCACTCTTGACACAAATTGCGTGTTGGGATAGAAGGACGCTCGGTCTCTAGAGATCCTGGTCAAAAGGAGCTAACTCAATGAAGAAGATTCTAGCGGTTTTCTTTCTTCTGGCGCTGGCGACGTTTTTCAGCGTGCAACCCAGAGCCATGTCGCACTCCACTGCATCTGTTCCAGTCGCGAAGATCATTGTCCCTCGCGCGACAAATGGCGTAGAAGCGGCAGAGTCTGTGCGCAACCTTGCCATTCGCCCGATGACTGAGTGTCCCGTAGGTTACTACGATTGCGACGGATGTTGTGTGCCTTACAAGTGCCCTGACCCTGGAAACGGGCCGTGATCAGCCGCGCGACTTAACGCCGGCGCGCTGTTCTTAGTTTACTGACATTGGATCGTTAATCGTTCGCATTCATGAATGCCCGCAGCGGCAGGCGCCGGGCACAGATGAAAGCGAGGGCGTAATTGTGTCACGATTCGCAGCACTCGCACTCATTCTTTTTTTCTCATCCTTTGGTTTGACCGCCGCGCAGGATCGCGCAACGTTCATGGTTGGCACCGCCAGTGCCGCGCGCGGACAAAAAGCAACTGGCACAATCGAAGTCCCGGCCGGCGTTGATGCTGCTCTCAGCATTCCGGTGGCCGTCTTTCACGGCGCGAAGCCTGGGCCGGTGTTGGCGATTGTCGCCGGCTCGCACGGCACTGAGTACACCTCGATAATTGCGCTGGAGAAATTGATCGCGACGCTCAACCCGGCCGAAATTTCCGGTACGGTGATCATCGTTCCCCTGATCAATATCCAATCGTTCGAACAAAAAGTCCCGCACCTGAATCCGGTCGACAAGAAAAGCATGAACCGCTGGTATCCCGGCAAGATGGATGGGACGCAAACCGATCGGGCTTCATATCTGATTACCAAACAAGTCGTCGAGCAATCTGATCACTTGATCGATCTGCACGGCGGCGATCTCGACGAAAGCTTGCGGCCGTACAGCTACTGGACGAAGACAGGGAATGAAAGGCAGGACCAGATTTCGAAAGAGATGGTGCTGGCCTTTGGACTCGATCACATCATCATTTCAGCCGACCGGCCGAAGGATCCGCAGGCTTCTCGTTATCTCGAGAACACGGCCAGCACTCGCGGCAAACCATCAATCACCGCCGAAGCCGGCTACGCCGGCACGGTTGAGACCGACGATCTCAACGCGCTGGTCAACGGCTGCCTGAATGTAATGCGCTATCTGAAGATGCTGCCCGGTGCGCCGGCTGTGGTCGAGCATCCGGTGTGGATCGAAAAAGTCGTGACAGTGGCGAGCGATCAGACGGGAATCTTTTATCCCTCAGTCAAACGCGGCACCTACGTTGAGCCGGGGATGAAGATCGGCTACGTCACCGATTATTTAGGCAAGGTTGTCTTTGAAGCGCGCGCTCCGGTCGCGGGAATTGTCCTGTACGTCTGCGCGGTGCCTTCGATGACGAAAGGCGCGACGATCGCGAATGTCGGAGTGGTGGCGAAGTGACAGTGGCTATGCCGCTTGCACCAAGGCGGAAAGGCTTTGCCTTTCCAATCAATCGCTACAACTATTCTGAGGCTGCGCCTCAGCGCGAGGCGCAGCCTCGGCCAAAGAAAGAGCCGTGGTACGGTAAGGCAAGCCTTACCGCAATGTGCGGTGGCGGAGCCGCAAACCCTGCGAACGCTATTGCCCGAACGCCGGTGTGGGCGGCGGCCGCAACTCGTAATTTTTCGGCGGCTCTGCTCCCATCAAATACCTCACAAAATAATCCCAACGCCGGCGCGTCATGTAGTTGCTCGCAGTGCCATAGCCATGACGTTGATTCGGCAGCAGCAACAGATCGAAATCCTTGTTCGCTTTTATCAGCGCATCAACGACCAGCAGCGTGTTGTAGGGCGGCACGTTGTCATCCATCGTGCCGTGCGCCAGCAGCAGGTGGCCTTTCAGGTTCTTCGCGAGACTTTGGTTCGCCTGATCGTCGTAGTTCGTTTTGCCGTTTGCCTCTTTAGTCAGCAGTCCCTGGTAGCGCTCGCCCCAATCGTCTTCGTAGACACGATTGTCATGATTGCCTGATTCGGAAATGCCGACTTTAAAGAAGTCCGGATAACGAAACATCGCGTCCGCCGTCGCAAACCCGCCGCCCGAGTGACCCCAAATCCCAACCCGATCGATATCAATCCATGGATAGCGCGCGGCGAGTTCTTTCATGCCGGCGATCTGATCGGGCAGAGTGTTGTCGCCCATGTTGGCGTAATAAAAGTCGTGAAATTTCTTTGAGCGCAGCGGGTTGCCCATGCCGTCGATCTGCACAACGATAAACCCGAGTTCCGCCAGCGCCTGAGAGTCGCCGCGCGCCGCTGAGAACGAACGGCTGCCGACGCTGCCACCCTGTGGCCCGGGATAGATGTTATTGATGATCGGATATTTTTTCTTTTCGTCGAAGTTCGTCGGCTTGTACATCAAGCCGTAGAGATCGGTTTGACCGTCGCGCGCTTTGACCGTGATGGGCTGCGGCGGCTTCCAACCAGCCGCCAGCAATTTCGAGACGTCAGCCTTCTCGACGGTCGCGATCAGTTTGCCGTCTGCGGCGCGGAAAACGGTCGTGGGCGGCACGTCGGGTTTGGAAAAATCGTCGAAGAATAAACGGCCGGTCGGCGACAAGACGATCGAATGATTCGCATCCTCGGGCGTCAGCAACGTCATGTTCTTTCCGTCGAAGCCGATGCGATAGAAGTGCGCGAAGTAGGGATCGCGGCCTTTCTCTTTGCCGTTGGCCAGGAAGTAAAGCAGCCGGTTCTTCTCATCAATTTTCAGCAACTGCGTTACGGGTCCATCGCCGGTGGTGATTTGGTTCTTCAACTTGCCCGTCGTCGCGTCATAGAGATAAAGCTGGCCCCAATTATCGCGCTCGGAATACCAGATGACTTCGTTTGACGCCGGCAGGTAATGCCAATTCACCCGGCCCTGGCCCGATTCATATTGCGTCGTTGCGGTCTCTTCCAGCACGTCGCGAATTGCTCCGGTGGCTGCATCGGCGACGCGCAGTTGCGCGCGCTTGTGATCGCGCGAAGTGGAAACGAACGCGAGTTGCTTCGCGTCCGGGGTCCATTCGACGTCCGCCCATTCTCCCCCGCGGCATTGCACGTCGTCGCAGAGAGTCGAGCGATGCTGATCGGGTTCCAGCTTTAATCTGATGACGCGCGGCGTGTCGAGTTCGATGATCACGCGCTGAATCATCGTTACCTTTTCGTCGCCAGGCAGTGGGTATTTCCAGGCCTGAAGTTGCGGATGGCCCACGCGAGTATCGACCAGATACATTTCGCCGACACCGCGTTGGTCCTGCTGAAAAGTTGCGATCTTTTTTGAATCGGGTGACCAGGCGAGCACCGGACGATCGCTGTGTGTCCAACCGGCGTTATCGGTCGCATAACCAAAATCCTTCACGCCGTCAGTGGTGAGTTGCGTTTCCTTACCGGTCGCGGCGTCGCGCACCCAGAGGTTGTAATCGCGGATGAAAGCCGCGCGCTTTTTGTCGGGTGACAGAACTTCCGCCGGCGCGCCGCCACGGCCGCCCGGGGGACGTTGACCGGCAGGTTGCGGCGCACTGTCAGCCGTACATTGGTAAGCGATGACGTCGCACTTGAATCGCCGGCGTTGCGCGGTCAGTGAAATCGATTTCTGATCGTCTGACAGTTCGAAATCGGTGAAGGGTAAGCGATGCGCATCGAACGTCGCGCCGGCTGCACTCGATAGCGCGGTGGCCAGCTTCGCCTGATCGAATGCGGGTGATTTGGTTCCGGTGGCCGTGTCGACCATGATGAAGTCGGTGCCTTCAGCCGTCGTAACGCGATACCAAAATCGCGCATCGCCCTGCCAGTTCGGCCGCACACCGGTGCGAAAGACGAGCGGGTTCGCGTTGTAGCCCATCCATTTTTCGGCGCGTTGGTAGTCCTGCGCGGTAATCGCGGCAGGTTGTTGGGCGATGACTGAAGATGTAACGACCAGCGATACGGCAATCAGCTTGAGAATCCTTTTCATATTTACCTCGAAACGATCTGCGTTCGGTGCTAGCATAGCGGCCCTTGATGCGGAACGAGCGCCCGACATTCTATGCGACGAGCTTGCTGTTCGTCATCCTGACGCTCTCGGCGACAGCGCCGGCCCAGTTCATCTCTGGCGACACTTACACGCGGTACGAGTTGCTCGCGCCTGAGACTCATCAATTCAAGATCTATTATGAAGTGACTGAGACGCGGGCCGCCTCGAAGTATCACTTCAATCAAATTCGTGAGGGCAGCGAGGCGTCCGATGAGTCTGTGATCGATCTGGCAACCGGTAAGCCGTTGAAATTCGAAGTGGTCACGGGCGCCCAGGCGAAAGCTGATTCGCCGAACGAAAATTTTCCCGCGGCGGCGCATTACATTCGGGTTTCGCTCGCGCATCCGGTGCCGAGCGGCGGCGAGTATCGACTCGCGATTATCAAGACTTACAAAGACGACAAGAGCTATTACACCGAGGGCGACCAGATCGTTTACAAAAGGCCGCTCGGCATCCCGCGCGACAGCGTCGTGCTGCCCGTTGGCTACGAAATCGTTTCGTGTTCGGTGGCCACACAGGTGCTGCGCGAAGCGGACGGCCGGTTGAAGCTGGCATTTGTGAATCCCGGCAGCGGTGGTCAACTGGAAGTGACGATTCGAGCGAAGCATCTTCCTGCTTCAGTGAAGTGAGTCGGCGGGGGCAAGCCCTCCTTCCTGACCTGAGAGGATTGGCACGACGACCTGAACCAGAGGTTGAAGTACTTAATCGTGAGAGATCACCTAAATCTAAATCACCTCAAGGTCGGGAAGGCGGGCTTGCCCCCGCTGATCCCGTTTATCGCGCTCTCGGCAGCTTTGATGTGCTTTGTTGTCACAGTCGCCAGGCCCCAATCTCAAACTCCGCTCAACGAACGCGCGTACCAGGATCGCGAGATTCTTTATGAACTCCAGGCGCCCGAGACTCACGCTTTTCGCATCACGCACGATTACACTGTGCGCAAAGCCGGCGAGAAGTATTACTTCAACGTCGTGCGCGCCGGCAGTCATGTAACCAATCCGGAAAGTATCGATCTCGACACCGGTGAAAAGCTGAAATTCGAGATCATCAGCGGCAAGCAGGCGAAGGAGCGCAAGCTTCCGATCATTGAACAGATCACGGATGAGAGCGAGATTGTAGTCACGTATCTTGCGCGTCCGCTCGAAGCCGGCGCCACCAATCGCATCCGTTTGATGGAAACGTACGCGGATCCCAAAAGCTATTTTATCGAGGGCGAAGAGTTGATTTGGGATCGCACTTTCGGCCGCTTACGTAACACTGTGGTGTTGCCGGCGGGTTGGTATCTCACCGGTCTCGCATCGCCGGCGACCATCGAAACGCTGCGCGACGGCCGCGTTTCCGTTTATGTAGTAAACCCCAGAAACGATGACGTACGCGTCTACCTGCGGGCCCGAAAACGGCAAAACGGAGCGCAATAGTAGGCTTCTGGCGCGTGGCACGTCCTTACATTATAATCGCGCCGCCTTTGACAGTTGATCTTTACCCGACATCACCGAACAAGGCTCCGTTTGAATTTCTCCGGCCGGAGGGAAGTATGTCCATGAGCAACTGCCGTATTCTCTATGTCGACGATCATGAAGACAGCGCCGAGATGCTAAAGCTGATGTTGTCATCGGAAGATTACGAGGTTCAGATTGCCTCATCAGTTGAAGAGGCTTTGACGAAGGCGCAAGCGCACCAGTTCGACCTGTATATTTTGGATAAGCGTCTGCCCGATGGATCAGGTACCGACCTGTGCCGCAGGCTGAACCTGGTTACGCCCGGTGTCCCGTGTATCTTCTATACCGGCGATACGTATGAGATTCATCGTCAGGAAGCGTTGGTGGCAGGCGCCCGCGCGTATGTGCCCAAGCCCGACGTCGAAGCACTCATCGATACTGTGCATCGGCTGATGTCCGAACGCGAATGCGCTGCAGCTTAGATAAAAGCTGTTTGGTCCATTCTCCCGCCGTTGGTTTGCCCTCACATCGCAGTGGCAATAAGAAAACTTGATCGAGGAGTCCATCAGATGCACCCCGTTTACCTTCAGCACCGTCTAATCGCCATTTTTACAATCATTTTGTGCTTTACGTTTGCCTCGCTCGCACTCGCTCAACCAGAGAATCGAGCCCAAGCGACACCGACTGCGACGCCGCAAGCTTCACCAACTGCGCGGCCGTCGCAGACTCCGTCGGAAGACGAAGCGCGGGGCCCGCGCGATCCGATGTCGTCGCCCACATTCAACGGACTCAGGTTTCGATCGGTGGGACCGGCGTTTACGTCGGGACGGGTGATTGGCTTCGCGGTCGATCCGAACAATGCTGCGAAGTACTTTGTGGCTTCGGCCTCCGGCGGCGTGTGGCGGACGATCAATAACGGGAACACCTGGACGCCGGTTTTCGATCGTGAAGGTTCGTATTCGATTGGCGCGATCGAACTCGATAAGAAAAACCCGCTCACGGTTTGGGTGGGCACGGGCGAGAACAACAGCCAGCGCAGCGTCTCGTACGGCAACGGGCTTTATAAATCGGATGATGGCGGCAAGACGTGGCGCAACGTCGGATTGAGAACGTCCGAGCACATCGGCCGCATCGCCATCGATCCGAAAGATTCGAACATCGTTTACGTCGCGGCGCAGGGACCGCTGTGGGGCCCGGGCGGAGATCGTGGTCTTTACAAAACGATCGACGGCGGCAAGACCTGGAACCAGATTCTGAAAATCAGCGAAAACACGGGGGTGACCGACGTCGTGATCGATCCCAACGATCCGAACACGGTTTACTGCGCGTCCTATCAACGACGGCGTCACATGTTTACGTTGATTGACGGAGGTCCCGAGAGCGCAATCTATAAATCGACTGATGCCGGCGCCACCTGGAACCGGGTGCGTGCCGGTTTGCCGCCGGGTGACATGGGACGTATTGGGCTGGCGATTTCTCCGGTCGATTCGAACGTCATCTACGCCACGATTGAATCAGGTGATCGGCGCGGCGGCATCTTTCGATCGAGTGACCGCGGTGGCAGTTGGGAAAAGCGGAACGACTTTGATGCCGGCGCAATGTATTACGCGCACGTCGTCGCCGATCCGAAAGACGTCGATCGCATCTACGTGATGAACGTCTTCCTGATGGTTTCAGACGATGGCGGCCGCACGCTGCGCCGTCTGGGCGAGCGATCGAAGCACGTTGACAACCATGAGATATGGATCGATCCGGCGAATAACGATCACTACCTGGTCGGCTGCGACGGCGGTGTTTATGAAAGCTGGGATCGCGGTACGAACTGGTACTTCAAAGCCAATCTACCGGTGACGCAGTTTTATGACATCACCACCGACAACGCGACGCCCTTCTACAACGTGTTCGGCGGCGCCCAGGACAACTACGCGTTTGGCGGTCCGTCGCGCACGCGCAACGCTTCGGGCATAGTCAATTCAGATTGGTTCGTGACCCAGGGCGGCGACGGATTCCGCACGCAAGTAGATCCGGAAGATCCGAATGTGATCTACGCCGAACTGCAGAACGGCAACATCGTGCGCGACGACAAGCGCACGGGCGAACGCATGGGTATTCAGCCGCAACCCGCACGCGGCGAAGATCCGGTCCGTTGGAACTGGGACTCGCCTTTCATCATCAGTCCGCACCTGCACACGCGACTTTATTTCGCCTCGAACAAGCTCTATCGCAGTGACGATCGCGGCGACAGTTGGAAAGTGATCAGCGGCGAGCTTTCGCGGGCGCTCGATCGCGACAAGCTGCCGGTCATGGGCAAGATCTGGAGCATGGATGCGGTCGCCAAGAATCAATCGACGGCTTTCTTCGGCAACGCCTCAGCGCTGGCTGAGTCGCAGAAGAAAGAAGGTCTGATTTATGTCGGCACCGACGATGGTTTGATTCAGATTACCGAAGACGGCGGCAAGAGCTGGCGCAAAGTGGAGAAGATCGGCGATGTCCCCGAACTGGCCTACGTCAGCCGCATCGTTACTTCGAATCATGACGCGAACACGGTTTACGTCGCGTTCGAGAACCACCAGAACGCGGACTTCAAGCCTTATCTTTTCAAGAGCACGGATGCGGGGCGCACCTGGACTTCGATCAAATCGAATCTGCCGGCAAACTGGCCCGTCTGGTCCATCGCCGAAGATCACGTCAATAAGAACCTGATCTTCGCCGGCACTGAGTTCGGCCTGTTCTTCAGCGTCGATGGTGGCGCGAAGTGGATTCAGATGCGCGGTGGTCTGCCCACGATTCAGATTCGCGATCTCGTGATTCAGAAACGCGAGAACGATCTCGTGGTCGGGACCTTCGGACGCGGCATTTACATTCTCGACAACTATGCGCCGCTGCGGCTCGTGTCGCCGGACATGCTGAAGAACGACGGGCTGCTTCCGGTGAAGGACGCGCTGATGTACATCCAGGCCCAGCCGCTCGGCGGCGGCGGGAAGAGTTTCCAGGGCGAAGGTTTCTTCACGGCTGAGAACCCGGCGTTTGGCGCGACGTTTACTTATTACCTGAAAGAAGAATTGAAGACGAAGAAGGCGCGGCGTCAGGAAGCCGAGCGCGCGGCGGCGAGAAGCGGCGGCAACGTCGCCTTGCCAAGCGTTGCGGAACTGAGCGCCGAAGAAGAAGAGGAGCCGCCCAGCATCGTCTTCACGGTGACCGATGCGGCGGGCAAAGTGGTGCGTCGCCTAACCGGGCCAACCACGGCCGGCATTCAACGCGTAAACTGGGACCTGCGATATCCGGCGCCGAACCTCGCGCCCCCGCCGAACGCGGACGGTGACGATACTTTTGGTCCGCCTCCCGGTGGCCCATTGGTCATGCCGGGCACTTATAAAGTCTCAGCGGCGAAGAGAGTCAATGGGGTGTTAACTCCTTTCGGGCAAACCCAGGAATTTCAGGTCGTCGTCGAAGGCCAGGACAAGATGAACGTGGCCGATCGGCAGGCGCTGGTTGATTTCCAAACTAAGGTTGCGCGCTTGCAACGCGCGGTTTCCGGAGCGACTCAGGCGGCCAATGCGTTGACGCCAAGGTTCGCGGCGATTCGTCGCGCGTTGCTCGATACACCGAACGCCGAGAAACTTTTGGCTGAGGCGGCCGGGCTCGAGAAGCGCAAGAACGAAATCCTGAAATCGCTAAGCGGAGATGCCACCCTGCGCGGACGCAACATGAATCTACCGGCCTCGATTAACGAACGCGTCAGCGAAATCGTCGGTGGGCAGCGTATGTCGACTGCTCGTCCGACGCAGACGCAAATCGATCTCTACGCGCACGCGGCGGCGGAATTCGAAGGAACGCTCAACAGCTTGCGTCAACTGATCGAAGTCGATCTCGCGCGGCTGGAGAAGCAGATGGAAGCCGCCGGCGCGCCCTGGACGCCGGGCCGGATTCCCGAGTGGAAGGATCAGTAAGCCGGCTGACTTGTCGCCGGATTAGTTGTGATGGGCTTTAGATAAACTTGCCACTAGCTTCGGCTAGTGGAAAGAAAAGAAAGGAGCCGGCTTTAGCCGAACATCAGACCTTGAGTTTGAATGGGTTCGGCTAAAGCCGGCTTTGTTTTTTGAATGCTGATCTCTCGCAGTTACAAAATGCTTCGAGAACTCAACTTGAAAACGCCGCTGATTGTGTTGCTGCTACTGCTCGGGTCACTCCCGATCGCGGCGCAGCAGGATCTGACTCGCTATGTCGATCCTTTCATCGGCACCGGCGGACATGGCCACACCTTTCCCGGCGCGTCGATGCCGTTCGGGATGGTCCAGCTCAGTCCCGATACGCGCCTCACTGGTTGGGACGGTTGCTCGGGTTATCACTATTCGGACCACGTCATTTATGGATTCAGTCACACGCACCTGAGCGGCACGGGCATTTCCGATTACGGCGATATTCTGTTGATGCCGACCGTGGGTGATGTCGCGCTGACAAACACCAGGTATGCCAGCGGCTTTAGCCACGGCGATGAATCTGCGCGCCCCGGTTATTACTCCGTCAAACTCGACAACGGCGTGCTGGTCGAATTGACGGCGACGCTGCGGGCCGGCTTTCATCGCTACACTTACCCCGCAAACGGTCAAGCCAACATCATTCTCGACCTGACTCATCGCGATCGAGTTCTCGATTCCTATTTGAGAATTACCGGAGGCACCACGTTTGTTGGCTGGCGCCGATCGCAAGCGTGGGCCAAAGATCAAATTGTCTATTTTGCCGGCGAGCTTTCGCGGAGCTTCGAAGGCTGGGGCATCTCGAGGGATGACGGCGTCCCGCAACCGATTCAAGAAGCGAAGGGCACGAACGTTAAAGCGTTCTTCAGCTTCGCGCCCGGCGGCGCGCCGGTGCTGGTGAAAATAGGAATCTCGTCCGTCAGCATCGCCGGCGCGCGAAAGAATCTGCACGCTGAGATTCCGAACTGGGATTTCTCGAAAGTCAGAGAAGATGCCGATCGCGCGTGGCAGAAAGAACTGAACAAGATTCAGGTTACGGGCGGCACCGACGCACAACTGAAGACTTTCTACACGGCGCTCTATCACTCGATGCTGACGCCGAATCTTTTCATGGACGTTGACGGGCAGTATCGCGGCCGCGACTTTCAGACGCATACCGCGAAAGGCTTCGAGAACTACACGGTCTTCTCGCTCTGGGACACTTTTCGCGCGGCCCATCCGCTTTACGCCATCATCGATCAAAAGCGTACGCGAGATTTCATCAACACCTTCCTCGCGCAATATCAGCAAGGCGGACGCTTGCCCGTTTGGGAACTGGCGGCAAACGAAACGGACACGATGATCGGTTATCACGCTGTCTCGGTGATCGCTGATGCGGCGGCCAAAGGAATTGACGGCTTCGATCTCAAACTCGCTTTCGAGGCGATGAAGCACAGCGCCGAACGCAACGAAGATGGTCTGCGCGCTTATAAGGCCCACGGGTTTATCGAACTCGAAGATGAGAAAGAGTCGGTTTCGAAGACGCTCGAATATGCTTACGACGATTGGTGCATCGCGCAGGTGGCGCGCGCTCTCGGCCGGACGGACGATTACCGCACCTATATGCTGCGCGCGCAGTTCTATCGAAATATGTTCGATCGCAATTCAGGTTTCATGCGTCCGCGCAGCAACGGCGGCTGGCTCGCTCGCTTCGATCCGCGCGAAGTCAGTTTCAATTTCACGGAAGCCAATTCGTGGCAATACACTTTCTTCGCGCCGCAGGACATCAGCGGACTGATTTCATTGATGGGCGGCAAACAAAACTTTGCGCGGAAACTCGACGAGCTGTTCACCGCGGAAAGCAAAACCACCGGCCGCGATCAAGCGGACATCACCGGCCTGATCGGCCAGTACGCCCACGGCAACGAGCCCAGCCATCACGTGGCTTATCTATATGACTACGTCGGTCAACCCTGGAAGACGCAGTTTCGTTTGCGCCAGATCATGGACAAGTTCTACACGCCGCAACCTGACGGCCTGATTGGCAACGAAGACTGCGGACAGATGTCTGCATGGTATGTCCTGAGCGCGGCCGGAATTTATCCGGTGACTCCGGGGTTGCCGATTTATGCCCTCGGCACACCGCTCTTTCCCGAGATTCGGCTGCGCCTCGAGAATGGTAAGCAGTTCGTGATTAAAGCGAACGGCGTCTCTGATAAAAACTTCTATGTTCAGTCTGCGAGCCTGAACGGGAGGCCGTACCGCAAGTCGTTTCTCGCGCATCGCGATTTGATGGCGGGAGGACAACTGGTTTTTAGGATGGGCGCGCGCCCGAATCCGAACTGGGGCAGCCGCGCAGCTGATGTGCCGGTTTCGAAACTCGATCATTCCTCATTTGTGGCCGTGCCGGTAATCAAAGCCCTGGGCAAGACTTTCAAAGATCGTTTGGAAGTCGGCGTCGAAAGCGTCCGCCCCGATGAGCAAATCCGTTACACGACGGACGGCAGCGAACCCGACCGCAACTCGCCGCTTTACTCGCGCCCCTTGTCCATCGACCGCACCACGACGATAAAGGCGCGGGCCTTTAATTTGGCGATGAACAGTCTGGTCGCGACCGCGACCTTTCATAAGATTCAAACGAACTGGACGATCAAGCTGCTCTCAAAATATAACCGCCAGTACACCGCGGGTGGCGATGCGGGCTTGATTGACGGCGTGCGCGGATCGACTAACTTCGGTGACGGCGCCTGGCAGGGATATCAATCGCAGGAACTTGTGGCGGTCGTTGATTTGGGAGCGCCGCAGAAAGTTTCGAAACTTGGCGCGGGCTTTTTACAGAACGTTGAATCATGGATCTGGATGCCGCGGAATGTCGTTTTCGAACTCTCGAGCGACGGCGTTAATTTCGTGCGAGTGCTTTCGCTCACCAATGATGTTTCAGACAAAGAGTATGGCGCGATAGTGAAAGACCTGGCCGGCACGATCACGCCGCAAACTGCGCGCTATGTGAAGATCACCGCGCACAACTACGGCAAGATTCCCGAGTGGCATCCCGGCGCCGGCGACGACGCTTTCATTTTTGTTGACGAGATCATCATCGAATAAGTGTCCCCAAACTTTTCGAGAAGACGATTTATTAAAGGCATCGGCGGCGCGGCGGCAGCCGCCTCGTTTCCTGATGTGCTGCGCGTCGTGCTGGCGGATGCGCCGACGCAAAGCGCGCCGCGCGCTAGAGCGATGGTGTTTTGGGAAGATGGCTTTCCCCAAGTAGACGGCTGCGGCGTCGCTCGCAGTGTGCTGCAGGTGGCGCTCGAGAGTTTCGATGTCAACTACCTGTCCGAGCGTGAGCTGATTGAGCAACTGAAGATCGATCGCTGCGATCTTTTGATAACGCCGCACGGCTCGGCCTTTCCCAAGCGAGCGTGGCCGGCGATCCTGGCGTTCCTGCGCGCGGGCGGCAATCTCCTGAATCTTGGCGGTGCGCCGTTTGCGGTCCCGGTTGTGCGAGCAGGTTCGCAGTGGCGCACGGAAGAGCGTCAGACTGCCTATCACAAGGAACTCGGCATCACCCAATCGTTTCCGGTCGAAGCGGGAGCAATAGCTTCCTATCGAGCCGCAAATCATTTCAGCAGAGACAATCTCAAGGACGATAGTCGTGAGAGTCTCACAAAAGATTTCACGGCCGATCAGGTTTTCGAACTCTATGTCCGATTTACTTCGTCGAGTCTCATTCCAGATGAATCGGGCAGCGATGGTCCGCGTGAAGCGGCGCTTTATCCGCTCGTCTTCGGAATGAATCGCGAGCACGGGCCGATCGCGGCGCCGATTATTCAAATCGATCGGTTGCAAGGCGAGTTCGCCGGCGGACGTTGGATATTCGCGAACTTCAGCGGTCGCATCAGCGCTGCGGTTACCGGTCAGCTGGCCCAACTCGCGTCGCAGAGCGCCATCGAGTTTCGCATTCGCACTGAGTTTGCCTGTTACCGCGCGGGTGAAACGCCGCAATTCACAATCGATTTGCATCGGCCGCGGGGCGGTATCAGAACGCTGGTTCATGATGATTGTCGCGTCGAAGTGCGCACTGGTGCTGGTCAACTCGTATCGCAGCTAACCATTCCGCTAAAGACGGAAGGTGCGCGCGCAAACGGTTCAGGCAGAGCGAAAGACTTGACGCAATTAGAGCCGGGACTCTACCGCGTCGAAGCGCGGTTACGGGTGGCGGGCAGCCCGGCCCACGAGCTGACTTACACCTCAGGCTTCTGGGTCTACGATGCGAAGCTTTTGCGTAGCGGCAAACCTTTGACGGTGAATCGCGACGGCTTCCTTCGCGACGGCGCGCCCTTTCCGGTGACGGGGACGACCTACATGGCTTCCGACGTGCACCGGCAGTTTCTCTTTGAGCCGAATCCGTCTGTGTGGGATGAAGACTTTCGCGCGATGAAAGCCGCCGGCGTCAACCTGGTGCGCACCGGCATCTGGACTGGCTGGCAGCAGTTCATGTTTGCAGACGGAAAGATGAATGAACTGGCGCTGCGCGCGCTGGACGCGTTTCTGCTGACGGCGCATCACTACGACATCCCGGTCATCTTCACGCTCTTCGCCTTCCTGCCGGAGACGTGGGGCGGCAAGAATGCTTATCTCGATCCTCAGTCTCTTCGCGCGCAATCACGATTCGTGTCCGCGTTCGCTGAGCGGTATCGCGAGGTGGACGATCTGATTTGGGATTTGATCAATGAACCTTCCTTCTGTTCGCCGAAACACTTGTGGAGTTGCCGGCCCAACTACGATGAGCATGAAAAGGCTGCGTGGAAGGGATGGCTGACGCAGCGATATCAATATCCTGACGATGAGACCAGAACAGCAGCGCTGCAGCAGCTGTGGCGCACCACGGATGAATCTCCTTTTGACCTGCCCCGGCTCGAAGATTTCGATAGTCCGAACATTTTGAATGATCGGCGCCCGCTGAAGACGCTCGACTATCGCTTGTTTGCGCAAGAGGTGTTTCGGCTTTGGGTCGTGTTGATGAAGGTAGCGATGATCAATCGCAATCCGAAGCAACTGATTACGGTCGGTCAGGACGAAGGTGGTTTAGGTGAAAGTCCAGGTCCGCACTTCTTTGCTGAGGCGGTCGACTTCACGTGCATGCACAACTGGTGGGCCAACGATGACCTGGTGTGGGACAGCGTCATGGCCAAGACACCGGGAAAGCCGAGCTTGATCGAAGAAACCGGAGTCATGTTCTACGAGAAGCTGGACGGCTCGGCCTGGCGCACGGAGGCGGAAGCGCGCAACCTGCTCGAACGCAAGCTGGCGATTAGTTTCGCCGCGCAAGGCGCGGGCTTCGTCCAGTGGATCTGGAATTCGAACTGTTACATGAATTCCGACAACGAGGCAGCGATTGGGTTCTATCGCGCTGACCAGACCGCCAAGCCTGAGTTAGATGCGTTTTTGAAGATCACGAACTTCATTGCGAGACATCGCGATGCCTTCCGCGCCCCGGAACCTGAGTCAGTCGTGATGTTAATTCCTCATTCGCAAATGTTTTCAGCGCGAAGTATCGCGACTGAAGCGACCCGCAAGTGTGTGCGCGCGATGTTCTATCACTGCCGCGTGCCGCTGCGCACGATTAGTGAATATGAAATCGGCAAAGCCGACGCGCAGGCGAAAATGATCATCGTGCCGTCGCCTCGCGTATTGACCGATAAGTGCTGGAAGGCGCTGGCGGATCATGCAAGGCGCGGCGTCACCGTGGTGATCTCAGGAGTCCTCGACACTGATGAGCATTGGTTGCGCGTCGCATCCCGGTACCAGGAGATTTTTGGTTTGTCCGCGGACACCGCACCGGTTGCCGAATCTGAATCAGTCACAATCGCAAATCGCGAATATCTTGTGCGCTACGACGGAGAGAAAATTCAGCGAATCGAAAAAGCGGTGACGAAAGCGACGGGACCCGCGCGGGTCATATCGCGGCCATACGGCGCGGGTCGTTTTGTCTGGAGCGCGCTGCCGCTCGAAGCCGGTAACTCGATGGACGCATTGGTGGCGTTCTATCGGTTTGCGCTCATGCAGGCCAGGGTCTCGCCCGGGTTTACCGTCTTGCCCGACACTCCAGCAATGCTGGCGCTCCCATCAATTTTCGAAAAGCATGTGCTTTACACGATGATCTCAGAAACCGGCGGCGACCTGCTGGTGACGCTGCAACATCGCGCGACCCGCACGCGTGTGCCGGTCACTGTTCCTGCCGGCCGGACTGCATTCGTCCTGCTGGACCGATTAACTGGAAGAGAGATCGATTCGACCCGCTGAATCAGGCAGTCGGCTCAGTCCTATCTGAGTAAAGCGGATCGATCGTTTGCACGTTGAGCTCGGCACGCTTTCCATGGTTCGCCCTGCGCTGAGTCACCTGTGATATGGTTAGACGCTTCCGCTCACTGGCTACTGCAAATCCGGCTATGGTGCGGTGTCAATAAGATCAATACCGACAACCTATGATCCGAAGACTCTTTGTCGCCACTGCGCTTTTAATCATCACCTCAACTCAGACTGCGCTTAACTTTGATTTTCAGGCCAGTCGCGCGTCAGCACTAACTGGCGCGTCTGCCCAAACAGCTCAGACTCAGGCGCCGGGTTTTGATCCCGCTTACAACCTGTCACTCCCGCATCCGGTCCAGGACAAGAACTTTTTTCTGTTGAGTTTGTTTCAAAGGACCCGCGACGTGCGGAAGGTTTTGAGCCGGAGTCAGACCTTAAGACAGTTGGCGGATCAAAAAGTTGCGGCTCTGAAAAAATCGGCGAGTTGCCACAACGTAAAGTGCTTCGAAGAGTTAATTCGCTTCGATGCTGCGACGATTGACACGGTGGCGAGTGAACTTCAGATGTTGGCGAATCAGCCCGAGTTCAAATTACTGATCAGCAAACATCTGCGTCCATCGGGCGTGTTTGTTAAGTACAGCCAGCAGCCCGATGCGCAGATGCTGGCCGCGGCGTGGAAGGATGCGGCCGCGGGTCTGAACCGGATACTGAATGTTTATTGCCTGGGAAAAGATCCGCGCTACGCCGCGATCGATAAAGTGAGCTTCGACGTTTCCACTCAAGCTTATTCCGATCTTCTTAAATCAAAGATGGCCGAAATCAAATTCTCAAACGATCCATTGTTCTTTGAGCCGACGCTCGACTTTGCCATGAAGGTGTTGGAGATCAATCGCCGGGATGAAGCAGCTCGGTACGAGCCGCTCGCGCAAGGTGAAAACAAGGCCGCCATTCAAAATCTCAAGCACATTAAGTGGAATGATTATCCTTATTCCTTCATTTTGGTGCTGGGCTCGGGCCCGGCCGATGCGGCGCCGTTAAGTCCGATCGGGGCCGCGCGCGCCGAGGTGGGCGCGCGCTTGTTTTTAGATCACAAGGCGCCTTTGATTATTCTCTCGGGCGGTTTCGTCCATCCGATGCAGACGCCTTACTGCGAAGCCATCGAGATGAAAAAACATATCATGGCAAAGTACCGGATCCCGGAAGCAAATATTCTGGTTGAGCCGCAGGCGCGTCATACGACCACTAACTTTCGCAACGCCGCGCGGCTGGCGTTTCGCTATCGGCTGCCGACTGACCGCACGGCGCTGGTGACTTCGAGCGAGTCGCACATTACGTCGTCGGCCAGTGAAGATTTCCGTACTCGCTGTATTAACGAACTCGGATATTTTCCGATCGAGTTTATTAAACGCGTGTCGCCGGTCGAAGCTGAATTCAAGCCTGCGGTTGCGTCTTTATTTTTTGATGCGAACGATCCGCTGGACCCCTGATCGATTTGGAGTGCGGCGGCTTGACGCCGCTTTTTCATTCGTTCGAATCGTGATGAAGAATCAATAGCAGAAGGAGATCCCCCCAATGGCAAGACCTTCAAAACTTGCGCACGTGGTCTACATGACCAGAAGGTATGAGGAGATGTTGGCGTGGTACCAGGCCGTCTTTGAAGCAAAGGTTCAATATCAGAATCCCGCGTTTGCGTTTCTCACCTATGACGATGAGCATCACCGGTTTGCGCTGGTGAACATGCTGGCGCTGAATCCCGATGCTGTCCAGACCGATGACGTATCTAAAATCGGGGTCAATCACGTCGGCTACACTTTCGCAAATGCCGGCGAACTGCTCGAGAACTATGACCGGCTGAAGCGCGCGGGAAATTGCTCCTTATTGGAGCGTCCATCACGGCGTGACGCTTTCGATGTACTACCGCGACCCCGACGGCAACCGCATGGAGTTTCAGGTTGACTGTTGTGCCAATGCCGACGAGGCGCACGCCTTCATGCACAGTGACACTTTTGCGGCCAACCCGGTCGGCATTGATTACGAGGCCGACGCGCTGCTGGCCCGTTACCGCAACGGCGCGTCAGAAGACAGCTTGTTGGCCATGCCTGTCGGCGCGCCGGCCCAAATTCCACCTGAACACGGCATGTTCTGAGAGTGAATCATGATTACGCAGATGCGCTTCTTTCTACTGTTGATTGTTTTGAGCTGGTTCGCGGCCTCGGCCAGCGCCGCGGCTCCGACTTATCTCTACAAGACCAATCTCGTGCAAGCGGCGCCCGGAAAGTTGCTGGACGTGATCGAGTTATATAAGTCAGCGCTGACTGCGTACCGGAATGCAGGTGACGAACAGCCTTTGATGATGCGTCACAGTCAGGGCGATCGTTGGGACCTTCTTCTGCTAATCCCGATGAAGAGCTATGCCGACTATTACAGCCCGGAGCGCGTGGCGAAAAGAAATCAGTCGCTGCAAGAGACTCAGGACAAACTCGACGGCCTGATCGCGTGGCAGGAAGATGTCTTTGTTTACGGACCATCGCTCGTTGAAGTACAGAAAGCATTTGCCTCGTCGACATTCTTTCATGTGGAGATGTTTGACGCGCTGGCGGGTAAGCAGTCTGAATTATTCAAGGAACGCGAAATGGAGAATGCCTATCTGAAGGCGCTGAAACGTCCGGAGAATTTAATCTTCGTGCGCGATCAGGGCGCCGCCTGGGATCTATTTACCGTCGGCACTTACCGCGATCTAAAACATTTTGCGGAAAGCGCCGGCATCCCTGAAGCCGACCAGGAAGCAGCAGCGAAAGCGGCAGGCTTCCCGGCCGCCAACCGCATCGGCCCATACCTCCGTACGCTCATCAGTTCGCATCACGACACGCTGGCAGTAAGCGTGAAGTAGTCATCGCGAAAGCGAAGCGCCGCGCAACTCATAAACTCCTCGCGTGACCCGAACCGCGAATCCTTCATCAACCAATTGATGATTGCCCAAACCTGCGTCAACGCGGCTCAAGCCCGAAGCGCGCGCGGTCTCGCCGAGTACCGTCATCCCGGCCCCCGCCAGATACGCCCGCGCGATCTCACGCAGCGCTGTCTTGCGCGCCACTCGCTTTCTCAACTCTCCGGGAAAACGATCTTCGGCCAGCATCCAGATGTACGAGAACGGTTGATAAATCACATCCTGCGGAATCACCTTCATCTGCCGTTGTAATTCATCGAGCGCGCGGGTGAAGGCTACGCGGTCCGTGACGCCGCTTTCCGCGCGCAGGTCACCGGTAGCCAATTCGTGTTCGCGCCGGAGCACTTTGAGCACCCGCTGCGCCGCCTGCGACAAAACTTCGCTTTCGTCTTTCCGTCGCGGCATCCACACCGCGGCAAAGTTACTAATCAAGCGTGGCGCGACAAACATCGAACGCCCACCCGCGAGCTTCGCGTAGTAGACGCGCCCGCGGCGCATGACTTCGTCCTTGAGATACCATGTCAGCCGCGTCTCTTCGTCTTTCTGCACGTTGCGCGGCAGAGAGACATCGCGCCGCCCGCACACCGCGATGTACAGCGACGGCCCGGCGCGCCGCGCATCGGTTAACGTATTGGCGAACCCTACCTCGTCGATGAACCGTTCCGCGTCAAGCGCACTCTCAACCCGAATCTCTTCCTCGCGCCGCCACGTGCGGTCGCGGTGAAATTCGATGTGCTCGGGGAGCGGTGGAACGATCATAAAGACTTAAAAGCTATTTGCCATTTCTCATTGGCTAATTGAAAAGCGCGAAAGCTTCGCCGGCTGCGTTCTCAAATTAGCAAATGAGAAATGGCCAATGACAAATGGCAAATAGTCTTTTCAGGGCTTTATGCTATCGGCCGCTTCGCGGACTGGGAATCATTCGCTGCACCCAGCAACTCGATTTCATCGCTCAATCCCAAATACTCCCAACGCAGCAGCGCGATGGGCACGTTGCCGTTCTTCCACAAATAGTCGTGGAAAGCTCGCAGGTTGAAGTCGTCCTTTTGATTCAGGCGCGCGTCGGCGAGGAACTTTACAATCTGAAGTTTGCCAATCTGATAAGTGATCGCCTGGCCGGGAGAGGACGCGAAAAAAACAGCCTCCTGGCGCGCCGTCGCGCGATCGACGGGCACGATCTTCTCGAGATAATCAGCAGCTTCGTCGATGGTGAAAGTGCCCACGGCCAGGCGGACGTCGACTTCGACGCGCAGCGCGCGCAGGCGCATGAAGTTGTACATGATCTCACGGAGCCTCGGCTTGTCGTCGAAGAAACCAAACTGCAGCATCATCTCTTCCGCATAGAAGCCGATGCCTTCGTTCGCGCCGGAATCGTAATAGCGGCGCCGAATCTCGTTTTCGTGCGCCCAGGAAAGCGTCATCTGAAAGTAATGGCCGGGCACTCCTTCGTGCACAATCAGCGGCCGCGGGTCTTTGGCAATCGACAGCGAAAAGTAATCCAGATCCGGCGATGGTTGCTTGATGTAGCTGATGCCGTTTTCATCGAGCCTCGTATCTGAAGTCAGATCGTCAGTGACACCCATGAATGCCAGCGGCTCGACATAAGCCGGCAGCGGTAGGTTGTGATAATGCTTCATCCACGCAGGTACCGTGAGAATGTTCTTCGCTTCGAGAAATCGTCGGGCCGCGCTCTCCCAAAGTTCTTCTTGCGCGATCTGCGTCGCTTGATCAGGAAACAATTCGAGTTCGGGCAAGCCCTGATTCCGGGTTTGCTCAAACGTTTCGTCGGCCACTGAGCGTTCCCACTCGTGCGCGCCCATCACCAGCAATTGTTCCGGCGTGAAAGGCATGAGCGCGACATGCTTGAGAAAGTACACGTACGCGTCGCGGCCGACGGCCGTTTCTTCGGTCATCCCATCAAGCTCGGCCCGCAACCAGTCGTGAAACGATTCGAGTGCCTTGATCGCTTCGGTGACCGCTTCGTTGAATTGTTTCGGATTGATGCCGGTGAGAAACGGTCCGAGTTCAGTGCCGACTTTCGTCAGACGCGATCTGACGGCGACTAATTTTTCCAGCGCCGCCACCGCGAACGGTTTGATGGCATGGCCGGTGAGATTCGCTTGCGCGGCCGCAACCGTCGCCGGGAAACTCTGAAGGTAACGCACGATCGCGCGGCTGCGTGATTCAGTGAACGGCGGCGGCTGAAGCAGGGACAAAAAGAGCAGGCCCAGCGTCTGGTCAACGTAGAAGCCCGGATTGCATTCCTGGCCACGAGTGACATTCAGCTCCCAGTGCACGCGCGCAATGGCCGATCCGATTAGACGGTAATCGACCTGCTGGGCCACCGGCCACGATCGTGGATCGATGGCTTCGCGGCGCTCACCGAATTCAACCAGTTCTTTTCTGCGCCGTTCAATCGCAGCCGCCGCCCAATCAGGAACCCAATCGTTCGGGCGTTCGAGGCGCGGAATATCATCGCTGGAAATTGGTTGATTCGCTGCGCGCCAGGCCCAGAAATCCGTGGCGAGTTCCTGTAGTTGATCGTAGGTGGATGTCATCTCGATTTCAGTTTCCTTTTACGACTGTTAATCACCGCGAAGCGGTGCTGAATGCTGAATCATCAAAGGGACATGCGCAAGTCGCGCGCGGCTTTTGCCGATGATACCTCGTGGATGGGCGGCTGTGTCGGCGCACATAGCGGAAAGGCTCTGCCTTTCCGGTTGGTGATGCAAAAATGATTCGAGGCTGCGCCTCGAACGGCGGCGTAGCCGCAAATAGAATAGGAACCAGTTCCCGGTAAGCCGGAGGCTTACCGCAATGTGCTGCGGCACAGCCGCGCCGAAGCTTAAGTGATTTGCGCGCTGCAAATTCGATCCCGTGCGCTTCAGTCCTGCGTCGCGCTCTGACTCTTTCACCGTTATTTAAAAACATCAGTCTAGTTTCATACCTCTGACTCGGATAGAATCAGCGGGCTCCTAAAGTTCGTTGCACAGAAAGTTCCGTCGCCGGAGACATCTATGAATCGATTTCGCCAAATCAGTTTTGCGCTCATCTTATTGTTGTGCGCCATCGCGGTCTGTCCGCCACCGGCTGCGGCCCAAACCGATCAGGCTACGCTCACGCTGGACAGCGTTTTCACGTTTCGCGCGAAGTCACTCAACGGACTTCATTGGCAGGCTGATGGCAAGGGCTACCTGGTGCTCGAAGCGGCAGGGAAAGGCGAGGCCCAGGACATCGTCCGCTACGACATAGCCACTGGTGAGCGATCGATTTTGGTCGGCGCAGATAAGCTGGTGCCTGCCGGCGCGTCGACCCCGCTGGTGGTTGAAGAATTTGACGTAAGTCCCGATAGGCAAAAGCTCTTGTTGTTCACTAACACCGAGCGCGTCTGGCGCAGCAATACGCGTGGCGATTACTGGGTTTTCGATCTGGCGAAAGGAAAGCTGCAGAAGTTGGGTGAGAATGCGCCCGCCTCCAGCTTGATGTTTGCCAAGTTCTCGCCCGACAGCACTCGCGCCGGCTACGTGCGCGGGAACAACATCTACGTTGAGAACCTCGCTGATGCGCACGTCACTCAATTAACGAATGACGGCACGTTCCATCTGATCAATGGCACGTTCGATTGGGTGTACGAAGAAGAGTTGTTCTGTCGCGATGGTTGGCGTTGGAGTCCCGACGGCAAGCGCATCGCTTACTGGCAACTCAATTCAGATGGCGTCAAGGAATTCAAACTCATTAACGACACCGACGCTTTGTATCCAATCATCACGACTTTTCCCTATCCGAAAGCCGGTGAAACAAACTCAGCGGCCCGCGTGGGCGTCATCAGCGCTACCGGTGGAGCGACAACCTGGTTCGACGTGAAGGGAGATCCGCGCAACAACTATCTGCCCCGTATGGAATGGGCCGGGAACTCGAACGAGGTAACCATTCAACAACTCAATCGCCTGCAAAATACCGACACCTTGATGATCGGTGACGCGGCCACGGGCAAAGTGCGAACGGTGCTGGTGGAAAAAGACGACGCCTGGCTGGACGTAGGGTTTTTTGATCTCGATTGGGACCGCACCGGTCTCGCGCGCGGCGATGCGGAATGGATTGACGGCGGTAAACGATTCTTGTGGGCCAGCGAACGTAACGGATGGCATCACGTCTATTCGATAGCGCGGGATGGCGGCGATGTGCGAGACATCACCCGCGGAGATTTCGATGTCATCAGCGTCAACAGTGTCGATACGGGAAAGGGTTGGCTCTACTTTGCGGCCTCGCCTGAAAATGCGACGCAGCGATATCTGTTTCGCACGCGGCTCGACGGCGGCGGCAAGCCGGAGAAAATCTCACCTGCGAGTGAGTCGGGCACCAACAACTACGATGTTTCGCCCGCGGCTGATTTCGCGATTCACACCTACTCGACGTTCAGCTCGCCGCCGGTAATCGATGTGGTGCGCTTGCCCGAGCACACGACGGTCCGCACCTTGATCGACAATCGAGAACTCAAGGACCGCTTCAGCAAGCTGAAGCAGGGACCGCGCGAATTTTTCCGCGTCGACATCGGCGACGGCGTGAAGCTCGACGGTTGGATGATTAAGCCGCCTGACTTCGATGCGAGCAAACGCTATCCGGTACTGTTCTATGTCTACGGCGAACCGGCCGGACAGACGGTGCTCGATCAGTGGCAGGGCTTCAATTTCATGTGGCACCTGATGCTTTCGCAGCAGGGTTACATCGTCATGAGCGTGGACAATCGCGGCACGCCGTCGCCGCGCGGACGCGCCTGGCGCAAGATCATCTATCGCAAGATGGGCATTGTAAATTCCGGAGACCAGGCGAGTGCCGTCCGGGCGATCGACAAATGGCCATTTGTCGATCCCTCACGCATCGCCATTTGGGGGTGGAGCGGCGGCGGCTCATCGACGCTCAACGCGATGTTTCGTTATCCCGATCTTTATCGCACCGGCATGTCGGTCGCGCCGGTGCCCGACATTCGCTTCTACGATACGATCTATCAGGAGCGTTATTGCGCGCTGCCGCAGGACCATCCGGATGATTACAAAGCGAGCTCGCCGGTGACCTTTGCGAATCAGTTGAAAGGGAACCTGCTCGTGGTCCATGGCTCAGGCGATGACAACGTCCACTACCAGGGAACGGAAGAGTTGGTTAATGCGCTGGTGGCGGCGAACAAAGATTTTCGGATGATGGTTTATCCGAACCGGTCGCACGGTATTTATGAAGGAGCCGGTACGCGCAAGCATCTCTACACGTTGCTGACTAATTATTTGAATGAGAAGCTGCCGCCAGGTCCGCGTTAATAATTTGTATCCCTAAGGCTAGTCGCTGATCACCAAACTCTGACTCGCGCCTCGGGAGCCAAATAGAGCTTCCGCCCCGGCTGAATATTGAACGCCTGATACCACGCGTCGAGGTTGCGTACGGTGTCGGCCCGATACTGATCGGGAGCGTGACCGTCGGTGGTGAGCAGGACTTTCAAAAACTCAGGACGCACCTTGCTGCGCCAGCTTTGCGCGTAAGCGATGAAGAAACGCTGGTCATTCGTCAGACCCTTCGCATTTGCCGACAGCTTGTCGCCGTAAGCAGTGCGGTAGGCGTCGTAGGCGGCTGACAGCCCGGCCACGTCGGCAATGTTCTCGCTCAACGTCAGCTTGCCGTTCACGTGCATTCCCGGCAGCGGTTCGTAAGCATCGAACTGCGCGGCCAGACGGTCGGCAGCGGCGCGAAAATGTTCGAGGTCAGCCGGCGTCCACCAATTCTGAAGTTTGCCATACGCGTCGAACTGGCTGCCTTGATCGTCGAAGCTGTGACTGATTTCGTGACCGATGGTGGCGCCGATGCTGCCATAGTTTTCAACCGGATCCGCGTTTGGATCAAAGAATGGCGGATTCAATATCGCGGCCGGAAAGTTCAATCCATTTTGAATGGGCAGATTCACCGCGTTAACCGTCTGCGGTGTCATCCACCATTCAGTTTTATCAACCGGCTTGCTGAGTTTCGACAGCGTCCATTGATAGTCGAACAAGTCTGAACGTTGGGCGTTGCCGAGTGGATCGTCGCGCAGAATCTTCAGGCCGGCGTAGTCCCGCCAGTGCTCGGGATATCCGACACCGACATATAACGTGCCCAACTTCGCTTTCGCCTTCGCTTTGGTCGCCGGCGTCATCCAGGTGAGGTTGTCGATGCGCCGGCCTAAGGCCGCGATGATGTTCTTGACCATCTCCTGAATCCTGGCTTTGGCTTCGGGTGGAAAATATTTCTGCACGTAGTGTTTGCCGACGGCGTCTCCCAGCGCGGCGCTGGTGTTGCTGATCGCGCGCTTCCAGCGGTCCGACTGCTGCGGAATGCCGTTGAGCGTCGTCCCATAGAATTTAAAGCGCTCGGTCGCGAATGGTTTTGGCAGCAGGCCCGAGGCACGATCGATTAGGTGGAATGTCAGATACTCTTTCCAGACGTCGAGTGGTTGACTACCGACCAACCTGGAAATACCGGCTACTCCGCCGGGATGCCAGACGATAATCGTCGGCTGAGCAGAAAGACCGGCCGCTTTGAAATACGTCGTCCAATCGAGGCCTGCGGCTTTCGTGGAAAAGTCCTTCATGGCCCAGGGATTATTTGCCTTCTGCACATCAGCCGAATCAGTCCGGGTGGCGTGGGCGGTCGCGATCATCTTTTCCAGATCGTAAATGCGCGCGGCCTTCGTCTCCGCATCAGCGACTTGCGCCAGCTTCAGGATCGTCACGATGTGTTCGCGATACTTCGCTTGCAGCTCGAGATCATCTTTCTCAGTGCCGAGGTAGTTGTCGCGATCAGGCAGACCCAAACCGCACTGCA
>Ga0207686_10000276_pt1 | contig 38233 bp, 27 predicted proteins | sample KBSM24metaG_FD_184396 | JGI IMG/M metagenome (GOLD analysis project Ga0207686, IMG submission 184396) | Miscanthus rhizosphere microbial communities from Kellogg Biological Station, Michigan, USA - KBS M2-4 metaG (SPAdes) (version 2) | ecosystem: Host-associated > Plants > Roots > Rhizosphere >...
TTCCTGTTACGGTTACGGAATCGCCAGGAGATTGCGCTCCGCGAACTATCGCGCAACGCGTTTGATGTGACCGCTGGACCGCGCAAAGCGCAACGCGCCGTGTTCACCCGCGATGCCAGTGGCCGCGGAACCACGCTTCAGTTCGACGGAACGTCATACGCGCGCCGCAAGATCGAGCCTGAAACCGGAAATCAACTTCACGTGAAACCGCTGCGGCCCGTCCCTGAATTGATGCGGGAAGCCCGCTCGGCACAACCGCCGAAAGAAGATGGTGAGTTTCTACCCACTGATCTGGTCGAGCTGAAGAAGCTCGATCCATCAATCCGGCTCGAAATACGCTACGCCACGACAAACAATTTCCTCGGCACGGGTTTCTATTCGCAACCTCGCGCGTTCATGCAAAGGCCGGCGGCTGAAGCTGTCGTGCGCGCGAGTATGAAGCTGCATCGATTGGGTTACGGGTTGCTGATTCACGATGCGTATCGTCCCTGGTACGTGACGAAAGTTTTCTGGGACGCGACGCCCGACGATAAGAAAATATTTGTCGCCGACCCAGCGAAAGGGTCACGCCATAATCGCGGTTGCGCCGTTGACCTGACGCTTTATGATTTAAAGACCGGAAAGCCGATTCAGATGGTCAGCACTTACGACGAGACGACCGCACGCGCCTACCCCGCCTATCCCGGCGGTACATCTTTGCAGCGTTGGCATCGAGCGCTGCTGCGCGCAGCGATGGAAGGTGAGGGGTTTACTGTCTACGAGGCCGAATGGTGGCACTTCGACTACAAGGATTGGCGGAAATATCGAATCGGCAACGTCACTTTCGAGCAGATGAAGTAATTTTGGAGTGCGCCGGCTTGACGGCGCTTTGCCACAATCGATCCCTCGCCTGTTGAGATCAAAAGCGGTGTCAAGCCACCGTACTCCAAAATTGAGCATGGACTTTCCTGAAAGCTTCAACATGGCCGATTACTTCCTCTACCACAACCTGGAGGAAGGTCGCGAAAACAAAAACTGTCTTTACTTCGACAATCAGTCGTTCACTTACGGCGAGGCCGTGCGCATGTCCAACCGCGTCGGCAACGCGTTGCGAATGCTCGGTGTAAGAATCGAAGACCGTGTCCTGATCGTCTTGCCCGACTGTCCGGAGTTCGTCTGGACGTGGTTTGGCGCGGCCCGCATCGGCGCCGTTATCACGATGGTAAATCCGCTCTTGCCCGCCGATGATTATCGATATTACTTAAAGTACACGCGTGCGCGCGCTGCGATTGTGCACGAAGCATTTCTCAAACCGTTCGCCGAGGCGGCCGGCGATGCTCAATATCTGCGTTCGGTGTTGGTCGTACAAAGACAAGAAGCGCTCGACGCGGAGACCATCGATTCTCACAGCCGCATCAAGTCATTCTCGTTTGCCGAAGTAGTCGATTCGCAGTCGGACGCGTGTCTGGCCGCCGACACGCATCGCGACGATATCGCCATCTGGTTATTCACCTCCGGATCGACAGGTCATCCGAAAGGCGCCGTCCATTTGCAACACGACCTGCCGTACAACACGGAAGTCTTTGCGAAGCGCGCGATGGGCGTGAATGAAAAGGATCTTACGGTGTCGGTCCCCAAACTCTTCTTCGGATATGCGACGGGGACGAACCTCTTGTTTCCGTTCGCGGTCGGCGGCGCGACCGCATTGTTCGCGGAACGCTCAACGCCCGAAAAACTGTTCGAAATGATCGAACGATTCAAGCCGACGATTCTCACCACCGTGCCGACAATGATCAATTCAATGCTGAACGTCGAAGATGCGCGCGCACATGATCTCTCCAGCATTCGCTTCTGCTATTCAGCCGGCGAGGCGCTGCCGGTCGAGCTTTATCATCGCTGGCAAGAAACTTTCGGCATTGAGATTTGCGACGGCATTGGCTCGGCCGAGATGTTTCATATCTACATCACGAACCGTCCCGGTGATGTGAAACCCGGAAGCCTCGGTCGCATCGTCGAAGGGTACGATGCGAAGATCGTCGATGCTGACGAAAATGAAGTCGCCGTCGGCGAAATGGGCACGCTGAAAATCAAAGGTGACTCAGCCGCGCTGTGCTACTGGAACGCGCACGAAAAATCGAAAGCGACCTTTGCCGGCGATTGGTGCACCAGCGGCGATCAATTTCATGTCGATAAGGAAGGCTACTACTGGTATCACGGCCGCACCGACGACATGCTGAAAGTCAGCGGCATCTTTGTCGCGCCTGCGGAAATCGAGAATTGTCTGCTGCAGCATGAAGCCGTGGCCGAGTGCGCCGTCGTCGGACACGAAGATGATGATGGGCTGGTGAAGCCCAAGGCTTTCATCGTTCCTCGCGAAGGGGTCGCCGCGACTGAGGCGCTGGCCGATGACCTCAAGCTTTTCGTCAAGACCCGCCTCGCGCCTTACAAGTACCCACGCTGGATTGAATTCATTACTTCATTGCCGAAGAACGACCGGGGAAAGATTGATCGGAAACTGCTGAAATAGCGCCGACATAGCCCGCAAAGTCACTAGATAACCGAAAGGATGCGGCTTAGCCGACGCACTGGCGGTAAGCCTCTGGCTTACGGTGTTTCTTCCCATCGGCTCTTGAGGCTATGCCTCATGTCTTCCGAGGCGTAGCCCCGGACTAGCGTTGAGGGCCGTTACGGAAAGGCAGAGCCTTTCCGCTATGTGCGGCGGCGGAGCCGCTTCGTCGATCAGCCAAAGCGACCTCTGCAGCAAAGCCAACGAGACCTGAACCCGGACTGCAAAGATGTAAACCGGCGCCTCAAAGTCGCTAACCGACGCCCGAAAGTCCATAACAGGCGCCGCAGAACGCAAAAGTACTGCGTAAAATCGAGGATCTGCCGTCATTATCTTCAATCAGCCTCGCTTACCGGGCCACAGAAAAAGCAGCTCCTTCTTGGAAATGTATACCTACTAACCATTTCTTAAAGCGTGGAGGAAACCCGAGAAGTACCTGCTACTTACATGCGAACCCTTTTACTCATGATCGCTGCTGCCGTCGTATTTGCCTTGCCCGCTACCGCGTCGGCAGACACGATCACTTTTACCGCGCCGGCGACTGGCGCTAACCAGGGAAGCGGTGGGCCAAGCCAATTCAATCTTGATCACCACTACGCGTACACCTGGCGTGTTGGCGGTGTGAATCTGACGGGCCAGACCATCACCGGCGCAACCCTAACGATTCGTAACATCAGCAACTGGGACACCAATGCGAACCGTTTGTTTATTCATTTGCTCGATACCGCGCGCAATGCCGGCGTAGGTTCATTTCAGGATGCATCCACGAGCCAGACACCGGTCACCGACATCAACGACGACTTTGCCGGAACACGCTATGCGAATAATCCTTTGGTCTCGGCCGGGACGCAAAACACCTTTCTGACGTCGCAGTCGTTTACGACCACGGCGCGGACTTACGTTTACACTTTCACGGCCGATCAGCTTTCGGTGTTGAGCGCCTACTTCATGAATGGCGGCGACATCGCCTTCGGATTAGATCCTGATTGTCACTTCTGGAACGACGGCATCGTCTTTCAATTCACGACGAAGCCGACCGCAACCCCCGAACCGACGACGATGGTTTTGTTGGGAACGGGTTTGGCGGGACTCTACTACAGCCGCAAGCGTAAGAAGCAGGCTAAGATTGGCGACTGAAGACAGCTTCGCGATTTGTCAAAATAAAAGCCGCGGATTCCCTCCGCGGCTTTTCTGTTTGGAGTGCGCCGGCTTGACGGCGCTTTTCTATTTTCTTGTCGCTTGAGGGCGGATGAAAAAGCGGTGTCAAGCCACCGCACTCCAAAACTACCTCAATCTTCCTTCGAGATCGTAATCACGCAAACGGCGGTAAAGAGTCGAAGGCGAGATGCCCAATATCTCAGCAGCCTTGCCGCGATGCCAGCCGACCTTTTCCAACGCCGCGATGATCTGTTGCTTCTCTACGTCCCGCAGCGATCCGGTATTTCCCGCGGCGGCAACTGTGCCTGGCGCGGCCGCTTCCGGAGAGGCCGCAGGAGGCACCGGAGCGTAAGGCATCGATCCATTCAAGCGCGCAACTTCCGGCGGCAACTCATAGGCAGTGATCACGCCTTCGTTCGACAGCAACACCGCGCGCTCCAAACAATTGCGCAGCTGGCGGACATTGCCCGGCCATTGATATGAACGCATCCGTTCGAGTGCGTCCGGATTAACCTCGGGAGGATTCGCGCCGCCGAGTTGCTTCAGCATGTGATTCATCAACGGCTCGATATCGTCCGGCCGTTCGCGCAACGGCGCGAGGTGAATCTGAAAACTGTTGATGCGATAGAGCAGGTCGGCGCGGAAGGTACCGTCGTTGACGATCGTGTCGAGATTGCGATTGGTCGCGGCCACAATGCGAACATTCACCTCGACCTTACGCACGCCGCCGACGCGAAAGAACGTGCGCGTTTCGATCGCGCGCAGCAGCTTGGCTTGCAGCCCGCTCGGCAGTTCGGTGACTTCATCAAGAAATAAGGTGCCGCCGTCAGCCAGCTCAATCAATCCGAGTTTGCGCGCCTTGGCGCCTGAAAAGGCGCCGGCTTCGTAACCGAACAACTCTGATTCAAGCAACGATTCCTGAAAAGCCGCGCAGTTGAGATCGATGAACGCTCCACCGGCGCGCGTCGAGAGCCGATGAATCGCCTGTGCGATCAGTTCTTTGCCGGTGCCTGATTCGCCGGTGATCAAAACCGATGCTTCAGACGGCGCCACGCGTTCGACCAGACGAATGGCTTCGGCCATCTGTCGTGATTGGCTGATGATTTCCGGCAGCGGTGTCTTCCGTTCAATCTGCGCGCGCAGGCGCTGATTATCGACACGCAGGTTGCGCTTCTCGCACGCCTGCCGAACGCGCACGTCGAGTTCGTTGATGCTGTATGGCTTGGTGAGGTAATCGTACGCGCCGAGCTTCATGGCTTCGACCGCGGTTTCGATGGTGCCCTGGCCGGTCAGCATGATCACTTCCGGCGGATTCGGCCGTTGGTGCACCCGCCGCAGCAATTCCATGCCGTCCATGTTCGGCATGTTGATATCGCAGAGCAGCACATCGACGTTGCTCTCTTCGAGTTTGCGCAGCGCGGCGTCACCGTCAGGAGCGGCCTGGACCCGATAACCCAGTCTTTGCAGCTCTTTTTGTAAGACGAGCCGGAGGTTTGCTTCGTCTTCGGCGATTAATAATCGCGCGTCACGTTGTTCGTTCACCTGTTATTACCCCGCACTTTGGATGGTACTAATCAGTTGCAACCGGCAACGTAATCGTGAAGGTCGTGCCTACACCGACGCTGGAGCGAACGTCCAGCCGACCTCCATGATCAGATAAAATACCATAACAGACAGCCAGTCCGAGACCCGTGCCTTTGCCCACGTCCTTGGTCGTAAAGAACGGATCGAAGATCTTTGTCATATTTTCCGGCGTGATGCCCACGCCGGTATCTCTCACCTGGACCAGCACACGCGATCCGGAATGGATCCCGCGCAGCGTCAAGGTTCCGCCTTCAGGCATGGCATCGATCGCGTTTGTCGCCAAAGCCACGACAGCCTGCTGCAGTTGGCCCATGTCGCCGGAAACCATCGGCAGTTCTTCTGCCTCGATTTCGATCTGGATATGCTCGCCACGCTGTTGATGAGTAACCAGCCGGGCAGTCGTCTTGATGAGTTGATTCATATCAACCGGCGCCCGCTGACCGGCGCGCAGGCGGCTGAAGTCCAGCAGGCCGTTGGTGATCGTCTTGCAGCGGAAGGCTTCTTCCCGAATCAGCCCCAGGTACTCACGCAGATCGTCTGCATCCTGTGAGCAGGCAAACGCGCCTTCGACGATCCTCTTCTCGAGCGATTCGGCGCACGCCGCAATCGTCGCCAGAGGATTGTTGATTTCATGCACCACGCCTGCAGCCAGGCGTCCCACCGCGGCGAGTTTTTCCGCGCGCGCCACCGCGCGATCGGCTTTGACGCGCGCCGTGATGTTCTCGCCCACGGTAATCACATGCGTGACCTCGCCGTCTTCGCCGGCGCGCATCGGAATTTTGCTAATCAACCAATTATTCGTGTCGCCGTCGCTGCTTACCGCCTCCTGCTCAATCCGGTGAATCCCACCGGTCATGAACACCTGGCTGAATTCGCGCTCGAGCTTCTCGCGGTTCTGCTTGGTCAGGACTTCGAAGATGTTGCGGCCGAGCACCAGCCCGCGCGGCAGACCGAGTTCACCCAACTCGCGATTGCGGTTCCAGGCGACGATGCGATACTCACGATCAATCGCATACAGCGAGAGCGGCAGCGAGTCGATGATCGCCTCGGTGAAGCGTTGCTGCTGCTCAGCTTCAGCCGTGCGGCGGTCGACCTCCTGCGCCAGCGTCGCGTTTGACTCACGCGCTTTCAGATACAAGCGCGAAATCTGCGCCGCTAAAGCAGCTTGTTGCGCAGCCGCATCGACCAGGCCGCATTCGACTTCGGTGCAGTCTTCCAGGTCACTGAACGCAACCAGCAGGGCGCCGGAGTTCTTGGCGCCGAAACCAATGGGCACGAGGTACTCAACCTGGTGTTCGACATTGCGAAACAGAAATTCTTTGGCCGTCGTGATGCGCAACGCAGATTGTGATCTCGATGAAGACAACCATTTCTCGAGCCGCTTCTGATGAATCAGCGTGGCACTGCCGGCGCTGCCTTCGCGATCGAAAACGCAGACGGCGAGCCCTTTGCCGTTATTGCGAATCGCGCATGCGGCCATCGCTGCATTGGTTCCTTCAAACATCGCTCCGGCCACGCGACGAGCGACTTGTTCAGGTTCCAGAGTGCGCAACAAGCCGCGGCCGAGATCCGCAAGAAAACTCAACTCGCGATTTGTACCGCGCAGTTCCGATTCGCGTTGCGCAATTCCCAGATGAGAATTAACGCGTGAGATGAGTTCACCGGGACTGGCCGGCTTGACGATGTAATCATCCGCGCCGGCGGTGAAGGCTTCGACTTTTCGTCCTTCACTGTCGTTGGCCGAGAAGACAACCAGCGGCAACTGCTTCAGAGTCGGTTGCGCCCGCACCAAACGGCAAAATGCGAGTCCGTCGACGTCCGGCAGCTCGACGTCGAGCATTACCAGGTCGCACGACTGTTCGCGCAGCAGCCGCAAAGCCGCCGGCGCATCGTTAGCAGTTAAGGTTTTGTGGCCTGCGGTTTCGAAGATGGTGCGCAGACCTTCGCGCGCCGAACTGTCATCGTCGACGATGAGCAAAGTTGCGGGCGGGGTAGATTCAATTGATGAAAGTGCCATTCGTATAAATCGATATCAAATCCGGTGTCGGGAGCGCAGATCACTCGGGAAATTGAGGCGGGCGCGGCTTGGGCACGCTCACGTCGAGCGGCACAAACAGGACAAAGGCGCTGGAATTAGACGGCCGTCAGAACGCCGGCCGGTTGCGGGATAGGTGGTTGGTGGACCCCGCTTACCACACTTCCAATTTGACTGGTTGAGCCAAACTTGTCAAGAAAATACTTGTTTTTGAAGTGAAATTTGCAGTGCCCCGGCTTGACGGCGCTGTCCCATCTAACCGGTCCCGGGTGCGCTCGCAAAAGCGGTGTCAAGCCACCGCACTCCAAAAAAAGAGCCTGCACCGAAAGCAATTGACTGGAGCAACTCAGCAATCACTTCCGGTGCATGACGGGCAAGCTAACGAAGGCCGGCACGCCTTCGTTACCTGGGGTGTTGGGCAAAGCGTCTCGCGAACGCTAAATGTTTAGGCGGCTAGCGGACCCAGTGCGGTGGGCCTGTCCAGTCCCGACGTGGGACTAACTAGCCGCGCCTTCCTGTTTACAACCAGCGTGCCGCAACTCGCGGTGATGAATTTGCGCGGATTATTTGATTTCAGCGAGCAGGCGACTCTTCATCTATTCAATCTGACACTGTCAAAAAGATGGCCTCGCGCAAACTGTTATGCGCGGCTCTTCACGACCTGACAGTTTACGTTACGGCCACATCGAAAACATCCGGTTGACAAGCTTCGTATGCACAGTGCACTTTTTCATAAACCTTGGGATCAGAGAAACGAATTCGTACTCCTGCTAAGAAACCGCGCCCGCGTCAAAGCGTCGGCTACGGTGAGCTGCTGCGCAACAATCGCAGCTTTCGCTTGTTGTGGTTCGGCCAGGTCGTCAGTCAAATGGGCGACTGGTTCGACACCATCGCCGTATACACGATCGCTTTGCGCTTGACCGGTTCGAGCCGCTCCGTGGCGCTGATTATGGTCGCGCGGTTTCTGCCGACGGTCGTCCTGGGTCCGGGCGCGGGTGTCATTGCCGATCGATTCAGTCGCCGCTCGATCATGATCGCGTCCGACATCATGCGCGCGATCGTCGTGTTGGGATTTCTGGTGGTGCGCCGCCCCGATCAGATGTGGCTGGTGTACCTCTTGACGGTTCTGCAACTCGCCTTTTCGACTTTTTTCGAGCCGGCCAAGACCGCAGTTATTCCATCGATCGTTTCCGATAGAGAATTGGTGCCGGCCAACGCGATCGCCGCGGTGACATGGTCGGTAATGCTGACCTTGGGTGCGGCGGTGGGCGGTTTTGTGGCTGGTCTATTCGGCACGAACGTCGCCTTCATTCTCGACTCGCTCACGTTCATTGCTTCAGCGATCATCATCGGCAGCGTTCATTTTCCTCACCGCCCCAAACGCGCGAAGTCAAAGCTGACACTGGGCAAAGCGCTCGGTATTACAGAAATGATCGAGGGCGTCCGGTATGTCAATCATCACCCGCGCGTATTTGCGTACCTGCTGGTCAAGACTGCCTGGGGAATGGGCGGCGGCATTATGACTTTGCTGGCCGTGTTCGGTGAAAGGATTTATCCGGTGGCCGGAAAAGCCGCGACCGGAATTGGGGTGTTATTCACGGCGCGCGGCATCGGCACCGCGTTTGGGCCGTTTGTGGCGAGACGTTGGGCCGGTGAAACTCGAACCCAAATGCAAACGGCCATCGGACTCGCCTTCCTGATTGGTGGGGTATTTTATTTTGCGTTCGGGGTGAGCCGCAGTTTTACTTTCGCCTTACTGTTCCTGGCTCTCGCTCACGCAGGCGGCAGCATTCTTTGGGTCTTCTCGACGGTGCTGTTGCAACGAGCGACCGAGGATGAATTTCGCGGCCGCGTATTTGCCGCCGAATTGGGATTGGCTACCTTGACGATGGCTGCATCAAACTATGTCGTGGGCGAGCTGATGGATCGATTTGGATTCTCGCCCCGAGTGGTCACGGCCGGAGTTGGCATTTTCTTTATGCTGCCGGGCGTCGTTTGGTTTCTTACCCGGCGATGGTGGGACCGTAAAGAAAAATTTCCGGCCAAAGCGGAAACAGAACCGGTGAGCTCAGAGCAAGTCGCAGCGGCACTTGAAACTGAACATTTCGAAATCTGATTCTCGTGAAAACGAAAATAGGAGTGATGGGTTCGTCAGAAGCACCCGCCGCGGACGTCGCTGAGACGGCGCGCGCACTTGGCGAAGCGATTGCTCGCAGCGGTTCGTTGCTGTTGACCGGGGCCACGACCGGTGTCATTCATCTCGTCGGCAAGACCGCTCGCGACGCCGGGGCTCTTCACATCGGCATTTCACCCGGTGAAAATAGACGCGAGCACGTCGAGACTTTTCAACTGCCAACCGACGCCTGTGATGCGATCATCTACACCGGTTTCGGATTGAAAGGCCGCAATGTCGTCCTCGTGCGGTCTTCCGACGTGGTGATTTTCATCGCCGGTTCGATAGGATCGTTGAATGAATTCACGATTGCTTACGATGAAGGGAAGACTATCGGATGTCTCGTCGGCACCGGCGGCGTCGCGGATGAAATCAAACGGATCGCGGAAACCTTTAAAAAGCAGACGGACTCGCAGATATTCTATGACGATGATGCGACGCGTTTAATTGAAACTTGTCTGGCCGGAGCGGCAACATTCCGTGATTTGCCGATCAATACGCGCGGCTAGATCACGGTGGGTGATGAAATGGATCTGGGATTAAGAAACAAAGTAACGCTGGTGGCGGCCGCCAGTCGCGGCATTGGCTTCGCCTGCGCGCGTGAACTCGCGCGTGAAGGGGCGCGCGTATTTCTGTGCTCGCGCGAGGCGCAACACGCCTCGGACGCAGCGCAGAAAATTCACGAAGAGACCGGCGCCGACGTCGCCGGGTTCGCCTGTGATGTTCGGAGCGACGCCGATGTCCGGCAGTTTGTGAATCTCGTCATCGAACGTGCCGGTCGCATCGATATCTGCGTAACGAATGCTGGCGGGCCTCCGGCAAAAACTTTTGCCGAAACCGATCTGGATGTCTTTCGCGAGGCGTTTGAGCTGAATGCTCTGTCGGCGATCAGATTTGCGAAACTCGCGCTGCCGGGAATGCTTGAAAGAAAATGGGGCCGCATCATCAACATCACCTCGGTGTCGGTCAAGCAGCCCATCGACGGCTTGTTGTTATCGAACACGGTGCGCGCAGGTTTGACCGGCTGGGCCAAGACAGTTTCAAACGAAGTCGCGGCGCAGGGAGTAACCGTCAATAACGTCGCGCCCGGCTACACCCTGACCGAACGCCAGGACGAACTGGCCGAAGTCCGCGGCCAGGCAGCCGGCAAATCAAAGCAGGAAATAATCGATTCGTGGGCCTTGCAGGCGCCGATTCGTCGCATGGCCCAGCCGGAAGAGATTGCCGCTGCCGTTGCGTTCCTGGCGTCGGAACGGGCGTCATACATTACGGGTGTCACACTGGCAGTAGACGGTGGTTGGGTGAAGAGTCTTTTGTAGCGCAATCCCGACGCCTCGGGGTTGCGTGAATCAGGTCGCAAGTAAAACAACTTGCGCTAAACTGTGATCATGGCGCGCGGTTGGGAAAGCAAATCAGTTGAAGATCAAATCGTCGCGGCCGAGGCTGAACGCGAGCTGCGCAATCGCCATCAACTCTCAAGCGAAGAGCGCGAGCAGAGCGAACGCCATCAGTCGTTGCTCCTGTCCCGCGCTCTAATCGTCAGCCGCATCAAGGCTGCGCGCAATCCGCGTCACCGCGCTCAATTGCAACTCGCACTCGATCAACTGGATGTGCAATTGCGTGAGTTCGAATAACGACGAGTCACGCCGGCCTAAGGCTTTGGCGCCGGCGGCATCACAAATTTCGCATCATCAACGGGGCCGTTCAGCTTGATCTCGGTAAACTTGCGCACGCTGAACGGATTGCCCGCATCGGTGGTTGAGAGCTTGATCGTGAACGGCATCTTCACGCCGTCGACGTCGCGATAATCGTCGAAATCCCACTGTTGCGGAATCACGCCGATCATCGTACGCAAATAGCTGATGCGCCGCAGCAACAACCCGGTTTCCATATCGAAGTACAATCGTTCGACCTCAGTCTCGCTACGCGAGGCGGTCACCACGTATGCGTCTCGATCGCCGACTCGGTCGCGACCGCCGGAACGCAGTCGCGTGTACTGCTCTTTCAATTTCAGAAAGCTGAACAGCTGGTAAGCATTGCGTACCCGCGTTAAGTCTGCTGCCGCCAGCTCACGAGAATTCGGCCCATTCGATTCCCACCCACCGGTGGTTGAAGTTAAGGCAAGTCTTATCAAACCCCTCGGAGTAGTTATGGTCTCAAGCGCCTTATCTCCGATCTGGATCAACTCGTAACCGCCGCTCTGGCCATTCGCGGTCGTGATGGTCCCCGTCGCCGTGCGGCTCTTGATTTTATCGATCGCCGCCTGACCACCGACTGCCGTGACGTACTTGGCGAGAATTTCATCGGCAGGTGTCGGCGTCGGTCGCGGCGTCGGCGAACCTTGAGGCTGGGCGCCGGCCGGTGGTTGACCTCCGCCTCCGGGAGCTCCCGCACCTGGGCCAACCCCTGTGGCCGGTGTCGGCAGCGGCAAGGGCGGAACGTTCACCGGATTGTTGCGACCGCGATGGCACACATAGCAACTGACTTCGGTGTTGCCTTTGAAGAAATTCTTATTCGTGTCCAGGACCAGACGGATCATTTCACGCGCGGTGTTCTTTTCCGGCTTGGCGTCCGAGGCGTAGTCCCATTGCCCGTTGGTATTGACGTGGCAGAAATTGCAGCGCCGGCCCAATGACGAAGCGAAGTAATTCATCACGGGAATGAATTGCGAAACCGGCAGGTCGCCGAGCAGCTTCACATTCTTCTCCCGCCCTTCCTGCGCGATTGTCTTTTCGGCGGCGCCCGTCGCGGGCGTCTGTGCCGGCTGCGGCATTCCCAACATCGAGTACAGAGGCGCAAATTTATCCTCATTCGCAGAAGCATGCTGCGCGCGCAGGTTGCTGACGACGACTACTGCACAGCAACAGGCCAGGGCCACGACGATGAATCTCAGGACGACTATTTTCATATTTCGCTCCGATTCTTTTGCACAAAATCCCCACGAAAGGGCACACAACGGGAAAGACCAACGGTCACGAAGTTATAGATGAAAGACGCCTATGATGCAATGCGCCAGGTGAAGACACGCGCGGTCTTTGGAGTGCGGCGGCTTGACGCCGCTTTTATCACTACCCAGTGCGGGTGTGTCGAAGAAAAAGCGGCGTCAAGCCGCCGCACTCCAAAGAAAAACACCCGGCGATTAACCGGGTGTCTGCTTCGCCTGATGCTCTGAACTATTTCTTGCGCGCGTGATTCTCTTTCGCTTTCATCAGCACATCGAGCGACTGATAGATTTGCAAATACATTTGGGTCTCGCGCGGAATCAGCGTTCGCCAGCCCGCGCCGGCGCGATGAATGTAGCCGGGCAACTTCGCCGCGTTTGAGTTATAACCGGCGGCCATGATTTCAGCGTTGGTCGCCTGGTTGGCCGTTAGCGCAGCTTGCACGTCTTCATTCGCTGAAAGATCGTTCCAGGTATCCTGCATGTAAAGCAGCATCGCTTCCAGCGCGTTCCCATGATTGCGCATGCCGAAGACGAAGTCAGGATTTAACCCCACACCGGGATGACGCTGGCGCATTAGATTGTAAGTCCAGGGAATCATCTGGACCATGCCGCCCGCGCCCGCCGAACTAACTGAAAAACGATACGTATCGAGCTCGTTCAGCGCATACAGCGTGTAAATCTCTTCGTAGAGTGCGATGCGATTTTCATTGCGGAAACGTTCGTGATCGACGTGCTCGACAATGCAGAGGTGCTTGGCAATATCGACCAGCATCGGGTTGATCATGTTGCCGCGGTCGCGTAAACGTTTGGCCGCGAGATCAACCATCGAATTGACGTAGGTCTGTCCCACCTTCATCAAATCTGCCGAAAGCAAAGCCGGATGCGCCGAGGTGTAATAGGCCATCTCGCGAAACTTGCCGGCGCGCTCGATGGGGAATTCAACCACGAGCGGCAACAGCGAACGGTTTTTGTCGTCAAAGATCGTGACCGCCGTGTTCACGCCGTTGGCGCGCACGATACGAACCTGAACGGGCAGACCCATCGTGCTGATGCCCGACACTTCCGCGCCTTTGGTCAGGAACGTCTGCTTGTTAACTCGAATCAAATGAATCTGCGAAGTCTCCGGCAACAGGGCCGCAATGGTTACAAAGTCGAGCGATGGCGTCATCGCTGTTGGCACGGGCCGCGCCTTCATCAGCCTTTGCGCTTCTGAGATCCGAATGCGCAGGCGATTTGGAGTCAGCCGTCGATTCGCTTCGTCTTTCGCGACCGCGCGAGCTTCATCCTGCTGAAAATGGTTCGCAGCTTTTTTAGCAGCCGGCTGCGACGAGCGCGTTGCAGTTGTTGACGGGGAGGGACGCTGCTCGGGTTTCGCTGGAACCGTATTTGTCGATGTTACTGTCCGCGGCCGAGTCGCTTGTTCGACTGACTTGTTCGATTGAGCCTGAACGTTATTGATTAAGGGGAGAGCGAGCGCGATTAGTAGAAGGCTTGAGCGGGTTTTCATGTCGGCAGAAACTTTCGAGCGGAGTGTCTTCGGGGGAGCGCGAAGCCAACACAGATTCGCGTACGCGTTACACGGTTGTCAATTACTTTTTTGCTGGAAGATCGCGCGATCATTTCCAGTTTTTTTCTGGAAGATCGCGAGCGAAATTCCAAAAAGCGGTTTTGGAAATATGGGGAAAGTTTCCAAAATTGTTCTGGAACATCTTACGTCTGTTTCCAACTTTTTTCCAGCAAAGAAATCCGCTCGCCGTAACGCGTTTAGTCATTGCGTTTGCGCAGTTCCTGCTCCAGTTCTTTCACCCGCATCTGCAGCTCTTTCAATTCTTCACGAAGATGTGGCACGCGACTCAGGTGTGCGTTCAATCGCTTGTATTCGTGGAGTGGTTGAATGGGAATTCCCCACCAGACACCGGGCCTCACAATTTTTCCGGGCAGCACGCCGGCTTTCGATCCGATCACGGCGCCGCTCTGCACGCGAATGTGATCGCCGAAGCCGACCTGACCGCCAATCACGCAGTCGTCTTCAATCGTGACGCTGCCGCTGATTCCGGTTTGCGCCGCGATCACCACGCGCTCACCGATATCACAGTTGTGTCCCACGTGAACCATGTTGTCGAGTTTGGTTCCTCGTCCAATCCGGGTGCGGCCCAAAGCGCCTCGGTCTACCGTCGTGTTCGCTCCCAATTCAACCTCGTCTTCGATCACGACTGTCCCGATCTGGGGAAATTTGTGGTAACTCAGCTCGTCGCGCACATAGCCAAAGCCATCCGCGCCAATGACCACCCCGGCATGCAGGATCACGCGATTACCAACCGTCATCCCGTCTTCGATGAAGACATTCGGATTAATCACGCAATCGCTTCCCACTGAAACGCCGTCGCCAATCTTTGCCCCGGCACGAATCTGCGTCCGGTCGCCCACGATTGAACCTTCGCCGACGCACACAAAAGCGCCGATGAAAACGTCGTTTCCGAGCTTCGCGTCGTCAGCAATTACCGCTGATGGATGAACTTGCGGTTCACGCCGTTTCGCAGGATGCAGGACCTCGGCGATCAAAGCGAAAGCCAGCTTCGGCTTTTTGACGGCTATTTGGCAGGGCGTCTCGAGACTTGAGCCGTCCGGGACGATTAGACAGGACGCCTGACTCGCACGAGCCGCGTCGAAGAGTTTTTCGTCATCAACATAGGCGATTTCGCCCTGGGTGGCGGACGCAAGGCTGGCGACCCTCGAAACGGCGGTAGAGCCATCTCCGACGACTTCGCCGCCCACCAGTGCCGCCAGCTCCGAAACTCGCTTTGAGTCAATAGACATCGAGGTTTGCGCGTGCCGCCAGATAGTACAACGCAGGTCTGGAATTCGCGAACGAAGGCCCGCGGGGTCGCGCGAGAGACGGCACTATCAGGGGCAAACTCGCATTTGGTCTTGCTTAACGGACGGCAGGCAACTATCATTGCTCCATCGTCGGTGGCTCAAATCACATTCGACGATTTTTTTGTAGCTATTTGACCTCGGGCACACGTCTTACTATGTCTGGAGCAATTTAAAGGAGTAGGTTTTCATTGTTTAGCGATCAATTCCGCCGCGGCGAGGCCGATAAAAATAAATTGTCCGGTGTCACCGGATCGAAAATCGTCTCGACGCTGTCGGATGTCGCCTGGAAGGCCTTCCAATCGGTCAACCAGCGTCTGCCCGAAGGCGAAGCCATTCGTCCGAACTGGGCGCCGGGACCGCTGCTCAAATCATACGAGCGCTCGGCGCCGCCACTTGGTTTTCCGCGGGAAACAGATTCGCTTTGCCCGCGCTGCGTGAAGGAAGTTCGCGAGGCTGTAATTTCAGGCGAGACCACGCTCGAGACGCTGATGAATCAGCATCCGGGTGAACTCAAAGCCCAGATTTTGGAAGAAGACGGCCAGGTCATCATGCGCAAGACTTGCCCGAAGCACGGCGAGTTCACAGACGTGATGTCGACTGATCCGGCTTTCCTGGAAAGAATCGAATCGCTTTTCTTCGGCCGCGACTTTCGCGCCGCGGAAGATGCAAACGTCCATCGTCACGGAACTTCAACGATCAAGTTCGGTCGTGGCGCAGTGCTGACGGTTGACCTGACCAATCGCTGCAACATGATGTGCAACCCGTGTTTCATGGATGCGAACCAGGTTGGCTATGTGCACGAGCCGACGTTTGAAGATACGAAAGCAATTCTCGATCGCGCGGTGTCATTCAAACCGAAACGCCAGGTCATCATTCTTTTCTCAGGCGGTGAACCGACGCTTTCGCCTTATTACCTTGACGCGGTGGCTTATGCGAAAAAGATCGGTTTCTATCGCATTCTGGCCGCGACCAACGGGATTCGTTTCGCCGAAGACATTGAATTCTGCAAGCAAGCCAAGGCTGCCGGCCAACACGGCGTCTATCTCCAGTTCGACGGCGTTGGCGAAGAGAAAAACAAGCATCGCGGCGTCGGCAACTTGTTCGATGTAAAGGTGCGGGCGATTGAGAATCTCCACCAGGTCGGCATTAAAGTTACGCTCGTCGTCACCATCGTCAACAGCATCAACAATGACGCGATCGGCCAGATCGTTGAATTCGCGGCGAAGAATATCGACAAGGTGCAGACGATCGCTTTCCAGCCGGTTTCCTTTACCGGTCGCGACGAAGACATCTCTGATGAGCTGCGAACCAAGTGGCGCTACACGCTCGCCGGCATGACTCATGATTTGAAGGACCAGCTTGGCGGTCGTTTGCAGCCGCTGCGCGATTGGTTCCCGCTGTCGTCTTATTCGGCATTCACGTCGGTGATGGACATGCTGCAAGGCGCGGACGCGCCGTGGGGCTGGTCGTCATGCAATTGCCATCCGAATTGCGGCATCTTCACGCTCGCCGTGGTAAATAGAGAGACCGGCGATTTCCGTTCGCTGTTTGAGTTCTTTAACTACGAACAGTTCATGAAGGACGTGGCGGTGATTACCGACACCGCGCGCGGCAAGAAGCTTTCATACGCTCAGCTCGGTATGGCGATCATGCGCAACTTTGACGCGAGCAAAGCGCCGGAAGGATTCCCGATTTCGCAGATCGTCAATCTGTTCAAGCCTTCATCGACCAATTCGAATTCCGATCGCAACGATCGCATGACGAGCGCCGGTCAGGACAACCTCGCCGACAAGTGGCGGGTGCTCTGCATCGAAGGCATGTGGTTCCAGGACCTGTTCAATTACGATTTCCGCCGCACAGAGATGTGCGTGATTCCGTACGGCACGCAGGAAGGCGAGATTTCATTCTGCGCCTACAACACCGGCGTCGGCTGGCGGCAAATCATCGAGGAAATGCACAAGACCGCGAACCTCGCTGACTGGTACAAAGAGAACGAGCGCCATGCCGTCTACGCCGCCGGCCACAACGTCCCGAACATTCCCAAGAAGCACTCGCTGAGTTTGCCGATCGTGAATGCGATTATCGCCCAGGACGACGAGGCTGCGACCCGCGTCACTCCTTACATTGTCGAAGAACCGGAAGACGAAGCGCTGGTGGTTTGATTACCCGAACAAAGCTTAAGAAAAAAAAGGCGGCTCATGCCGCCTTTTTCTTTCCCGAATAGGCCGGCCGCCACGCCAACCAGATTCGCTTACTGACCAAACCTGCCGCGATATTCCGGCGACGCCAGGAAGGCCTTGACCATCTCGGCCTGTTGGAAATCGCCGCCGAAGGCATTCAGTTTCCCCAGCCAGAAGTTATATCCACTGAGGTCTGAATCAGGCGCGCCGTCCGGGGCTCGTCGCAGGTAACCGAAGTACTGCATCAACACAAACGCCGCGCTGTGTTCCCTTTGTCTGAACCCCGCGTCTCCGGCCACGTCGAGCAGGACCGCCGCGCGGTTTTCCGTCGCCGTCTCCAGCGCGTTCACGAGCGATTGACGTTCAGCCTGCGTGGCCATGATGCCGGCGTTCAAGTAGAGTGCGTTGACAAAGTCCGCGTTCGATAGATTGTCGTACGTCGCTTTGAAGGCGGGCCGGTTGACCCAGGCTTCGGCAAATTGCTGCTGATTGTTTTGCAGCTTCTGCTCCCAGCCCGGCGCATTAACGATCACGTCACGACTGACTTCCTGCACATCGCGCATAAACTCGGCGTACTTCGGCATCGATCCGAACGACTCCTTCTCGAGCAGATAGCGCAGGTAACCCGTCTGCTGAAACTCAATCGAAAGGAAGAATGCCGCCGAAACGTTGATACGCTTCTGCTCGATGCACTGCGGGTCGTTGCCACACGAACTGATTTGATTTGTCCAGAAGGCGAGACCGGCAGCATCGGCATCGCGATTCAGGAAGTCGTGATAATGCGTGGCCACGAATGTCTGCGCATCATCGATCGAATTGGTCGTCGATTCGGGCGAGTCATCCAGGATGCCCACCGTCGCCGTGTTCTGCGCATCGAGTGCGGCGCCCGAAGGATTGCTGAGACTCACGCTGAACTTCTCAGTACCCTCGACCACGGCGTCTTCATTGAGCAGCACGGTAATCGTCTTAATGGTTTCTCCCGGCCCAAAGGTCAAGGTTCCCGCCGCGTATTCGAAGTCAGCTTTCTGCACCGCGGCCCCATCGACGGTTTGATAGTCGACAGTTGCGGTGCCGGTGGTATCGCCGCTACGCGTCACCGTCATAGTCATGGCGCCGAGGTTTTCCAGCACCTGATAGTTTGGTTGGCTGAAGTGAATCACCGGCGCGCCGGCCGCATCGTCATTGACGATGGTTCCGAGGCCGTCATATTTCGTGTAAGTCGCATTGACGGGCTTCGACAGCTCAACCGTGAACGTCTGGTCAGGCTCGTCCTGGGTGTCGCCGTTAACGAGTACCGTCAATTGCTTTTGCGTATCGCCGGGGCTAAAGGTCAAGGTGCCGCTCGCAAGTTGAAAGTCGCTGCCCAGCACCGCGCTTACGCCGAACGTCGTGTAGTCAATACTTACGACCTGGCCACTCGCCGCCGACAGCGTCACCGTGAAATCGAAGTTCGTCGTGCCACTGTTGCCTTCGGCCTTGCTGACGTCGTTGATCGAGAGTGTGGGTTTCGGATCATCATCCATGATCGTTAGCACGGCGCTGGCATTCCCCAACGCTGCACCTCCCGAAACCTTGCTCAGATTGAGATTGATCGTCTCGTTCAGTTCATTTAACGAATCGTCTTTGATCGCCACGGTGAATGTCTTATCCGCCGTGTCGCCGTCGCCCCAACTCAACGTTCCGCCTGCATCGTCGTAATCGGAACCTGACGTCGCACTGCCGGCAACGGTAGCGTATTCGACCGAAATTGGGCCGTTGCTGCCGCCGGTGCGCTTCACACTGATCGTCGCCTGCCCGATGTTTTCGTTAACGCTGTAGGTCGGCGCGCCGAATTGCAGTGTACCCGCCGGCGCCGCGCCGTCGTCATTGATGATTGTGCAAGTACCCTGCGTCCTGGCTACGGTCAGTTCGTTTGGATTGAACAACGTCACCAAGAACGTCTCATCCGGCTCAGGGTCGGTGTCTCCGTTGACGTTGACGCTGATCGTCTTACTTGTCTGTCCGGCCTGAAACGTCACGCTGCTGCTGTTGATAGACGCATAGTCAACGCCTGAGGTCGCACTGCCCTGCGCGGTCTTCCAGGACACGCTGACGGTCTTTCCGCTCGGCGCTGACAGACTGATGGTGAAGTTTGCCGGCGTCGTCCCGGAATTTCCTTCAACCACACTGACATCGGAGATGCTGACTGACGGCAATGGATCGTCGTCAATGATCGTCAACGTCGCAGTTTTCTGATTGCCGAGCGTCGCACCGCCGGTAGGAGTGCTAAGACCGAGCGTGGCCGTCTCGTTGAATTCATTCAGTGAGTCATCCTTGATTGGCACCGTAAAGGTCTTGCTCGAGACGTCACCTGCGACCCAATTGAGGGTGCCGGAAACGCTGGTGTAGTCAACGCCGGCGGTGGCCGAGATGGCGCTCATTGAATAATGAACTGAAACCGCGCTCGAGTTTCCACCGACGCGATCGACAGTGACCGTCGCCGTGCCGGCATTCTCATTCACATTGAAATTGGCCGCGCTGAATTGCAACGCACCGCCGCCCGGCAAACCATTGAGCAACGCACACGGTGAAAACTCGGAGGTGTTGCCGGCCGAATCAGTGGCCGTCGCTGTGATCACGTTCCCGGGCTGGACCGTGACGGGCAGGCTCACGCTGAAGTTCGCGTCGTTGCCGTTGGTAGTGACAATTGACGAGCCGAGATAAACCTGGCCTTCGCCGTAACCGGTGGCGGAACACTGCGGGCTGGCAAAGAATTCAATGCGATATTGCTTATTGCTTTCTGAATTCAGAGTGCCGTTGACCATGGTGGCGCCGCCGTTGGAAATGGCCGACGTGAGGAGCGGGAAATTCTGATAGTTGTTCGGCCCGGAATCGGCATCTCCGACATCGTTGGCCGTTACGCCGTTGTCTTCCAGGTCGATCCCCAGTCCGCCGCCATTCGCATAGAACGCATTTCCCTCGATGGCGATGTTATAAACGTGTGAAGCCGCGCTGGGTTCATACACAGTCACACCCGGACCGCCGTTGAAAGCGATCACGTTGCCGGCGCCTGCGGCCGTGCCGCCAATCGTGCAATCGTGTGAACTGTTTAAGACTTGAATGCCGCGCGCGGTGTTGCCGAGAGCCGCGCCGTTCACATCGACGCCGATGAAGTTGCCCTGAACTACGTTGCCGTTGCTGGCATTGAGCAGGAGGCCGTAGTTGGCATTTCCGGAAATCACATTGCGAGCGCCGGCGTTAGTACCGCCAATGAGATTGTTGTTGGAAGCGGTAAGCGCAATGCCCCCACCTTGCTTCAGTACGACATCACCATTGGGAAGCGCCGCCGTGCCGCCGGCATTCGTGCCGATAAAGTTTCCCTGGATCACGTTGTTGCCGGAATCGCTGTTCAGGCTGATGCCCAGCGACTTGTTGCCGGATATGAGGTTGCCTTCGCCCGGGCCTGAGCCACCGATCTTATTGTTCGAAGGCATAACTTGCCCGCCAAAGTAGTTCGTGATGCCGGTTTGATTTCCCAGCGCGACATTTCCCGTAACGTCGGCGCCGATGTAATTACCCTGAATGACGTTACCGGTAGAGCTTTGCCCAAAGCCGATGCCTTCGCCTTGTTGCGTGGCAGAGATGATGTTACGTGCCGCCGGCGTGGCGCCGCCGACAGTGCTATTGATTACGCTGTCGAGGCGAATAGCGCGGCTGCGGTTGCCGACGGCCTGAGTGCCGGTCGTGTCGGTGCCTATGAAATTGCCGGCGATTAGGATCTGATCGCTGCTACTAACTTGAATGCCCGCGCCGTTGCCTGAGATTACGTTTCGCGCACCCCCTGCCGGGCCGCCAATCGTAATCTTGGTGCCTGTATCGATAGCGATGCCGGCGCCTTTGCTGCCGGGCACCAGCGCTGCAGTCCCGGCTGCGTTCGTGCCGATATAGTTGCCTTGAATGGTCAGACCGCTGATGGGATTGCCGGTGGCTGTGATCCCCGATCCGTTATTCACCGGATCGACGCCGGAGATCAGGTTGCGCGCTTCCGGAGTCGTCCCGCCGATGACGTTGTTGTTCGACTTGTTTATGTAAATTCCCGACAAGTTGTTTGGCAGCGATACCGCGCCGGTCGGGTCAGTGCCAATGAAACAGCCCTCGATATGGTTGTTGCCGGGATCGTTGACGCCAATCTGTATGGCGTAAGCCTGGAAGCGATTGATGACCAGTCCTCGGATCGTGGTTGAGCCGCCAGTGATCATAAATCCGATGCCGGAGAAAGTTGCGCCCGCATTCGTGCCGTTGATTTCGATCATCAGCACCGCGTTGTCACCGTCAAACAGGGTGTTCTTGCTGGCGCCGTTTTGGGTGTAACCGTCGATCGTCACCGGATCGGTGATGTTTGGAAGCCGTGTCGGTGGACTGATCGTCTGCACGCCGCCGGCCTGAATTTGAAAAACGATGTCATCCGGGCCGGGATTCGCGTTGGCGTCAATGATTGCCTTTCGCAATGAGCCCGAAGTTGGATTCACATTGTCTCCGTTATCTGCGGTCGTCGTCACCTGAAACGTAGCGGCACTCGCGGTCGCACCAAAGCACACCGACGCCACAACCACGATGATCAATCCGAAGAGAGACTGCAGCAGCCGGCGCACAAAGCGCTGTTTCGTTTGCTGCCGCTCGCGCTCGCGTGCTTGTCGGATTAGGACCAACAGCTCGCAGTACTCGGCGTCAGTCATCGCGTGAAAAGTATTTTCATCCAGCGTCTCGGCGACTGAGTCACCTGAGCAGGTCGCGAACAGCCGCGCGCCCTTAGGCAGGCGATCTGTGGTTGGCGCTATGTTGAAGTTGAAGTGGCCGGGGTCTCCGGTGGCATAAACTAGTTGCATGTCTGAACTCCTTCTGGTTTCAATTCGTCCGCCGTCGGCGTGGGATGTATTTGAAATCAAAAGGAAGTGCGGGTCACTACGTTGATCTGTAGGTATGTGTCAGAGGCCCGAGCGTCAGGGAGGGTGCTCGGGCGTGAGCAGAATCATCCGCAGATTACACAGATTGGGTAAGACGAATGCGTGAGTTCTGAGGCCCGAGTTTCTCTGCTGTCAATCGCAAAATGCGATCGGTAGTTTTTGAATCTGCGTAATCTGCGGATAAATCTAAACCAGGCGGTTCTGAAGCGCCTTGGCGACGGCTTCAGATTTCGAATGGACCTGCAATTTGTCGTAGATGCTGCGCAGGTGGAACGAGACGGTATGGACGGTCACGTTAAGTTCGGCGGCCGCGGTTTTGTAGTTGTGACCTTGCACCAGCAACTTCAGCAGGCGCGTCTCGTGCGGCGTGAGTTCATAGTCGGCGCGCTCCGGCGGACGGATTTCACGAAACAGGGCGATGACGCGTCTGGCGACTTCCGGGGACATCGGCGCGCCGCCGCTGGCCACCTCGCGTAAGCTGTCCAGCAGTCGCGCCGGCGGTGTTTTCTTCAGCAGATAACCACTGGCGCCGGCACACATCGCGTCAAAGATGCGCTCATCGTCGTCATAAACAGTGAGCATGAGGATCAATAAATCGGGGTAGAGCTCTTTCAGAATGGCCACCCCTTCAATGCCCGACATGCCGGGCAATCCGATATCGCTCAAAAGCAGATGCGGCTGATGATGTTTCAGCTTGTCGAGCGCCTCTTCCATCGAGCGATAACTGCCACTGCACTTGAAACCGTCGGTGCCGCCGATGAGCAGAGCCAGCGACTCGCGAATCTCGCGCCGATCTTCCACGATCGCTACTTCAATCGGCGATGGCAGAGGCGTTTCCATGATTACCGTATTTGCTATCTGATCCAGCATAAGCATACGCAGCTTACGCGGAGTCTATTTGCGACGCACTACGCAAGCGCGTAGCGCATTCGCGTCCTTCACAGCGGCACCGCTAACGAAACAACGGTCCCTTTTCCCGCAGTTGACCGCAACTCGAATTTGGCGCCCATTTCTTTTGCCCGCCCCTGCATGCTCGCCAGGCCGTTGCCTTCGCTCTCGGCTTCAAGATCAAACCCCTTGCCATTATCAACCACCAGTAGCACCAACTGATCGCCATCGACGTGAAAGTCTACGTTCGCTTCAGTCGCACCTGAATGCTTGACGATGTTATTTATGCTCTCCTTGAAAATCAAAAACACCTCGCGCCGCAGATTGGCGCCGAGCGGCAAATCATCGTCAACTTCCGGCGTGCGAAAGTGAACGTTGATACCGCAGGCTGTCGACACCTCGCTGGTTAGCGTTCGCATTCGTTGAGTCAAATCACTCAGATGATCCTTCTGCGGATTGATTGCCCAGACAATGTCGCTCATCGCATCGACCAATTCGCGTGACGAGTTCGCAATCATCTCCAGAGGCTGAGCCACGCCGCCATCGTTGGCCGCGACGCGTTGGCTGACCACTTCGCTGAGCAGAGAAATTTGCGTCAGGCTCGAGCCGATATCATCATGCAAGTCACTGGCGATACGCTTGCGCACGCGCTCGAGCTCAATCGCGCGGGCTTCGCGCGTGCGCCGCAATTCCTCCTCCGCTCGCTTGCGCTCCGTGGCATCGCGCGCGATGCCGGTAAAATAGCGTTGCTCGTTGCGGGTGAACTCACCAAACGAAAGTTCCAGCGGAATTTCGTGACCGTCTTTGTGCAGGCCCGGTAATTCCACGGCACTCCAGCCGATGTGCCGCTGGCCGGTTTCGACGTAGCGATTGAGACCAGCGCGATGGACATGCCGCAGATATTCAGGCATCAGCATCGTGAGATCCTGGCCCAGCATCTCGGCGATTGCATAGCCGAAAATTGTCTCCGCCGCGCGATTGATGTAGATGATCTCGCTGTTCGCATCGATCGTGATGATCGCGTCCGAGGCTGTCTCGGCCAGCGTGCGAAAACGGGTCTCGCTTTCGCGCAAAGCCGCTTCGCTCTGCTTGCGCAACAACAATTGGCCGATTTCGCGGCCGATGGGCTGCATCATCGCTTCGACACCTTGATCGCGTTCGGTCACGCGATGATTAAAGAATTCCGTTACGCCGACGACTTCGGTGCCTACCAGGATCGGAAAGCTGAATCCGCTGCGCAGCCCTTCATGCGCCGCCGCGACGAGCCGCGGAAAGTTTTCGTCGTGCTGCAAATCGCTAATCCACAGAGACGTTGCCGTGGCCCACACGCGGCCGGGCAGGCCTTCTCCCGGCCGGAACGTCCTGGCCTTCGTCTGCGCTTCAAACTCGGTCGCCGCCGTCTCGTGCCTGTGCCACACCGCCACGCAGCGCAACAAATTTTCCCGAGCATCGACATCCCAGATGACCCCGAGGTCCCACGCCAGCGTTTCGCAGATCGCTTGCAGAATTCCCGGCGCTGCCTCGACGCTGGAACCTGATTCGGTCAGCGTCCGAGTTATTTCGTATTCCAGCTTCAGCCGCCGATTCAACGCATCGAGGGCCCGCATCCGCGCCACGCGATAGCGATCGAGCGCCAGCACGGTGGCGCTCAGGATCAGGACGGCGAGCGCGATAAACCACCAACGCCGCCAGAACGGCGGTAGGATTTTGAAACTGATTACCGCGGGCGCCGGACTGGTGATGCCGGCCGAATTGATCGCGCGCACCATGAACCGGTAAGACCCAGGCGCAAGATTCGAAAAGTTGACGGTGCGTTGCGCCGTCGGCTGACTCCAATCGCGGTCGGCGCCTTCCAGCCGATATTGATAACGCGGCTCTTCACCGGCAGTGAAATCGATGGCAAAGAAATCGATCTGCAAGTTGTTTTGACCGGGCGTCAATTCAACGCCGGAAATCGAGGCGCTGCCAATCTCAGCCACCGGGCGGCTGTCGCCCGCGATGCGCAAGCCGCTCAAAAAAATTGGCGGCGCGGCATCGTTGCTCAGCGATGCGGGCGTCAAACGTGACAGGCCCGAAGGCGTGCCGAACCAAAGCGTGCCGCGCGAGTCACAGAACGCCGCGATAATAAAATCGCCAGCCAGCCCATTCGCGATCGAGTAATGCACCAAATGCGAGAGGTCGGGAGAAAGACGATCGACGCCACGCGCGGTGCCGACATAGATATTGCCGGCCAGGTCTTCGGCCAGGGACCGCACGTTGTTGCTGGCGAGCCCATTCGCGATTGTGTACGTCGTGAAAACAGGCTGCGCGACGGTCGGATCATTAACGATCTTCAGTCCGGCCTGTGACGAAGCAATCCAAATCCGGCCCTGGCGATCGGCGTGCACCGCCGTAATCAAACTGCCGGGCAAGCCCGCCGGCACTTCCGCGAAACGGCCCTGCGAATATCGCAACACGCCGCCATCGCTCATCCCCAACCAGATAGCGCCGCTTGCGTCTTCGGCAAAAGCCGACACCGCGCGGCTGGGAGGAAAACCATCGGTTTCGCTGAAGCTGTAAAATTTTTTCGTCGCCCGGTCCCATTTCGAAAACCCCCAAAGCTTCGGATCGGGATCACGTGTGCTGATCCAGATCGCGCCTTTCGAATCTTCGAAGACGTGAAAAGCTTGCGTGCTCTTCAGCCCGTTGCGGCCGGTGAAAACCTCCAAAGGGTTTGCCGTTCCGAGTTCTGCCGGGCTGTCAGTGGCGGCAAAATGAAACAACCCTTCGGTCGTCGCGATCCACCATTCGCCCGCATGATCCTGAAAGGCGGAATTCGATGTCCACAAACTGCCTGCCGTCTGCGATACCGGCGCGCGAATTGAGCGAAACGTGTGTCCATCAAATCCAGTCAATGCAAAATTGTCGCCCGCGAAATAGAGTTGACCGCTGCGAGTCTCGCCAATCGTAGTCACTGCGGCGCTCTTTATCCCGTCGTCCTCGCCGTAACTCACCAATCCGTTTCGATCGATGCGCATTAAACCGGTGGAGCCTGCCAACCACAGATTCCCGCCGCCGTCCTGCGCAATTTTTGTGGCTCCCTTGATCATGCCGGAACTGAGCACTTCGAATTTTGCGCCATCGAAGCTGGCCACGACTGATCCGTCGGAAAGCCACAGCCGTCCGTCCGCAGTTTGGTAGATGGACTTTGCGTGCAGATCATCGCGGAAGAATGCGTACCGGAAAATTTCGCCCGAGTTCTGTGGCAGGTTCACCGGCGTCTGCGCCGCCGCTTGGGTTTTTGAAATGGAATTAAAGCTGCGATTTGCCGGGACTCCGCCCGCCGCAATTTCGGCCAGCGATTCAGGTTTGATTACATAAATGCCCGAAACCCTGCCGACCCACATGCGGCCATCGCGGTCCTCCTGCAAGCCAATCACGGCGTCGTGAGGCGACGCCGGAATGTCGTAATAAAACTCGCCACCGTCGGGCGTGCGACGCAAAAGAGCTTGGTAACTGCCGACCCAAACGCTGCCGTCGCGCGCTTCGTAAAGGTTGGTAATCGGCAGTTCGTTGGCTTTCAGATTCATTTTTTCAAACGAGGTCCGCCCGTCCTTTGCAACTGCGTGATACAGACCTGAACCCAGACCGCCCCACAATTCGCCCTGGTGATCTTCGAGCAGGACGAACCTGCTGTCGCTGATCAATTCGGCATTCAAGCGCGGGCGATCGGTGTTTTCGGGTGCGGGTGGCAACACGCGCGGATCAAATCGGTAAGTGCCGCCGGTCGTGACGATCCAGTAGACGCCTTGCCGGCTTTCCAACATCGATTCGATACCCGGCGGCGCATTCTTATCTCCCACCTGATACGTGACGAAGTGCGAACCGTCGAAGCGGCTCAGGCCATCGCGCGTGCAGATCCAGAGAAAGCCGCGCGAGTCACGCATCAGCGAATTGACGAAGCTGCTGCCCAGGCCGTCGGCCGAAGTGAAGACTTTGACCGGCAGACGCTCGGCGCGCAGGCAGGTCGCGGCCAGCGCGAAGACAATGATGATTGTCAGCAGAGAAACTACGGCAGGGGTTATCGGGCGCCGCATGATGCGCGCTACGTTTACCACAAACGGGACTTTCGCCGCCAATGCAAAAAGGCGCGACCGTTGCTGATCGCGCCTTTCTGAGTTGAGCCTAGGCAGTCTATCGCTGTGGCTGCGGTGGCGGAGCGCCCTCGGGCACCACCCATAGTTCAGTCACCCAGCTCTCACGCGCCGGCCCCATTGTTACCACCAGGCGGTGTGAATCGATGCCGCGCGTGGTGACAAGGTAATCGATCACGCGTTGCGCGCGCGCCTGGGCCTGTGACGCACCAGCCTTACGCGAAGGATAGACGAACACGTAACCCTGCGATCCCGGTTCCTGTTGCAACTGAATCGCGTAGTTGTCGAGTCGCGCCTTCTCGTCGTTACGCGCAATGTCATAGTACTCGTCGAACTTGCGCGGCTTATTCATGATCGGAATTGCGACCGAGCAATTCGCCGGACACGGCACGCCAAAGCCGGTAAGGTTCACGTTGGCCTGAATAGTCTGGCCTGAACATCCGGTCGTATCGACCGTGATGCTCGGCGTTCCCTCGCCGCTCATGATCTTGCCGCATGAAACCGTCCACTCATACGAGGTCGTCATGCCCGGCGCGGGCCGGCCACCACTGATCGTCGTTGAGAAGGTCACGGTTTCACCTTCCTTCACTGATTCGGGGCAATTGATATTGATTGTCGGGCAAGCCGGCGGCGGCGGTGGACAATCGAGTACGACGATCGGCACCGATGAGAATGCGACGCAGTTAATATCTCTGCCGTCATCCACTTCAATGCTGGCCCGGTAGGTTCCGGGCGCCAATCCCGTCAGGTCCCACGCTGGATTCGGCCCATCGCCTTTGATCTGGCCGCCGTTAACTTTCCATCGATAACGCAACGGCGCTCCGTCCGGCGATTTTGCGTTCGCTAATAGTTGAACCTGGGCGGCGCCTTCACAGGCTTTCACCACGTTGGGTTCGACGTTCAGCGAAAGCGTCGGCGGACCGGAGGGACCGGAATATTGCTGCTTCTGCTTCTGGGCCCTCGCGGCCGGCTGGAGCAATAATCCAGCAGCGACTACGGCCATGATTAGAAAAAGCCAGAGACTCTTACGGGACATCGTGTTTACCTTTCAAAAATGGGGGCGCGTCCGGGCAACGGGCCGCGCCTGCCTGAGTTTTTCGGGAAGCTTAGACCCCCGGCACCCCGAAACATCCAGAGATGACATTGAAGGGAAAAGGGGAATAAGAGCAAATTTCCGCAACTCGGGGAAATGAATTGGCCAAACTGCGCGATCACTGTCCGGGCTCGGGCCGGGGAAGCATCTGCAGACATATTTACCACAAACTTCAGCCCCACGGCCAACCAGACTGCGCGCTCACGCTTGACCGGAAGGTCAATGCTCGCGTTAGATTCTTAGCGATGCCAACCGTCCCTGTGCGCCTCAAAGCGCGCGCGCAAAGCTACGAGATAAAGGTCGGGCCCAATTTGTTGTCGTCGCTGGGCGGCGAGGCGCGGGCCTGTCTCGGATCAGTCACGCGACGGGTCGCCGTGATCTCCAACAAAACCGTTTTCGATCTTTACGGCAAGCTTGCCCTCAAGAGTCTTCGCGCCGCGGACTTCGCCGTAACCCAATGGTTGATGAAGGACGGCGAGCAACACAAAACCGTACGGTCGCTGGAACAGGCGCTCGCGTTTCTGAGCACTGCCGGATTTGAACGCACCGACGCAGTCATAGCGCTCGGCGGCGGCGTAGTCGGAGACCTCGCCGGTTTCGTGGCCGCCAGCTACATGCGCGGCGTGCCATTCATACAAGTGCCGACTTCCCTTCTGGCCCAGATCGATGCTTCAGTGGGCGGGAAGGTCGCGGTGAATCTGCCCGCCGGAAAGAACCTGGCCGGCGCGTTTTATCAGCCACGGCTGGTTCTCATCGATACCGGGACGTTGCTTACTCTGCCGCAGCGCGAGCTGACGGCCGGTTGGTGTGAAGCAATCAAGCAAGGCGCTGTCGGCCATCGCAGGTTATTTGATCGAACCGTTCGGTTGCTGCGGCAACATGGCACCGACTTCAATCGGTCTGCAATTCACGAAGGATCGCAGACCGAAGTCTCGGCCACCATCGCGGCACATTGCCGGTTTAAGGCCTCGATTGTCGCGGGTGACGAACGCGAGGCGGCTGATCGCAACGATGCCCGATCGCGAAAAATTCTGAATTTTGGGCACACCACGGCGCATGCCCTGGAAGCCGTCACCGGGTACAAGCGCTTCCGGCACGGCGAGGCTGTCGGCCATGGCATGCTCGTAGCCGGTGAAATTTCAAAAAATCTAGGCACGCTCCCAACCGAAGAGTTAGAATCATTGAGGCAAGCCGTTCGCTTATGCGGGCCATTGCCTGCGGCGAACGATATTGAAATCGACCGGCTCATCGCCGCGATGAAAGGCGATAAGAAATCCGTCGGCGGATCAATTAAGTGGGTCCTGCTCGCGAGCATCGGTCAAGGCCGGATCGTCGACGGTCGTGAAGTGAGTGCGCCCCTTCTGCGGAAGGCTTTGCGCGATGGACTCAAGCCTCGGCGATGATCAAGCAGGGTTTAGGGGTGTAGGGTGTACTGAATTCCTGGATGGATCACCGAGCTCAAGGAAGTGGGACAGCAGCGTCTGAGACGCTCACCCTGGAACCTGCCTTAAAAACTCTGCCATTTTAGAAACGCATCATGAACTCTCTAACACCAAAGCACATTCACAGTGAACGCGGCGGGGCCCGCGTGAAGCTCATCGTTTTCCTGGCGCTCTTTGCAATCGTGATGTACGCCGGCTATCTATACATTCCGGTGTCGATTGATTCTTACTATTACAGAGACATCATGCAGAACATGGTGAACCAGGCGGCGGCGCAGGGCAGCGACCCGCGCTGGGTGAAAGATCAATTGCTGAAGAACGGCGCCGACTATCACGTGCCGCCGGATGCCACGATTGAGGCGTCGCAGCAGGACAAGCGTCTACAAGTTCACGTCAAATTCACCCGCCCGATCGTTACGCCCGTTTACACGTACAACTACGAATTCGATCACACCGCGTCGAGCACAACCTTCCTGACAAAGTAGTCTGAGTTTTCAGCGCGCGGCGATTTGAATGTGCGGAACTGACTGCTGCATTTGTTGTAGCGCTTCGGGTCCTAATTCCGTAACAATCACGTTCATGACGCGAAAGCCGCCGGATTCCGGCAGTTCGAAGGATACATCAAGGTAACCACTGCGACATTCAACCACGTCGGAAACAATCTCAGTCATCTGGGTGGGCTTGATCAGACCGCGCGATTCCATGCCTTTTTCCGCGTCAGCCAAAGACCACGAGAGCATGCCGCGTCCCACTGAGAGCTTCACGTACATCAGATAACGCTTGCCCGGTTCGACGGCGAGTCGTTGCGACAACTTGCCGCCGGCTTGCGCAGCCATTCCCTGTCCGCCCAGCATCGACAGTACTTCCGTGGGCCCACTAATAGTCCAATCGGCAGCCACGCCCTGCGATTCACCTGTGATATCGAACGATCCGTTGCGCGCGAAGTTCTTGCCGCGAAACACGCCCAACTCTTCGGCGCGCCAATGTTCATAAGAACAGACCTGGACCGTGCCGCTCGAAGAGCGCACGCGGATGCCCCGATTCTGATCGCGGCGATCGCGAATGAACAAGACGTTGCCGATTAGTTGGGCAAAGATGCCGGGCGCGACTTCCCCCTTATGTTCTACGAGTCGATTGCCATTTTGATCGAGGCCCTCGAACAAATTGGGCTCATCAGATTGAATCCAATTGCGGTCTCGCATGTTGAGAGGTTCGAGCCGGCCGTCAACGTAATAAAGCAGGGGGCCGCCGGGCTTGTACTCATACGAGATGTGGCGGAACAGCAAACGCGGATCGACATAGTAATTGCTCACCGCCGCTTGCGCCTTGGCGCCGGCGATTACGGGTTTGATCTCTTTTCCGCTCATCAGGGCGTGATGCAATTGCAAAGCACTAGCGGGATGGCCGTCGATGGTCCAATAGCAATTGAAAGTCGGATCCTGATAAATCCAACCACCCATCTCGGGAAGCCAGATTTCCGCCCCCGCGTGTGTGTCCGATCCAAAGGTGCCGTCCCGAACCATGAGGCTCAAGCCGACCGGCCGAGCTATCAAGCCTGCACTTTCGCACAACGCCGCATAGATCTCGGCAAGATTGCCGCAGAGCACCGGTTGACCGCGACGCATCTGGACATAAGCCTCGCGCGGGACACGCGTCGCCAAACCGGGCATGGCAACCTTGTATTGACTGCTGGATAACCAGTTGCGCAAGCGGTTCGCACGTTGCCAGTTCGAGTCTGAGGCAACGAGCAGGCCCGCCAATTCGTGACGGAAGAAGGCGATGTCATCCCCACTCAGATGAACGCGTGGCGCGATCGTCCGCTCCTTTCCGGGAATGCCGCTAAATAAATCAGCATGTCGTTCGACGACGAACGAAGCTAACTCGGGATTTTCGAGTTGCGGATCGGTAATCGTAATTCGCGTTTGTCCTTCGGGAAGCGGAATCGCAAAGTCGGTTGGTGGTACGCCTGAACTCGCCAGGACGCGGTTCTTTGACTGCCAGTATGCAGAGAGTTTGTAGCCGGCGGCGAACGCCAGCACGAGGGCCAACAACAGTGCGAGGCGAAACGCAGAAATCGAGCCCAGTTGTTTTTGACCAATCATTTGGAACGATGCAGCAGGGTGCAGCGCCGCTCAACGAAAGATATCCGCCACGGGGTGCCGCCTGGGGAGACGAGTTCTCGGCGATTAAACTGGCGACCGATGATGTATTAGCTGACGCGGGATGAGTTCGATGAGTTACAAGTTTTTGAGGAAGTAACTTCAAATCAATGAGCGCCGGAATTCAGAACGATCCGCAGATTTCGCAGATCAACGGATCAACTTCGTCTATGCTTCTTACCATCTGCGTATTCTGCGTAATCTGCCGATACTCCTGCGTTCTGTGCTTAACTCTCAGGCGGAATACTCAACTCGGACGTCTGGTGAATGCCCTGCGCCACTTCGGGAAGAATCCCGATGCGCCGATAGATCGGCGTGACCTCCCGCCGCAGAGCTGGCAGCGATGTAGCAAACCACAACGCGCCGAGCACGCAACCAATGCCACCGAACATCAGCGTATGCGGTGCGCCGATTCGTTCGGCGACACTGCCGGCAAGCAGGCTGCCGAACGGCGCGGTGCCCATGAAGGCCATTGTATAAAAGCTCATCACGCGGCCGCGTTTGTCTTCATCGACAATCGTCTGCAGGACTGTGTTGCTGGCGGCCATCTGTACCATAAATCCGAAGCCGGTCACAATCATCAATGTCAGTGCCAGCCAGGTGACTCGCGTGAATGAGAACGCGACCAAGCCAATCCCAAACGCCGCGGCCATTATCGGAATCCATTTGCCGAGACCCAGGATTGATTTGCGCGCGGCCAGCAGCAACGCGCCCGCCAACGCGCCGATGCCGGATGCGGCCATCAGCCAACCCAGCGTACTTGGACCGCCGCGCAAAATGTCATTCGCGAAGACCGGCATTAAGACTGTATAAGGCACGCCGACGAGACTGACCAGCGCGAGCAGGATTAGCAGATCGCGAATCGGAGCGAATCGCGTCGCGTAAGTCCAACCTTCATAAAGTTGCGCGAACATATTTGCGTCTTTGGTTGGTCGAGTCATGCGCGCATTGATCTTCATCGCCAACAGCGACGCGATCACGGCCAGATAACTGATCGCATCGGCCATGAAACACCAGCCTTCGCCGACTGCCGCGATTACGATGCCGCCAATTGACGGGCCCAGCAACCGCGCGGCATTCACCATCGATGAATTTAGGGCGATGGCATTAGCCAAATCTTCGCGGCGCTCAACCATCTCGACCACGAACGCCTGGCGCGCCGGCATGTCGAACGCATTGATTAATCCCTGAAACACACTCAACGCGATGACGTGCCAAATCTTGATCATGCCGGTCAGCGTCAGCAGGGCCAACACCAGTGACTGGACCAACGCCAGCACCTGGGTCGCGACTAGCAGCCGGTGGCGGTTCCATCGATCGACCAGCACACCGGCGAACGGCGCGAGGAGAAATGACGGTATCTGTCCGGCAAATCCGACCACGCCGAGCAGCAGCGCCGATCCAGTCAAGCGATAGACCAACCAACTCGTGGCGATACGCGTCATCCACGTGCCGATCAGTGAAATGCTCTGGCCGGCGAAGAAGAGTTGGTAGTTTTTGTGGCTCAGGGCACGAAAGATGAACGAGCCGGCGCGGCGATCTGTTTTCAATGCATGGGTTTTGGAGTTCGCCATCGTGAGTCAGGTTTCCGAAGCGCCGAAGGCGCGACCTTTAATAGCCGGCCGTAAGGCCGTGGATCAGTTCACGATGAAATTCGGGGCCACGAAGGGCCGGCATAAAAGCCGATATCTCTTCAACTGAATGTCGCACCTTCGGAGCTCGATCAATTTCCGCTTCGATGGCCCACGGCCTCACGGCCGCGGCTATTAAAGGTCGCGCCTTCGGCGCTTAGAACCTTCGTCAAATCAATCTCATCCGAATTTCTAATGTCAGCCTCCAGCACACGATCCATGTAATTCAACACCCGATCATTTTCGAATTCACTTTGGGCCGCGACGCAATCGCGCGGGACCAGCAGATGATAGTCGCGCAGGTGCGCGTCGCTCGCCGTAAATAACACGCAAATGTCGGTGCTAAAACCAGCCAGGATCAAAGTCCGCGCGCCGAGATGCTGCAAGAGAAGATCGAGAGTCGTTAAGTAGAAGCCCGACTGTTTGGGTTTGAGCACAAAATAATCTTCGTCAGTCGGCTTGAGCAGTTCAGCGATGGGACGGCCGCGCGTATCGTCGTCGATGCAGTGGCCGACCAGCGCGCGGAAATCAGAACGCCATTTGCCGAAGTTGTCGTTTACATAGATTGACGGAATGCCGGCTTCCATCGCTCGCGCTTTCAACCTTGCGATTCTTTTCGCGGCGGGCAGTGCAAAGCGAAACAGGTCTTCCGCACCCTCGTCGAACTCGAAGTCGTTGATCACATCGATCAGCAGCAACGCCGCCGGAGAGTTATCAGGCGCGTTGCCATGCAGATCTGGACTTTTCTCTTTGGCCATCTTCAAAAATAGTCGTCACTTGATGTCTAGCGCACCTGACACAAACAAGAATCGCGATGGAGAGAAAACCAACTTGTGGCATTTCTCTCCATCGCGAAGCTTAGCTAAACAGCCAGTAACTATAAACAGTGCGTCGCTATGCGGCGCCTAAGGCGTCTTTCCTTTAGTCGCCTTATTCGAATTACCGGTCGTCGATTTATTCGAGTTTCCCGCCACGACCTTCAGTTCGTTCTTGACCGACTTCACGCCGTCTGTATCTTTCGCCAGGCGCTCGGCCTCGGTCTTTCCTTCGGCCGTATCAACTTGTCCGCGCAGGGTCACTGCGCCGTCGACCACGTCGACATTGATCTTTCGCTCAGGTGTTTGCGAGTCAGTGATGAGCTTCGCCACCAGCTTGGTATGAATCCACGCATCCTCGAGCGATTGGCCTACGGTTTCTTTGTTCGCCTTGGCCTTCTCGCGTTCCTCGCGCGCCTGCTCTTCCGTGTAGCGCGGCGTCGCCGTGGCGGTGGCCGTGGGCCCGGTTCGCGTTCCTATGGTTGACGTGTTCGCATTTGAATTCGTATTCGCGTTCGAGTTCGCCTCGTTGCAAGCGCCAACCGCGATAGAAGACAGCAGGAACGCCGTCAATATCAATACTCTGGTAATCATCATTCCTCGCCAATGGCGAAAAAGATCGCCAGCTTCACCGTCAGCTGGCGATCTTTCCACCGAGGTCCTCAAGGGCCTCACCTACTTTTCGTTTTGCTTTTCCGAATTTCTCTTGCACTTGGCCTTCGGCCCGGTCTGCGCGACCGCTTGATTCAAGATCGCGGTCGTTGGTGAACTTACCAAGTTCGGTTTTGACCGTTCCCTTGACCTGCTTCGCTTTACCTTTGACTTCATTTTCGTAACGCATTGCAGTTCTCCTTACCAACCAACACTCCGTCGGGTTAGACCACCGTGCGGCGGCCAGTAATCAATTGAATCACCAGCACAACCAACGCCACCAGCAGCAACAAGTGAATCAGGTTACCGCCTACGCCACCGATCAAGCCGAGCAGCCAAAGCACCAGCAGCACTAATAAGATTGTCCATAACATAATCCCGTCCGTCCTTTCTCGAAACACTGTGATTCCAGCGGGAGTAACGAGTGCAAGGACCATGCCAGCAGATAACAGCGTTGATTGACGGAGGAAGGCGAGGCGTTTGAATTAAAAGAGGACGATTCGTCGCATGGATAAAGAGCAGGAGCGGGGTGGGGGGAATTGAGGGTAGGGATTAGAAAAGACTATTTGCCATTTGTCATTGGCCATTTGTCGCTTGTCACTTGTCGCTTGTCGCTTGATCGTGCGTCAGGTTCCGTCATCCTCTGCGCACACGAATTCAAGCAAATCAATAAATGAGAAATATTTTTTCAGTCTCTCGCCTACTTGACCATGGTACCGGTCCGGCTCCAGCGGGTGTTGCTGAAGAAATCGAAAGGACTGTTGAAGGGCTGGGTCTCATCGTACGACCAATAGACGAACATGGCGCGTCCGATGATTAAATCGCGCGGCACAAAACCCCACGCGCGACTGTCGAGGCTGTTGTCACGATCGTCGCCCATCACGAAGTAACAGTTAGGCGGCACCTTCGTAGCTTTGCCGTTCACCGCGTAGCGAAAATCGGGACTCGCATTGATGTCTTGACCGGCGCGCGCAGCTTCGATGTTGTGTTCGTAGTAATAGACATCGTAACGGTCTGTCGGACGGCGCGGCTCTTCGCCCACGATCCGCAGCGGGGCCTTCTGGTTCATCTGCGCCTGCTGTCCGTCGACGGCAATGACGTGCTCGGGCAACGGCTCGCCGTTCACATAAACCTTCAAGCCCTTGACTTCGATCGTGTCGCCGGGCAAACCGATCACCCGCTTCACGTAATTTACTTTGAAGGGAATGTTGTCTTCATCGCTATCGCGCGTCGGGTTATTAGGATTGCCGGGATATTTGAAAACGATGATGTCGGACCGTTTGATGTCACGTTGCGGCAAGACCGGCAGACTGGGACCGGGAGCGAAAATGAATTTGTTGACGAGCAGATGATCGCCGACGGTAATTGTATTCTCCATCGAAGCGGTCGGGACTTTTACCGCCTGCACGATAAAGGTCATACCGAACAGCGCCATAATCACCGTGACTACCGCTGACTCGAAGTATTCACGAATGACAGTTTTAGGCGGACCAACGGGTTCGGCTTCGACTTTCACCTCGCGCTCGCGCCCGTTCGGTTTCACCGAACTCGCGGTGAACGTTCCGGTTTTTTCCGTGGTCTCTTTTTCGGTAGCGATCGCCGTATCAGCCATCAGCTTCATCGTAGATTGACGGGGTCACGCGGTCAAGCAGCGGACTCACTGCGTTCCATCTCTTTCAAAGCGGCCTGCGCCGCCGCGGCCTCCGCCGCCTTGATTGTTTGTCCTTCGCCGCGGCTCGTACCGCCGTTCCATTTCAGCTCGACGTGAAACATGCGTTTGTGAGGCGGGCCCAGTGTCTCGACCACCGTGTACTGCGGCGCCGGCTGACGCGTGGCCTGTAACTTCTCCTGAAGCATCGTCTTGGGATCGGCGGCCGCTGCGGCCACCGGGTCGGCCGCGCGCAGGTCTTTGCCTAAAGCATGATCGACGAAATTGCTCGCCGCTTCCAATCCGCCATCGAGAAAGATGGCGCCGGTGACCGCTTCAAAGACATCGGCCAGCAGAGCATGCTTGCGACGGCCGCCGCTCTTTTCTTCGCCACGGCCAAAGCGCAGGAAATCGCCCAGACGCAATTCCGCCGCAGCTTTCGCCAAAGTCGGGGCGCTGACCAACCGATGCTTCATGCGGGACAATTCGCCTTCGCTGGCATGTGGGTAAGCCCTGAAGAGATAGTCAGCGACGATCAATCCCAGCACAGAATCGCCGAGAAACTCGAGCGCTTCATTGTGCAGATTACGCGCATCCTTCTGCGCGCGGGGCGAGACCTGTTCGTGTGCCCAGGACCGATGCGTCATCGCCTGCGTAAGCAGACTGTGATCGCGAAAGCGATACTGAACAATCTGTTCGAGGGTGTCGAGGTTTTCGAGTGCGGTCGTTTTCACTGAAAGTCGATTCTAGCAAAACGCCGAACGCAGCGTCGAAACGGACGATGCATTCGGCGTAATGGTAAATCCGCCCATCGCAGCGCAGTTTAGCCGCGACGATGATTCAAACGAGGGCGCTTGTTTCCTGCGGGAGCGGTCGTTCCCGTGTTAGCAGTCCCGGGTTTGCTTCCGCCATTCGTCGTGTTGCCGTTGAACGAGTTGCCGGTTGTCGTATTGCCTGCCGGCTTCGCGCCACCGGTGGTGGCCGCTCCGTTGCCATTTGCCGCGGGTGTGGCTGCCGGTGTTGCCCCCGGAGTAGCCGCCGGCAAAGACGTTATCGGCGTCGGCAGATCGGGAATTGGTTTCGCCATGACGCCGGCGACTAATTCAGTCACGTTTGCGTCGGTAGCATTCTTATTCCGGAACTTATAGAGCGCCGTCAAATCGTCCATCGCTTCTTTCTTCTTGGCCGCATCAGTCGCGGTCGCGGCGGCGCGAGCCAGTGCGTCGATCTGTCGATCAAAAACCTGATTCAGATTCTCGAGCACGAGCTTGCTCTCCGGTGTCTCAGTCCCGCCGGTGCCCTGCTTAGCCTTGTACTCTTCGCTCAAAGTCTTG
>Ga0207686_10000278_pt1 | contig 38127 bp, 33 predicted proteins | sample KBSM24metaG_FD_184396 | JGI IMG/M metagenome (GOLD analysis project Ga0207686, IMG submission 184396) | Miscanthus rhizosphere microbial communities from Kellogg Biological Station, Michigan, USA - KBS M2-4 metaG (SPAdes) (version 2) | ecosystem: Host-associated > Plants > Roots > Rhizosphere >...
CGACGGGGGATTAGCGTTGGGACAGGCCGCGATCGCCGCGGCGCGTCATATACAAAATTCGAATCAGGCAGAAGTGGCATGCGCATCTTGCGCGTGACTTGCGGGCGGGACGGCTTGCCCATCTACACGTGAACCAACAGAAGGAGTGAGCAATGTGTCTTGGAATCCCTGGCCAGATAGTAAAAATCACGGATGTTAACCGGCAGATGGCCCTCGTCGACGTTAGCGGCGTCCAGCGGGAAGTCAGCCTGGAATGTGTGGTGGACGATTACTTCCCGCTCGAAAAATGTGTGGGTCACTGGGCCCTGATCCATGTCGGATTTGCCATGAGTCTAATCAACGAGGGAGAGGCCGAAGCGACCTTGAAGGTGCTGCGCGAACTTGGCGAAGTGCAGGCGGAGCTCCTTGCGATGAAGGAATCGGCGGCGAATGCACCGGTGAGTGTTCCGCCAACGCCGGCGCTGACACTCGTGGGCCAAACATAACGAGGATTGATCAGTCTAATTAGCGGCACGCGTCGCGTCTGCAACCACGCGCAAGATGCGTGTGCTACGAACGTAATGAATCCGGCGGAGAATCCAAATCTCGAAGGGCTGTATCCATTCCTGCATGGCAGGAAGCAGGACCCTGCGTCTATGAATTCCGCGCTGCTCGAGTCCGTCAAGCAAAAGGCCGCCAATCATCAAGAGGTAATCGACGCGTTCTTTGCACGCAACGGACAGGAAGTTGTTGCCGCCGCCGGAGCAATCGCGGATGTCTATCGCCAAAACGGCCGGCTCTTTACGATGGGTAACGGTGGCTCCAGTTGCGACGCAGCGCATGTGGCCGTCGAGTTTTTGCATCCGGTTACGGCGGGGCGCGTCGCGCTGACCGCAATCGATCTGACTGCCGACCGGACGATGATGACCGCTGTGGCCAATGACGTCGGCTTCAAACATGTCTTTGTCCGTCAATTGATCGCCCAGGCGCGCGCCGGGGATGGGCTGGTCGGCATCTCGACCAGTGGGAACTCGGACAATCTCGTGAACGCTTTTTTGAAAGCAAAGGAAATGGGCGTGACCACCATTGGCCTGGCCGGGATGAGTGGCGGCGAAATGTCGAAGATCGGTTTGGATCATTGCCTGGTGGTCGAAACCGACAGCATTCATCGCGTGCAGGAATGTCATGTGATCATCTATCACATTCTTTGGGACCTGGTTCACACACTGCTGGCAGATGACCGCGGTTCATTGGCCGTTATGGGCTGAATCGCTTTACCAAAAAAGGAAAGAAGGCAACATGAAATACGTCGACGAATTCCGAGATCCTGAGAAGGCGCGTTTCCTGCTCGAGGAAATCCGCGTGCTCGTGCCCCAAATCCAATCGGAGCGCGCCAGTGCCGATCCGATTTACATCATGGAAGTCTGCGGCGGTCACACGCACGCGATCTTCCGATACGGCGTGGAAACCATGTTGCCGAAAGGCATCGAGTTGATCCATGGCCCGGGCTGCCCGGTTTGCGTTCTGCCCATGGGTCGCGTGGACGATTGCGTGGCCCTGGCCCACATGCCGGGCATGATCTTCACCACGTTCGGCGACGCCATGCGTGTGCCCGGATCGAAAGAGAGTCTGTTGCAGGCCAAAGCCAACGGCGCTGACGTGCGCATGGTCTATTCGCCGCTTGATTCTCTTCAAATCGCCAAAGCGAATCCGGACCGGCAAGTCTGCTTCTTCGCGCTGGGATTTGAGACGACCATGCCGAGCACCGCGCTCACGGTGTTAAGAGCGAAGCAGGAAGGCATCAAGAATTTCACGCTGTTTTGTAATCACATCACGATTATTCCGACGATTAAGGCGATTCTGGATTCACCCGATCTTCAGTTGGATGGGTTCCTCGGTCCGGGCCATGTCAGCATGGTGATCGGCAACACCTCGTACCGTTTTATCGCCGAGCACTACAAGAAGCCGCTGGTAATCGCCGGGTTTGAACCGCTCGATATCCTTCATGGCCTCTGGATGGTGCTCAAACAGATCGCCGACGGCCGCTGTGAGATCGAGAACCAATACAAACGCGTGGTTCCCGACGGCGGTAACACCGTGGCCCTGGATGCGATCGGTAAGGTTTTTGAATTGAGGGAATTCTTTGAGTGGCGCGGTCTCGGTTCGATCGATCACTCGGGAGTTCGCATCACCAAAGAGTACGCGGAGTTCGACGCGGAGCGCAGATTCTCTGTGCCGGCGCTCAAGATCGCCGATCCCAAATCATGTCAATGCGGCGAAGTGCTCAAGGGCGTGATCAAGCCATGGGACTGCAAAGTCTTTGGGCGAGAATGCACGCCTGAGACGCCTTTGGGTGCGCTGATGGTTTCATCAGAAGGGGCCTGCGCCGCTTACTATCAATACGGTGACATTGAGAAAATTCACGAGACCAGGGAATTAGTCGAGGAGGTCGCATGAGTACCGTCATGGAGGCCGCCGCCAAGAACGGCAAACCCAGACATCGCGGCAAAGTAAAGGTGTCTACGATCACGCTGGCCCACGGCGGTGGCGGCAAGGCCATGCATGACCTGATCGACGACATTTTTCTTGGCGCCTTTGACAACGAAAACGAATCGCCGCTTGAAGACCAGGCGCGGTTGAGCCTGGCGGACATGGCTGCGCTCGGCGACCGACTTGCTTTCACTACCGATTCCTATGTGGTCCAACCAATCGATTTTCCGGGTGGCAACATTGGGAAGCTCGCCATCTGCGGCACCGTTAACGACCTGGCGGTCGGCGGCGCGGTGCCCCTTTACCTGTCTTGCTCCGTAATCATTGAAGAAGGTTTACCGGTCGAAACGATGCGCATGGTGGCGCGGACCATGGCAGAGACAGCCCGCGAAGCCGGAGTCAGAGTGGTCACCGGAGATACCAAGGTTGTCGAACGCGGAGCCTGCGACAAATTGTTCATTAACACCGCGGGCGTAGGTGTCATTCGCGCGGGCGTCGACCTCGGTGTCGACAAAGCACAACCCGGCGATGCGATCCTCGTCAACGGTTTACTAGGCGATCACGGCGCCGCAATCCTGAACGCTCGCGGAGACATGCAGCTGACCACGCCGATCGAAAGTGATTGTGCCTCGCTTCATGGTCTGATCGATGCCCTGTTATCGGCCGTTCCGGCTACGCGCTTTCTGCGCGATGCAACGAGAGGAGGATTGGCCACCGTCTTGAACGAAATCGCGGAAGCTTCTCAGGTCGGGATTGAAATCTATGAAAATCGCACGCCGATTCGCAGCGAAGTAAAAGGCTTCTGCGAGATCCTCGGCTTAGATCCGCTCTATCTGGCGAATGAAGGCAAAATCGTTTGCGTGGTGCCGCGCGCAGATGCGGAACGCGCTCTGGCCGCGCTCAAATCACATCCGCTGGGCCATGGCGCCGCGAATGTTGGCGAAGTGACCGACGGCCGCGCCGGCCGCGTCGTCATGCAGACCGTCTTTGGCGGGCGCCGGATCGTGGACATGCTTGTCGGTGAACAATTGCCGCGGATTTGTTAGAACACAAAAGCGAGCAGAGGGAGGAAAGCTAATGTCCGATAACTCAATCAAGGCCGCCGAAGGCGTCAAAATTCGCATCAAGGATCAAGGCGAAGTTTTGGAATTGGATTATGACGGCGCCATCTGCCAGCATCCGGGATCACTCTGGTGGGGAACGGCTGTGGGTTTCCGGGCAATGCAAGCGGCCGCCCAGGCTCTCTCGCAGGACGATCTCTGGTCACGCGACAATCTTTATATCGTCACCGGTCATCCCGGTCCTGGCGTTAAAGACACCATCGAGTACGTGACGGGAGCTCCCGGTCGCGATCGCTATCAAGTCATCGTCGGCGAAAACTGCGAAATGAAGTGCAACAGCCAGATGAAGTACGAATGGTGGGTCAGCGACGGCGAGAAGACTGCCAACATTAATTTACGGTCAGACTTTGTGCCGCGAGAATTCTACGATCTGTCCGACCGCCTCGAGACAGAGCAGACGACCAAAGAAGACATCAAGGCCTTCCGCATCTTCAAGGTCAACCTGTCCACGCGGATTTGGAATGCGCCCCTGGAAGAAAGCTTTCGCGTCGAAGTAATCGATCAACCTCTGCAACCGGGCGAACTGCCTGACGCAGCCAAGGCAGCGGATTATTTTGATCTGACAAAAGTCGGCGAGGCCGGATAAAAGAAGCCACGCTTGAGAGGTGCCCTCATGGGTCCGCTCGATCCGTCCGGTACTGGCACTAGTAAAGAAACTATTTCCACAGGCAAAGCTGGGATGAAGCGTAGCCATTCTTTTCCGGATGACAAAGCCTTTCTCGCTGCGGTGACAAAGGTATATGACGATGGTTGGTCAGACTACGCCCGCACCTGGAACGACCGCGATGACTTGCAGAGTGAGGAATGGCGGCGGTTCACGGCGGCCGTCAAGCCCGGGGGCTCGGTTCTTGACGTTGGGTGTAATTCAGGAAGAGACACGAGGCAGTTGCTCGATCTTGGATATCGGGTGACCGGGCTGGACGTAAGCGAGCAAGCCTTGCGGCTGTGCCGGGAACAGTGTCCGGAAGCACGTCTGATTAAGATGAACCTGTTGGATCTCCCGAATCTAAACGAGCAGTTCGACGGAATTTGGTTTTCCTACGCGCTGGTCCATATCCCATTCAGATTAGTGCCCGAGGCACTCGCCGCCCTTGACGGCGCATTGCATCCCGAAGGTTCGATGATGATGCTGGTAACCGTTGTCGAGGAGTCGCAGGAGAAGATTCACAACAGCAATGTGATGTGGGATGAGCACGGTGTGCCGCGAAAGGTTCCGGTTGCACACTGGGCCCCCGACCCACTGATCGCGCGTTTCCAATCGAGCTTCGAGATTAGCTGGATGAATCTGAGACCGTTCGTTGACGGGTGGGCCCAGCTTAGTATTCTCGTTCGGTCAAGGCCTGCGCCGGCCGCCCAGCAGGAGCATTGATTCCGGTGAAGCGTCACGAGAACAATGTACCTGTACGGTCTCTGAGCCAACTGGAATTGAAGAGATTCCAGCGTGAGGGCTTGCTCACCGATTTTCAACTCTATTCGGCCGAGTGCGCGGGCGCGATCGGGGCCGCCTTAAGAGATGTGCTTTCGCTTCCATCGAGCGCGCATCAAGCGTTCCCTCCGGAACAGCAGTTCGGATTTGACCGACACCTTGATCGCCGGCTCGTTTACGAGTTGTGCACTCTTCCGCAAATAATCCACCCTGTCACGCAAATCCTCGGTAACGACGTGATGTTGTTCAGGACGCAGTTCTTCGAGAAGCCTCCACAGGGTCTTGAGATTCCGTGGCATCAGGAGTCTTACTTCTGGGGAGTTGAGAGAGGGTTCGTCACGATGTGGCTCGCGGTCGACGAAGCGACCCCGGAGAACGGCGCAATGCGAGTAATCACCGGCAGTCATACTCATACGCGAGAGCATTTGCCGGTGCCGCCCGACAGCCATTACTGGAGTACCTTCACCCGCGCCGCAATCCCGCGCGAAGCTGATCCGATCGTCGATTGTTCAATGCCCGCAGGATATTTCATGTTGTTTGATGACCTGCTTCACAATTCCCCGGTCAACTCCACCGCGCTGCCTCGCCTGAGCTTTACGGCGCGCTATGCGCGACCTGACTTTGCCAGGGCTCACGATCACGCGGACTACCCGGACCAGGGGTGTGTGATGGTGAGCGGCCATAAACGAAACTCTGGCCTGCGTTTCTTAACTCCGCCAGATAGTGGGCCGGGACTCGCCGGCGTTTGGGCTTTGCGGGAGGCTGTATGAGCTTCCGGGAGTCAATAAACTGACGAAGACCGCAGGTTATGCCGCAAGGGTTTCCTGGGAGCTAATCAACCATCCCGCGCTACTTTCGAACCGTGACCGGGAATCCTGGGACTGAAATCCTTTAGCACCTGCTCAATTTGACTTTTCGCGGAGCGCTTAAGCAAACAATCTCAAGCGGCCTCCTTAAAGCCGTTTATAGTCATGAGATAACCAGGCACGCTGCTCAGGAGACAGTGGTCCAGACTCATCAAACAGCGGATTCTTCGACACAGAATCTTCGTGCAACATGAAGTGATAATGAACATGCACGAGATGCGGAAAAATCCTGTCCCTGCGCTCTGGTTCGACTGAGTTGTGCACGAGCAATGAGTAATTGTAGGTTGGTTCCAACTCCTGGACCCGTCGAGTACTGCTCCAGATCGCCAAGGACAGCACTGCTTGGTCCGATCCCCACGTCCTGCCGACGCCTGGGTCTTGCCAACCGGCGCCGCTGCGGATACGCCGATCTTCAGGAAAAGGCACCAACTGCTGCCGGAGCGAAGCAAAGTAGAAATCCGCCCATCGTTGCATGATGCCAACTTTTGCCCGCACTACTTGTAGTCCGCCATTGTAGTAGGCCTTGATCCGGCGCCGATCAGCGAAGGATTCAATCCACGGAATTTGCTCGTAGTCCACGCCACAGCAGCGACAAAGATCGCGCCAATAGGCATCGAATGGATCCGATGGGCCAGTGGTGCCCGCTCCCTTGCAAGCCTCAGGTCTGACGGCTACGTCGACATCCGGTCGCAGTAGAAATGCATTCGGTTCACGCAGAAACAGGGTGTCGCTGTCCAGGATCACCAGGATTTCGTGCAGACGCTTCTCTTCAATATAGGCCGCAGCAGCGACTCGGTTAGCACAACCATTTTCTGGAAACCCGGTGTTGAGAACCGCATCGATATAGTTGACGCCCAACTCGTCGAGCCTGCGCCGAGCGTTTTCAGAAATAGCATATCCGGCGCGCGGCGAGAGTGCATAAATAGCGCAATCACGAAAGCGGCCGGTGTAAGACCTGATGCTCTCGAAGAGAAGCAAAGCCTGCCGCTCCAATTCGCCGCGCTCAATGCAGGCGACAAATCCTACGTCCGGCGTCGTGACTTTTGCAGATGCCTTTTCGATCTCTTCGGACAAGACGCGACTGGAACTGATGACGCTCATAATGCTTGCTTCGACGCTGCACGTTATTTTAGCATGGCGGTAATCCAGGCCGCAGACTTGTAGGTTTAAGCCCACTCGGGGATAAAACGTACCAGTTTCGCTTTCGATCGCAGACCTGAAATCGTTTATGGCCAGCGCAGTTGTTGGGGGGCAAGACCGGCTGGATTATACGGAAAATTAAGATCAATGAATCTCTCGATAGCCCTGGCCACCTATAACGGTGCTGTCTATCTAAAGGAGCAGCTTGAGAGTATTGCTGCCCAGACGCGGACACCGGACGAGCTGGTTATTTCGGACGATCAGTCGACCGACGATACCCTCAGGGTAATCGAAGAGTTTGCAGCCACCGCCGGTTTTCCGGTGCGCCTTTCAGTCAACGAAGCAAACCTGGGCATCGCTAAGAACTTTGAAAAAGCCATAAGTCTTTGCCGCGGCGATTTGATCTTCCTCAGCGACCAGGATGACGTCTGGCACAGCGACAAACTCGAATCAGTCGAGCGAGTTTTTGAAGCAAAGCCTCAGCTCTCGATGGTCTTTTCGAATGCCGAGCTCGTCGATGAAACGCTCAGGCCTTTTTCGGAGACGTTGTTTGACCGGCTTGATTTCAACGATCGAAATCAAAGACTGGTAAAAAGCGGCCGGGCACTTGATATGCAGTTGCAAACGAACCGAGTTTGCGGCTTCACGGTGGCATTCCTCGCAGACCTTAAGGAACTGGTATTGCCGATTTCCGGCGACGGTCCGTTGATTCACGATGGATGGATTGTGTTACTCATTGCGGCCGTCGGCGAAATAGATTTCATCAACCGGCCGCTGGTGAAATACCGGCAACATTCGGCTCAACAATGTGGCTTGGGAATGAAACCGTCGATGTTGTCCCCCACGACTGTCCCGATCAAAACCAGTGGCTGCCACGAGATCACGACTTCTTCCAAAATCGATCGCGCTTGTTATGTAAGGCAGGCCAATCAGTTGAACGAAGCATTCGAACGTCTTGCGGCGTACGGCCTCAGCCAGGATAAAGAGAGGTTATTGCAGGAGAAACTTGTGTTTTTGCATGAGAGAGCAGGCCTGCCTGTTCCGAAATTTCAGCGATGGCGTCCAGTAGGGAGGAAGTCGTGATCCGTCGCCACCACCGCTTTTCAAAGGGCTGGGTAAGCGTGCCAAAGATCGTCTCGCCTGAGAGTTCCAGCACACAATGTCCGGTTCGATCTGCTTTTTTTGATGGTCATTGCCATTGTCCATCTCAGTCGTGATGAAGGCTGCCGAACGGTTGACGCGCGCCAGTAAACCCCGACAGGGGCGAATCGAGAAATATCTCTGCTTTGCGCCGCGTCGGATCCGTAATACCCATTCGCAGGAAGTTGGTTAAAAACCGATCATGGGGTCTCGTTCCGGCGTACGGTGTCAGGTTAAGGTCGATAATATAATAGTGGTCGCGACTGTCGTGCACGATGTCGATGCTACCGAACTCGACCGGCGTGAGCTCGACAAACGTGGCGACGTCCTTTTTCAACGTCTCGCTGATCGGTAGACCGTCCGTGCCCGCTTTAAGCGCATCGAGGTCCGTGACAAAATTCGTGTCGCGCGGATCGCCCGACAGCTTTTTGATAATGCCCAGGGCGAAAGCTTTAACGATGATGATTTGTCCGCCCGAGAAGTAGACGCGATAGAACGAGTTCTCGTCGTTCGTTACGTACTTCTCAACCACGATGGTCTGGTCGGTCCAGATGCCGTCCTCAATCATTCCGCGTGCGACTGTCTGATAGTGATAGGCGCCGATGTCCTTGGACACGAGATGCTCAAGGCCACCGGCGGTGATATCTTCCGCCGGCACCCACCTTTCCAATTCGCCGCCATAGTTCAGGTTGGTCTTCAAGAATAGAACTTCGTCGGCGGAACCAGATGGCGTGGCCTTTGCCGACGAGAGTCCAATGATTTCAAGGTGGGCGTGCAGGGTCGACTTGCGAATATCCTGGACGAGTCCGTTGACGACGTACACGCCTCGCTTTACGAGGCGATTAGTAAGCTCGCGGATTTGCAGCGGCAATCGATTACGAACTGACAGGTTGATTTGGAAACAGACCGTTGTGAATGAGTCGCAAAGGGAATCGAGTTGCGCAGATGGAAGCTCGCGGAAGGGATCAGTCTCAATCCGCACTGCCTTTTCACCAAGAACGTGTCTCAGCAGAAAACCATCCCACGCGCGCCACTCGAGAACTGCTATCGCACCGCCTTGCGGTTCGGATGGCAAAGGGATTTCGCTGATTGTTTTTCCCATGCAATAAGTGGTTCGTCGCTGAGTGTGCTCTTGTTCACTGGTTCCCGTGATCGGCGAGCCGGTGCAAAAACGGGTTCTTCATTTCGATCTCGCGCGAGGGTGGCTTACGGCGTAACGGCCTTCCGGATTTGGGGGCGGTTGTTGCCAGCCGCAGTTGACTTCGTCAAAGCGAAATAGAGGAATCCCCAGTTCGCCGGCGACCCATGGGAGGATCCAGTCAAAGCTCGCTAATCCACAACGGTTGGCCCGATCGGCCATGCGAAAGAAGTAAGGTGAATCATTGATAAATTTGGCCGGCTCTTTCAAGCGAACATCTCTCAACATTCGCGATTTCAGTATTTGGTCGGCCGAATCCCGAGAAAACCCCATGCAACCGCCCTGAACCGAGGGAGTGTCCACTTCACATTGCAGCGTTCCAAACAGGCCGCTGCGAACCGGCAGATACTTGAATCGCCGATGAATCACAGTATCGGGATCGATTTTGAGCAAATATCGAGTTGGTCTTTTAAGGAAAAGTTCTAACATGCGCTCGATGACCGCACCACCATTTTCAATACCGAATAATCGCGCCTCTCCATGAAAGTCGACCCGATGACCGCTGGCAAGCAGCGGAAAGCGAGGATCCTGATCGCCGTCCGACCGTAAGATGACGTGGCTCGACGGATACTGTTTACGCAGGTCTTTCAGGCAGGTCGCCGTGGCCTCGTAGTTTTTGTAAACCATAGCGAAAAATGTGAGATCGTCATCTGAGTAGTTGGTCGATAAATTCTCAGCTTCGGTCATCATGGACTCGGTTAAAAGGGTTTCGAGTTGCGTTCAAGCCAGTTAGCCCTCACAGGTTGCCATACATCGGGCATCTGCTCAATGGTGGGGACGTAGTTACTACTGATCCCGGAAATGCGGGACGCCTGGGCAGTTAAGCGCGGATTGCAGATCATGCTAAGATCAGGCAATTCAACTTGATAGAATTGCCGGACAATAGTTCAGGTCCCGTGCATTGATTGGTTCAGGGACTGGCAGGTATTGGCGATTGCGTCATCGGCGAGGTGATTGTGAAATCAGTGATCATGATCTCCTGGGAGTTGCACCCGTTCCACACCTTGGGCGGCACGGCGTACGCAATTCGACGCCTGGCTGATCAGCTGACGGAGCTGGAAATCAAAACTCGAGTTCTCCTACCGGATTGCGTAGAGAGTTTACCTGGGAAGAACTTGTCGCCTTTCCTAATGCCGAGGCTCTTGAAAATGCGAGCCGAACAGCTTCGTGCTCCTCGAGTGCTGCAATGCAGCGAGTTTTCTCGAGTTGCACTTGAGGCGGTCGAACAGATTAGGGCCAACGGAGGATCAGATGCCGTCATTGCTCATAGTCTCGAAGGCGCAATTCCCATCATCCTCCGAAACGGAGATCGATCCGCAGGGCCGTCAGTCTTTTGGCTTCACAGTCTTTATGATCCACCCATCAACGACCTTTCGAAAGATCAACGCCGACTTCTTCCGTCCGGCTCCTTGCTCTCCTCGGCCGTTATGACGGCCGATATCGTCGTAACGAGCACGGGCATCTTGCAGGACGCACGGGAGTTCGAATGGCCTGACCGGCTCAAAGAATTGCAGAATGCGCTCATAATCGCTGCGGCTGAAGATCGAGTGCTGACTGTCGAATCAATGGGGTGTCTTCCGGTAGCCGCCAGTGATCCGCTGAACAAAATGACTGACGATTCAACTCTCGAGCAGTTGAAAGACGTCCCGTTACCCTATGTTCTTTTTCCTGGTCGACCTTCGCTCGACAAGGGCCTGGGCTTTTTCGCAGCGATTGCGGAACGACTGCGAGCGGACCACATCACGTGTGTGGCAGTGCAACATCCCTCGTCGGCAAAGCCGCCGAATCCGGCTCGCAACGCTCCTATTTTCTGGTTGCCCTGGCTCACTCAGGACGAGCTACTCATCGCCCGGCGCCACGCTGCCTGTACGGTGTTACCGAGTATTACGGAAGGCTTTGGTTTGGCCGCCGCCGAGTCGATCAGTCAGAGTTTCGCTACGTTGTATCAACAGGTTGGTGGGCATCATGGCTTGGAGAGGTTTCCTAACGCACGGCCTGTTTTGCTGACGACGAATGAGCGGGCGCAGCTATATGGTCTGTGGTCAGAACTGATCGAATTCCATGACTCCTGGCCTGTTTGGAAGAGATATGAAACCTTGCTGAGCCCACTCATCGACAGATGGGTAGAAGCCATCCGCTCGGTTGTCTGTAGTTCGAATGGTGGCCTGCGCGGAATTGAAAGTGCCGATTTTCCGGAAGTCCCTGTTGAGGACCGCTGGGCGAATAGGCTCTGTCGTCGGATCGAGTTTGGCGCAAACGTTGAGACGGAGAGGTGAATGTTAAAGTCGATAGAGCACCCGGCAAGACTGTGGCCCCGAGACGGCCGTCCGCGTTTGCTTCATCTCGTGCCTTGGGACCTGACCGTGGGCGGGGCTCAACGCATGCTCGACGTTTGGTGTTCGCATGAAGCCCAGCGCTGGGATACGCATATTCTGACGCCCGGTGCGCGCGGGCCGTTCGAGTTCGCGGGTGCAGCAGTCCATTCCAAATTAGAGCGCTCGCAAGTGCTGAGTCTGATTGAATCGCTGCAACCGGATCTGCTTGTACATCATGAGCCATCGGTTGAGAACGGTATCAGCTCGAGGTGTCCTCAAGTCTGGATCCTGCATTGTACGAATTCGCTGCGAGAGCCGCCCCCGCGACATGTGATGCCGGCAATGGTGTTTTCGAATTTTGACTCGCCCGAGATTCATTCGAACTGGCGGCAGTTGCCGCTCAAGGTTCTGCCCTTGCAGATCGATACTCGCGAGTTTAGCCCCACGAAGCGGAAGCATTCTGGTCTCGTCTGCGGCATCGTGGGCCGTCTGCACGAGGATAAAGTTCCGCGCTCTTTCATTGAAGCGATGCTGGCTTGGGAACCGGGTCCATGGCGGATTCGATTCATCGGGCACGGACTCGATACCGGCTATCAGCAATTCCTGAAAAGGAAACTTGCCAACGTGCCATGGGTCGATTTTTCTGGCGACGTTACGCCGAGCGAGATGCCCTCGGCTTTGCGAGCGCTGGACGCGGTGCTGATTCCCACAGCCTTTGCGCAGGGTGAAACCGGCTCCTACACAGCGCTTGAGGCGATGGCCACCGGCTTGCCCGTGATCGCCCGAGACCTGGCCGGCCTGAGATACAACTGTGGGAGTGTCCCTTTGTACGCACGCGACGATACGGAACTTCTCGGTCTACTTCGCGAGTTGGATGAGGCGGGCACGCGCCTCGAATTGGGAGTCAAAGCGCGCCGTGCGGCAGTTAAGAAACACGACGCGCGGAAGCATGCCGCTAAACATAGCGCGGCCTTCTCAGCAGCTCTGCGTCGCGACATCTCGATCTTGATGCCCGTCTTCGATACTGAGCCGGCATACCTCAACGAGTGTTGGGAGTCGATACGGGCTCAAACTTTCCGCGAATGGGAGTTGGTGTTGGTCGATGATGGGTCGAGCGCAACTAAAACAATCGCTGAAATTGACCGCATCGCCAGAGATCCCCGAGTCGTCCTCATCCGACTCGAAGAAAATCAGGGCGTTGCTTCCGCGCTCAATTTGGGATTGAGCCAGTGTCGGACCAGCCTCGTAGCTCGCATGGACTCGGATGACAGGATGATGCCGACGCGTCTGGAGCGGCAGTTTGCCTACATGCAGGCTCATTCAGATGTGACTGTACTTGGCGCTCAAATACAGGCGATCGACTGGGAAACCGATCGGCCAGTCTTTGAGCCAACAAACCATCCGGGGCAGATCACGGAAGACTATATCAACCACCAACGGACCACCTCGGAAATCTTTTTTCTCAATCACCCCAGCGTGATGTTGCGCCGTAGTGAAGTGATTAGTCTGGGCGGCTATCCTAAGTATCGCGTCGCCCAGGATCTTGGCCTCTGGTTGAAAGTGATCTTCGCGGGTCTGAAAATCCGCAATTTGCCGACTGTTGAGGTGCACTATCGATTACATCCGAATCAGATTTCGAGGGTCAAAGGAGTGATGCGAGACGAATATGCGCAGATCGTCGAGGAGTGTTGGACACGTCAAGCCGCAGTGTGAGAAACCCCTGTCCGACTCGGTGTAATAACTTTACTGGTCTCGACCGGCGAGTGCGATCAGTCCATCTGCCACCGAGCCACGCCAGCTAAGAAACTCATGACCTCCCGCAAACTCCGAATAAACAACCGAGTAGCCTTTGGACTCTAATACATCGCGCATGCGACGGTTTTGAGCCAGCAGCGTGTCCGGACAATCGTTCTCGAACAATCCCGCTTCCAGATAGAATCTGATGGGTAATTTCCGTGTGGTCACGAACTGCCGAATCAACCACCCGTATGGAGAAAACTCGGTCACTCCACGATCCTCCCAGCCCGGAAAATAACCGACCGCGCCCGACTGTGATAAGACGTTGCCGAAAACCTCCGGATAACGGAGCGCACAGAAGGCGGCCGTGAGACCACCGAGACTCACTCCCCCCACGATGGCCTGGTCGGGTTCAGCACTAAAACGATAACGCTGGCGCGCCCAGGGAACCAGTTCTTTGGCCACGAAGTCAGCGAATGGTGGATAACATTCAAGGTCGCGATCGCGCGATTGTTCACTCAGGTTGTCCACCAGAATCGCCACCACGGGGCGAATCTTTTTCGCGGCCAGAAGGTTGTCCAGAATCGTCGGCATGGGAATCGGTCCGCGATAATCCTGGCCGTCGAAAAGAACCAGCAAACCATACGAGCCACTCTTCGGGTCATAGCCCGCAGGCGTGTAGATGGAAACTGATCGTTCTTCCTTCAGGTTTTCACTTCTAAGTTTCTCGTGCGCGAGCGTGCCTTTCGGAACATCCGGCTGGATGCCGATCCAGGACTGCGGAGGCGCGGCTGGGAGTTCAACGAATGAGGATGATCTGAACTTCAGCGGATTTAGCGGGTCAGGGAGCTGTTTTCTTCCTGGACGCCTAAAGCCATACATGAAGCGCGCCGTTGCCGGCAACCGAACCGTTAGAAACCAGACGTCTGTGCCGGCCAAACGCAGTAACGACGCGCCTTGTGAGTCCGGCAGGATCGGCGCCTCAAGTGTGACATCGCCGGCTTCGGTTCCTCCGCGCCAGAGGAAAGTTACCCGGCGTAGCTGATCATCACCGGGAACCGGTTCGACCAGCGGTGCTTTGCCTTGAACTTCTTCCCAGAATAGTTTGACTGCCGCGCGGTTTCCAGCTTTCACGTTACGGGCCAACGCACTCAGGCGCGGACTATCCGGGCGATTCGGTTGTAAAGGCTCACCGACTCCGGCAGTAAGAAAAGTAGAAACATCCTTGATGCAAACCGACGATGCCCCGGAATCTCCGGCTGTCCGTCTCGCGGACGATTCCGGCGCCCAGAGTGCACACAAGAGCAAGCAAATGGTTAACGCCGGTTTGCGAGCGATGAAGACGCGAGACCGCATAGTTAGAGACTCCTTCTTAAGTCCTTGTTGAGGCTTCGCTAATCAACCAGAATCCACCTTCCGACTGCCTCGGCCACTCCATCCTGCTCGATAGTTGTAGTTACCCAATCAGCACAGGACTTGACGGCCGCAGGTGCATTCCCCATTGCGACCCCAATTCCTGCATATTCGAGCATCGCGATGTCGCTAAAGTCGTCGCCAATCGCCATCACATTTTCCGGCCCGAGCGCCATGATCTCCTCGGCCAGATACCTGACCGCCAATCGTTTGTTGGCAGTGGGATGGAACGCCTCAAGCAACGTTATCAACTTGAACTCCCTCATCCGGGTTCGGCTGTCCGAATTCTTCAGTTGGGTAGAGAGGCCGGTAATGATTTCGGCATCATCGCTCAGCACCATTACTTTTGTAGGTGCTCGATTAAGCAGTGGCCGCAGGTTACCCACGACAATTGGGACCACGGTTGAGCCTTCAAAGAATCTGCTTGCTGCGTCATTCAGATTCGAAACATACAAATCGTCCTCGATATAAAAGTGAACGGACAGGCGGCCGTCCAGGCTTAGGCGCTCCGTGTAATCCAGAATTTGTGATAACACCGGCGGTCCCAAGGGCCAGTGTTGATGCGTGAATCCAGTATTTCGATCACGGATTAGGCCCCCCTCATAACAGATTAACGGCAGAGTTGAACCGATGAAATCATACGCGGGCAGCGAGGGCTGATAACGTCGACCGGTGGCGATCGCGACCGCAACTCCGCGGCGTTTGACTAAATCTATGGCCTGCACGACGGAATCCCTGATGTGATCCGATTGGTCCACAATCGTGCCGTCAAGATCGAGGACCAGCAGGCGAATGTCGGAGGCCGTCGCTGGTGTGACCGTTCGGACTGTGGAGAAGTTGAGGTCGCTGTTTTCGCTCATTTTACGATTCACCAGAGAGCAGCCTTCCGCGGTTCAAATTCAACGCCACGCGGTCAGTACCATCTGCGTCAAGCAGATGGGATCAGGAGGAACCGCGAAAGAACGAACGAGCCTTCCTGATCCCATCCGCTTACGCGGATGGTACTGACTTATAAGCCAACTCCCGCTCACCAATCTCGAAGTGCTGCCTCCAGGTTTTCCCAGGGCCAGGTAACGGTTGGTATCTTTCGCTTTCGATACCGCTCAAAGTCTTTTTCGAAATTCCTGGTGCTGCGGATACCGTTGGCGGAAAAGATCAGGTTTTGAAGCTTGCTTGCTCTGGCGTTGTAGGCGCCGGCAAAATTATCGGCGGGGATTTCAAAATGATTTCGCAGTGCGTGGGCAACCGCGTACACCAGCGACCCTTGCAGGTAACAATGAAGCCACGGGTGAAGGATGTCGCACTGTTTCCCCAGGTCATTCAGATGAATGTGAGCCGGAAGAGCTTCAAGGTCTTTGTTGGCAAGCCGGCGTAGGGCGTCATCTGCTCTGAATCCCCCAAGGTCGCGGTGCCAGAACCGCTTTGTGGGAACTCCGTTCCGCAATTCCATCAAGATATTCTGTTCATGCATTTCACCGACCACGCCTTCTGTCATTCCGAGGAAGAAGGCCTGATAGATGAGCGGCGTAAGAACGAACGTATCAACCCAAGCCGCGGGTTCGAGCCCGCTCGATTCGACCAACTCGACAATGCGTGGACGTCCAGGCTTCCGGGAAGCACACAGGCTGAATACCGGCGCCATTTCCTCGCCCGCTCCAAGTTTCGAGGGCGTGTCTCGCGCTAAAAGCCCGGCATTGGTTTGCTTATGTAAGAGCCCTTTCGAGTCATCAAGCAAAAGAATTCCCTGTCGCTCGAAGTCCGCTCTGGGAGTTCCGGCTAATAGCGAGGAGATACCTACGCTTCGCTTTATTTCGTCAAGCCTAACGTTTCGATTGCCCCCGCCGACCCAAATGTTGAGAGAGGTCTTCACCGCGAACGGCGGTGTCTTCGAGGACCGCGAATTCCAAACCAGCAGAGTGCGGTGCGAAGCCATCGGCGTTGCCAGAAATCTCGGGTATCTCCACCTGGCGCCCTTCAAGTCGCGACTGAGGAAATAAGGCACGCTCAGTGGATGAACAAGATGGGAGTAGAACCCCGAGCTGGCTCCCGAAAGATACCAGGGTAAAGGGTGCGTCGGATTTTGAAACAAGCGGAACTGGTCCCGGGGAGCTTCGAATTCCGGTAGCCAAAAAACCGGTTGCCGTTCCGGCCAGAACTCGGGCGGGACTGAAGTGGGTTTGATCGAGTAATCGCCGTCGGCTATCGTCCGATCATTTAGCGTTTGTTCCTGGTGAATCCATCTTACCGGATCCGGGTAAGTCAGACTGAGTTTCCGGAGCGCCGCTCTTCCGGCCGCGCGCGGCCGCAGATAGTGTTGGGGATCTGGATTCGGTTTTGTCCACATCCTCTGCGAGTCTCGCGGTCAGAGTGCCGTTTCGGCTGCATATGACCTGACCAGTTTCATCTGTTCCTCGAAGCCGTCAAGGTTTTGAAAACCATTCAGTGTCGCGAGTTCCAGCAACCGTGTTCTGCGCTCAACATCGAGCGCTCGCAGTAGTTGCTCGAGTTCCGCGCTGCTTAAGTTCATCACCCTGGTCATACATTTGCCGGTGAAGTGAATCTGTTCCCGAGACACCATTCGTAACAGATCCTCGAACGGCGTGAAATTGAGCTGCCATTCTATTTTCGGATTCGCCCTGCCGATTTCCGGATCGATGACGATTAGATACAGCCACCTGACACATGCTGCTCCGTCACGCTCAAAGTACTCTTGCATTGCGTTCTGTTGTGCGCCGGTGACGCAGACGTCATTGACGAAGAGAATCGGGCGTCCGTGAAAATCAGCGTTTCGAACCAGCTTCTGGCTTAAGTGTTCACGTAATTTCAGGCGGTCTGCGAGGTCCAGGTTTGCATAGTCTATTGACGCGGTTCCCTCGTTATCGTATTGGATATCGATCAGGGAAAGCTCTTTGTAATTCAGTAGGTCTCGCTCCCGCAAGTACAAATCAGACAACTCGCGGCACAACAAGTTGGCGGCCGCCATTGTCTGGGCAGCGATCGCCGGTCCGGTCAGAATCCAGCCGGTATGTTCCGAGTCATTTGCGATCAAGTCTTTCGCCAGCGGCAGTAGCAACCGAGCGTAATAGCGAACGCTGTCGACCACGCCGAGCTTGAAGCCGGGATAGTGCCGAAAGATTTCTGCCTGCGAGTCAAACGGCAGTTCGCTGATGCGGTGCAGGCAGGTGGTTTCAAAGTCACGCGTCATGTTAGCAATCTGGTTCGCTTGTCCCTTTGCAGGAGAACATACTTGACTCACCTGTGCTACCGATCTAATGGCAGCCACAATATCAGACGTGAAGATTTACCAAGCTGCGGAGCAGCGATCAGAGTTAAGCCCAAGGTGAGGCTTTGCGAGCCTTGGGTACGAACCGCCTAAAGTGTTAGAGCCCCGGAGGGGCGAATGCGATCACGGGTAATCAGCATTTATTCTCTGTCGCCGCTTCGCGGCTCTCTCAACAGATACTGACCATTACCCAAGGCTCGCAAAGCCTCACCTTGGGCTTAACTCTGATCACTGCTCCGCAGCTGATTTCCGCTGCGCTTCGACCCTCGCAGTGTCGTTCACTTAGGAAGCGCAATGTAGCCATACCAGGCAGCCTCTGGTGGATTCGGCAAGAACGCGCGGCTGGCTCTCACGAAGGGCTGATTGCCCCAGTCATAATGCCAGAAGACTCTTGCCGTTTCATTTAGGAAGCCTTCCCGGGACATGGCCCAATGCAACAACCTCCGGTTCTGTAACCTGACATCATCCTCGTCAATCCGTCCCGCTGCCAGCTCTCGTTCAAAGAAGTCGCCGGCACTCTCGGCCGCATCGGCGTCGACTTCAATTATTGCGCCCATCTCAAGCAGGTCGCCGGTGACAGTGTCTCGCAAGGTCAAGTCAACTGCTGCTCCGTTGGTATGCGCCAGCCAGGTCCGGGGATTATTCTCGTCGAAAAGGGCTGGATCTACTACGAACTGTCGTGCACGCGCACGGTGTTCCTGGTCGCTGCCACTTGGGTTTTCCTGTTTCGCTTTTGCGTGGTAGAAGTTCCACAACCCTTGTTGGCAGGCGACCGTACGATGACCATCGAATACGAACAGCTCGGCCTCGTACGGCCGAAGCAACTCGTTGACGCGGGCGAGCTTTTCGGCCACCGATTTTCGCAACCAGATATCTTGTCGAGAGCCCTCGATTGCGCAGTAAAACGGCGGGTTCCGGCCGTCCGTCTTTGCGTAGTAGCTCTCGAAAGCGACGCCGACGGATTCTAGATGGACCAGTGGCTCACTACCGCGTGGATCACTTCGGTCAACCGGAATGTCCGCGTACGGGGCCGCAAACATTTCGGGCGAAGTAATCGGGACTTGATGATCGACGCGCGGTCTACTGCGTGTCATGGAGCCTCCTAACATGCTATGTCTTAGGCTTATTCTAAGGCACAGATGAGCAGAGACAAATGCTGATCTTGTCTGTAGAGTGATTTGTGGCTAAAAAGATTTGCATGACCAGTGACTCTCATCGTTGGCTGGAAGAGGACACGCCGGCCTTGCGTGCCTGGGTGCGGGAGCAGCACGAGCACACCATGGCCCAACTCTCGGCGTTGCCGGCTCGCGCAGACATCCATCGACGTCTGACAGATTTGCTGCGCACTCCCTCATCGGGAAACACCGTCAAAGCCGGGAGACGTTACTTCTTTCGTCAGCGTGGAGAGGGCGAAGAACTCCCATCGCTTTATTGTCGTGACACACTGCACAGCGCTCCGCGGCGGTTGCTTGATCCGAATGAGCTCGATCCTGATGGGACGATTACGCTCGCTGATACGCACCCATCTGGCGACGGTTCGTTGCTCGCATACCGTCTGTCGATGTCGGGAAGCTCATGCATGTCGCTTTACGTAATGGCAGTCGAGAGCAGGGAAGTGTTGGATACTATTCCGGGCGAGGTGAATCCCGTCGCGCATACATGGCACACCAGAAATTGCGTCGCCTGGCTTCCTGATAACAGCGGCTTCTTCTATACACGTTGCCCTGACGGGACGGCCGCGGCAGAGACGCGATTTCATCATAAACTCTACTTTCACCGCCTCGGCGAGAATTGGCGCGACGACCCACTGATCTTCGGCGAAGCGCTCAGGCGAGAGCAGACACCGTATCCCACAGTTTCATCTGACGGCCGCTATCTCGCAGTCGTGGTGCAGGACGTGTCGGGGGCCGCGCCGCGCTCGGAGGTTTACGTTCTGGATCGCGAGGCTGCACAACTCGGCTTTGTTCCGATCGTTCATGACACTGAAGAGTTCGTTCATGCTGCAATTCATCGCGACAGACTTTACATTCGGACAAACCATGATGCGCCGTTGGGCAAACTGATCAGCGTCCCGCTTACGAACGCGGCCGGCGTGCCGACGTCGTCCGGCATGGAAGCACGCGAGATGCGTGCGTCCCCGGAGTTCGCCACCGTGATCCCCGAGGGCCGCCATCCTCTTAGAGCCTGGACCCTGGTCGCGAACTACCTCTTCGTTGAGACTATCGAGGAAGTATCGTCACGGCTGCGCGTGTATGACCTCGTGGGAAACTTCATCAAGCAAATCGAACTTCCCGGAATCGGCAGCATCGATGCCCTAAGCGCCGAGCCGGAGTCCGGCGAATTGTTATTCTCATTCTCATCGTTCCTGACGCCGCGGGCCGTGTACCGCGTGAATTTAGAAACGCTGACGTACGAACTCCATCAGCAGGACGAAGTCAGATTTGATCCGAAAGATTTTGCCGTCGAACAGGTATGGTTTGAATCGCGCGACCAGACGCGAATACCGATGTTCTTGATTCATCAGAAAGCAATCGAGCGCGACGGCAACAATCCTACGGTGATCCACGGATATGGCGGTTTTGGCGTTAGCCTGTTGCCGAAGTTTGCGGCGCACGTCATCCCGTTCCTCGAGCGTGGCGGAATTTACGCAATCGTCAACGCGAGAGGAGGCGGAGAATTTGGCGAAGAATGGCATCGCGCCGGCACGCGTGAAAAAAAGCAGAACGTCTTTGATGATTTCATCGCCGCAGGCGAGTGGTTGATAAGTGAAGGGTACACGCGCAGTTCGAAGCTCGGTTGTTTTGGTTGGAGTAACGGCGGTCTCTCAGTTAACGCCGTGGCGGTCCAGCGTCCTGATTTATGGAAAGCAGTGGTTGCCGGCGCGCCCGTTACCGACATGGCCCGCTTTCATATGGCGCATGGGGCGAGGCACTGGATCGCGGATTATGGCTCACCCGAAGACGCGCGGGATCTCAGCTTCCTGATGCAATACAGCCCTTATCACACGCTGCCGGAAGAGATCGAAGCTCCCGCGATCCTGACCATCGCTCCCGGCAATGATGACCGTGTCGCTCCGTGGCACAGCTACAAGATGCACGCTGCTTGGTTGACCGCCAACGTATCACACAACCCGATCCTTTTACGGGGAGAAGACCAGGCCGGGCACCGAGGGAGTCCGCGTGCGAGCAGAGCCATCAATCGTTACGCAGATATCTGGGCGTTCTTTTTCTGGCAGCTGGGTCTCGACTAAAGCGAGGTTCTGGTCCCGCGTCGTTGGTTCGCAAAAGAGAACGTACCGCGGCGGCGTTTGCGCAACGGTACGTCCCATGAATTGGTCTGCCCTCCTATTGGGCGTTGCTGGGAATGGCCCACGAGAAATCAGTGCGCGTGAACCCGTTGAACCTGGGATCAATCGGGATCGATCCTTCACCAAACGATATCGGCTTCTGATAGTTCGGAGGGTATGGCAGGAATGTGAGCGGCGGACCGTTACCTGGACTGGTGCCCGCCGCCGTAGCCACGCCATGGCAGCTCACGCAATTGCTCTGTAGTCCGTCAGGGATACTCGTGGGGGAAACCGCCGTTTCCAGGAATGGATTAAAGCAAACAACCATCTCCGTCGAGTTGTTGCCCTTCGTCTGGTTATAGGCCGAACACGAGGCATAGTTGCGCCAGGGGCCTTTGACATTCGCGGTCATGCCGGCCTTGCTGCCGGGGAAACCATTCGGAGTATCCGGCCCGGGTTGCCAGTAGAACGTCTGCCAGGTCCAGTCGACGATCTCTTTGCTGTTTACGTGCATGCCGCCGAGCACTCCGTAGTCGCCCGCGGCTGCCGTGCCGCCACTGCCGCCGACACCTTGTTGCACGGTGTTCCATGAGGCGGCTTCGGCAGCATTCATTTTGAAACTGTAAATGGTCGCCAGCGGCGCATAGAGATATTTGGTTTTATCGCAGGCGTACGGCATCGTGACCGCTTGTGCGATCTGCTGCGGCGTCGCAGGTATCGGCGCGACATCGGGTCCGCCCGTGGAGGTCGGATCCAACAGTACGCACGTGGTCCAGGTATTCGGTGTCGGGGCGGTAGGATTCGTGCTGCCTGATGGACCTTGCCATAAGGGCATCGGCGTAAGTCCATTTGCCTTCACCAGGAATATCACGGGTTTGGTTTCGATGCCGGCAAAGCCGGGCGCGCCGGGCGTCGCCGGCTGGTAGGGGGCCTCTTCGACCTTTCGCGCTACCGTCGGGGTGGCGGAAGGCCAGGCATTATTCAATGAGATCAAACTCGATGACGAGGTGTAGTTATAAGGACCGGCGGTGCCTGGGCCAGCATGTTGAGCATTAAGATACTGGGCCATTGACGGGTTGAACTTGTTGAAGGATACGACTTGTGTGTCGGGCGGAGGACTCGACAACAAGCCCTTCAGCCGCGCGATATGAGTTAATTGCGAAGGCACTCTAAACGGGCGTCCGGGCCGCGCGAGCGTTTTGCCTTGGCCGCAGTTGCCTCCGAAGACATCCGCGGTGCCGCACCAGGTCTCCCAGTACGGTAATTTGGAACCGTCAGGATCAGTCTGGCCCGAGTCGGCCGTCATCCCCGCCCACATATCCCAAGTGTGTTGAGTGATGTTGGCTATCGCCCACTGATCGGCCCAGGCTTGAATCTGGGCCCGGTCACCGGGGTAACCATAGCCTGGTGGAATGTCGGTAGGCGTGATGACGCCGGTCGTGGCGACGGGGACCGGTTTCGGTGTTTCGACGGTTGACGGTTTTTGGCACGAGGCGAATAAGGTCAGTGCAAGAACCAACGCAGATGCGAACGAAGATGTTTTCATAAACTCTCCTTGGGTCAGGTTAGAAGAACGGTTCGGTTGAGGCTCGTGTTCTATCACCAGAGCTCCCTGAAATCAGCAAATCAAAAATTGAGCTTGACCGCGAACTGAATCAAGCGCGGATTGTTACTCGTTGAAACTATGCGACCGAAGTCGCCTGGGCTGCCGGTAATCCGGCCGGTATTGGCATCAATTGAAGTAGTGGGGACGGCGCTGAGGTTGCTGACCGGATTAGCAAAATTTGAATGATTGAAAAGGTTGAAGAACTCCGCGCGCAACTCAATGTTCCTCGATTCGGCAAATGGAAAGCGTTTGATTACCGAGAAATCCACGTTCACCTGGCCAGGGCCGCGAAGCACATTGCGACCTACGTTGCCGAAATCAGTTCCCGCGGCGTTCGCGATCGCCGCTCCATTTGAGCTGGGAATTATCTGGCCCGAAAGGACGACCGGCCGAACGAAAGCAAGTGGATTAAAAAAGTATCCGGCGGGTATGTTGCTGTTGGCCACGTTCACATTTGCTGCGGGCGCCCAGCTCGGGCGAACGAAAGCATTGTTCCCGCCGTTCAATCCATACAAAGAACCTGAGCCGCCGTCGATTATGTCAACGGGCAGACCGGACATCGCGGTCACGATACCTCCGATTTGCCAGTTGGCGAGGAGGAGCCTCCCCGCATTTGAATGCGACGCAAAAGCGGGACGCCGCAGGTCCCAAAGATAGCTCAGGACAAAGCGATGCGTGCGATCAAAGTCAGATAAACCGCGATTGGCACGATTATCCAGCTGGTTGCCGGCAATATTGATCGTGTCTCTTGCCTCGCCCGTGCTGTCGCTACCACCCGAGGCGTTGTCGATCGAATTTCCGTAAGTATATGACGCAAGGAATTGAACGCCATGAGAGAGACGCTTCGTCAAACTCATCTGCAGAGAATTGAAAGTCGATTGCGCAGTCGACTGAATCTGTAGAAAGCCACCTACCTCTACGCCCTGAAAGGGAGCACGCAGGCCCGCGTTGGCGGGTGTGTTCGTGGTGATCGCCTGGCCGGTGACGGCGTTGATGATCGGACGTTGTGGGCTGGCTAGTTGCGCCTGATTGATCGCGATGTCGCGGATCAAATTAAGTCCACGCGTGCCCACATAGCTGACCTCGACCAGTAAATCTCTGTGCAGCAAATATTGAACTCCGGCATTGTACTGATGGAAGTAAGCCGTGCGCAGACTGCGGTCGAATATCTGTCCCGCCAGGGCAACGCCGCTAACCAACGCGGGAAACTGATCCTGCGACGGCAAGGGAAAAAACGGATCAGCGAATGGCACGGTGCCGCCGGCCGGACTGCGGCGAACGGTGTAAAGCGGTGGCGCGTTGATCGCAGTTCCGATGTAAGCCGTAGAGGGTCGCGAATAGTAGATGCCGTAACCACCACGCACTACCAGCGAATCTCCTGGTGAATAGGCAAACCCCACCCGCGGCGCAAGATTGTTCGGATCGACGCTGTTGAGCATACGCTTGCCGACGTTTGGTACATTCGACAGGTCGAATTGCGAAATCACATTTCCGGCCTGCACAAATCCGCCGATCGGTGGGCCGACCGGGTTGCCGCTGCCATCGACCTGCATTCTCGGTTGATAAAGGACCGGATCGAAAGTGGAGAGCGCGCCGCGAGTCTCATAAGGTGGAAGATCCAACTCATAACGCAATCCCAGGTTCAAGGTAAGCCGACGCGAAACCTTCCAATCGTCCTGAAAGAAAAAGCTGTAATCAGCCGCGCGCAGGAAGCGTTCGGTTATCCCGTCGCCGTAGACTGAATTGTTAACCAGGCCCAGCAGGAAGTTGTTGAAGCTCTGGAAAGCAATTGTGCCGCGTCGATTATTATTCGCGGCCAGTGTATTCCGGTAAAAGATAATCTGAGCGCCGGTGCGAATGCTGTGTGGTCCATGAGCGATCGAAACAATATCAACCAGCGTGGTCGCGGCCGCGATATTCTCTGTGTCTATGTTGGCTCCGGAATTTCCGATGGCGATCGCATTGGTGCCGGTGGGCCCGATGCGAATCGCGCCCAGCCCTGGATACGTGTTGGCGTTTGCCCGCCGAATGCCAAAGTCAGAATCCCTGACCGGGTTCTGCCCGGACATGTTCGCGCGAATAAAACTGTAACCGGCCCTTGCCTCATTCAGGATTCGCGGGCTGAAGCTGTGAATGTTCTGAACCGAAAACAGCCGGTTGTCCTGTTCCAGATCCGCGCCAAATCCGGGAACATTCGCGCCGCTGTTGGGAAGCGCGAGGAACTGCGGAGCATTCGAGAAAAAGAATCTGACCGCTACTGAACTCCGTTCGTTGATGCGGTAATCAACGTTCGTGTTGAATTGATCCTCGCGATAGGAGGAAATGGCTGAGCCCGAATAATGGCCGTCGGCTAGTGGCGTCGGAATCAGGAATTGACCGTTCGGAAGTCTTGCGTTCAGCAGTGCGAGCGCGACCGGATTGATTGACGTCGCCGGCGGCGCGGTCGGTGTCGACCTCGGCCGAAACGTCGTGAGCAAAGTTTGCTGCGAACGATCATCCGTTAGACCGGCCGCGATGAGAACGTTCGAGGTGAGGCTGTTGGCAGATGCTCCATTACGCTCGCGTGTGCCCTGGTACGAGCCAAAGAAAAACAGACGGTCAGTTTTGATCGGTCCGCCGATCACCCCGCCAAAAATGTTGCGCTGTAACACTGGACGGCTGCCACCGGCCGCCTTCAAGAACGGATTGTTGGCATTCAGCGCATCGTTCTGGAAATATTCGTAAGCAGCGCCATGGAAATCGTTGCTGCCGCTTTTCGTAATGGCTTGAATACTACCGCCCGCGCCACGTCCAAAGGTTGCGGGATACAAAGAGGTCTGAACTTTGAATTCCAGAATGCTCTCCGGCGCCGGTACAGCCAACGACGCTGCGGCGTTGGTGGCCAGATTGTTCGCATCAATTCCATTTATCTCATAGTCGTTCTGAGTCACGCGCGCGCCGTTGACGGAAACGTTTTGCGAGTTGCGTCCCAGCGCGGAGTTGTCGGGAAGTGACACCGAAGTGCCGGGCGAGAGCGCCATGATTTGCGTGAAGTTGCGAGTTGCCAACGGCAGTTCTGAGACTGCGGGTGAGTTGACCGCGCGACCGAGCTGCGGTCCATCCTTTTGAACCAACTGCGTGATGTCGACGGTAATTGGATCGACGCCAGGGATTGTTAGCTGAGCGTTGACTGTCGTGGTTTCAGTAAGGCCCACCTGAACCGAGTTAAGACCAAGCGATTTGAATCCGGCGGCGGAGAATTTCAACTGATACTCATCAGGAGAGAGCAAAGATACGGTGTAGTTGCCTCGTTCGTCCGTCGTCGCGATTCGTTCCGCAGCGGTGGTTTTGCTCTTGACGGTTACGTTAGCGCCCGCTATCACAGCACCGTTCGGATCCGTCACAGTTCCGGCAATCCGGCCAGTAGTTTGATTTTGCCCAAACACCGCCGACACGCACAGCACTACCATCAAGCCAATCCAGATAACGGCGGTGGAGTTTTTGCAAATCACCGGCAACCCGCAGGCAAAAAGTTTGGAGCGCATTCTAACATGCTCAGAGTCAGAAAGATCGTTTCATTTGAAACTCTCTGTGCTGGATGAACAGGCGTGGTTCGAAAAACAAGGCAAACCTCACGTCGGTAGGGATGACCGCCACCGTCTTACGCTCCCAACGAATGGGGCTTACTCGGCAGAATGTCAGAGCAAGTTTGCGCTAGTTGGTCCGGCGGCACATTGATCGCGCCCGGCAGATCCGCGTGATGATGAGCAGCCGCTGTCAGTGTTTCGAGCAGCATAAAAATCTCTCGGCAATCAATCATCATCGTTTTCGTCGCGCACTAATGGCTGGTGTTTTGCCAAGCGCTCTCTTTTCCTAAATGATTCTGTCTCGGCTGAAGAAGCAGCGAGATTACTAGCTGTTTGTGTCACCCCACATCGGCGGCATCTCAAAGCATTGATTATCGCTGCTTTGGATACCGGCGCTCGCCGCGGCGAACTCTTAAGACTCCGACGTCATGATGTCGACTTTAGCGCCGGAGTAATCAACAACATTACGAGCTACAAAGGAAAGACGGTGGATCGCAGGCCCGTTCCACTCACTGCACGGCTTAGAGAAACGCTTCTAGATCCGGCATCGTTGATGTTTGCTTGACACAAGCTCAACTCTGAGATTAACTGCGCACCGCCTCTCCAGAAAGGGAAACATGAATGCCAGAATTATTCCCTTGGGTCTTGCCGATGCGATGTTTAGTGGAATTGTAGGTCTCGACGTTATAGCTCGGGTGACTAACCCAGAGCTTACGACTCCGGCATCGATAACGCGCAAGATGTCGTTCAAGCGTCTTCCTGCGATTCGCAAAGCGATTGACAGGGTAATTGCTGGCGGAGATTGGCTGGAAGCCGCGAAGCTTGACCGCGAGGTTCACTGGGCCTTTCCATCCGATCCCGGTCTTCAACCAAGCACGCGCGAAGATCAAAACCAACTTGACTCGTGAAAGGTAATACGATGTCCATTGATTCCCATGTTTGTCTAGTTAGAGAAGCGGGGCCTTCCATGAACAATGCAGGCCAGACCCCGAATCCGATGGTATTGTTCCGGCTGAACGATGTTAGCGGGGCCTTTAGCGATATATGGTTCTATGCGCCACAAGCAACCAAGAACCAAATGTTGGCCGTGGCCCTCGCGGCGATCAATACACAGTCGCAAGTGCACGTCTTTGTCGACACCCCGAACCCGCCGGGCGGCGAGGCGACGCAGTGTTACAATATGTACCTCTTGGCTCCCTGATTTGCCGAAGCGGGTCTTCGCATGGATGTGCGCGAGCCTATGCGGCCGCAGGCAAACTCGGCGACACTTGACTCGCATAACTCACCAAAATGGAAACGCTGATGAGCCATTCAGGGTAACTCGACTATGGCCCCAGTTTTCAAGGATTCTGCCGCAGCTGCGGTAAGAGCGCTCCAGCAATGGTACCAAGCGGATTCCTTTGCCAAGAGCACCGGGCTATATCACTATGACGATCAAACGTTCAGCGCCACAGATAAGTATTTCCTCAATCTGGGTGGCTACCTTAATGCTGCGGGAGACATGCGCCGGTGGTGGAATAGCGCTAATGCGATCACTGCGCTGATTGACTACATTTCCATTACCAAGGACTACACCTATATTGACGCGGTTTATGAAACGTTCGCCAACGCGCAGAATGGCTACACAGTATCTATTTCGGTAACCACCGCAGCTGCCGTTACCACAGGGATAGCCGGTGCGGCCGTGGGGGCGGCTTTGGGCCCCGTCGTGCTGGGACCTGTGGGCGCAATCCTGGGCCCAGCTTTAGGATTTCTCGGAGGGGGAGCAGCAGGGGCAGCGGTCGCGGCAGCGACTTTTGCGAGGACTTACTACACCAATTTTCTTAATTCATTTTACGATGACGAGGGCTGGTGGGCGCTGGCACTGATCAGGGGTTACGATTTGACCAAGGTCGAAAAATACCTGGAGCAGGCAGTCTACATCTTTAATGACATGGCTGGCGGGTGGGACCGAGCGTGTAACGGCGGCATTTATTGGGGTAAAGATCATAAAGATCCTAGTGGCAAGTATTCTCCTTACAAGAACGCCATCGCCAACGAATTATTCGTGGCGGTTGGTGCCGCTCTCTACCTCCGCTTCAAGGCGTTCAATCCCGGCGAACCGGTTCCCGCTTCGGTGCAAGCTTACCTGACTTGGGCTATTGACGAGTGGCAATGGTTCTATAGTAGTGGATTGATCAACGGCAAGCATCTTATCAATGATTCCCTCACTACTTCTCAATCTGAGATGCCCTGCATCAACGACGGCACCCAAGCGGTTTGGACTTATAACCAGGGTGTTATCCTTGGCGCGCTGTGTGACCTTGCTGAAAGCACCGGAAACCAGACCTATCTGGGATGGGCCGAAAAGATCGCCGATGCTTTCATTCAAAACCCGGTCTTCGTCTCTTCACAAGCGTCTACGGCGAGCGAGTCTGGAATCAATAATGGTATCTTGGCTGAGTTTACCGATCTGGGCCCCGATCAAAGCATAGATCATGTCCAGTTCAAGGGCATTTTTGTTCGTAACCTGGCCTACCTCTTTACAAAAACTCATAACCCCAGATACCGGGCGTTCCTCATGAAAAACGCCACCTCCGCCTTGCAGTACATGAACGGCTCAAACGAGTTTGGCAGACGCTGGGACGCTCCCGTCGATACGGCAGACTTCATCCGTCAAACTGCGGCGCTCGATTTGCTCAATGCCGCTATGGTAGTTCAGTCCGTTGCGGCGGACCTATCTTATCTTGAACCCCTTTTGCTGAACGACCAGCATGATCCGACAGATATGTCTTATCTTGATCCCCTCTTGCTGAACCACCATTAGCCAGGTCATGGCGGTTGTACCTCGAATGTGGAACGCTGGTAGGAGCAAGCGAGGTCCTTCCGATTCTATGCCAGCGGATCACCCCAATCTTGCTCTCAGTCCATGCGGCTTGGTTGACACGACTGATACACTTGGAACTCAGATGCTTAAGCAATTTACTGGGACATTACTGGGACAAGCGGTATTGTGGACAAAGCTGTCTTCAGAATTCCTTTGTAAACGTTGGTCTTCTGTAATCGAGCGGGCGTAACTCAATGGTAGAGTGTCAGCTTCCCAAGCTGAAAGTTGCGAGTTCGAGCCTCGTCGCCCGCTCCAAATGTTCTGAGTATCCACCGTTATTACGCAACTTCGGAGCGCTGTTAATTAACCCGACGAAACGTTATGACAGAGAAACGCGGGCCGTTCGTTTCGACCGCGCCGCGAGATAAACCTGAACCTGACAGCGGCAGCAATTGAGGAGCAAAACTATGGAAGAGCAACGCGTCTTAAAAGTCGGAGATCGAGTCGATCAGAAATGTGTTACGTGTAATGAAGAGCGCGGGCACATCGTCGCTTCCGTGAGCAAGACCGGCAAGATTACGCGTGTGAGTTGTCCGGTTTGCAACTCGCGGGTTCCGTATAAAGGCGGGACGCAGCGCGCACCTTCGGCGAAAACGGGGGCTCCTTATGATCGCGCGCTCACCTATCGCCGTGGTCAAACCATGATGCACCCACATTTCGGCGAAGGCGAAGTAACGGCAGTCATCGAAACGGGAAAGATCGATGTGTTGTTCGCTGACCGCTTGCGCCGCTTGATTCATGGGCATGGGTAATGCGTAGCCAGTCGCAAAGGAGACAAAAAGATGTTTGCGATAATTGGATGGATCGTGTTCGGTTTGGTCGTAGGCCTAATCGCGAAAGCGATTATGCCGGGTAAGGATCCCGGCGGGTGCATAATTACAATCCTGATCGGTATCGCCGGTTCTCTCATCGGCGGCTTTATTGGTCGGGCACTGTTCGGCTATGGTCGCGCGTATGGTGATGCCCGGGACCTGACGCGTCCCGGCTTTTTAATGAGTCTCGTCCTGGCAGTGGTTGGGGCGATCATCCTGTTGGTTCTTTATCGGCTGATCAGCGGCCGCAGTCGAAATTAGACTTCAGCAACGTTGTGACGGGTTGCGCCAGCTACCGCCAGATGCTTTTGCGGATCTGGTGGGACTGACTCCGCCCGTCACAAAGAACTACAACGCGCTAACTTCGAGAGCAATCAATCGTTTGAGGCTCCTCGAATTTCTTCGACTGCACCTTCAAGCGCGCCTGCCGCCGCACCCAACGCTACACCCTGAGCGACCCGCTTCACTACTTTTTTCACCTTCGTCAAAGTGGTTCGTGGGTTTTTCGCCGCCTTCACGACCTTCTTAACATTTTTCCTGGCAGCTGTCTTCGCAGTTTTCTTCGAAGCTGCCTTTCTCTTCGTTGAGCTGCTGCGCTTAGACGAACTCTTCGTACCGCGTTTTTGAGACTTGCTTGATTTTTTCTTTGTTGCCATCTCGATGACCCTCCAGGTGAATTGACGATATCAATGCTGAATGCCGGCGTTGCTGTTCGCTAATGAGACGAAATGTTGTACGGGCAGGTGATATGGCAAAGGGGATGCCATGCAAATACTCTGTCGCAGATTTCGCATCGACGATTAGTAGCCGCTATTTTGAAAAGAAAAGATCGCAGCCTTAAAATTGGCAGGCTGAAAGTGGTGAGGTCGGCTTCTCGCCGCGGCTCCGCTCGACGGATTGCAGTTCATTCGTGACCGGTTTGGTCCAACAGTATGTCTAAGAAGAGCGCCGGACTATTGCTCTATCGCAAATCGCGAGCGGGTGTCGAAGTGCTTCTGGCCCATCCGGGTGGTCCATTCTGGAGCAAGAAGGACGAAGGCGCCTGGACAATTCCGAAAGGAGAATTCGAAGACGAAAAGCCGCTCGCGGCCGCAAAGCGTGAGTTCGACGAAGAATTAGGATCGCCCGCTCCCGACGGTGATTACCTCGAGCTCAAACCGATCAAACAGAAGAATGCGAAGACGGTATACGCCTGGGCTGTCGAAGGCGACTTCGATCCGGCCAATTTGAAGAGCAATACATTCGTTTGTGAGTGGCCGCCAAAATCGCATCGCATGGAGGAATTTCCCGAAGTCGATCGCGCGGCGTGGTTTCCCGTGGAAATAGCGAAGAAGAAAATCCTTTCGGCGCAGACTGCCTTAATCGATCAACTTCTCGAACTGCTGGCAAGTAAGGATGATGATTAGTCATCAAGAAGTCACTGGCGGTTGGTGGCTATTTCAGTTCTAACCTTGGCCCACGACTCGCGAAGATTGCTCAGTAGTTGTTGAGCATTTCGCATAGACCTGGCCTCGCCACACGTCTCGAGCTGCGCACAAAGTTGCGCCATCTGGTTCGCGCCCACATTCGCGGCGCCGCTCTTCAAGCTGTGTGATGCTTCTTCAAGCTCTTTGAAGTCCTGCTGCTCGACGGCCTGAGCTATCCTTTCCACTCGCGCTTCCGCGTCCGGAAGAAACATCTCGACAATCTTCAGCGCCATCTCTTTACCGTAATCATCCTCGAGCTGTCTTAAACCCTGGGCCAGGCCTGAAGTGTGATCCGTATAAGCATCGCCAGTAAGATTGTGATTATCTGTCGCGCGAGCTGTTTCTGGCAGCCAATTTTGAATCTTCGCGGCCAGGTCTTCCTTGCGAAACGGCTTCCTCAGGTAATCATCCATTCCAGCTTGCAGGCATTTCTCCATTTCACCATCAGCGACGCTGGCTGTGACGGCAATAATTGGCACCCGGGCCTTGTCGTCGGCCCGCCGGCGAATGCGCGCTGTCGTTTCAAAGCCATCCATCTCGGGCATCTGACAGTCCATCAGCACGAGCGCGTATTCGTTTTTCTCCAACAGCTCGAGCGCTTCGGTGCCGTTGTTGGCAACGTCGACCGAGTGCCCAAGCTTTTCGATTCGATAGCGGGCGACTTCCTGATTGATTGGGTTGTCTTCGACGAGTAATAGTCTGGCGCCGTTACGGGCAATCGCCTGTTGACCTGCGCTGGTTTGGCTGTCGCTTCCGACCAACTCGGTCATTGAATGCTGAGCGGCAGGGAATTGATCGCTCATCATTGTCATTAAACAATCGCAGAGTTGCGAGCCGCGGACGGGTTTAATGAGGAAAGTGCGAAAGCCCGCTTCCTTCAACGCTTCGTCCGAGGGGCGCTGTCCGAATGTTGAAAGCAATGCGAGCCGCACGTTAGCGGTTGCCGGATCGCTTCGAATCATTCGCCCTAATTCCATTCCATTACGGCCATACATCTCGCCGTCGATGAGAGCCAGATCGAAGGGCTCTGCGTCATCGGCGGCCGCGCGAAGAATTTCCAAAGCGGCGTCAAAGGTATCTGCTTCCCTGGCATCGACCTCCCAGGCGAGCAGTTGTTTGACGATCACTTCCCGGTTGGTCGCCTGGTCGTCAACGACCAATGCGCGCAGTCCGCGCCAGTCGGTACAGGCGAGCGATTCGGACGTCGCCAGCGCGTCTTGCTTGCGCGCCGGGAAGGTAAACCAAAAAGTCGAGCCGTGGCCGGCTTCGCTTTCAATGCCAATTTCACCGCCCATCGCTTCGATCAACTGTTTCGAGATGGCCAGGCCGAGGCCCGTGCCGCCAAAACGACGTGCGGTTGAGCCGTCCGCCTGGACGAATGCGCTGAACAGCCGGCCCTGTGCTTCTTCTGAGATGCCGATCCCGGTGTCGCGAATCTCAAAGCGCAGGAGCGCGTCATTGGCATTCTGCTCGACACAGCCCACGCGCACCGCGACCTCACCTGTTTTCGTGAATTTGATCGCGTTGCCGATCAGGTTGATTAGCACCTGGCGCAGCCGGCTGGCATCCGCAGTCAGCAGCGTCGGGACCGCTGCGTCGATCATCGATGTGAGTTCGAGTTTCTTCTTTTCGGCGGCTTCGATAAAGATACTGACAGTGCCTTCGATAACGTTGCGCAGGTCGAAATCCGTCGATTCCATTTGCAGTTTGCCGGCTTCAATCTTCGAGAAGTCGAGCAGATCGTTGATGATGCCTAACAATGCATCAGCGCTTTCCCGAATACCGTCAACAAAGTGACGCTGATCGCGATCCAGCGCGCTCTCGGCCAAGAGACTGCTCATCCCGATGATGCCGTTCATCGGCGTGCGAATTTCGTGACTCATATTGGCGAGGAATTCCGATTTCAATCGCGCCGATTCCAGCGCCGCGTCACGCGCTTGCGCCAGTTCTTCTTCCAGATGGATCCGCTGCGTGATGTCGCGCGCGACCACTTGCATCCCGGTAACCTGGTCCTCGTGCAACATCAGCAGCACATTCTGACCTAACCAGACTTCCAAACCGTCCTTATGGCTGACTGGAAAGGCGTAATAATTGTTTAGCGTCTTATCCCTCAGTTGGGTTTGGTAGAAGTGTCTCACCCGCTCGCGCCACGCCGGGACGACCACATCAATGTAAGTACGCCCGATCAACTCTTCCGGCGTGTACCCAAGAATTGTTTCGACTATAGGACTGACTGAAACGAAAACTCCCTGCGCGTCGGTTCGATAAATGATGTCGCGTGCGTGCGCTACGAAATACTTCCGGCGCTGTTCCGATTCCAGCAGCGCTTTCTCGGCTGTATCGCGCCGTTTGGTCTCGCTGCGGATCAAATAGAACAGAAAACCAAGAACCATCAAATTCAAGACGATTCCCAGGGCGGAGGAGATCAACGCCCACTTAGCTTGCCCTCGTTCCTTTGCCAGGCGCTGCGACAATAATTCCAACTCTCGCTGATCCAATTCAGTTGAGAGTAGTTGGACCTGGCGGACAATCTGTTTGCCGGTTCCGGTCTCAAACATCTCTACGGCGGCGGCAAGTCCTTTCTCCTTTCTCAGCCGGATCGTCTCTTGACTGAAAGTCAGTTCCTGTTCGACCAGCGGCTCCATGGCGTTCAAGCGACTTTGCTGATCGGGATCGGTAATCAACCTCTGCAGTGCTGCAAACTCCTTCGGAATCTGCGCTACAGCGGCTTCGTATGCGACGAGGTAGTCGTCCTGTCCGCTGATCACATAGCCACGATTACCTCGTTCAATGTCCTTCACCAGCGAAAATAACTTGTCGAAGCGCATTTTAATTTCGTGCGTTCGATCGACGTCGGAAACGTCCGTCAACAAGCCGGTGAGGTAGCGGAACTGAATCGCCAGGGCCGTGATCAGAATAAGACCGGCGACGAGAAATCCAATTCCGGCCTTTTTGTGCAGAGTGATTCTCATGCTAAAGCTTAGCGACGTCGTCGCTTACCAATTTCTCTGCCTGCCAGGCAGCGGTGCGCGTCATCTGCCCCCATCCCGGCTTGCGGCCCAGCAGCCAGCGGACCAATCCTTCGAGACGCCAGAAGGAATTGAGCTGTCGATAGCCAAGGTTTTCGGCGAGCGCGGCAATAAACAGCAGGACGATATGCCGCATCTTCGGATAAGTGTGAAACGACAACTCTTCAAGCAACAGCGCGCATACCGACAGCAACATGCCGAGGCCGATAGCAAAAAAAAGGAACACCACGAAAGACCGGAATGATAGAAGGCCCAGCAGATATGTGACGACCATAAAGACGTAGCCGCCGACTTCGATGAAAGGACCAAGCCACTCGAGCACCAGGTTGAAAGGCATCGCTACCCAACCAGCGAATCCACTGCCGCGCTTAAAGAACAGATCACGATTGAGCGAGATACATTCTCCGAGGCCGTATTGCCAGCGGACTCGCTGGCTGTGGAGGACCTTGAAACTTTCGGGAGCTTCAGTCCATAGCACCGGGTCGGGCACGAACGAGATTCGATACGGCACTCCTCGCGCGATCGCTTGCCGGTGAAGGCGCATGGTCAGGTCCATGTCCTCGCCGATGGTATGGATGTTATAGCCTCCCACGCTGACCACAGACTCCTTGTGAAAAACTCCGAACGCGCCGGAAATGAGCAACAGCCCGTTCAGCGGCGACCACCCAATCCGTCCAAAAAGAAAAGCGCGCAAGTACTCGACGGTCTGAAACAGCGCGAGGAAATTTGTGGATAAACCCGCGCGTTCCATAAATCCGCTGCGCACCTGACAACCATTGGCAATCCGGATCGTGCCGCCGCAGGCAATTGTGCGCGGGTCTTCGAGGAAGGGCTGCACGGCCCTTTGCAGGCTGTCACGCTGCAGAACGGAGTCGGCATCGATGATGCAGAGCAGGGGATAGCGGGCCACGTTGATGCCGGCGTTAAGCGAATCGGATCGGCCGCCATTGTCTTTGTCGATGACCCGGAGGTTTGGGTAAAGGGTTGAGAGATAGATGCCGCGCACGCGCGCGCTGGGCAATCTGGCACGGTAGGCTTCGGGAAAATGTACGAGCTTGAATTCCTGTTGGAGTACTTCCAGAGTTTCGTCTTTCGAACCGTCGTTGACGATCACGAGTTCGAACTCGGCATAATTCAGTTGTAGCAGTGATCGCACGGTGCTGACGATGATGGCTTCTTCATTGTAAGCGGCGGCGACCACGCTGATTGGTAGATCGAATGCTGAACAACTGTGGGGCAGATCGCCTATGACACGCGACTGCATGTAACGTGGCACCGTCAGCAGGGCAATAATGTCGAGCGCAAAATAGCCTCCGTGCAAAGCCAGAAAATAGAGCAGGAAGAAATACTCTATGCCCAGGATGAAATTGACGAGCGTCATTGGAGCTGGACCTCTGCCATCACGTGCGCGAGTATGTCGCGCGCGAATGGGTTCGTCTGCGCTGCCTGGATAATCGCCAGTTTGGATTCCCGCATCGACGGCAGATTCACGAGTGCTTGAGCTGCCCGGTATCGCACCCACCATTGCCGATCCGACAGCAACGAAGCCAACCGGTTTTCATCATCATCCTCGCCAATTCTGCCCAGCGCGGTAGCCGCCTGAACGCGGACGCGCCAGTCTTCATGGGCCAGGCATTGACGTGCAATCGTCAAGTCTTCCGCACTCTTGAGCAATCTTAAGCACGCAGCCAGAACCTGCGGGTCATGCGAAGATTGAGCGATGGTTCGGGCGGCCGGCAAAGCTGAGGTGTTGTGGGCCAGCTCGAGATAACGAACCAGACGGGCCGCATAATTTGGTTCGGAATTGCCGTCACCATCAGCATTTCCTGCCGTCTCTTCCAGCGCTGACTTGACCGCCGCGTCAGCAAGCTGATCCGAGATGACATCGGCGCCGGCCGTCTGCAACATCTCAGCTACTCGGGCCGGCGGCCAGTCCGCGCGCGTTAGCAAAAGCGGAATTATTTGCGGCACAGCTTTGCCGGCATCAATCAATACCAACGAACGCGCGGCAGCGAGCGATACCAGCGCGCCCTCATGTTGCGTCATCCGCCACAACTCGTCCCAGGCGGAGTGTTCCCGAAGTTCTCCCAGTGTAACTATCGCGACGAGGCGGTCACGCAAGTTCCAACTCTGCAACATGCCTAACGCGACCTGTCCGACTCGTAAGGCCCGGGCGATTTGGTTCAGTCGATCTTTGGATTCGTCGAGCAGCGACTCGTGCAGGTGATTCCAAAGCAAAAGGAAATCCGGCAGATCGCGGCGGGCCAGTTTTGGTAAGTCGGAGGTCGCGACGTCTACCGCATCGGCCAGGATGGGCGGCCACACTGCCGAGAATCTTTGACGCCGCCGTTCGCGCAACCTGAGCGACACTCGCATCGACAACACGACTATCAACAGCAGTAATGTAAGTGCGAAATGAAAGATCGCTACAGACTGTACGAGTCGCAGTGTATCTGCGTCAGAAACGAAGGAGAAGCCCAATTTGTCCACCACTCCTCGTGTAGAAGGTTCCTTGTCGATGCCAGACCCCCACGTACGAAAATCCCCACTGGTTATTGATCCAATGGCGTCCGGTCACGCTAAAGTCGAGCACGTCAGTTTTGATTAGCCCACCGGGCACGCTCTCGATCTCCTGACCAAATGCGAAGCCCGCCCCGACGCTGTTGCGTTCGCCGTAATAATAATTTCCCTGAAACACATGGCTGGCGGCCGTGCCTTTTCCATTCAAGTGCGCGACGTACAGCGTATACGCGCCGCGATAGGCGCTGAAATATTTTTCCACGCCAAAGACACCCATGTTCACAATGTCAGCCGGATAACGGTTGTGACGAATGCCGGCGCTGCCCAACCAACCTTTGCCGAAGTTCCGCTGCAACTGGCCAAAGAATGACGCCGTCGGCAGGATTTGGTGATTAGGACTGCCGGCGGCTTCGAACGTGGCCATCCAGCTTTTCGATTTATTAAGCGGAGTAAAGAAGCCAACCATGAAATTCGGATCCGTCTCCTCAAACCGTCGCACTGCTGACGCAGTGCCGTAGGCCACCTGGCCGGTGCTGAACTTGTGAGTCAACGAAAAGTAATACGTTTGCCAATCAGGCTTGTCCTTATTCACAAATTCATATGACGAGCCGATTTCAACCTGCGTCTCAGGTTCGATCTTCTTTGGTGCAGCACTTTTCTCTATCTTCTCTTTCGCATCGGGAGACGCCGCAGTTCGCGGTTCGCCGGTCTGTGCCGCCGCGCACACAGACACCAAAAGCACACACGCAAACGCCAGGCAGGATTGAAGGATTGCCATTGTCAGTCACAATGTCCTGGTGAGGCGGCGAATGCGCGCCATCAGCTCACCGGGTCGGAACGGCTTCACGACGTAATCGTTAGCGCCGTT
>Ga0207686_10000283_pt1 | contig 37692 bp, 35 predicted proteins | sample KBSM24metaG_FD_184396 | JGI IMG/M metagenome (GOLD analysis project Ga0207686, IMG submission 184396) | Miscanthus rhizosphere microbial communities from Kellogg Biological Station, Michigan, USA - KBS M2-4 metaG (SPAdes) (version 2) | ecosystem: Host-associated > Plants > Roots > Rhizosphere >...
GGAAGGTTTGCAACTGGTTATGATCAGCAATCGCGGCGTCAAGGTTTGGCCGGCCGGACAGTCAGAAACGTTCTGTTGCGATCAATGGCGCTGCCGCTTCATGTCGAGTAATAAAGGCGACGTCATCAGTCACAAACAGATCGTAAATCTGCTGGCCAATGTGGACGGCGCGGGTTTTGATTTCATCAAGATTGAGAACCTGTGCAACTTTGACGGTCAGCGTGGGTATTCATTAGATCAAGGAGAATGATTCAATTGCGGAATTCGGATTGCGGATTCCGCGTCTGCTGACGAAGACGTAAAACCAAAAATGGCTACTCGAAAAAAGAAAACCAATCCGAAATCCGCAAGCGGCAATCCGCAATCCCTGGTCGCGGTCCTGATGGGCAGCAAATCAGACTGGGACACGATGCGCGCGGCCTCTGACACGCTGACAAATTTTGGGGTCGCACACGAATCGCACGTTATGTCGGCGCACCGGACGCCGGGCCTGGCCAGTGAGTTCGCCAGCAATGCCGACGGGCGCGGTATCGAGGTAATCATCGCAGCAGCCGGCGGCGCGGCCCACCTGGCTGGCGTCATGGCCGCGCATACGACGCTGCCGGTGTTGGGCGTGCCGATGACCAGCGCGCTCAACGGACTCGATTCATTGCTTTCGACGGTGCAGATGCCTGGCGGGATTCCGGTGGGCACGTTAGCGATCGGAAAAGCCGGCGCGACCAATGCGGCGCTGTTGGCAATTTCGATTCTGGCCAACAGCCGCCCGGAACTGAAAAAGAAATTGCGCGAGTTTCGCGCCGAACAGGAAAGAAAGATTCGCGCAACGACGCTGGATTGATCTCACTGAAGCCCGGGCATCCTGCCCGCATGAGCGCGAAGTTCGAAGAAAATATTGAGTGGCGCGGATTGCGGGCAACGATTCCGCGCTCCAACTAAGGCTTAAACGCTTTCCGTTTCTGGTCCTCTTCCTGTTTTGCTTTTTCTGTGATTTCGTTCTGCCGCTTGGACATGGCGTTCCACGCGGCCACGTCCTGAACAATCAGCTCCGGGCCGGCTTCCAAGTCATTTGGATCACCGAGCACATCTGCCGTGATCACAAATCCTTCGCATCGAAATTCTTTCTGGTGATCGCTGTCGGAAAACTCGGGAGTTCGCCATTCACCCGGCAGCTTCAGCTTCGCCGAGATCGTATCGATCAGTTGATCGATTGAGTCGAACTTGACGTCATCACTGTAAACGACCTGCAGATACGACAATCGGCCGTCGATAAATCGCATCTGGATTTTGCGCGTCCCCTTGAGAGTGGGAAAGCGTGAACCGTCAAGAATGAACGCGCTCCCGTCTGCCAGAGTGCCCAGGGCGTCAGGCTGCACAGCCTTGTCGCGGGTGGGCGCAGTCTTAATCGACGGCTTAGGATCAATGATTGACAGGCGCAACCGCGACATACCGAACTTGTCTGGTTTTTCAATCGTCACGCCAGGAAGCTTCGCCAGAACCTCAGCCTGGGTCAGCCCCATCCGGAAGCCGCGCAGCTCCGGAGATTGATCGAGCCCGAGGGTGCACTTCGGTTTGGCGCTTTCATTTTGTTTCTGAGCTATTACGCCCGAGCACGGAATTAACAATAGCAGCGCAAAGATGATTTGCTTTTTCATAAATTGAGACCCGAGTGGGTGTCTTTCAAACCAGCTCAGCGTCGCGCGCGAGTAACGCAGCTCCCCGGGCGACAGCATCGGCGCCGAGCTCCCCGGCGACGATTTGGGCCGCTTCGAAGCACTGCCGCAGCGAGCGTTTACCAGCTTCCGTAATGATCGGTTTCAGGAGTAAATCGCCGGCTTCAATGATCGGTCCGCCCAGCACGATTCGTTCGATGCTCAAAAGATTGATCATGCTGGCCACGGCGATGCCGATCGCGCGGCCGGTGCGCTCGAGCATCATTATGGAAAAATCGTCACCGTTGTTGGCTTCCAGCGCGAGGTCGGCCGCGGTGAAACTGTCCTGCATTGCCAGCCGGGACAACGAAGAAGTGTTATCGCGATTGAGACGTTCGCGTGCGCGTCGCACGATGTTCGGCCCGGAAGCGATCGTTTCCAGGCAGCCCGTGTTGCCGCAGACACACTCGCCGCCTTCGGTGTCGATCGTGATGTGACCGATCTCTCCCGCGCAGCCGGAAGCCCCGGTCCAAAGTTTGCCGTCCAGAATGATCGCTCCGCCAATCGCATTGCCAATGCCGATATAAAAAATGTCGCGCGCGTTTCGACCCGCGCCGGCTTTGTATTCGGCATAGGCCGCGGCATTCGCGTCGTTCTCTAATTTAAATTGCAGACCCGTCGCTTTTACCAAATCAGCGTGGATGTGGTCGCGCGCGGTAAAGGGCAAGTTTGTCGAGATCAGCACGCGGTCTGCTTCCCGATTCACCAGACCGGGAATCGCCACGCCGACGGAATCAATCGGTCCCGATTTTTGTAGCTCGCGGGTGACATCACTCAGGGCCGCGATCAATTGATCGGGCTCGTAGTTGGCTTCATAGCGATCGACCACGCGCGCGTCTTGCGCAATCACAACTCCGCGCAGTTTCTGTGAGCCGACTTCGATTCCGGCAAAATTTTGCTGAGAATTTTCAGGCATGCGCGAGACCCTCGGACAAGGTTCGTTTTCTTCGGGCAGGAATTTCGTGGTCATCTTATGCGAGGGCCAAGGGGCTGTCAAACTGCCCGTTCTGCGTGTAGAATGCCCGGCACGAGGATGACCGAATCTACGGAACCAACGGGCGCCGCGGCTTGGCAAGTGCGCCGCATTCTGCTGCCGACAGACTTCAGCGGTTGCGCCAACTACGCTCTGCCCTACGCCGCCGCCATCGCTCGCGCGGTCGACGCCACCGTCATTTGCGTCAATGTGGTCGAACCGATTGTGCCGGCCGTTGGCTACACGGGGATGGCAGAAGCGATGCCGATCGCCGAGATGAGTGAACAGATGGAAGACTCGGCGGAGCGCGAACTGCCGGATGTAATGCGCTGCGAAGACTTGCGCGGCTTGAGAGTCGAAGAGGTCATCGGCCATGGTGACGCGGCCGCTGAAATCGTTCGCGTGGCCGACGAACAAGAAGTCGATCTAATCGTGATTTCATCCCACGGACGTACCGGCCTGGGGCGCATTATCTTTGGTTCAACGGCCGAAGCTGTCGTGCGGCACGCGCGCTGCCCGGTGCTCGTAGTCAAGCCGCCGCCGGAAGAAGAGGAGGAGGAGGAACAGTAAGCAGTGAGCAGTAAGCAGCGAGCAGTTTTTGGAAATGCTGCCTGGTCGCTTCTGTTCCTGACAACCGACGTCGTCCTACTCAAGGTTACTGCTCACTGCTCGCCGCTCACTACTCACTAATCAATGACCAGCCTCCAATTCCTGTCTTACCTGATCGAATTTTACGGAATGTACGGTGTCTTCGCCTTGGTCATGCTCGAAGGCGACCTGACGCTCTTGCTCGCCGGTGTTCTGGCCCATAGCGGTTTCTTTGACGATGGACTGATCAAAGGATACGGCTTTGCGAAGGTTGTGTTTTGGGGCACGGCGGCCGGCGTTACCAGCGATAACCTGGCCTACGGCGCCGGTCGTGTTTTCAGCGGCACGGTCCGTAATTTTCGTTTCTATCGCCAAGCGCAACCACGTCTCGAGCGGATGACGAACCGCTTCGGCACGCTTTCGATTTTCGTTTCGAAATACGTCTACGGATTACGTTGGGCATCGTGCACTTTTTACGGCGTGGCGCAGATGCGGTACCTGCGCTTCCTGCCGCTGTCGATCGGCAGCTGTTTCGTCTGGGTTTTTATGTTGAGCGGCGTCGGCTATTTTTTCAGCAGCGCCGTGATGGGATTGATCGGCGACTTCCGTCACGTCGGCAAGATCCTTCTGGGCATTCTGATCGGCGGCGTCTTCATTGTTTATCTGGTCAAGCGGCGTTGGGTTTCCAAACGAGTGGAACACATCGAGCCACAAAGACTCCAACAAATCGAACATGCCGCGCTTGAAAGTGTCAAAGAATTAAAAGACGACATTAAAGAGAAGATTCATTTGAAAAGAGATTAGAGCTTAGAATTTAGAATTTATGGTCTGTTCGCTCATTCCAAGCCCGAAGCTGTAATCTCTAAACTCTAAGCTCTGAAACTATGATCATCGAATCGTCTGCACCAACTCGCGCCGACCTCGCCGGCGGCACCATTGATATCTGGCCGCTCTACCTTTTTCACACCGGCGCCTCGACCGTCAATTTCGCATTGTCTTTGCGCGCGAGCGCCCGCATCGAAACCCTCGCCGACCAGCGAATCATTCTCGAATCGCGCGATCGCGGCGTGCGTGTCGAAACGACGGTCGATCGGATCGACGATCTGGCGAATGATGATCGACTCGAACTCGTGTCCAAGATGGTCCACTTCTTTCGACCCGAAGTTGGTTTTCATCTTATTGCTAACAGCGAAGCGCCGGCCGGCGCTGGAATTTCGGGATCATCAGCCTTGGCGATCGCCTTGATCGGCGGCTTGAATCGATTGGTTGGCGATCGGTACGAGCCGAGCAGCTTCATTGGCATTGCGGCCAACGTGGAAACGACGGTGATCAGAGTCCCGGCGGGTATTCAGGACTATTACCCTGCGCAATATGGTTCGGCGTCATGCATTCATCTGCGGCCTGACGGCGTCGAGCGTGAAGAACTCGCGGTTGACACTGATGAAATCGATCGGCGGTTCATCATCTGCTACACCGGGGAACCGAGGCTTTCCGGCATCAACAACTGGGAGGTCTTCAAGCGTCACATCGATGGAGATCGCGAAGTGTTTGAAATCTTCGAACGCATTCGCGACGCAGCGGAACAGATGCGCGATGCGCTCCTGGCCGACGACTGGCGCGCGGTAGGCGAAATCATGCGGACTGCTTATCCCAATCGAAAGCGGCTGGCCCCCAATATCACAACCCCGCTCATGGACGCGATCGTCGAGAAGGCTTTGGCGAATGGGGCCGAAGCCGCGAAGGTTTGCGGCGCCGGCGGCGGCGGATGCATCGCGTTCCTGTGCGCCGACGGGCGAAAGGCAGACGTCGCGCGAGCGTTGTCGTCAGAACCGGGCGCCGAAGTCTTGAATTGGAAAGTATCGCGCGAAGGATTGATCGTGTCAGAGACCCAACCGTAAGCGAGGGTGCTGAAGAATTCCTATTCAAGTCCGACTGGGTTGAGAGCACCCTCCCTGACGGTCGGGTTTCTGCTAAACCTCGATCCAGGCGGTCGGTTCTCTCGGAAAAGACAAAGTAATTTCCGTGGTCACCGGAAACAGCGGAGCGCGCTCACGCAGGGCCGTCTCGGCCGTAATCTTCGCGAGATAAGGATTGTTTGCCCGCTGTGAGAGATGCGCCAGCACGAGATGTTGCGCCTGCCCGTCAAACCCGTCCGTCAACCATTCGGCGACATCTTCATTGGACAGATGACCGAGCCGCGAAAGAATTCTCTGCTTTAATTCCCACGGATAATTCTCAACTGTCTTGAGCATGTCGCGACTGTGATTTGATTCGATCACAATCGCCGCGCAGCCGCGCAAACGCTCGGTGATCAATGTCGTCACGTGGCCGAAATCGAGCAGGGTAGCGACTTTGACACCGTTATGCGTCGCCGTGAAACCAAAGTTGTCCGCGGCGTCATGAGGCACGGTGAACGGATGAAATTCGATCTTGCCGATTTGAAAGTCGCGGCCGGAATCAATCTCGACCGTCCGATCGCGCAAGGCGTCCGCGCGTTTTCGGGGTTCCTCGTTCACAACCCCGACTCGTCGGGACTCAAGGACGTAAGCGTCGCGCGTCCTGGCAGAGATGAACACCGGGCAATCGAGGTCGCGCATCAATACTCGCAGGCCGCCGCAATGATCGCCGTGTTCGTGCGTGATCAGAATACCGTCGAGCGCGTTCGCGTCTTCGCCGAGCATCGCCATGCGCCGCACAATTTCGCGGGCACTCATTCCGGCATCAACCAAAACACGCGTGCCGTTGGAAACCAACAACACCGCGTTGCCAGTTGAGCCGCTACCGAGGACTGAGAGTTTCATGAACTAAAGCTGGAAGGACCGCAAGACGATTTGAAAATCTGATATTTGAAATTTGAAATCTAATATTTGAGATTTGGCATTTGTCATTTCAAATGCGATCTCGCGCCGACGCCTTCAGATTAAATGACAAATCAAAAATTTCAAATCTCAAATTTCAGATTTCAAGTCTCAAGTCTAAAATCTAAAACATTAGATTTCCAATCGCGCTCGATCCACCGCAAACCCGTTCAGGTTGCCCAGCGCGCCGACTGACAGCGCAGCTGTGGTGAAACACGCCTGGGCCACGCGTTGCGTCGCTTCACGAGTCACGGCATTGATCGATTGAATAATCTCATCGGGAGAGATGCGCCGTCCGTGAATGATCTCTTGCCGCGCCAGGGCGCCCACGCGCGTGCTCGACGACTCGAGGCTTAACAACACAGACGAAGTCGCTTGTTGTTTGGCTAATTCCAGTTCGTCGGCGCCGACTGGTTCGCGAACGGCGCGCCGCAGTTCATTCATCGCCAGATCGAACACTTCATCCATTTGCGCCGGCGACGTGCCCGCGTAGATCGTAAACATGCCAACGTCGCGGAAGCTGTTCCCACCGGCGCCGATCGAGTAAGCGAGACCGCGCTCCTCACGAATCGACTGCCATAATCTGCTCGACGTGCCGCCGCCGATAATCGTTCCCAACATGCTGGCCGCGTAGCGATCAGACGCGGTCGCCGACGGCCAGGGCGCCGCGATTAGCAGATGGGCCTGTTCAAGTTCAGTCTTGCGCTCGATCAGAATGGGCGCGGCCACCTGGGGCACAGATGAATCGGACACGGTGTCCGGCGCTTCGCGCTGCGCGCCGAACGTTTTCATCACCAGTCCGAGCAGTTCATCGTGAGTCACATTGCCCGCGGCCGCCACCACCAAATTACGCGGCACAAAAGTTTGCGCGTGAAAGTCGGCAGTGATCGACCGATCGAACGACGAAACGGTTTCTTCGGTGCCTTCGATGGGCCGGCCCAGCGAATGATCGGGAAAATATGCGGCGTGAAAGAGCTCAACCAGCAGTTCGTCCGGCGTGTCTTCGATCATCTTCATTTCTTCGATGATCACTTTCTGCTCTTTTAACAGGTCGTCCTCGTCGAACCGCGGGTTGAGCAACATGTCGGAAAGCAGATCGAACGCGCGCGGCATTTCCGTGTCGACAACTTTCGCGGCAAACCCGGTCATTTCATGCGACGTATAGGCGTCGAACTGGCCGCCGAGACGATCCGATTCAGTGGCGATTTCGTGCGCCGAACGGCGGTGACTGCCTTTGAAGAGCGCGTGCTCTATAAAATGACAGATACCGTTTTGGTCGCTCGTTTCATGCCGGGAGCCGCGCCGTAACCAAATGCCGAGGCTCACCGAGCGCACCTGAGGCATGTGCTCACTCAGGATGGTCAGACCGTTCGGAAGACGGGTAATTTGGACGTTTTCTATCATTGATTGATTAAAACCTGCTGATCGGAGGCAGGAAGTCATCGTAGCACGCGGCTCAGAGGCCGTAAAACGGCAACCGAAATTCCCGATGTTTACTTGACATAGCTAAAGACCCTGGCTGAAAATTGCAGCCATTCAATGGGTGACGGTCTCCCTTCGCCCTGGGCGGAACGTGGGATTGAAGCTGGTATTCTTCCGACCCAGGCATCTGAAAGAAGCAAATTAGGAATCGAAGACATAACGAACAAGCGAGTTTGCTTTACTCCAGCCGCGCGAACCATCGGCGAGGTTCGACAGGAGGTCCGGCCAAGATGAAAATTTTTTCCAGACTATGCGCATTCGCGATTGTCATTGCCGCTGTCTCAGCGGTCGGCGCAGTTCCGCCCAACGGTAAAGGGTCAAGAGGCCTGGCGACCGTTACCGGAACAGTGCGCGATAACAAGGGAGCGCCTCTCGCCGGCGCGCTCGTCGAGTTGATTCGCGAAGGCGCAAAGCAGATCGTCAAAACTTACACCGCTGCCGACGGCAGCTTCACGGCCAGGATTCCCGCAGGGAAATATTCACTGAAAGCGGTCGCCGCCGGTTTCGGTGAAGTTCTTTTTGAATCTGTCCAGGTTAGTCCTTCGGCCGAAATTGCTTATCGATTCAATCTGGAACCGGCTAATTCACCGCGCACACTGGTTAATCAGCGCAACGACAAAGACAACGTAAAGTGGCCGCTGCGTTCGACCCAGACTCGCAAATCGATCTTCCAGGCGAATCCGGGTGAGGACGCGACCGTGGCCGCGGTGCAAACAGCGGACGAAGATGCGGCCACAGAAAATGCTCAATCGAATCTGGATGAACGTGGGCATGTCCGGCTTCAAGGCGTGGCCGAGCAATACGTCGCAAGTTCATCGAACCCGTTCACAGCCAGCTACGCCGGGGTGAACTTTGCATTTGCATTGCCGGCATCGGAAACGATTGACCTGATCTTTGCGGGGCAGACGGGAACTGGATTAGCTGCGCCACAACGGTTCGAAACGACCGCGCGCGTCCGTCTCAACGATCGCCATCGATTAAATCTGAATGGGGGCGCTGCCCGAGTATTTTCGATTAATGATAGCGCCAACCGGCGCTCGCTCAGCCAAATGTCAGTCCGCGCTGTCGACGAATGGATCGTGCGCGACGGCGTCGTCGTGGTGATGGGACTTGATTACTCGCGGTTCACAAATGCCGGGGGCGATTCGGCTATCAGTCCGCGAATCGGAGTTCAGTTTGACGCCAATGCACGCACGAGAGTTCGGGCGTCGTATGCGCCGGGAGGCGACGAAACGGCGATTCAATCAAGCGCGTCGTTTGAAGACGCGGACGTGTTGTTCCGGCAGCCGCAATCGCAGCCGGTTGCTTTCGTTGGTGGCCGCGCGGTCATGGGACAGAGCCGCCGGCTCGAGTTTGGAATGCAGCGCGTGCTTGATAACCGTTCTAATGTTGATGCTGCCGCGTTTCTTGATATGACCAGCGGACGCGGTGTCGGTTTGATGGCGATGCCACTGTCGGCCTTCTCCGGCGATGCGGCGTTGCCGATTATGAACGTGGCTAATCAAAATGGATCGGCCCGCGGCATGCGCGTTGTTTATTCGCGCCGACTGAATCATGTGTGGAGCGCCTCTGCGGGTTACTCGTTCGGACGCGGCCAGAAGCTTTCGGGCGCCGGCATCGGCGATCCGACGGATCTTTTCAGCAGCGGATTCTTCCAAACCGCAGCATTGCAGGTCGCGGGTGACTGGGCCACCGGTACTCACGTGCAGACGGTATTTCGTTTCTCGCCCCAAGCGACCGTGTTCGCGATCGATCCCTTCGCCGGACGCCTGGCCGTTTACGATCCCTCGTTGAGCGTGCAAGTCACGCAGGACCTTCCGACCTTTGGTTTGCCGGTGCGCGCGCAAGCAGTGATCGACGCGCGCAACCTCTTTGATTTTCAAACCCGAACCATGAACGGTGAGAGTCTCCTCGAAGTTGGGTCGTCCGGCCGTACCGTTCGCGGCGGAATTCTGGTTCGGTTCTAAAGCAGGAAAGGCGGCACCTTCTCCAAGCCTCCGTGTCGCCGTCTTTTGACTGGCTTTTCCAAAATCTCGGACGAGTACGAAAAGATGGACAGCTCACTCACCCGACTCGACCGCTCGCAATCGGAAACCACAGCAAAATCGCAAAGCTGCGCTAATCGCTGCAACAATTTAGCGATGTCTAGTTGGAACATCGGTTGCTTAAATTTAACTGACCTCGTGTGCAATCGGTTTGCGCGAACGCGCGCCAGGATGAATAGTTGATGAAGGGTTCGGTGCTCACAACCAGAACATGGCTGCTGCTGGCCACCGCGGCGCTGTTGGCGATTGCCGGCGGCATCAACTTTTGGCAGCGCGGTCATAACCAGGCCCCCGCCACCGACGGAGTCACCTGGGTTGACACCTCACAAGGAATAATCGCCAAAGCAATCGCGCCGGGCTCGGCTGCGGCGCGGGCCCATATGAATCCCGGCGATCGCCTCCTGGCGATCAGCATGACCGAGGAGAAGTGCGAAGATCTCAGGCGCGGTGCGAGATGCGAAGAAGTTTCCGGCGCCGAAAAGATCGAGATGTACCTGGACCAGGCGGGCGTCGGCGGGCAGATTCACTATCTGATCGAACGCCCCTCTTATCCGTCTGAGACACGTTACTACTACGCAGACCTCGATAGCTTGCCTTCGAGAGCCACGCTGACTCCGCTCAGTTTCTACGTAAATTTAATTGGAGTCGTGTGGCTGTTCATGGGTCTGTTCGTGATTTTCCGGCAGGGTGGGCGCGCTCCTTTTGTTTTGCACTTCGCCGGACTGTCCATCGTCGCGTTCGTCTTTCACTTTTACACTCCGCTCGGAACTTACAAAGACCTTGACTTGGCCATTGCGTTTCTGAGAAGCGCGGGACTGATTTTGTTTGCGCCGTTGTTTGTACACTTCTGCGCGATCTATCCGAGTCGGCATCACCTGTTCGACAATCGGCGCTGGCGAACTCTGCTGCTTTATGTCCCGGCATTTGTGCTGTTGGCATTCGCAGTCGCAGTTTTCGCGCACGATTTTTCACCGAATTTTATTACCAGATTTTATAAAGCCTCTCTCGTCCAGCTGGAGCTCGCACTCTTCGCCAGCGCCTTGTTGCTGGTGTTGCGTTTCATTCTCAGCAAGAACACAGTTGCACGCCAGCAACTGAAATGGGTCGTGTGGGGTTCGGTCATTCCGGTGGTTCCCTTCACCCTGCTTTACGTGATCGGGTACATCCTCACGGACAGCCCCGGGACCTTTACCGACGTCGCTACCTACATCGCGGTGCTGCCGCTAATCCTGATTCCGCTTTCGTTCGGCTACTCGGTCGTGCGCTACCGTTTGATGGATGTCGAATTGGTGGTGCGCCGCGTCGCCGTCTATGCCCTGACCACCCTGGCGATTAGCGTGGGCATCGGCGCAGTCGTCTATCTCATCGGGTTCTATGCTTTTAATGGAAACATTCCGTCGTCCAGCCAATCGATTACTCTGCCGTTGATCTTTTCGGTGTTCGCGATGGCCGTGATTGTAATGATCGCGGCTCCCATCAAGAATTTCCTGCAGGAGCGAGTCGATCGTATTTTCTATGGTCGCCGCTATGATCTGCGGCACAGTCTGCTGGATTTCGGTCGCACAATTTCCGCCACCACCGCGCTCGAACCGTTACTCGATTCACTCACCCGGCGTTTGCAGGATGTAATGAACATCGAGCGGCTGGCGATTTTTATCGAAGATGAATTAGCCCCCAGCGGATATCGCGTCGCGCGCACTGCCGGATTTTCGTCGCCGATTAGCGTGCCGGCGGATTTTCGCGAAATGATTCGCACGCGCTCGGCGGAAACCGGCATCGTGCGGGCTGACGATCTCGAATTTGCGCCCGAAGGCGATGGCTATGTTCGCCGCGTGCTGCACTACTACGTGCCCTGCGTGGTGCGCGGTCGCATGGTCGCCGTCATTGGACTGGGCCGTTCAGCTGACGGCGCGTTGTTGTCGTCAGAGGACGTGGAGATTCTACGCACGGTTTCCGGCTACATCGCGGTGGCCATCGAAAACAGCCTCCTGTATCAGGAGCAACAACAAAGGGCTGCCGAACTCGAGCTGCTGAAAGAGTTCAATGAATCGATCGTCGAATCGATCAATGTCGGCTTGATGGCGGTCGATCTCGATGGACGGATCACGAGACTGAACTCTGCCTTTGAAGAAATCGCCGCCGCCGATCGCGACGAAGTCATCGGCCGGAACGTGGAAGATTTGTTCGCGCCCGGCTTCGCCGACACTCTGCATCAGGTGCTTGGCGAACCAGGCTGGCGTTTGGTTCACACGCGCAACATTTACAAACTGCACACGGCCACGGCCGCCGGGCGTTTGCTGGTGCTGAATATCGCGATCGCGCCGTTGTGGGCTGATTCGCAGGAGCAAACCGGCGCCTTGGTGGTGTTCGAGGATGTCACTGAGCGGCTGCGGCTGGAAGACCAACTGCAACAGCGCGAGAAACTTTCATCGATTGGCTTGCTGGCCGCCGGCGTGGCTCACGAAGTCAACACGCCGCTTACCGGCGTTTCGTCCTACACGCAGATGCTTTTGAGCATGCTGCCGCAAAACGATCCGAAGCACGCGCTGCTCGAAAAGGTCCGACGACAAGCTGATCGCGCCACTGACATCGTTAACAATCTGCTGAATTTCTCGCGCACCGGCAACGCCGCCGAATTCACTTCGCTGGATATTCACCGCGTGCTGGACGACACGCTGCAATTGCTGGAACCGCAGTTGCGCCGCAGCCAAATCGAGATCATACGTGAATACGACGTGGAGTTGCCGCAGGTAGTCGGGAACTCAGTGAAGCTGCAGCAGGTGTTTACGAACCTGATTCTCAATGCGCGCGATTCAATCGCCAACGGCGACGGGCGCATCGTGCTCGCGACGCATAACGGTGAAGCAGACTCGTTGACAGTCGAAGTTGTCGACAATGGCGTCGGGATCAATCCTGAAGACGTGGCCAAGATTTATGATCCATTCTTTACCACGAAGGGCGTGGGGCGCGGCACGGGTCTCGGCCTGGCTGTAACCTACGGCATCGTGCAGGAACATTCCGGCCACATCAGCGTCAACAGCACTCCGGGCCTGGGCACCACATTCCGGATTACACTTCCTACGCGCGATCCTCACACACGTTTGCAAGCTGCCGCGCTCTAGTGGCACAGATTTCGATCTGTGTTGGATCGCTAATTCAGATGGATGCTAATCTGACAGGTATTCAAAAACGCAACGTGAATTTCTGCTCAACCCAGGACCCGGATCTGGGCCATTGATTATGGCGAGAAAAGGATCAGTACTCGTCGTTGATGACGAAGAAATAATGCGCGACGTCCTCGAGACGTTGCTCTCGGCTGACGGCTATCGCGTCGACCTCGCGAAGACCGGCGAAGAAGGACTGGACGCGTACACCAAGCGTTCGTACGACGTCGTGTTGCTCGATGTGTCGATGCCGGGCATCGGCGGTTTGCGCGCGCTCGAAGAATTTCTGAAGCTCGATCCCGAGGCGGTCGTGGTGATGATCACGGCCTACGCGACGTTTGATACAGCCATCGCGGCGTGGGAAAAAGGCGCCTTCGGCTGCATCCGCAAGCCGTTCCAGAACGAACACATAACCGCGCAGGTGGCCGCCGGAGTGAAGCGGCGCCGCAAAGAAGAAGAGCGGCGTTCCTTGCGTCAGGCGATGAGCCGCGAAGTCGATCGCGGCGCGATCGTGGGCCGTTCGGACGTCATGCAGGAAGTCTTTCGTCTGGTCGAGCAGGTCGCCCCCGCGCGCTCAACGATTCTGATTACCGGTGAGAGCGGCACCGGTAAGGAATTGATCGCCAAGGCCATTCATGAATCAAGTCCGCGCGCGACGAAACCCTTTGTCACCGTCAACAGTTCAAACATTCCGACTGAACTGCTCGAATCCGAATTGTTCGGCCACACCCGCGGGGCGTTTACGGGTGCGGTCGCCGCCAAGAAAGGTTTGTTTGAAGTTGCCGACGGCGGTTCGATTTTTCTCGACGAGATCGGGGACATTCCGCCGGAGACGCAAGTGCGGCTGCTGCGTGTAATTCAGGAGCGCGAGTTCACGCCGCTGGGCGACACCAGTCCGCGCCGCGTGGACGTGCGCATCATTGCCGCGACGAATATCGACCTGCGAGAGGCTGTGCGGCAGGGAATGTTCCGCGAGGATCTTTATTATCGTTTGTCGGTGGTGCCGATTGAATTGCCGCCGCTGCGCGATCGCCGCCAGGACGTTTTGCCGCTGGCCCAGCACTTCATCCGAAAATATAACGCCGAAAATGGTCGTCAGGTCTCGGAGCACATCGCGCCCGAAGTTTTGTCGTTGCTGGAAAACTATTACTGGCCCGGCAACGTGCGCGAGCTGGAAAACGCGATCGAGCGGGCCGTGGTCATCGCCCCCGGCGACGAAATATCGCGCGATTGTCTGCGACCGGAAATAGCTGATCCGCAAGCTGCGCGCGCAGTGGTCCGTGAAGCTGCCGGGGCCGCGTCGTCAATCGACGTCAGCCGCGGCATCAACTTCTATGATGAAGTGCGGCGGTTTGAGATCGATCTCATCAGACGCGCGCTCGATCAGACTGGTGGGCACCAGTCGCGCGCGGCCCGGCTGCTGGGAATGAACCCCACGACTCTTAATTCGAAGATTAAGACCTACAACATCAATCTGCGTACGTGACTGGCTCGAGGGTGTCCGTCGGGCTACTTCCCGGTTGCGGCTTTGAGATCGAGCGTGCGAATGATCCGGTGAAGATTGTTGGCGTGGATGCCCAGCGTTTTGGCGGCCTCGGTGTAGTTTCCTTTCGCCTGGGCCAGCGCGCTCAGCACAATGTGGCGTTTGGCATCTTTCACCGCATCGTCGTAGGTGGCCGGCAAGTTGGCGCCGTCGGGCTTGTCAAAGATCCGCCGCGGCAGGTCTTCGATGCCGATCGTGTCGGACGATCCCAAAACAATTGCCCGTTCGATTGCGTTTTCCAACTCACGGATATTTCCCGGCCAGCTATAAGCTTGCAAAAGCGTCCGGGCTTCGGGAGTTATTCCGGTCACCGCGCGCTTGCATTCCTTGGCGTACTTCGCGGTGAAGTAACTCGCTAACAGCGCGATGTCCTCTTTGCGTTCGCGCAGCGGCGGCAATGTAATTTTCACAACGTTAAGCCGGTGATACAGGTCCTCGCGAAACGTTCCGGCTTTGATCATTTCTTCCAGGTCCCGGTTGGTAGCCGCGATGATACGCACGTCTAGTTCGATCGGCCGCGTGCCGCCGAGCCGAACAATTTTGTGATCCTGAAGAAACCGCAGCAGGCGCGCCTGCATGGTCAAAGGCATCTCGCCAATTTCATCGAGAAAGACAGTTCCGCCTTGCGCTACTTCGAGCATGCCCGGCTTGCGGCCGACTGCGCCGGTGAAGGCGCCTCGTTCGTGGCCGAACAACTCGCTCTCCAGCAGCGTCTCTGGCAAGGCCGCGCAATTGATCGGCGCGAACGGTTGGGCCGAGCGCGGGCTGTTGGTATGAATCGCGTGCGCGGCCAGCTCCTTGCCGGTGCCGCTTTCGCCGCAGATTAGGACCGCGGATTTAGCCGGGGCGACGCGCTGAATAAAGCGATACACCTCTTGCGCCGGCGCGCTTTCACCGATCATGTTGTGCTCGATGGCCAGCGTCGAGCGCAGCCGGCTGTTCTCGTCTTCCAACCATTCGATCTGCCGCGCGTTTTCGAGCGACACCGCGGCCATGCCGGCGATTCCCGCGAGCAGTTGCAGATGCGCTTCATCAAAGAGAACGATCGGGTCGCTCGTGTCGAGATAGATCGCTCCCAACAATTTCTCAACCACGATCAGCGGCACGCACATCAATGAAGTGATTTGGGCCGCGACCAGACTCTCGGCCGACTTCAAAGCCTCGCTGGTCTTGATATCGTTGGTGAGTACGGCCACCCGCTCACGCATGACGAGGTCGACTACCGTGCGACTGATATGCACAGGATAATTCTCATGCTCGCGATGCTTGCCGTAAACCGATGAAAAATCTTTGGCGCCCTGTCCTAAGACAATGGCGCCGCGATCTGCGGGAATGACTTCGAAAATCGCATCGAGAACTTCTCGCACCAGTTCCTGAGTATGCCGCAATCGATTAATTCGCTGAGCGATGCGCAACACCACGCCCAGGTCTCGGGCCATGCGATCGTTGTCCGGCGCCGCGGCCACCGTTTGCTCAGTTTTGTTCAGCAGGACTTCCGGACGAAGTTGCTTTGCCGATTCCGTCAAGGGGTTTGAGTCGTCCCACTGAATTAAATGACCTGAAGTTACTTCGTCACCTTCTTCAACCAGGAACAATAATTCGATCTTGCCGACCCTGAGTTGATCGGCATGAACCAGGTTTTGCTCCTTGACTGGAATGCCGTTAATGAAAGTGCCGTTATAGCTTTCGAGATCCAATAGTTTAAAGTCACCGTTCTCGCGCCGAATGACACAATGGCGACGCGAAACTGAAGAGTGATTCAACCAAACCACGCTTGCGGATTCGCGACCGATGGTGGTCTCGTCCCCGGACAGAGGGAACGTTGCGCCCTTCAACGCCCCGTTGATTGTTACCAGTCTTGGATTCATCTGATTAAGTGCAGGCCTGCGCCGGCGGCTCTATTAATATCCCTAGTGATAGCCTTACTATCATTTCTGATATGAAAAAGCCAGCGCCATTTTGAAGAAGTTCGCCTAGTCAGCGAAATTCGCCAGAAACTTGCGCATTTGAACAATCTTTCGTCCAGTCTTGCATTAAGCCGTTTACGGCACAGTAATCGCAGAGACATACGCGCGAGAAAGAGCTTCGAACAAGGGGGCTTTAACTTGTAGTTCGCGGCGACCTAACCTCGACGCCGTTTTGAAATCCTAATCCCCACGCCGACAAGGTGAAGCTGGCAGCGTCCAATACCAGCAGAAGTTCCTGTCAGCTCACCAGGCAACAACCCGAAGTCCCACCCTTCGGGTTGTTTGTATTTTGAGGGGCTCGTTCCGACGCCCCGGCCCAATCATCAATTCAAAAAGAAAAGAAAAAGGAAGTTGTCTTAAATGATGACTGCGCGTATTTTTGTCCGCAGGAGTAGAAACTGTGCGACGACGAAAGATCGATGGATGTCCGATAGCTGGCGCGCTGCAACTAATCGGCGACAAGTGGACAATGCTCGTCGTGCGTGATCTGTGTGCCGGTCCGAAGCGCACGACCGAATTGCTTGAGGACTTGCACCCGATCAGCAGCCGCACGTTGATGGGCCGTCTGCGAGAGATGGAACAGGACGATGTTGTGCTGCGGAACAATTATGGCGGCCTCCCGCGCCGGGTTGAATATGAGTTAACCGAACGTGGCCGTCGCCTGATTCCTCTCTTGGAGGCCCTGATGAATGTTGGTCAGGCGCTCGAATGCAATGACTGCGAGGATCGAAAAGAGAGCGCCGGCTATTACTGTGACTTTTGTCCTCACCAGCGCGTTCCGGTTGAATTTACTGGTTACCCCGAACCTCGCGAGCCACCTGCCGAATCAGAACCGCCGCCGTCCCCGCCACGCCGCAAGGACGATTCCATCGTCTTGTTGTAAAGTTGTGTTAGGTTCGCACAGCAAAGGTAAACGACTTAATGCCTGATCCGATTTCTGCCTCAAGAGTGTCCGTTTGGCCTTTTGTCGCTGCCGCAGTGATCTCGCTCGTCGGACTCGGCGATGCCATCTATCTCACCATTCAGGATCTGACTGGCCAGAACCTGCGCTGCACCATCATTACCGGCTGTGCTGAAGTTCTGGGCAGCAAGTACGCCCATGTCGGGTCGCTCCCGCTGGCGAGCCTGGGCGCTGCCGCCTACTTCACCTTCTTCAGTCTGGCCATCCTGGCCGTCTTCGGTTATTCCTTCGCGCGTCCGCTGACAGCTGTCCTGGTTGCGATCATGTTCCTGACGACGCTGTGGCTTACTTATTTACAGGCCTTCGTGATTCATCATTTCTGCCAATACTGCTTATTGTCGGCGGCTGTTACCACCATCTTGACGTTAATCGTTGCGCTCTCGTTCTTCCTGTCGAAACGTAGTTGAGTTCGCCGAGCCGACGTGTTGTTGCGCCGCCAACCATTCTGGGTGTAATCTTCGCGGGAAATAATCGCAATTGAATTAACTCTGCGCGAATTGTCGTACTCGAAAATCAGTATGGGCAGTGTCGAACTGCTGATTAGTTTGGGAGGAACCTATGCTCATCGAATCGACGCATCATGTCGGCTTCATTCTGGGAATGCTCGACGGCGTTTTCAAGGCGCCGAGCGCCGCTGAAATCTCTCACATCATTCTGCGTTGGCTGCACTTTGTCGCGGGCATCACGTGGATTGGTTTGCTTTACTTCTTCAATCTGGTCAATGTGCCTTTGCAGAAAAAGCTGGATGCCGATACCAAGAAGAAGGTGAATCCTGATTTGCTGCTCCCGGCGCTTTGGTATTTTCGTTGGGGCGCGCTGGTCACGGTGCTCGCCGGTTTCGGCTATTTCGCGATGTATATCCTGCGTCCCGACGTGGGCCTGGCGAACGCCACCAACGCGAATGTCAGTGGCCGCATAATTTTGATTGTCTGGTTGTTCATCCCCATCATTACGTTCCTCATTGAGTTTCTGATCATCAAGAAGGTGCCGGCGCTGATTAAAGACGGCCGTGTGTTTGCGGTTGTCATGTTGATTCTAATCGGCCTAATGTCCTTCGTGATCATCAAATGGCTCGACGGACAACTGACAGTCAATGGCCAGCACTTTGCCAGCAACAAGACGTTGTCGATTGGCGTCGGCGGCGCCTACGGTTTGATTATGTTGCTGAATGTTTGGGGCATCATCTGGCCGAACAACAAACGCGCCCTCAACGCGATGCGCGGCGGACCGCCAGTGCCGCCAGAGTCAGCTCCAGTCCTCGCGCGGCAGGCGTTCATCGCGTCCCGCACCAACGCCTGGTTGTCCCTGCCGATGTTGCTTTTCATGGGAACGTCGCACGGTGATTGGTTGATTTTCAGCGGACACTAAACAGCGATGCGGGACAAATTCCGCGTCCAAACACAGCCACTGTTTAGAGGGCGGACTTATCCGCCCTCTTTCTTTTCGCCACATTATTGGCTCGGCCTCTCCATCGCTTCGTCACACTTTATCGCGACAATGCGAGCATTAGTTGAAGTGTGCACATTCGCTTCAGCAATTTTAGGAGGGATAGATATGGCTTCAATCAATGTTTATAAACCGCGGCAGTTCAATCTGAGCAACTTAAAAGGAATTTCCGACGAGACGCTGGAGATGCATTTCAAGTTGTACGAAGGCTACGTAAAAGAGACCAACAAGCTCAAGGAAAAAATCTCTGAGTTCGTCAAAGGCGGCAAAGTCGATCAGGACGAATTCGCTGAGTATTCAGAATTGAACCGGCGGCTGGGATTTGAATACAACGGCATGGTCCTGCATGAATATTATTTCGACAACCTCAAGACCGGCGGCGGTACCGGCGACCCAAATAATTCGTCTTCGTTTCGCAAAGCGGCGGAACAAAGCTTTGACAGCTACGAAACGTGGAAGGCCGAGTTCGTCGGCATCGGCAAGATGCGCGGCGTCGGTTGGGCCATCTGTTATCAGAACCCGACGAACGGCGCGCTTTCGAACCATTGGATCACTCTGCATGAAACCGGGAATGTGGCCGGGTTCACTCCGGTGCTGGTGATGGATGTGTGGGAGCACGCGTTCATCCTCGATTACAAACCCGCCGATCGGCCGAAGTATATCGAGGCCTTCTTTTCAAATGTTGATTGGACCGCCGTCGAGAAGCGCTTACAGCAGCAGAAGGCACAGCCGCTCGCGGCGTAGTCTGGGGCGCACGGCCAGTACGAACACGGCGACGAATTTGTCCGCAGAGGACGCAGATGCGCAGATTGGATTGAACGGTATTCCGAGCGATCCCAATCTACGTAATCGGCGTAATCTGCGGATGATTCTTTCACGGCTTACGGCCCTGCTGATTTTTTGCGATAATGCGCGCAACTAATTCGCTTTATCATCAATCGCGTTGGAGGAGTCATGAGCATCTCGATCCGTCTCGCCTCTTTGTCCGTACTAGCAGGTTTGAGCCTGTTCGCCGCTGCGTGTCAGCCGGTCGAGCAAAACGCAAACACCACGGCAACTTCATCGGTCACGCCGCCGGGCGAACAGAAACTGACGCCGGTGCCGCGGCCGCCGGCGATTGAGCAGGCGATGAAGGATCGCGGAGAGCAGGATCAGGCGACGCCGACGCTGCGCGTAACCTCGCCGGCCAACAACGCGACGATTAACGGCTCGAAGGTCGAAGTTAAATTGGAGTTGAGCGGCGATTTGAAGGGTTACATGCCGCACAAAGATCCGGCGACGCAGAAGGGCAATCACATTCACGTGATTCTCGACAATCAGCCTTACGAAGCTTATTACGAACTGGGCCAGCCGTTTGAATTACGCAACGTGAGTGAAGGCAAACACACTCTGCGCGTCTTTCCGTCGCGGCCGTGGCACGAGAGCTTCAAGAATGACGGCGCATTTCAATTGGTCGAGTTCACTGTGAAAGGCGGCGGCGACGCGACCAAGCCGACGACCACCAACAGCGGCGACAAGATGGCTAACCCCGCCAATAAGTCGGACGGCGCCAGCGCCAGCCCGACACCGGCGCGCGAAGGCAAAGACTTCAGCGCGAGCCAGGGCGGGAATGTCGATCGGGCCAAACCTCTGCTGACCTACAGTCGTCCGAAAGGCGAATACAAAGGGGCCGACGCCGATCCGGTCATGATTGATTTCTGGTTGATGAACGCGAAGCTGCAAGGCGATGGCGGCGAATATCGCGTGCGCTATTCAGTCGACGGCGGCGAAGCAAAGTTTCTCGACAAGTGGGAACCGATCTGGCTCAGTGGCTGGATCAGCGGCAAGCACAGCGTGAAGCTGGAACTGGTCGACAAAGATGGAAACGTCGTGGATAACGGTGGATATAATTCCACCACGCGGGAAATAACGATTACCAAATAGGATTTCAGCACGAAGACACTAAGTCACTCGATCTGAAAACCAGAGGATCTTCATCCTGAGTTATTGCTTTTCCTGACTTCGTGTCTTTGTCGTAAACGCCGGGGCGAAGGTTATTTTACTTAAAGTGAATGCCTCGGAAGGAATTGGATCTTTGACCTCTTCATGGGTCTCGATCCGTGCTGGTTGCTGCGATGAGAAAGCCGACACCCACGCCTGCCCCAACAAACCAAAGAAGTCATAGGCGGTCCGCATCAAGCTCTGGAAGGTAAAGAACTGCGAATGGCCATGTAGACGCGGATAATGACTAACTTCGACTTCGGCAAAGACCGCGCCGTTCGCCTTCAGCTTGCGAATCATCTCGAGGCACGCGGCGCCGCTGGTCGAAATCTCGCCGACATGCTGAAGCGCTTCACGCCGGATCAGACGGAAGTCACAATCGACATCACGAATCGGCAAACGGAATAATAACCTGGCTGTCCGATTGTAAATCTTGCCGATAATGACTCGATGAAAACTATCTGCGCGCTTTGATTTGTAACCGTTGACCACGTCAACGCCCGGTTTCATCAAAGGCAACAGCCGCGCGATTTCGCGCACGTCGTACTGCCCATCGCCATCAGTATAAAAAACAAATTCCTTGGCCGCGTTCGCGAATCCGCTTTGCAACGCTCCGCCATAGCCGCGGTTCGCTTCATGATGAATCGGCCTGACGTGCGGGTCCTGCTTGCTCAGATCATCCAGCAGCGACGCGGTGCCATCGGTGCTGCCGTCATTGATGACGAGCACTTCATAGTCGCTGGTGTAGGCCGGCAGAATGGCGAGCGCATGCCGCACCAGCTCACCGATGGTTTGCTCGTCGTTAAAGGCAGGGAAAAAAATGCTTATGCTGCCGAGGCTTTTCGCAGGCGCCGTCATCCGGTTTAATCTAAGTAGGCGTGGAGTTTAGACAATCAAACTCCGCGATGCAACTCGGTCATCTACTCCGAACCGTAGTCTTTGTCGTTTAGTTCGGCAGCCGTTGCTCTCGATTCCGAATCGCGATGCAATGACGGCGGCAGCGGACCATTGCGCCACCGCCGAAAGCCAACCATCCAGCTCGAGCTCGAGATTATTGTTTACTCGGTGGTGGTGGAGCCTCAGCCTTGTTCACGGCGGGCTTGCGTCTGGGGGCTTTCAGTTCTACCAAAATCACTTCAAAGTCACTATCGCCAAGGTCCTCAGGCAAATGCTTTCCGGCCGGAACCAACATCGTCTCGCCGGCCTTCATATTTGATTCCTGACTCTTGCCGCCCGGCAAATTGAACTTGATGTGCGCGTCGGTTAGCGCGGTGGCAACACCGGCGGGGTGGTAATGCCAGACTGACTTCTCGTGAGGTCCATAATGAATTCTTAAGACGCGGACTCGCGAGTTCTGCGATTCGACTTTGTAATGCTTGGAGTCAACTTTCACGGGGTCCTGTGCCAATGCAGGCACGGCCACCGCCAGGACAAACAGAGTCAGGAAAAATGCTTTGCGCATATCGGGGACTTCCTCCTGTTTCGATCGGTTTTGGTGTAACGTCGGGGTGTTCTAATTCACCAGGGCTTGAAAGTCAATCGACTAGTTTCAGAATCTCAGGACAAAGCTGCGCGCTTTGCCTCGTTGTGTGCTGAGGCCGCGACCTGTGTGCGCTGCGAGGCGATGTGCGATCGCGCCGCGGTGTTAAGTGAATTAAACGGAGCCCTGGACGCGCGCGTCATGTTCATCGGCGAAGCGCCCGGACGCAAAGGCGCGGATCGGACGCACGTCCCTTTCTCCGGCGATCAATCAGGCAGGAATTTTGATCGGTTTCTGCAATCGATTGAATTGCGGCGCGATCAAATCTTTGTCACCAGCGCTGCGCTGTGCAATCCTCGCTCGGCATCCGGAGCGAATCGCCGCCCCAGTGCCGGTGAAATCAGGAACTGTTCAGACTTTCTGCGTCGCACGATCGAGCTGGTGCAGCCGGCCATGATCGTGACCCTGGGCACGGTGGCGCTTGAGGCGCTGAAGCTCATTCATTATCATGAGTTCAGCTTACGGGGAGATGCGGCCACGGTGCGGAAGTGGAATGGTCGACTGCTGATTCCGCTTTATCACCCGAGTCCACAGGTCTTGATTACCAGCCGGGGTGAGCAGCAGCAGTTACGAGATTACCGAGTTGTCGCGCGTGCCATAGCGCGTCTCTAGTCGTGATGAGCGAAGCAGCATCGACATCTTTGTCAAAAGACTATGCCGCCGTACGGGAAGGCGGCGCGGGGCTAATCGATCTGTCGTCGCGGGGACGCATTCTCGTCAACGGATCGGACGCGGCGATGTTCCTCAACGGGCTGGTGACCAACGACGTCAAGAATCTCGCGGTCAATTCATGGGTACCCGCCGCGTTTCCCACGGTGCAGGGTCGCTTGCTGGCCGCGGTGCGCATCATTCATCGCCAAGACGGTTTTCTGCTCGACACGGAAGACACGACCCACGAACGAGTGTTCCGTTTACTCGAGCGCTTCACGCTCGCGGGCGACTTTCACGTCACCGACGTTACCTCTGAGACGGCAACGATTTCACTCCAGGGTAGAGATGCCGTAAACATCGTGCGCACTAAGTTCGGCCGGGAAGCTGCGGACGATCTCGCACGCGGCAACGTGCATCGAACGAAACAGGGATTCGACGTTTTTCCAGCCACACATACTGCCGAGGAAGGTTTCGACATCGTGATGCCCAAAGCTGAGAGGGACGCGTGGTGCGAAGAGTTTCAGCAGATGGGAGCCGTGGCCGTCGACCAGACGACGCAGGAGATTCTGCGAATCGAGGCGGGCGTGCCGCGCTACGGCATCGACATGGATGACAATACCGTGGTCAACGAAACCAATCTCGACGACGCCGTGAGCTTTACCAAAGGCTGCTACACCGGTCAGGAGATCATTATTCGCATCAAACACCGTGGCCACGTCGCGAAGAAGCTGACAAGCATTCTCATGCCCGGCGAATCGGTAGAACTCGACGACCTGACCGTGTACACAGAGGACGGAAAAGAAGCGGGCCGGGTAACCTCGTGGGTGGTCTCGCCGGTCCTCGGCTTCACCGCTGCCATGGCTTATATCAAGCATGAACACCTGAAGATGCTCACGCCCATTCAGATCAACGCCGGCGGCAGGACCATCAAAGGAATTGTCGGCAACGGACTGCCTCTGTTCCGCGGCAGTTGGTATGAGCCGATTGAGAACCCGACTTTCCCGATTACCGGTGCCGACTGAAGATCAGAACGAACTGGCCCATTCGATTATCGAGGCGCTGCTCGATCATACGCGCGTCGTGAGCGATCTGATCGCTTTGATGGCCCAGGCTTTGGATCAGGAAACCACAAAAGCTCTAACCCTAACGCCGCAGTGGCAAGCCTATCTCGAGAGTCGCCGGCAGATGGAAACAACTCGCGCTGAAGTCGAGCAGTTCGTCGCGTCGTTTCCCCGCGCCGGCGAAGACTGACCGAGCTACTAACGAATCATCATCAATACTTTTCGTTCGCGGCCGCCGTCGAACTCGCAGAGAAAGATCCCCTGCCAACGCCCGAGCAGCAATCTGCCGTCAGCAAACGGAACAGTGATACTGGGCCCGACGAGGCTGGCTTTGATATGCGCATCGGAGTTTTCTTCGCCGTGTCGAAAGCCCATGCCGTGCTGCGGAATCAGTGTGCGCAGCGCATGCAGCATGTCGCGCGGCACGTCCGGATCGGCGTTCTCGTTGATCGTTAGGCCCGCCGTCGTGTGCTGCACGTAAAGGACAACGACGCCTTCCTTAGCGCCTGATTCCGTCAGCTTGTTTTGCACCTCGTCAGTAAACTCGACCAGTTCCTCGCGTTGATGCGAGCGAATCTTGAGTGTGTACATATATGCGTTATTGCGATGCTTGCGCGACTTAGTTTCCCAACACTGTCTCGACGCCCAGCCAGAGCAAAATACAATTCAGACCACCAAACATTCCGGCAACGATGATAATTAAATAGTGCTTCTTCGATTGTTCGCCATATTGAAAGCTCGACATCAGCCCCGACGGCACCTGCGGCAATAACGACGGCGGGAATAGCAGATTAGCCAGCGCAAAAACCAGGACGAACGGTGGTGTGAATGGAATCGACATCAAGGCTACGGTTGTCAGCGTGCCGGCGCCGGCGGGCAAATTCGAATTCACTCCGTTCGAATAGATTGCGGAAACCGCTTGCGGAAAGGTCACTGCCAGCACCCAAAGCACCGCGGTGGCAATGACACTGCATACCACGGCCGCGAGTAGATTCTTGCGCCGCGCTGCCAGCTTATCGAGACCGGCATCGTAAGCCAGCGCGAACTCTTCCACATTCAAATTATTTTTTGCGCGCGCGAGGGAGGCAGCGCGGTTACGGATGCGCGCGGTCATGCTTTCCGGCTTACGTCGGCCGGAGAAATGGTGTGCGCGCCTGTCGCGAGTCGATCGATGACCAAACATGTTCTCAGCGATGAGGTCACCCTCGATGCGCCATTTCATCGAAGGTGATCGATTCGCCAAGAAAGTACTTCAAGAACTGCCAACAGCTCAAGGAGATCGGTTTACGGCCCGACAAATCCTGTCAACGGACTGCCAAAGAACGCGTCGGTTTTGTAAGCGCTCCGGTCCCATTGGCCATCCTGATCGCCAATGATTTGCGCCGGGACGACGACGCGCAGCGTGCCCAGGCTGTTTTGTTTCACAATGCCGTTGTCGGCGATCTTATAGTCCGCACCGAAAGCGAATTTGGCAGTGCGCGCCAGCTTTCCGTTTTGCAGCACCTTGATTTCATACTCGCCGGGGTGCTTGTACATCTCGTAGTAAAAGCCGGCCTCCATAATCCCCGGTTGCTTGTCCCACAGGATGGCTTTATTAAAGGTGAACACGCTGCGGCAGTACGCGTTCGGCGAATCCTGATTTGACTCAGGTTGATTCAGGACTTCGCACACCGCGCTTTCAGGCACGGCTTCGGCCACCATCTGCCCATTGAAGTAAAGGTACGCCGCGTACTTACTGTAGATGACCGACTTGTTCGTTCCGCGAAACCAGAAAGCTGCCATCAGGTGCGAATTGGTCAATGCCGGGACCATCGTCTTGCCCGGATATTCCCAGTTGTAAACCCACTCGTCGTAGACGTAGGCGATTGGCAGCGCCCAATCGTAGTTCACATAGTAGATGAAATTGTTCTTGAACTTTGGCAGGTCGACGACGCCTTCGTGAAACTTGTCGACCTTGAACTTGCCGGAGAAGAGTGTGGCGTTCTTGCCTTCGAGTTCATTTCTAAAATTGATTTTGAAATCGACTGGCCCAGTGTAAGTCACGGCCTGATTGTCCGGAGGATTCATGCCGCAATCTCTGGCGCCCAGCCAGCCGGCGCCGTACTCATCTGTCTGGCAGTCGAACTTCCAGGTCTTCGCCGGCGAATTGTATTCAACAGCAAACGCGCTGCCCGGACTGATTGGGCCGTTCACGCGAAATCTCAGCACCGGCGTCCAACTCCAGGTTTCGGGATCGCCGTTATAACCTTTGTGAACCTGGAGCCTGACCTGAACTGAAGACTTGTCAATGGTCTGGGCCGCGACGGCGCCGGCACTGAAGACTGTCACAGCAATACTCACCAAAATTAACAAGCAGGATTTTTTCATTTCCTTCTCCTTCCGTTAGTGCGTTGCAGATGACCGTGTGCGCAACGCAGCGAGTAACCACCAAAAAGGCAAAACACAGATCGCGAGATTGATCGCAAGCAACCCGTCGAGCGGATTGTGCCGGTGATAGATGTTTGCCGCCGTCCAATACAACAACCAGGTTGTGCCTACAGTCGTGGCCACGATTGCCAAGCCGATAGCGCTGCTTGAATGTTCCCGGCGGCGGCGACGGCGATTTGCGCGAATGACTCCCACAATCGAGGCAATCGTCAAAACGAGAATCGCGCAGGCAATCGCCCCGAGTGTGATCACGATCTCGAGCAGCGCTCGATCCAGTCCGGGGATTACATTTGGCTCCAGGAAACCTGCAATCATCACTCCCACCTTGATCCGCGGCGGCCGTGGCTATTCAATGCGCCGTTGCGGCGCTGACACTCATCCAATCGCGTCAATGACGGCGGCCGAACATTAGGAACAATCCGATTATCAAAGGCAGCACCAGGGCAAGGCTCCAAAAACTGATTCGCAACAGTCCGATCAGAAAACGAACAGTCAGACTCGCGGGCTCAGTCACTCTCCAACGGTAGGCGTCGAGCACATCCAGCACGCTGATATTGCTCGAAGGCCCGGAGAACGTTTGTAACTCACGCGTGATTGTGAGCCTGAATAATTGGCCGGTCAGCTGTCTCAACCAGCGTTCGATCACGAGGATGAAAACGATCAGCCAGACTATGTAAGCAGTCACAAATGAGATGACGATGACGACCTGGCTATTCATGAAGTGTCCTCTCCGCATTTCATGGCAAAGACTCAGTGCATACCAGCAGTCCGCCGGGTCCTTCCTGGAAATGGACGCGGCCGGCTTCGATCCATTGATAGATGGATCGCGAACTCACATTCATTAAGACCGCCGCGGTTTGCGGCGTGACCATCTGCACTTCCGCCACACATCGTGGGCACCAGGCCTTTCGTCGCTCGCCCGAACGCCGGACCAATAACCGACGGCTGGTTTCGATCGTGATTTCGGTTCGTCTGGTCTTCATACCGACGACGCTTCAAAAGGCTTTACGACGCCGCGCCTCAGGACTAGAATGCTGGCCAGTTTTTGACCGGGCTTCAGGCCCGTTTCGTCGGCACGGCATTGGAAACGCGCCGACGGTACCTCGCCGAAAGTCCTGAAGTCCTCAGAAATTTCTCAGAAATTTCTCAAAGAGCGCTCAAATGGCGATTGACCCGACAAATCACCGCGCTTTCGCATTTGGAGATTTTCATGTCGACTGCGAGCAACGCGCCCTCATGCGTGACGGCGAACGAGTGTCTTTAACTCCAAAGGTTTTTGATCTGCTCCTGCTGCTGATCGAAAACCATGGTCAGGTCCTCGAGAAGGACCGCTTGATGAAGACAGTTTGGCCCGACGCGTTTGTCGAGGAGGGAAATCTCACCCAGAACATTTCAGTCCTCAGAAAGACTCTGAACGATCATGGTCAGAGATTTATTCAGACGGTACCGCGCCGCGGCTACCGTTTTGTCGGGCAGGTGCGGGAGTTAACGGACGAAACGCTCTTGATTGAAGAACGCTCGCTGACGCGCGTGGTCGTCGAAGAGACTGAATCCGATCGCCCGGCTAATCAAACGACGGACCGTCAGCATCGGCGCGGGAGAAGTCTGGTTGTGGTTTCCCTGGCCGCATTCGTGGTCTTGACTGCTGCCGGAATTGGCTGGACGTTTCTCGGGCCACGGCGATTTGCCGGCCCCACTCCGCCGCCATTCGAGGTGAGCAACGTAACGCTGCGAACGATCACCAGCACCGGCAACGTCGTCTACGGCGTGATATCTCCCGACGGACAGTTCGTCGCGTACTCCACTGTCGATCAAGACAATCGATACGCGCTGTGGCTCCAGCGTAGCGGCAGTAGAGAGGCTCTGCAATTAATTCCTCCCAGCCCTCGCCCGGTGGGTCCGGCCGCCATTTCGCACGACAGCAATTGGATCTATTACGGCGAGACAAATCCCGATCAACCTTTAAAGGGAAACACGATCTACCGCCTGCCCTTGTTCGGCGGCGCCCCGCGCAAGGTATTGGAAGATGTTCCCGTCTTTGCCGCTCTTTCTCCCGATGACCAGCGCCTGTTACTGCATCGTTTCAAACCAACGGGCGGCGTTGAAGTAATCAGCGTCAACGCGTTGGACGGGAGCGATGAGCGCTTAATCGCCAGCAGCAACGACGCCTCGGATTATCTCGGCACCCAGTGGTCCCCGGATGGCACCAGGCTGCTTTTTTTCAGCAGCGAACAAAGAGCTGACGGCCCCTACTGGTCACTCTCAGAAATGCCGGCCGCGGGCGGCGCGCACAAGACGATCCTGGCTCCGGCCCAACGGAGGATTTGGTTTATCGCCTGGGCCAACGCCGGCCGGGGCATCGTGATGACCGCCAACGATCCAGCCACGAAGATTCCGCAACTGTTTTATGTCTCTTACCCTGACGGCGAGACTCGCCGGATCAGCAACGACCTGGTTGGTTACACCACGGTTTCAGTTGGTGGGGAAGTGATCATGGCCGGCAAGGTCGAGCGGCAGTCGAAAATCTGGATCACTAATTGGCCCGGTCCCCAACCCGCCCGGCAAGCAATTGAACGAGACATCGCTGACGCAATGTCGTGGACGCCGGCCGGTGACATTGTCTATGACACCAACGACGACGGACGCTTGCATCTTTGGATCGCCGAGGCGGGGGGCCAACGCCGGCAGTTATCGCCGGACGATGCCGACGAAAGACAACCTGATGTTTCGTGGGACGGAAAGCTGATCGCTTTTCTTTCCCGGCGTTCCGGCAATCTCGCGTTGTGGTTAATGGATGCCGAAGGACGCAATTCGCGCCGCTTGACTGCCGACGGCGTGCGCGCCTGGCAACCGCGATTCGCTCCCGACGGCCAATCGATTTATTTCCTGATGGAGCGCGAGAATCGTTCCCAACTGGCGCGCATTTCGATCGCCGGCGGTCAACCTCAGGTCATCGCGGACGAAGTGAATGACGACTCCTACTTTGACATCTCGCCGGACGGAAAACGCATTGCCTATTCCATCCGGGACGACAATCAAAAGCGCACGCGAGTCGTCGTCCGAGCGTTGGAGGTTACTTCACCAAAGTCGTATTTCGAGATCGAGCCCGGTTACTTTCTGCGCTGGACACCCGATGGGCAGAATCTGGCTTACGCGCAGTATCCGCAAGACAAAAAATTCGGCGAGGCGCTTTGGTTACAACCTGTCAGCGGTGGCCCACCACAACAGGTCCTGAATGTGACACCCGATCTTCTGTACTGGGCGGCCTGGTCACGCGACGGAAAAGCGTTGGCGATTTCGCATGGCCGATTCGTCAGAGACATCGTGCTCGTGACGCGCAACGGCGGTTCCGTGGCCGCCACTTCGCAAGTTCGTTAGACCGCTGGCCGCGGAATCATTCTTAGCGGTCATGATTTCTTCGCGGCTTCTTCCTACCCTTGCGTTTCGTATCTGGCGCTCCTCTTTCAGCCGCGACGTTTTCGATCTCGGCATTGATTTCGCCGCCGATCAGTACTGCGACGCCGGTCAGATACAACCAGAGCATCAGCACGATCACTGCGCCCAGCGATCCGTACGTCTTGCTGTATGAATCAAAGAAATGGAGATAGCCCTTGAAGCTGAAGGACACGAGCAGCCATAAAATGACGCCAATCGCCGAACCGGGCGTCAGCCATTTCCAATCCTGATCGCGAACGTCGGGCGCCAGGTAATAGATGAGCGCGAAACTCAAGAGCATGAAGGCGAGCGCGATCGGCCATTGCAGGATCTTCCACGTGATTACAAACGCGTCGCTGAAGCCGTATCTGGCGCCGAGATATTCAGCGATCCTGCTGCCGCCAAAAATTACGACGACCGCGCCCATGATCAGGATCGATAACGCGATCGTCAGGCCCAGCGCGACCAGTCTCTGCTTCCACCAGGGGCGCGTTTCAGTCGAGTCGTACGCAGCGTTCAGCGAATTCATCATGGCGCTGACGCCGCTGGCGGCGGCCCAGAGCGCCGCGATCAACCCGAAACTTAGCTTGCCCGCGCCGCTCGCATTGCTGACTTCCAACATCGTCTTGTCAATCAGATCAAACGCCGACGATGGCATGACCTGCGAAAGGTATCTGAAGAGCGCGTGACGCAGTCCGGTTCCCGAACCGAGCACCAGCCCAATCAGTGAGGTCAAAAAGATCAGCAGCGGAAAAAGCGCGAGCAGAAAGTAGTAAGCCAGCTTGGCGGCATCGCCGAGGACATCGTCAGCCTGAATCTCAGACCATATGCGCCTGGCCATCTGCTGCCAACTAAGTCCGCTGAGCGTCCACATGGGCCGATTGTAGCCGACTGTCAGGTACGATTCATCGCAAATTCGCCACAGATGAATACAGATTTATACAGATCAGTAGATGAGTTTGGGCTCGTTCCGATCTTTGTGGGTCTGTGGCTAATTTGATCGGAGTCGAACGGCGTTACTCTTCTTCTTCGCCAATGACTTTGCGAATTCTGATGGTCGCGTCTGATGAGGGCGCGTTCGAATTGGCGGAAGGATAGATGGCGTGCGCGCCGACCTCAGGACGGAAGTTGCCGTTGTCATCGTACAGCCGGCGATACTGCAAAGTGTTGCGCACGACCCCTTGAATATAGAGACGCGTCTCGCGGAAGGGCACCGCCTCTTGCCATTCGTCGATCTGCAAAGGCAGCGACGCGCGCCATTGCACGACCCGGCCGGGCCCGGCGTTGTAAGCCGCGGCCACGTACTCGATGCGACCGTACTTTTCCATTTGATCCTTGAAGTACGCCGTTCCCAGTTGAATATTCAAGCGTGGCTCAAACAGCGATTCCACGGTGATGGCGCGGTCGACGCCGACGGTACGGGCGGTGGTAACTGCGGTCGGCACGACCAGTTGCATTAAACCGTATGCGCGAGCCGACGACACGGCGCGTGGATTGAAAACCGTCTCCTGTCGAATCAAGCCGGCAACTTGATAGGCGTCGAGTCCGCGCGCACGCGACTCCTGCTTGATGATGTCCCAGTACTGCAGCGGATAGAACACGTCCCATTCTTCGGGTCGCATTTCACCCGGGTTCATCTGCGAATAATCGGGGTAACTCTTTTTGAGATAATTGAGCGCCTGCACGTTGTCGTTCTTCGCGCGGAAGATTTTCGCAATCGCCAGATTCACCCGCGGACTGGAGGGCGCAGCGGCAGCCGCGACATTCAATTCATCCATGGCCCAGTCGTCGGTGCCGATGATCGAAAGCTGATCTGCTTTCGCGATGTGCTGATCTTCATTCGCTCCGGCCGTCTCTTCAGCAACGGTAACGGTCTTTAAGTTCGCGAGTGCGCGGCCAACCATCGAGTCAGCCGGAAAGTCAGGAGACGCGGTTTTGCCGCTCCGCGTCAAATCGTCCAGCCGCTGCTTGGCGAGATACCCGTACCAATTAGCGTCGTAGCGATCTTGCAATCCGTGATAGATGGCGCGCGCCTCCGCAAGTTTGCCGGTGCGTTCGCTGTCGCGTGCGGCCCAGTAAGCAGCCTTGCCGCGGAAATCGGAATTGTTACCCGCATAGACGGCGACGTGTTCTGTCAGCAAACGACTCGATTCGGCAAAGTTCTTCGCGTCGTGCGCAGCCCAGGCGACATAAAAATGTGCCGGAGTAACTTCGGCGTTCCCGGGAAAGAAATTGACCGCGGCGCGATAGAAGTAGCTGGCATTCACATCGTCTTTGGCGCCTTCGGCGAGTTGGCCCAACTGGACATAGGCGCGCATCATCCATTGACTGCTCGGCAACGCTCGACGCAAATCATCAGTCGTGCTGCGTGCCTGCGCCCACTGCTTCGCGCGTCCATAGGACAGAGCGAGGTTGAACATTGCTTCGGCGCGCGCTTCGGACGAAGTGGGAATGGTATTCAAAGCCGCTGTCGCTTCGGGGAAGCGCCGCGCACTTGCCGCCGCAATCGCCCGGTTCGCTTGCGCTGCCGGGGTCGACGACGCCGGGAAACTCGCAAGTGCATTTGTGTAAGCGTCGTAAGCTTCACTGAAGCGCTTCGCGGCAAAAAGCTTCTGCGCGCGCGCGAGCGCCTCACCCTGATTGGCTGCGGCCAGTGACGAATTCAAACGCGGTATTGCGCTGGCGGCCTCTGCGGCTTCGGCCGATGCCGGAGCGAGAAAATAAATCCGCCGGTAAGCGGCGACGGCTTGGGCCGGATTCGACGTCTGTTCGTAAGCCTTCGCCCGCATCAGATCCAGAGCGGGATCGTAACTGGTTATGAGGATCGCGCCTTCGCTCGAATCGACTTTGCGAAACTTATCGATGATCACAGGCACCGCAGCCGCCTGACCGTCTTGTATCAGCATTTGCGCGTCGCGAATTATCGCGTCACGCGCGCGCAGCGAGTTCGGGAAATCGCGAGCCAGCTTTTCGTAGGCTGCGCGGGCCTCGACGCGCCGGCCTTCTTGCTCGAGCGCGTTCGCTCGCATCCATACGGCGTAATCACCGATGACCGTGTATTGGGAGATGGCTCTTGAATCGAGCAGCGCCGCCGCGTTGGGATAATCCTTTGAATTCAACTTGAGGCGCGCATGCACGAACTTCGCGAGCGCTCCGGCGGTCGTATTAGGAAAGTCTTTCTCGATCTTGATGACGGCATCTTCCGAAGGCATAACGCCACCGCGAGTCATGGCGCGCAGCGTCTGCCGCGCCTGTAATTCCTGCGGCGTCTGCTGCAGTGGCCGGCAGCTGGCAATCAGAAAGAGCGGCAGGACCGTGACGAAGATTGTGCTGAGACTCATGAATAAGAAGGCGAAGCGATGTCTGCGAAGCGTGATCATAATGACGTGACTGCTTTGATGCGAGTGTCTGCGGGGGCGATGGTTATCTTAGCACGGCGGGTCAACCTCGCCTTGTGCTGTTCCCCGACGTAGAATTGCTGAACGATCTGCCGCTGAATCGCGTAGATCGCAGGACGCTGCCACAAATCATGTCCTGGCGGTGTCCTCAAACTGGGAAATAATGCGAGTTGGAGTCCGAGCCGTAATCGAGTCAATCCCAAGCCAGGCTGAAGGGCAAAACGCCATCGGTTTTGATGAGGCATTTACGCTTCATCACCGGGCGGTGTTTGCGACGGCGCGGGCCATTCTGCGCGATGCGGCTTTGGCTGAAGAGGTGACGCAGGACGTCTTTCTCAAGCTTTATCGTCACCAGGATTCCGCGCCCGGCGGCGATTTGCTGCGGCCCTGGCTGCTGCGCGTGGCGATCAATGAATCACGAAATGCGATCCGCACACGCAACCGGTCGCTGGCACGTGATGCGGCTTATCAGAAGACGCGGCAGGAAGTTGCGGCTGAGTTTGAACCGGACAGCTCGCAACAACTGGAAGCTGCGCGACGCGCGCTCGACAAAATAAAAGAGCCGATGCGCAGTTGTTTGCTGCTGCGTCACCAGGGACTTTCGTATCGCGAAATAGCGCAGACGCTGTCCTTGAAAGAGAATTACGTGGGCAGTCTGGTGGCGCGCGCGCGCAAAGAATTTACGCGCACGTATGGCAAGATTGGAGCGAAGCAATGAAGAATTGTATTGACGAAGGAACTCTCCAGGCATGGTTTGACGGCGAGTTAGCCGCCGAGACAGCTGCGAGCGTGGCCGCCCATCTCAATCACTGTGGCGAATGCGCCGCCGCGGCGAACCTGGTGGAAACCGAAAGCCTGATGCTATCTGAGGCGCTGGCGCCTGAGTTTGCCGCACCGGTTCCGACCGCATCGTTGCGCCAACGCGTAGATTTGGCCGTCGACAGACTTCACGATCGCAAGGCTCCGATCGCCGGACCATCACGTTGGAGTGGGTTCGTAGAATTCTTTTCATTTCGCACACTGACTTACGCGTCGGCGGCGGCCGTGATCGCAATTGCCGCAATCGTCGGTTTCGTCTACTTGAAGAATCAGAAAGCCTCGGCGCTGGCGAATACAAACAGCGCGCCGGCGCCGATCAATCCGGTGACTCCGAAAAACTCGCCGGAGCAAGCGCAAAACCAATCTCCGGAACCGGTAAGCAAACCGGATTGGCCGGCCCCGGTTTACGTCGCCGGCGGGCAAACTGCGAAGCGCGTGAAGCGAACCAAAGCGCCCGAACCGGACGCGACCTCGATTGCCTGGCAAGAGCGTCAATATGAGAACGCCATTTCCAAACTCCACGACGCGCTCAAGACGCAACCACCGATGCGGCCGGCGTTACAGGTTGACTATGAATACAACATGGCCGTGATTGACAATGCGATTAAGACTACGCGGGACGCGGCCAAAAAGAACCCGAAGGATCCTTTAGCGAATCAGTTCATGCTCGCGGCTTATCAAAGTAAAGTTGATTTCATGAATCAGATTGCCGACGCGCGCGGGATGGAGAGATAGCTTTTGCTTCATACACGCTGCTGCACACTTCGGACGCTTTTGCTGTTGGGGTTTTCGTCGGTGGCGTTGTCCGTGTGTACCGCCGGGGTCTTCGCGCATGGAGCGACGCGCGAAAAACGCGGCGGGCAGGTCGAGCGGTCGATCACCGCCGATCGGCGAGTGATCGTCTCCGCCTGCACGCTGTCCGGCGGCTTTACGGTTCGCGGTTGGGACCGCAACGAAGTCCGCGTGCGCAGCGATGGCTCGGACATCGAACTGACTCGCATCGATCAAACCAAATCCGAACAAGCCACGGAATTAAAGGTAACGGCGAAAACCAGCCGCTCGAACGCCCGCAGTTCCTGCCTGATGTTTGGCGGCCTGGAGATGGATGTGCCGCGTGGCGCCAACGTAAGGCTGCAAACCACCAGCGGCGACATATCGTTGACTGACGTGGCCCGCGCTACCGTGGTCACCACCTCGGGCAACATCGACCTGACCAAGATGCGCGAAGAAACGACCGCCACGGTAATCGGCGGAGACATTTCCGTGCGTGATTCGACCGGCTTGTTCAATCTGCACGCGACCGGAGGCAGCATCGATGCGCGTCATCTCGTTCCCCTTGCGGCGAGCGACACCGTCAGCGCTTCGACGGTAAGCGGCGAAGTCAACCTGAACCAGGTCACGCATCAACGCGTAAACGTGAACTCAGTTAGCGGCCAGGTGACGTATTCAGGCGAACTGCTGCGCAACGGGAGCTACAGCTTTCAGAACCTCTCCGGCGAAATCCGTCTATCGATTCCCGCCAGTTCGTCGTTTCGTTTGGTTACCAACGTGGGCGAGACAGTGAAGATTAACAGCGACTTCAACCTTAATTACACGCAGAACCAAAATATCGGGCCCGGTAATCGTCGTGAACCGCGGCGTGTAAATGCGACCGTGGGAACCGGTGAAGCGTTGATTCGAGTCTCATTGTTGACCGGGTCGCTGCGAATTTCAAAAACCTAATTCTCACGAATCAGTTTAGACGGCACTGGTCCGCCGCGTAAGGCCGGACAAGTCCGGCCTCTAAACGAAAATGTTTTCTGGCAAGTTTCAACGGTGACCGCACTTACTCTCAAATACTTGCCACAAACCAAATCGCTTCGGTGTTCTAGTCGTGAAAGCCAATGAAGGACTTATCACGAAAGGACGTTTAATGAAAAAAGTAGCTTTATTAATCGGCATTCTCTCGCTGGCAGTCGCCACGCTCGCCGACAATCGGATCAAACTAACCGATACTCATGCCGCTGCTCTGATCAATTCATCGTGTTCAGAATCGTTTCAGAAACCCAGAGGCAACGAACTGACTGAGACGTTTAGCCAGGTCTATCCGCTGACGGCGACGGGCCGGGTCAACATCGTCAACATCAACGGCGACGTGCACGTGAATGTCTGGGACCAGAACTCGGTCAAGGTCGATGCCATCAAGCGAGCTTACAGCCGCGAACGCCTGAGCGAAGTGACGGTCGACGTGCAGAGCGCGACGGACATCCTGACGATCAAAACCCGTTATCCCGAAGATCGAAATTATAGCGGCCGCAACCGTGAAGATAGTTGGGCCAGCGTCGAGTACACGGTCACCTTGCCTCGCCGCGCACAACTCGACGGGGCCGAACTCGTGAACGGTTCGTTGGATGTTGAAGGCGTGCAGGGCTCGGTGCGCGCCTCATTAGTCAACGGCAATGTGAAAGCGTCCGATCTTGGCGGCGAGGTGAAATTGTCGACCGTCAACGGAGGCATTGAAGCAAATGTCGCTGCGCTGGCCACGACCAAAGGTGTGCAAATGAGTTCAGTCAATGGCTCGATTGTGTTAATCGTCCCGCCCGGTATAAACGCGGACGTCAAAGCGAGCACATTGCACGGTGCGATCACCAACGACCTCGGATTACCGGTCGATGACGGTCAATTCATCGGTCACAGCTTAAGCGGCCAAATCGGATCCGGCGGCGCACGCATCCGCCTCAACAATGTCAACGGCTCGATCTCGATCAAGCGCATAGGTTGATTTTTGTAGGGGGCAGGGACGAGACCTGCCCCTACAAAAGACTTGAGCCGAGCGAATCATTCGATTCTGCTCGGCTCGATTTGTTTCAACTCAGCGCTAAGTCCGGAAGCTACTTTTGATTGTCCTGGGCATTGGCTTTCGCATAAACGTAGCTGTCGCGCGCCTTCACGACCAGACCCGGCTGGTTAACGCGCACTTTGATATCGCGCCGTTCACCCGACTTTCCCGCCGGCGGGTAATAACCCACGCTGTACTGTCGTCGCAACTCATCGGCGAGGTCGCGGAACGCTCCCGACAAACCGACGATCGTGTCACCGCGATAGTACTCGCCGCCCGATTCCAGGACTATTTCATGCAGGTACTGATCGGCGACGTGATAATCACCGATCGTACTATTCGGGCCGGGGAAGCCGCCGCCGGTACCCGGATAATTTGGATTGGGATATCCACCTCCACTCGGATTGGGATAGCCACCTCCACTCGGATTGGGATATCCACCACCGCTCGGGTTCGGATATCCACCACCACTCGGATTCGGATATCCGCCACCACTCGGATTCGGATATCCACCACCACTCGGATTCGGATTCTTGCCGCCCCTTGGATTCGGATAGCCGCCGCCGCTGGGATTCGGATAGCCGCCGCCGCTGGGATTCGGATAGCCGCCGCCACCACTGGGATTCGGATAGCCACCACCACCATTTGGATTGGGGAATCGGCCGCTGTTTGGATTCGGGTTTCCGCTTCCACCAGTCGGAATTTTTCCGCCGTTCACTGTTTTGGTGCTGGCGCCACCGCCGAAGAGATCGCCCGACGTGTCGTACGCGACCACATAGACTCCGGCGTCTGACTCTTGCACCAACTTTAGCGTGCTCTTATAGGTG
>Ga0207686_10000285_pt1 | contig 37479 bp, 21 predicted proteins | sample KBSM24metaG_FD_184396 | JGI IMG/M metagenome (GOLD analysis project Ga0207686, IMG submission 184396) | Miscanthus rhizosphere microbial communities from Kellogg Biological Station, Michigan, USA - KBS M2-4 metaG (SPAdes) (version 2) | ecosystem: Host-associated > Plants > Roots > Rhizosphere >...
TAACGCCCAAGATTGAAATATGTCTCGCCGAGATTCAGGTAGGCTTCAGCATAATCGGCGCGCAGCTTAATTGCCTGTTTGTAAGATTCGGCGGCCTGATCGAATTTGCCGCCATCGAAGAAATCGTCTCCCTGTTTGTTGTACGCCGCCGCGTCCATCGGCGGCCGCGTGCCGCCCGTGTTGCGATTGCCGGAATTGTTGTTGTTGCCGCCGCTCGTCTGGCGACCGCCGCCGGAGGTTGTGCGCGAATGACTGGCTGCGACAGTGCGGCGAACCGGCTTCTTTTCCGGGGCCGTGTTTACGTGCGGCTTATTCTGCACGGGCGTAAAGATGCCCTTGCCGAGCTTGGCCTCGACGTCGGCGTTTGCGACCAGAACGCCGGAGCCACCGGCTATGTCCTGCGCGATCGCTGCGAGCCCCATGCTCAGAATCACCAACCCGGCAGCCAGTTTAGAAATCGATGAAGGTTTGCTCATGCGTCTCCTTGAATCAGTGTCAGAACCGCGAGCGGTAGCGACCGGATCAGGCGACACGGTCAGGTTGTTTCCGGGTCCGGTCGCTACCGCTCGCGGTTCTGACACGGCAAAGTTTAATGACGACCGCGCTTGACCACAAGTTTTTGCTTGCGTACGGTTAATGATTGAATGGTTCGATTTGTGAAACAACTTCCGATTGCGGCAATCATTATCTGTCTCAGCTACGTCGTTCTCGCCGCACAGGACTTACCGCAGCCTCCGGCGGATCATTCGCTGATCTACGCGTTGGATGAGAAGCACAACACAATTGCTTTGCCTTTTGAAACCGCCACGACGCCGCTGAAAGTTGAACAAGTCGCCAAGAGCACGAACAGTAGCTACGTTGAACTCAAAGGTGACCACGCTGCGAACGTGCTGCCGGCCAACACGCTCATCTTTGTCTTTGCCATAGACCGCGGCGGCGCCCATCCGCCGCTGATTGTCTGGTTGACACCACACCGTGGCTCGCGGCGGGCGACCGCGATTGCTGAGCGGGGGCGCCCCGGCTTTGGGATCGAGGCGTCGCAAATTGTGCGGCCGATTCCGCGTGGTCTGTCGAAAAACGGCGACGAGGTCTTTATGGAACTTCGCCCGCGGACTTCGCTGATGCCCGGTGAATATGCGATTATTGGCAATGACCTGTCGCGGGTCGCGACCTTTCGCGTCGTGTCTGCGGCAAACTGATTTCGAGAAAGCAGGTGTTCGGTGGCTTCATCGTTAGATACAAAACCAGTCGGGGCAAAGACCGGAACGGCGGCTCCTGAGAAGGAATCGTTTTGGACCGGCGGCCGCGTCGCGATCACCGTAATCGTTCTGGGCCTGATTATTTGGTACGGAGTTGCGCGTTACGGTTCGAACAATGTCCCCGCCCCGACGACAACTGCAAACCCGGCAAAGAACAACCCCCCGACCGGGAACAATCCCGAACCCGTAGCCTTTGTAGCCATCCCGCAGGAGTTGCGCGATACCAGCGTGCCGACGCTTGATGGCGGCTCGCTCAAGCTCTCTGATTACTCGGACAAAGTAGTCGTGGTGAATATCTGGGCCACGTGGTGTGGTCCATGCCGCATGGAGATGCCGGAGCTCATCAAGATGAGCAACGAATACAAGGCGCGCGGCCTGGTCGTGCTCGGGCTGGCGACCACTTACAACGAGCGGAACGATCCGCAACATGTCAAAGACTATGTAAAGACGCAGAATGTGCCGTACAAAATTATCTGGGACGATGGCACGCTGGCCGGGCCTTTAGTTGAATCTGTTCGCGGACGTGCGTCTATCCCACAGAGCTTTGTCATCACTCGCGATGGAAAGATCGTCAAACATTTCACGGGCTTCGATCCATATCGGACGCCGGCACAGATGCGGCAGGCAGTCGAAGACGCGTTGAATGATAAAGGCAAGGCGTAAGAGAATCTGGCGATTGATTCATTGGTTCATTGATGCATTTGATTTCAATGAGTCAATGACTCAATGAGTGAATGAACAATTCCCAAAATGTCGACAGGCGTAACCGACGTAAAGCAAAAACTTCAGGCGGAACTCGACGAGCTCGAGACTGAGCTGCGTGTGCATCTGCCGAAAGAGATCAAGCGCGCGCGCGAGTTCGGCGATCTGCGCGAGAATTCCGAGTATCAAACCGCGCTGCAACGACAGACGATGGTTAAGGCGCGCATTCGCGAGTTGCGACAGCGCATGAGCGAAGTCGCGTCAATTGATCTATCCCGCATTCCGCACGATAAGGCTGGATATGGCTCTACGCTGGTGCTGTACGACGCTGCAAAGGAAGAGGAAGTCACTTACCGGCTGGTCACGCCCGAAGAAAGCGATCCCGCGGCCGGTTTGATTTCGACCGTCTCACCAATCGGCCGCAGTCTGATGGGCAAACAAGAGGGCGATGAGGTGGTGGTCAGCATTCCCGCAGGCTCTCGGACTTTCGAAATCAGACGACTGAAGACCCTTCACGACCAGGCCTGACTCATCAAGCCGTCTCTTCAGCCGAGCAGCTCGCCAATTTGTTCATCACTCGGACGACCAAAATCCGCATACCAGAATCCGGCGTTGATGAACTGCGCGGGCTTCTGCAAGCAAATAAGTTCATCAAAGAGTGGGGCGACCGCGGCGTAACCTTCGCGGGAGGAAACAGGGACCACGCCAATTATCGACTTCGCATCTGTCTTGCGCAGGGCACGAGCGGCCGCCGACATAGTCGATCCGCTTCGTATTCCGCAGTCGATCGCAATTACCGTTCGATCGGTCAGACTCAGCGGTGGTCGTCCTCCGCGACAGAGTTGCTCACGACGGCCGAACGCGGCGATGGCTTCCGTCATGAAGATCTCCTTTGGCGTTTGCTGGCCGTCCGGACTGGTCCCTTCGTCGCGGATCGTTGTGCCGGCCACGTTGACCGCGCACAGGTGCGATCCGTCGTCGGCGATCAGCAGTCTGCGAATCAGAATCAGATCGAGCGGGAGGCTCAAAGCGCTGGCTACTTCAACGGCGACCGGCACGCCGGCGGTGGCGATCGCGAGCACCAGAGCTTTTGCGTCTTCTTTATATTTCTCGAGCGCCGGCGCCAGTTCGCGTCCGGCTGTTTTCAAATTGGGATAACGGTTTGGATTTATCATAGACGGTCGCGTGCGCCGGATTGCAGCGCGCTGCTCATTGTTTTAATCTCTCCGCTCGTTTTCCGAGGCTCATGACTAACAGCGACACGGCGGTCTCACCTGTCATCACGTTGCGGCCCGCTACGGCTGAGGACACTCCGTTTCTGCTAAACCTGTTTGCCGGCACGCGTGATGAATTCAAAATGCTGATGACGGATGAAACGCAATTCGCAGCGCTCGTGAGTATGCAATTTAATCTTCAGAGACAGCAATATCAGGATGGCTATCCTCACGGCGAGGACAGAATCATTCTTAGCGACGGCCGGCCGATCGGCAGAATGTTTACTTCGGAAAGCGATCATACGATCACGCTCGTGGACATCGCGTTGCTGCCGGAGAATCGCAACGCTGGCATCGGCCGGGGATTACTCGACGACTTGTTGAGGGGCGCTGCCGAGAAGAGAAAGACTGTGACCTTGCATGTCTTCAAGAACAATCCGGCGCGAAACCTTTACGAACGACTCGGATTCCGCCATACAAGCGAAGACAGTATGTATTACGAAATGATCTGTGAACCTCGAACAGTTGAATCAGACCTATGAAACAAAGACTAGAACAGGAAGACTTCGCGAAGAATTTGAACTCGACGTTTAAAATCCGCATTGGCGAATCAGAAACCGTCGACTGTCAACTACATGAAGTGACCGAACTGTTGTTGTCGCCAAGGCAGGAGCGGTTCGCCGTCGTGTTCCGCACCTCGAATGACTTCTATTTGGATCAGGGCATGCGGTCCTTCGAGCATGACGTCATGGGCCAGTTCGAATTGTTCCTGGTGCCAGTCGGCCGCGACGAAGACGGTACCTACTACGAAGCCTGCTTTAATCGTCTGGTGAAGAAGCCGCAATCTCCTAACCCATGACGATCACTTTACGAGAAGCAACCGCGCAGGACGAAGGGTTTCTGCGTGAGGTTTATGCCAGCACGCGCGCGAACGAAATGGCGCTCGTTCCCTGGACCGATGAACAGAAGGCGGCGTTCTTAAAGTTCCAATTCGACGCGCAGGATTCTTATTACCGGGCACAATACCCTGCGGCCAGGTTTCAAGTAATCTGCAACGATGATGAACCCATCGGCCGTTTGTATGTGGTGCGGGAAGACGAGCAGATTCGCATTCTCGACGTCACCATCCTGCCTGATCATCGAGCGCAAGGTTTTGGTTCGACGCTGATTGATGAACTTCTTGACGAGGCAATCGCCACAAAAAAATCGCTGACAATCTGGATTGAACCCGATAATCCGTCGCAGAGTTTCTTTCGCCGGAAAGGATTTTCGATGGTCCAGGAGGAAGGTTTCAATCAACTGCTTGAGTTCCGCAGTGTGGCACAAGATCGCACAACGTAACTGGTCCATTAAGCAGTTGAAGGTTCGCCGGAAACAGAATAGACTGAGCCAGTTACGAGTGAGCGGTCCCACCCGCCAATGAAGATCGGAGTTGACGGGATGTCGGAGTCGCGAAGAAAATTTCTCAGGGCAGGTCTGCTAGCAGCGCTGTTTGCAGCGCTCCCTCTTAAAAACACTTTCAGTCAAAGCTTCAAAGAGCGTGACGGCAATCCCGGTGAAACGCCGCCGGCGCAAGACGATCCACTCAGTAATTATTCGAAGGCGTCATTCGTCTCGTATCTGAATTCAGTTTTTCAAATTGAGACTGCGGCGGGTGTGCTCGCGGTTACGCTGGCGAAAGTCGATGACATGCCCTCGCCCAAAGGCGGAGAGTGCTTCGTGCTGTTGTTTCGCGGTGGTCGCACCGCAATGGCGCAAAATACCTACGTCATGGTCCATCCGGCGCTGGGCACGTTTCGATTGTTCCTGGTACCCAGCGGATCTGACCAGAATGGCGCGCAGGAGTTTTCGGCTACGATCAATCGACTGTCACTGGCGGACTACAGCAGAGTCGTCGCCCCGTCGCGAACGACTGCTGGCGCGCAGCGCAACAACCCGCAAACGAGTTCCTCGACGGGTAACACAACCTCGCCGAGTCCTTCGACGTCCACCTCAACATCGACAACGGTAGTAACGTCACCAACTATTCCCCAAACGAATGTCAGTCCAGCGTCAACTCCGGCTGCGTCGCCCAGCCGTCACGGCAAACGAAAGCCGTCGCGCAAGCGTGTAGATGAAAAAGCTGCCGTCATTAACTGACGCATAACCGCTTCAAAACATCCGAATCGAAGATTACCCAAGAGAGCAGCCTGAGGTCTGCAACCCGAAGGGTTGCCAAAGAGTAGCCGGCCAGCAACCCGAAAGGTTGCCAGAGAGTAGCCGGTCGGTCGGAGCGAAGCGCAGACCACCGGAAAGCCGAAGTTAAATGGGTCGCACCCCGAAGGGGTGCCAGATTTCAATGTACAAGACGATTACATCGTGAACTCTGCCACCCCTTCGGAGTGCGTTTATTTTATCGCGCGTGTTCCGGTGGTCTGCGCTCCGCTGCGACCATCGGCTACTCTCTGGCACTCTTTCAGAGTGCGATCGCTCAATCAATCCGATCGGGTAGAGAGAAGTAGCCTCAGTTCACGAAAAATTCATTGCGTCATTCTGCAAAAAACCATACACTGCGTCGATTTTTGAATCTGTGTGCGGCCCCACTGCCAAAAGTTGGAGGAAACCGGATGTCGAGATCGCGAAGAACATTTGTTAAAGCAGGATTGATGACTGCGCTGTTTGCGAGCGTGCCGCTCAGAAGCGCCTTGGGTAAAGGCTTCAAGCATCTCGCACTGTTTGACGAAGACGATCCGCTGGCTAACTATACAAAGTCCTCGTTCGTTTCTTATCTGAATTCCGTTTTCCAAATTCAGACTGGTTCCGGGAATGTAGCCGTAACCCTGACAAGTGTCAGCGACATGCCGGCGCCCGCAGGCGGTGAATGCTTCTCGCTGCTTTTTGTCGGTGGCAGCGAACCGCGTAACCAAAACACCTACGCGGTGAGCCATTCTTCGCTTGGCACCTTCAGCTTGTTCCTCGTTCCGGCTGGGTCTGATGAGAATGGCGCGCAAAAATCTGTCGCCACAATTAACAGACTACCGCCGGCCTGACGAGAATGGCGCAAGACTGCGTCGTCACGATTAACAGTGCTTCTGGTCCGGATACGACCCCCGGTTGCGGCAGTCTGTCATGGGTAGCCGCTTCCGCGCGTCGTCGCCAGGACAAGTCAGACGAAGTTTTAGAATCAACGCTGCTGGTATGGCGCAATTACCGCTCATAAGACTACGGGCTCGTGTTCTCGCAAATTCCTACCTTACTCGTAGCAAAGAATTTGCTTGCAATCTGCTCAGCTTGCGATTAGAATCCGCGCCACTCTAGCCCAGTTCGCATTTTGCTGAGGCGAAAATCGCGTTTGCGAGTAGCTTTGCTGTCGGCATGCCTGTTCAGCCTCAAAGGCGTCCCGCTTTGGTTTCCGAGTTCGCAGCGTTTTAGCGATCTACAACTTTTGAGTCCGATGGAGTAGGGAATATGTCAGAACCATTCTTGAGCGAAATAAAACTCGTAAGCTTTAACTTTGCACCGAAGGGTTGGGCGCTTTGCAACGGACAGTTTCTGCCGATCAATCAGAACCAGGCTCTGTTTTCATTGCTGGGAACGACTTATGGTGGAAATGGACAGACCACCTTTGCGCTGCCAAACCTGCGCGGACGCGTGCCGATCTCAATGGGCAACGGCCACACTCTTGGTGAGGCGGCCGGCTCGACCGCGGTTACGGTTAACATTCAACAATTGCCGACGCACACCCACGCATTAATGGCTACCAACAACGCCGCGGCCGGAGATGACGCCAGCAATAATGTTTTTGCGCAGGCAGGCGGAAACGCCTACGCTGGCTTCTCCAGTGCCACAGCGATGGGACCCCTGGCTGTGGGCGGCGTTGGGGGCAGTCAGCCGCACAACAACATGATGCCCTATCTGGTTTTGAACTTTATCATTGCGCTGCAAGGCATCTTTCCGTCGCAGAACTAAAAGGAGAAATTTATGGGCGAGCCATACGTTGGTGAAATCAGAATGTTCGCGGGTAACTTCCCCCCGGTTGGTTGGATGTTTTGTGAAGGAGCGACTCTGCCGATCTCTGAGAATGACGTTCTCTTTACGTTAATTGGTACGACTTACGGCGGTGACGGGCAAGAGACGTTTAATTTGCCGAATCTGGCCAGCCGCGTGCCGATTCATATGGGGACCGGGCCGGACGGGACGACCTATCAGATTGGCGAGGCGGCTGGAACCGAGCAAGAAACACTCACCGCTCAGCAGATGCCTAATCACACGCACAACCTTATTGGATCGACCGCCGCTGCCGCCACACGAGATCCGGTGGGAAACTGTTTCGCAACCTCATCCGGTGATTTATACAACACGGTGTTTGACAGTATAGGGATGAGTAGCCAGGCGATTCAGCCGGCCGGCGGCAGTCAGCCCCATGAAAACACCCAGCCGTTTCTTTGTATCAATTTCATTATCTCGTTGTTTGGGGTTTTCCCGACGCAAACCTAAGGAGGCCAGTAAAAATGTCGAGTCCATTTGTAGCCGAAGTTCGGATCTTCCCTTTTAACTTCGCCCCCACGGGTTGGGCTTTTTGTGCCGGGCAACTGATGCCTATTTCTCAAAACACCGCTTTGTTCTCGCTTTTGGGAACGGTGTACGGCGGAGACGGCAAGTCCACTTTTGCCCTACCCGACCTGCAAGGCAGTGCGCCGATGCAACCGGGTCAGGGGCAGGGTTTGTCGGACCGCGTCCTGGGTGAGATGAGCGGTGTCGAGAACATCACCTTACTCCAGAGCGAAATACCGGTTCATACGCATAGTCTGGCAAGCACAAACGAGGACGGTAACAACACATCACCGGCCACCCGTTATCCCGGCCGCGGAAGCGCTTTGTATGTCGCGCCGGCGGCCCTGGGCATGATGGCGCCTCAGGCGCTGGCGCTCGCCGGTGGCAGCTTGCCGCATGACAATATGCAACCGTACTTGACGCTCAACTTCTGTATCGCCCTGCAAGGCGTCTTCCCGCAACGGCCCTAGGTGTGTGATACCAGATGTTCAACTAACCGCCAGTGCGATGAATCGTGCTGGCGGTTTTGTTTCCACGTCACCTGAGGAAGTGAAAGATGGCGAGGGCCGATACGATCGACTTGCATGTCGTCAAGAATTTTTTCGACGTCAGCACGTGTCGGCATTTGATCGAGGAGATCCGTCGGGGCGAACATAATAGCGCGCTAACGTATGGTAAAAGCGATGGGTCGGTCGATGAGAGAACGCGCAAAGTAAAGTGCGCGACCCTTGATTCCCAAATCGTGGATCAGGTGGCGGCGCAACTGCGCGAGCACCTGACGAGCTTGCGGGAATACTTCGACATTCCGGTTGAGACTATTGAAGAGCCACAATTCCTCTGGTATCGACCGGGAGATTTTTTTGTGGCCCACCAGGACGGTAACACAAAATTGATTCAGCTGGAGAGCGACCGTCTGCGTCGTATTTCATTGACCATCTTTCTAAACGATCAGGCCAATGACGAGTCGCCGAAGAGTTATTCCGGGGGGGCGCTCGTTTTTACGGATCTTTTCTCTGGCGATCGCCGCGAGATGCCCGGCGAGGCCGGCAAGCTGGTGGCGTTTCGTTCGGAACTGACTCACGAGGTGACGCCGATCAAGCACGGGGAGCGCTTTGCCATCGTCACCTGGTGCCGAATCGTGGGATGATAAGGGACATGAAAATAGTTATCGGGACCGCTCTTATTTTAGTCTTCGCTTGCGCCTGCAAGTTGGAAAGTTCCTCCGCCACTCCTAACCGCAATGCGAATGCGAATGCAAACGCAAACGCCAATCGAGCCACCGTTGAGACCGCCTCGGCTCCGCAGTTAGTTTCTAATTGCGGGCTCGCAATGCCGGCGGCCCCGTCGATAGACGGTCTGAAGTTAAGGATGACGGCCCCTGAGATTCTCGCCTTATTCCCCAAGAGCGATCAGGACTCACAGATCGCAGCGCGCCTGGCCAAGGCCCCGAGTAAGCATGGTCAGCAGGGAATTCTGATTAGGCTTGCGGACTACCCGCCGAAAAATAAGACGGCTGATATTACGCGCGTTGACGTCGAATTCCTCGATGGGAAAGCCTACATCTACAATTTCGGCTTCAACGGCCCGCAGTATCCGCACGTCGACGATTTCGTTACGAAGTTCATCCAGGGAACGAGCTTACCTGCCGCCGAGCAGTGGCAAGCCTATCCCGGCATGGATAATCAGATGAAGGTCCTTACCTGTCAGGACTTCGAAGTGCGGGTGTTCGCCGGCGGCGAAGGCGGAAACCTTAATTACGTGCTGCTGACAGATCTCGAAGCTGATAAGACGCTGAAAGATCGGATCAAGAAAGCTAAGGCGCAGGCTAAGCCGACGCCAGGTCAGTAACAGGGTTAAGCACTACACAGAGTTGCGGCTGGACGCCACCCAGTGCGGTAAGGCTTGCCTTACCGAGACGCGACCCAAGTTCTTGAGAAGGCTACGCCTCCACCGCTACGAGGCGCAGCCTCGAAAGAAGTTGATGAATCTGCGGAAAGGCAAGCCTTTCCGCACTGGGGGGCGGCAAAGCCGCTAAGCGGACGGCGGCATAAAGCCGGGCGCGGACTGTTCCGAGCCTAACGCTCATCCTTAGCAAGAATTAATACGCGTGTAACTGCATAACCTGCGCCGCCCATTGCTACTCCGGTAATTTCTATTGACATAAGATTAAACCCGTAATAGATTCCTGCGCGCCGAATCAAGGTTTCCGGGATTAACCGCACTTCAACGTAACGTATCGGCACAGCCACGCGGCCTTGCTTGCTTCTTTGCACCCCGGAAGTCAACAACTTTGCGATATCCATTTGGAGGTTCCCCCATGTTTCGTCCGCGCCCATCTGTCTCTGCTCAGACGTCCCGATTTACAACGCAACGCATATTGATTGTTTTGCTCAGCTCGGCTTTCGTCTTGAGCGGTGTGGCACTGTCAACTTCAGCTGCCTTGAGAGCAAAGCTCGGTTTGGTGAAGGCAATCAAACCTGAGAGTGTGCAGCAACCTCAGTCGAGGAAGAGCACTCAAGTCGGAACCGGTCTGCTGCGGTTTGCGGGCATTGAGAAAACAGAGCGGGCCTTCAGCGTGACAGCGCCCGTGGCGCCTACAGTCACCGCCACCAAGACCGATTCGTTGTTTGCGGATGCCGACAACGATACTCAGGCTGATCCGGGCGACACAATCAAGTACACCGTGAATATCAGTGCCAGCGGCTCAGACGCTACCGGTGTCACGTTTACTGATAACGTCGATCCGAATACCACCTTCGTCCCCGGCAGTCTCACCGCGACGCCGGTAGCCGTAAACGACACTTATTCCGCATTAGGGAACGTGCGGATTTCAGTGGCGGCGCCGGGTGTGCTCGGCAACGATTTTACCGGCGTACCCACCGCGACGATTACCGGGGCGCCTGTAACCAGCGCCAATGGCGGCAATGTCACCCTCAATCCTGACGGCAGCTTTACCTACAATCCGCCGGCAGGTTTCGAAGGCACTGACAGCTTCACTTACACGCTGACAAACGCGGCGGGCAGCAACAACGCGACGGTCACCATCAGCGTCAACGGCATGATCTGGTTTATTGATAACAACGCATCGTGTCCTTGCGATGGACGTCTGACAAATCCATTCAACTCGATTAACTCGTTCCAGGCAGTCAACAATGGCGCCGGTAACAATCCCGCGGCGAACGACAACATTTTCATCTATGAGAGCGGGAGTGGTTACACCGGATCGTTCATCCTTCTGAATGGCCAAAAGCTGATTGGTCAGGACGCATCGGCCAGCCTCTCATCAATCACGGGACTCACGCCGCCGCCGGAAAGCGATCCGCTGCCGGTTACCAACAGCGCGAATGGAACGATCGTAAACATCTCGAGTGGGGGAACCTCGATTACCGTTGCCCAGGGCAACACGCTCAGGGGTTTCACCGGCGGGAGCTCCATTACGGACATTAGCGGCAGTGCGTTCGGCACGCTGACAATTTCGGACGTTACTCTCAACGGTATCGGACAGGCTCTTAACCTGACTAACGGCACGCTCGCCGCCACCTTTGGAAGTATCTCCTCGTTGAACAGCACGACGACCGGCATCAGTCTTACTAGTGTGGCCGGCAGCCTGACGAGCCCGACGACGACAATTACCAATCCGACCGGCAGTGCGATCACGGTTAACACCTCAAGTGGTTCGCTGAATTTCGGTAACACGAACGCGAGCGGTTCCGGCAGTACCGGTGTGAGTCTGACCACGAACACTGGTGCGATCACGTTCGGTTCTTTGAGCATCTCGCCCGCCGCAACTCAACGCGGCTTGCTCGCCACCGACAACACCAACACGATCACGACCACGAGTGGCGACATCACCACCACCACCGGCATCCCCGTTCAAATCACTCGCGCCGCCGGTACTACGCCGCTGGCGGTATCACTGACCAGCGTTTCCAGCAGCGGTGCTACTAATGGAATCATCCTGACGAATACCTCCGGGAGTTTCACGGTCGCCGGCAGCGGATCGGCGGACTCAGGCGGCATCATCACCCAGAGCACCGGTAGCGCTAACAATGCCGACCCGAACGGCAAAGCGATACTCCTGACTAACGCGAGCAATGTCACCTTACGTTTCATGAAGGTGTCAGTGACCACTGGCAATGCGAGCGCCATCCTCGCGACAGATATTTCCGGCACTAACTCGATTGAGAAATCGCTGATTGATTTCAATAACAGCGCGGCGGGTGTAGCGGCCACCGCCTGGGGATTGCGCGTGTTCAATACCAACACGAACACCACCGTGAACGTTGACGCCACGACTTTCCAGAATAAGACCGATACCGCGAGCGCGGCCTCGTACTCAATCAACGGGAACTCGCAAGTCTCGATTAATGTGACGGATAACAACACCGCCGATGCGTTTGACAGCAAATACACGGGCCTCTTCCCGAGCGGCATCGTGACGGGGTGCGGCGACAACGCCGGCTCCACGGCAAAATGCTTCTTCAACGTATCGAATACGAAGTTTATTAACGCTCCCTCGAACGGCGTCAACAATCTCGAAATGACCGTTCAGCAAAGCGCTACCCTGGTTCCGAACATCAGTAACAACACCTTCGACAAGGTCGGATTGCCATTGTTCACGGCAGGTGTGATTAACGTGAATACCCTCGGCTCAGGGCGACTAGGCGACAACACCAACAACGCGCTGTTCACTGGCAACACCATCACCAATATCCAGAGCGGCGCCGGGCCCACCTTCGCATATACGCCGGGTGGCACTAACGGCTATATCGGTATGCGCTTCGGGGTTGACGGTAATGCGGGCGTGAACGATAAGGTCAAGATCTTAAACAACAACATCCGCGTGGTCGCGCGTCAGGGCATTCTCATCTCCGCGCGCGGAAGCCGCAACGACGTGAACTTTTTGTTGGACGGAAACACGGTGGGAACGGCGGCCCAGCCGGTTGGCACATCGAACCGGCGCGGTACCGAGATTGAAACGCAATCCGCCGCCTCGCTTAAGATTCAAGTCTCAAACAATGTCAGCTTCGCCAGTTCTGGCTCGAGCAACACTAACTCCTCGCTGCACTTCCGCGCGGGCGTTGCCGGCGGTGATACCGGGACGCTCTTCGCGACCGTGACTGGCAACAACATCACTAATTCGAACCCCGTACCTACGGGCGGGCGATTTAAGGCTGAGACGGTCAGCGTTGGCAGCGGCAGCATATGTCTTGACCTGGCCAACAACACACTCGACGCTGCTACCAAGGAATTCAATCTGGTTCACGCCAGCACCGTCCCAGGCGTGTTCAATTTCCGCAATGGCGGCGGCAACGTGGGCACCGTCACCACCTCCGGCACGATTACGAACATCGTCACCGGTTGCACCACGCCGGTTTTGGTGAAGGCCTTGATGCCGGACTTTGGTCCAGCGAATGGCTCATCGGCCCAGATAGCTGAGGAAGAATCAGAATCTGCAGGCGGCCCATCGGCGTCGCAAATTGCGTGGAATCCGAATCCGTCGACCGCACAATCGCCGGGGAACGGTAAGAATGTGCTTCAGGTGCTGGGTGGCGAACTTCCTGAACAAGAAAGTACGCCGCACTTAACTCAGGCGGAATTGAACGCCAAGGTCCTGGCGGCGATTCAAAGACTGACAGACGCAGGATTGTCGGAAGCTGAGCTCGCGAACTTGCAACAGCTCACCTTCGAGGTGGCAAACCTGCCGGACGATCAGCTGGCCTCAACTGATGGAAACGTAGTTCGCATTGATGAGACTGCGGCCGGTTATGGCTGGTTCTCTGATGCCACGCCGCTCGAAGACTCCGAGTTTGACGTGCTCGTGCCCGACAAGGAACGTCAAGCGTCCGAGTTGAGCCCGGCTTTCGGCAAGATCGATCTGCTGACTGTGGTTATGCGGCAACTCCGCATGGCGGCCGGTGAAGTGTCATCTGAGGGTGCTGCCCGCTGGCTCACCCAAGCAACGCTGCCCGCGGGAACCCGACGCGCTGCCGCATTCAAACTGTCTGATTCCGCTAAGGCGAAAACAGTGCCGAACGCGAAGCAGTCTGCCACTATCGCGAAGACTACCGAGAAGCGAAAAGACGACATGCAGCAAATCGCTTCGGCAAATGCTCCGCGGAATGCGCGCGTGCTGAGAAATCACGCGGCGCGCACTCCAATGTCGTTTGCCGACGTCATGCTCAATATCGGCACATTGCCTGCCGGCGAAAGTGTGACGATTACCTTCAATGCGACGGTGAACAATCCGTTCACCAGCGCCACGCCTTCGGTCTCCAACCAGGGCACAGTCTCGGGGAGCAATTTCGCGAACGTGCTCACGGATGATCCGACCGTTGGCGGAGCGGCCGATCCAACTGTGACGCCGATCGATCTGCCGGCCGTCTCAGTGGCTGTGTCGCCGTCTTCGGTCCTCGAAGATGGAGCGACCAACCTGACCTACACCTTCACGCGTACGGGTTCGACGACGAACGCGATGACGGTCAACTTCAATGTGGGCGGCACCGCGTCGTTCTCATCTGATTACACACAAAGTGGCGCGGCCAGCTTTACCGCGACCAATGGCACGGTAACCTTCGGCGCCGGCAGTTCGACGGCAGTCGTAACGATCGATCCGTCAGCAGACACAACCGTCGAGCCTGACGAGACGGTCTCTCTAACCGTGACCTCCGGCACCGGCTACACCGTTGGCAGTCCGAGCAGTGCGAGCGGGACCATCACCAACGACGATACGGATGTCAGTGTGGCGGTATCGCCGGCTTCGGTAACTGAAGATGGAGCGACGAACCTCGTCTACACGTTCACGCGCGTCGGCGCTACCAGCAGTTCGCTGACGGTGAACTTCAACGTTGGCGGCACGGCGACCTTCGGTGTATCACCCGATGACTACACGCAGACAGGTGCCACCACCTTTACTACCAGCTCGGGTTCGGTGACGTTTGCACCGGGCAGTTCAACCGCCACGGTGACGGTCAATCCGGAAACCGACAGCACGGTCGAACCCGATGAAACCGTGGCGCTGACTCTGGCTGCGGGAACGGGCTACAACGTTGCTTCACCATCGTCAGCCACGGGTACGATCATTAATGACGACACGGACGTGAGCGTCGCTGTATCTCCGGCCTCAGTTGCTGAAGACGGAGCGACGAACCTGACCTATACGTTCAGCCGCGTGGGTGTGACTACTAACTCACTCACCGTGAACTTCTCGGTAGGTGGCTCAGCGGGCTTTGGATCCGATTACACCCAGAGCGGCGCGGCCAGCTTCACGCCGACGACTGGTACCGTAACGTTTAGCCCCGGCAGTTCGACGGCCGTCGTTACGATCGATCCGTCAGCTGACAGCACGGTCGAACCCGATGAGACAGTCGATCTCACGGTGACTGCGGGTGCGGGTTACAACGTCGGATCACCCAGCTCAGCGAGCGGCACAATCGTTAACGACGACACCGATGTCAGCGTTGCGGTTTCGCCGGCTTCGGTAAGTGAAGATGGCGCCACCAACCTGGTCTACACGTTCACTCGCGCTGGTGTTACCAGTGGCTCTCTGACGGTGAACTTCTCCGTCGGCGGCACTGCCACTTTTGGTGCTTCGCCGAATGACTACACTCAGACCGGCGCGGCCACCTTCACTACATCATCCGGCACGGTAACCTTTGGCCCGGGCAATTCGACGGCGACGGTAACCGTGAATCCGGAAGCGGATACCACGGTCGAACCCGACGAGACGGTCGATCTAACTCTGACCGCAGGCGCGGGCTATAACGTCGGATCACCCAGCTCAGCGAGCGGAACGATCACCAATGACGACACCGACGTCAGTATCGCCGTATCTCCGGCTTCAGTAGCTGAAGATGGCGCGACGAACCTCGTCTATACCTTCACTCGCAACGGCGTTACCAGTACGCCTTTGACGGTGAACTTCAATGTGGGCGGCACGGCCAACTTTGGATCGGATTACAGCCAGAGCGGTGCGGCCACCTTCGGTCCGGCATCCGGCACTGTGACTTTCGGTGCGGGTAATTCGACGGCGACCGTAACTGTCGATCCGACGGCTGATACGACCATAGAACCAGATGAGACGGTAAGTCTGACCTTGACCGCGGGCAGCGGCTACAACGTCAGCTCACCTTCATCGGCCACCGGAACAATTACCAACGACGATGCCGACGTAAGCGTTACGGTATCGCCCGCGGCAGTTGCTGAGGATGGGGCGACAAATCTCATCTACACGTTCACCCGAACCGGCTTCACAGCAGGTTCGTTGACGGTGAACTTCTCGGTGGGTGGCACGGCAACGTTTGGCGTTTCGCCTAACGACTACACGGTGAGCGGTGCGACGACCTTCACCACCACCACGGGTTCGGTAACGTTTGCTCCGGGTAGTTCGACGGCGCAAATAACAGTCGATCCCGAAACGGACACGACGGTCGAGCCTGATGAGACCGTGGTCATCACCCTGACGGCCGGCGCGAGTTACAACGCCGTCAGTCCTGATTCAGCGACCGGCACGATTCTCAACGACGACACGCTCGTCAGCGTTGTAGTTTCGCCGAGCTCAACGGCTGAAGGCGGTGCGCCGCTGGTGTACACATTCACGCGCACCGGCCCGACCACCTCTGCTCTGACCGTGAACTTCTCGGTCGGCGGCAGTGCCAGCTTCCCGGCTGACTATACGCAGAGCGGCGCCGCGAGCTTTGCGACGCCGAATGCTACGGTCACTTTTGGAGTGGGCAGTTCGACCGCGACTGTGACGGTGACTCCGCTTAGCGACTGTGTCGTCGAAGGCAACGAGACCGTTGATTTCACGGTGCAGCCAGGCACGGGTTACGGTGTGGGATCGCCGGCATCAGCCAGCGGCACGATTACCAATACGCCGGATTCGACTCCGCCGACCATCACGCTTATTCCGAATCTGAATAACGTGTTGTGGCCGCCGGATCACAGTTACCACAGCTTCACCGTGAGTGACTTTGTCGCCAGCGTGAATGACGGTTGTGACGGCGCGATTAGCGTCAGCAACGTCTACATCACCAAGATCACGAGCGATGAAGTCGAGAACGGAAATGGCGATGGCAATACGCTGAACGACATCGTCATCAGCGGCGATTGCAAGTCGTTCCAATTGAGGGCTGAACGTGATAGCAACGCGAACGGTCGGGTGTACACGATCTTCTTCGCCGTTAAAGATTCGGCCGGTAATGTCGGAACCGCTACGACGACAGTGGTCGTGCCGAAGAACTCGAATGAAACGGCCGTGGACAGTGGCCCGCATTACACGGTCAACAGTAGTTGTCCGTGAAGCGGAAGGGTGTAGGGCTTAGGGTGTTGGGTGTAGAGGTTCTTGAAGTTGCTGCCCCCTACTGCACCCTATCCCCTAACGGAAGTCGGAAGGGTGTAGGGCTTAGGGTGTTGGGTGTAGAGCTTCTTGAAGTTGCTACCCCCTGCACCCTGTCCCCTAACTTAAAGTGCGGACTTCGTATTACTTCAAAGAAGGAGTTAGTAAAATGAGAAACCTCCAACAGCATCTGATCAATTCGCGAACCTGCGTTGCCCTCATGTTCCTTGCCGTGCTCAGCGCGATTTGCGTGCTGGCGCCGCTTTCCCGTGCAACCGCGCCGTCGATAACCGTCAGTGTGGTCAATAACTCGCAGAAGGCGGTGAGCCATCTCTACCTCGCTTCGGCCGGTAGCGACAATTGGACGGGCGACCAGCTCAGCGGAGCAGTCGACGCCGGCGCCAATCAGAGCGTGAGCGTTACCTGGAGCGAGTCGACGGTGCAGTTAATCGCTGAGGACGAAGATGGCTGCTTCCTGAAAACTACGATCGATAATTCAGGCAGCCCCAGCTGGACCATCACCAACAGCACGACCAGGGACTGCGGATACTAATCTCAGGATGCAGTCGGCCGGGTGTTTCTCCATTCTCCCTTTGGGAGAAGGGTCGGGGATGAGGGCTTGGCGCGCGACCTGGATTTTCAAACAAGTTTGCGAGAGATGAATTCGCGTTGCGAATTCATCTCTCGCAGCTTTTTTGTGCTACCCCTTTCACCGACGGGGGTTAGTCCCTCACCCAACCCTCTCCCAGAGGGAGAGGGCCGCAAGGGCGGACATCGGTATCGTGTCAGTACCGGGAGCGTGCGGGGTCCCCGCGCGAGCATCTCGCTCGGGGTGCAGGATGCCAGCGGATCAAGAGGAACCCTTACTCGAATCACGAACGCCGCCACAAAAAGGCGGCTTGCCGCTCACAGTGCGGAAAGGCTTGCCTTTCCGGTAACTCGTTGAATGAGTCCGAGGCTACGTCTCGAATCGCAGGCGTAGCCTGTAGAGAATCCACGGTCCCACTCCGGTAAGGCGAGCCTTACCGCACTGGGCGGCGGCAAGCCGCAAATTCTCTTTCAAAGACTAATTGGACTGCCCCTCAATCTTATATGTGTGCTTTGCTTTGATCCACGGCCTTACGGCCGCGGCTACTCGATGACCCGGCTTCGGCGCTAGCCGTTATTGCCCTGACTGTGAGCCGGCCGCCCGTTTTTCCTAAAACCCCCAAGGGAAATTTTACGCAAATCTTAAAAAAGTGATTTTCTTTTGATTGCGCCTTTGTGTTATTCTGCCCCGCGTCCATCAGCTGGAATTCGTCCGCACGATTCGCACTTACATTTGTTCCTGGAGTCCCAATAGTGAAACAATCCAATTCCCTTATAGTGCAGTATAACGCTAGGCTTCTTACCGTTCTGGCGCTGTCTTTTGCGATCTTGACCACGCCGCTCGCCCAGATGTCGGCAGCAACAAGGCAGAGCTTAGAGGTCAGAGGCCAGAGGTCAGAGAAGGGAATTAGTCCGATTGCGACCGAGGGAGCGAAGTCTGCGGCATCTGACGTCTTCGCGAAGCCGCTCGCGGAGGCAAAGCCCGCAGTTCCGGAGGCCGTACCGGCCCCAGCGCCATTGCCTATGGCTCCTCCCCCCGTAGGAAGTGTGACGTCGAGTCTGACGGCGAGTCTGTTGACGGCAAATGGCGGCGTTGACGTCGATAACGATGGCAAGGCCGACCCGGGCGATACGATCGCCTACGTCTTGTCGGTGGCTAACACCAGCGGCGCGGCAGCTACGGGATTGGCGATTGCTAATCCGCTTGATTCACATACCACTCTGGTCGGTGGTTCACTCAACAGCACGCCGGTCGCTTTCGATCAATCAGTTTCACTTAATGAAGATGCGACGCTGGTCATCACCCTGCAAGGTCAGGATCCTGACGGCAGCAACTTGACCTTCAAGCAGGCCAACGTCGCGCACACCGTCTTTACCAATTTTCCCTCGAACCCGACCACGATAGCGACGGCCCACGGCACGATCGGCAATTTCGGTTCAGTGACTTGTGACGCGAACGGGATTTGCTCGCAGCAGGTGACTTACACTCCGGCGGCAAACTACAACGGCCCGGATAGTTTTACTTTTGTGTCCAACGACGGTACGGCGATTTCAAACGAGAACGGCACCATCAATATCACCGTCAATTCAGTCAACGACGCGCCGACGTTCACGGTGCCGGCCAGTAACCCGGGAGCGGTGAATGAAGACGCTGGCGCGACTACTGTTACCAATTACATTACCGGCATCCGGCCGGCGCAATCAGGGAATACGACCGAGGATACTCAGATCGTAGATTTTGTAGTCTCTAATGTGACGCACAGTGCGCTATTCACCGCGGGTGGACAGCCGACACTCACTATTTCGAACGGCGGCAATCCGCCGTATGGTGCAGGCGGCCTTAATGCGACGCTCACCTATACGCCTGCGCCGAATGCTAACGGTACTTCGGTAGTTACCTATCATCTTCACGATAATGGTGGGACGGCGTTTAGCGGCGTAAATATTTCGCCCGATCAGACATTTACCATCACGGTTACTGCTCTTAATGATGCTCCGGTCGCGGTCAACACCACAGCCACGGTTCAGGCCAACATGAAGATTACGGGTCTGGCTGTGCCGTTGACGACCGGCGGCGGAGTGACTGACCCCGACGTCACTAACTCAAACAACGATTCGCTTTCGGCCGACCGCACCTTTTTTACCGGCACTCCGCCAGTATTCACGGTGACGTCGGGCAGCATTGTGCCTGGCAGCGTAGGCGGCTCGACCGCCTGTGCCGCTACCGGAACCGTGTCTAACGTCAGTACCAGTGCGGGCACGTTTGATTACGATCCACCTCCCGGATTCAGCGGTACCTGTACTCTGATCTACACGATCACAGACAACGGCAATCCCGGAACCGCCACCAGCGCGGCGGCGAAGATTACTTTGACGATCAATGGGCCGGTGATCTGGTTTGTCGATCCCACTCGCGCCACCGACGGAAACGGCACGCTTTCCAACACCTCGGCTGCGGTCGGCGCTTTTAATAAGTTGTCTTCTGCGAACGCCAAGCTGGCCACCCTCGCGACGAATCAAAAAGTCTTTGTCTACACCGGCTCAACCCTAATCGGGGCCACTGAAGTGTTGGACTTGAAGGCTGCCAATGATTGGTTGGTTGGCCAGGGAACTCTGGGTTCGGGCCCTACTCCTTTTGATACTTTCTTTGGCATCACGCCTCCGAGTGGAACCATCGCGCGGCCGACACTAAGTACGACGGCCACTGGGGCGAATGCGGCTCGTCCGACCGTCCGCGGCACTGTCACTATGAGGGACAACACTCAGGTGACGGGCTTGAATATAGATGTTTCCGGAGCGGCCGCGGGCAGCAAGGGTATCTCCGGCATCTTTACCTCCGGGACGTCTTTAATTAAGGACGTGAGCGTGACGTCCGCGGCAGGTAATGCGGTCGACCTTTCCGGCACCCAGACAATTACCTACGAGACCTCCGATAATACCAACTCGCCTAATGTTATTACGTCGAGTACCGGCGGCGCAGTGTTGGTGTCGAGTTCGACCATCGGCGCGAATGGATTCAAGTTCAAGAGCGTCAGCACGGGTACCGGGGCGAGCGGGCCGACGCGGGGTATCTTCCTCAACGGCACCGGCGCTGGTCCCTTTACCATCACCGGCGACGGCTCGACCGCCAACTCCGGCGGTTTGATCCAACACACTGGCGGCACGCCCGGGACGCAAGTTCAGGGTGGGACCGGCGCAATTGACATTCAGGGCGGCAGCGGCACCTACAGCTTCAGTTTCATGAAAGTGCTCGCGCCCGGCGGCGACGGCATCTTCGTCTACAATTCACCCAGCAATATTTCGATCGTAAAGAGCACGGTAGATCACAACAATGCCGTCATCGGCAACGCGATCGGTCTTCGCTATCAAAACAGCTCGGGCACGGGCACGCTCACCCTCGATGGCGTTTTGTTTCAGAACAAGCAGGACGGGACCACTGCGGCCTGGGTGTCGTCGTGGGGTACCTCGATCATTAATTTTAATGTGCAGGACAGCAATACCGGTGACGCGTTCGACAGCAAGTACACAAACCTGTTTGGTAGCGGTATTGTGATCGGCGCCGGTGACGATGCCGGCTCTACTTCAAAGATCGTTTTCAATTGCTCGAACACTAAATTCGTAAACGCGCCCTCAAACGGGGTCAACGACCTCGAGATGACCTCGCAGCAAAACGCGACCCTGGTTCCCAACGTCAACAACAACACGTTTGACAAGGTGGGATTGCCCCTGTTTTCAGCGGGTGTAATTAATGTGAACACCCAGCAATCAGGACGGATCGGCGACGCCAGTAACAACGCTCTGTTTACCAATAACACCATCACCAACATCCAGAGCGGCCCCGGGCCCACGTTCGCGTATACAGCGGGCGGAACTAACGGCTATCTCGGAATCCGCATGGGCATTGACGGCAACGCGGGCGTCAACGACAAGATCAAGATCTTAAATAACACCATCCATACGCTGGCGCGCCAGGGCATCCTCGTCTCCGCGCGCGGAAGCCGCAACGATGTAAACGTTCTGATAAGTGGAAACAGTGTGGGCACGGCTGCCGACCCGGTGGCCACCTCGAACCGTCGTGGTATCGAACTGGAAATCCAGACCGCCGCTGTGATGAAGGTCCAGGTCCTAAATAATATCAGCATCGCCAGCGCAGGAACGAGCAACAGCAACTCCTCATTATCAATGCGCTCCGGCGCTAACGGCGCCGGTGATACCGGGACTCTCTCCGCCACGGTGAGTGGGAACACCATCAGCAATTCGAATGCGGCAAACACTGGAGGACGATTCAGGGCTGAGACTATAAGCGCGACCAGTGCGACCCTGTGCCTCGATTTATCCAACAACACTCTGGATAGCGCCGCTAAAGAGTTCAACCTGGTCCAAAACGGCGGCGCTATAGCCTTTCACAACAATGGCGGGAACACGGGCACGGTGACCAACTCGGGCGCTGTGACAGTGTCAAGCACTGCCGGTACTTGTACCCTGCCAACCCTCTCCATGTTCAAGCCGGAAGGATCGCAGCAGCTGCAGCAGTACTCTGCCCTCCTGAACGGCCCGACCGGAACCCTGGGCGAATCACCGCAGAACGCGGCGTCCTCGTCGTTGGCGCTTCTGGCCAACGCAAATTCTTCGAGCGATGTGCTTGCTTATGCTCGATCGGCAACTGCTCCCGGAGCATCTGTCGCGACCATCACCGAGGTTAACGAAACCCGTGCGGACAGCGCCGCGCAAATTGTGGATGCGACGCTCACGGCTGAAGCGAAGGTTGGCGCGGTTGATTCGTCAAGATCACCCGACGCCAGTCCGCGGAATTCTCTTTCGAGCTTCGTAAGCGCAATCACTTCGCTGATCGAACCGACGGCGCATGCCGAAGAAACTCGAACGACAGAGCGCACAAGTCAGCCGGCGGAAGTCAGCAGACTTAGCGAGTCGGCCGCGCACGTGAGGAGTGCCGGCACTGCTATCGACCACAGCTTCGCGGTGAAGGCCGCGACGTCAGACGTGCAATTGAATCACGCGCGCACGAACTCAAGATCGGCCGCTGGAAACTCGATACCGGCCTGGGCCGTGCCGCTTATGCCCACACCGGTCGGCCAGTTCCCGATTAATGGCACGGGCGCCGGACAGGGATTCCAATTGCCGGACGGCAAGACGATTACGATCACGTTCAAGGCCACGCTAAATAACCCACCGAACCTGAGTGGTCCGTCCAATCCGAAGGTGACGGCCCAGGCGACCCTAACCGGTGCGTTCACCGGCAATCCGCTCTTGAGCGACGACCCCTCGGTCGGCGGCACCACTGATCCAACGTCCACTAACGTTGATCTGTTTGATACCACCACGACGCTCGGCGCAGTTCCTGCGGCGGGCTCGTGGAATATCGGCCAGGCCGTCACCTTTACCGCGACCGTTGCGCCCAATCCGGCGAACGCGACCCCGATTACCGGCAACATCGTCTTTAAGGACAATGGAACGGCGATCGCCGCGTGCGGCGGAGCGAGCGGCGTCACGATTAGTTCGAGCCAGGCCCAGTGCGTTGTGACCTTTGGTTCCGGAGCGCACAGCGTCCAGGCCTTCTATAGCGGTGACGGTAATTACGAATGCTGTCAGGCTTTCAACGCTTCGAACACTCTGTCTCAAGGCGCCGTGAATCAGTCCGCCACGACGACGGCGGTTCAGACCAGCGGCAGCCCGTCGCTGGTCTCGCAGAGTGTGACCTTCACTGCGACGGTTACTTCGAATACTGGCTTCACCGGGCCACCCACCGGGAATGTTGATTTCTACGATGGATCTGTCTCGCCGGCGAATCTCATCTCCGGCTGTGGTGCGCAGGCTCTGAACGGTTCCGGAGTTGCCACTTGTACGACGTCGGCGCTGAACAACGCCGGTTCGCCGCACACTATCACGGCGCACTACAACGGCGATGCGAACTTCTTAGCCAGCCAGGGCACGGTTTCGCAAACTGTCGATAAATCGAATACGAACACGGCGCTGGTGGCGTCACCAGGGACTACAGTTGCGCCTGGAGTTGAGGTTACTTACACCGCGACTGTGACTTCATTGACCGCGGTCATCGGACCCCCGAACGGCACGGTGACCTTCAAGGACGGCGCCAGTACGATCGTTTGTACCGGCGGCAGCCAGACGCTCAACGGCAGCGGCGTGGCGACCTGCAAGTTCACTTATCCGGATACAGTCGGATCGCCGCACGACATTACGGCGGTTTACAACGGCGACGACAGTGGCGGCCGGTACATCGGCAGCACCTCGAACCACGTTTCGGAAACGGTGACTGCTTGCTCGAACCCGTACACCGTTACCAGCAACGCCGATACGAATACCGTGGGCACCTTGCGTTACGGCATCACTACCGGAGTCTGCGACGGCGGCGTGATCAACTTCGATAATTCGGTCGTCTCGCCGATCACTTTGACCGGGACGGCACTAACTGTCTCGAAGAACGTCACCATCAACGGACCTGGAGCATCGTCGCTCACAATTACTGGTAACAACGCGAGTCAGGTATTTCTTATTTCGCCAACATTCACGGTCACCATTACCGGCTTAACAATCACTGGCGGTAAGACCACCGGCACTAACGGCAGCACTGCCGACCCGGCGGCAGGTGGATCGGGTAACGACGCGCTCGGTGGCGCGATCTATAACAACGGCACCCTGACCTTAAGTAATGTGATCGTCAGCAGCAGCAATGCGACCGGCGGTGATGGTGCGACTGGCACAACCACGGGCGGCAACGGTGGCAACGGTCTCGGCGGCGCTATCTACAACGCCAGCATCCTGACCGTGACCAGCTCAACCATCAATGGCGGCACGGCCACTGGTGGCAAGGGCGGCGATTCCGCTGGCACAAACGGCAACGGCGGTAACGGCGAGGGTGGCGGTATCTTCAACGCCGGCACGCTCACCCTGGTCGATTCGACGGTAGCGGGCAATAGTGTGATCCGCGGAGCGGCAGGCGCTGGCGCCGGCACGGCTGGTCTCGGTGGTGCAGGTCGCGGCGGCGGCATTGCCCAGGAGGCAACAGCGTCGTCGGCGACTACGACGATTTGGCGCAGCACGATCAGTGGCAACTCGTCAGCCACTAATGGCGGCGGCATTTTCAATCTGGGCACCAATCCGAGCGTGGCCACATTGACGATCGGCAACAGCACGATCAGCGGCAACCATGCCAGCAATAGTGGCGGCGGCATCTTCAATAATGTAGGCACGGGCACCACCACCATTCAGAATTCGACCGTGACTAACAACACCGCGGACTTTATCAATGCTGGTCCCGGGGTTGGCGGCGGATTGCGAATTAACGCCGGCACGGTCATCTTGCAGAGCACGATCGTCGCGAAGAACTTCAAGGGCACCACTACGCCTGCCGACGACGACATCAATGGCGCGGTCGATGCCACCAGTTCCTTCAATCTGGTAGGGGTCGATACCGGCATGACGGGTATCACCGACGGCACTCTCAATAATCAAGTGGGCACGGCGGGCACCCCGATCGATCCGTTGTTGGGCGCGCTGGGGAATAATGGCGGGCCGACGCAGACGCACGCACTGCTCGACAGCAGTCCCGCTCTGGACAAGGGATCTAACTTCAGCGTTACCAAGCTCAATGGCGCGATCGATAACGTCGTAACGTCGGTAGTCGTGGCTGACGCGAGCAGCATCCCGTCGAGCGGCGTCACGATCCGCATTGAGACTGAACAGATGCTGGTGACCGGTAAGACTGGCAACACCCTGACGGTGACCAGAGGCGTCAACAGCACCACCGCAGCCAGTCACGCGGATACGACCGATGTCTTCCTGCTCGTAGATCAGCGCGTCTTTGTGCGGCCGATCGACTTTATCGCGGGACCTGGTCCCGGCGACGAGTCGGACATTGGTTCATTCGAGCGGCAGGTTCCTTCGCCGACAATCAGCAAGTCGTTTACGCCGGACACGATTCAGTCGGGCGGTACGTCGTTGGTCACGCTCACGTTGACCAATCCCAACGCGTTCGATCTGCACAACGCTTCGTTCACCGATACGCTGGTGAACATGAGCGCCTCCGGCGGCCCGGCGGCCGGGAGTTGCACGGGCGCAAGTTCAAACTCATTTGCGGCTGGTCAGACGGCACTGAGCTTTAGCGGCATAACCATTCCCGCGAGCAGTTTCTGCACGGTGACCTTTAATGTGACCAGTAGTACGCCAGGCGTCCATCCGAATACAACTTCCGGAGTGGCGACGACCGAGACGCCCTCCACCGGCAATCCGAGTGCGGCGGCGAACCTTACGGTGGCCGGAGCGCCGACGATCGCGAAAGCCTTTAATCCGACTTCGATAACGCCGGGCGGCACTTCGCAGGTGACTTTGACACTGGCGAATACGAACGCCTTCCCGTTGACGGCGGCGACTTTCAGCGACACGTTGGTGGGAATGAGCGCACTCGGCGGCAACGTCACCGGTACTTGTGGCGCGAGTCCGAGTACACTCAGTTCCGGTGACACGTCGCTCACCTTTACCGGCATTACCATCCCGGCTAGTGGCAGTTGCACTGTCATTTTCGACGTCACCAGCAACACGCAAGGTGTCCATCCGAATACGACCTCAGGTGTGAGTTCGGCCGAGACTCCGTCAGCCGGGCCGGTCAGTAATACTGCAAATCTGACGGTGGGCGCGAACACCATCGTCAAGGCGTTTAGTCCGCAGACCATTCAATCGGGCGGCACTTCGCAGGTGACGCTCACCTTGAGCAGTTCCAGTGCGACGCCCCAGACCAACGCCTTTTTCACCGACAACCTGGTGAATATGAGCGCCGTGGGGGGCGCGGCAACGGGAAGTTGCTCGGGCGCCAGTTCGAATACATTCGCCGCAAATCAAACCACTCTGAACTTCACCGGTATAGGTATCCCGGCGAACAGTGTTCCGTGCACGGTGATCTTTAATGTGAAGAGCAGCTCACCGGGAGTGAATCCGAATTCGACTACGGGGATCACTACGGACCAGACGCCAATCGGCGGCGGCAGCGCTCCGGTGGACTTGACGGTGCTCGCGGCGCCGACCATCAGCAAGAGCTTCGCTCCGGACAAGATTCAAACCGGCGGCAGTTCGACCGTGACGATCACGATAAGTAATTCGAACGCGACGCAACTGACCGGCGGCGCCTTCACGGACAATCTGGTCAACATGAGCGCCGTCGGCGGTGCGGTCACCGGGACCTGTGCTGCTACTCCGAACAGTCTGTCGGCGAACCAGACCGCGCTCAGCTTCAGCGGCATTACCATTCCGGCCAGCGATAGCTGCACAGTGATCTTCGATGTGAAGAGCAGTACCCCGGGTACGAATCCAAACTCCACTTCAGGTGTTACGACCAATGAAACGCCGGTAGCTGGAGCAGCCAGCGCTCCGGCCAACCTGTTGGTGTTCGATCCGCCATTGGTGCAGTCCATAGTCCGCGCGGACGTCAATCCGACCAGCGCCGCCAGCGTGAACTTTACGGTTACCTTCACCAAGGCGGTTAGCGGAGTCGATACTGTCGGCCCCTTCCCGGACTTCACTCTGACGACCAATGGTGTCTCGGGCGCGGCGATTACGGCAGTGAGCGGCGGTCCTACCATCTACACGGTGACCGTCGGCACGGGCACCGGCGATGGAAACATCAAGCTCAATGTGATCGATGACGATTCGATTGTGTCTACCGATGCCTTGCCGTTGCCTTTGGGCGGCGCGGGCGCCGGTAACGGCACCTTCACCACCGGGCAGGTTTATACGGTTGACCGATCCGATCCGTCAGTTACCTCGATAACCCGCGCTGGTTCGAATCCAACCAACGCGTCGACCGTTGATTTTTCGGTTAAGTTCAGCGAGCCCGTGAGCGGAGTTGATGCAGGCGACTTTGCGTTAACGACGACTGGCGTGGCGGGAACCAGCATCGGACCGGTGAATGGTTCCGGCACCGATTGGACCGTGACCGTCAACACCGGCAGCAACGACGGCACGATTAGACTCGACCTGATTGACAACGACACCATCATTGACGGAGTCGGCAAACCTCTGGGCGGAGTGGGAGCAGGCAACGGCAGCTTCACGACCGGCGAAATCTATGACATCGACAAGACCGCTCCGGTCGCGACGATTGATCAGGCAGTAGGCCAGACCGATCCGGTAACCGGGCAAACCGCAACCACGGTTATTAATTTTAAGGTGACTCTCAGCGAGTCGCTGACAACCCCGGCGGCCACCGGCAGCTTTACGAATAGCGATATTTCGGTTTCGGGAACGGCGGGCGCCACCCTGGCTAATATTACCGGCTCAGGTAATACCTACAATGTTGCCGTCACGGGCATGACTCAGAGCGGCACGGTGATCATCAACATCAATGCCGGAGTCTTTCAGGATGACGCGGGCAATCTGAACAGCGCCTCGACGATCGTCGACAATACTGTGACCTTCAACGCCGATAACTTCACGACGTTTGAAGTTAACTCAACGGCTGATCCGGGCGACGGCACCTGCGACCCGATCGGCACCGGAGACGGTTGTACTCTGCGCGAAGCAATCAATGCGGCAAATGCCGACGCCGGAGCAGAAACGATCACCTTCAACTCGACGGTGTTTGCCGCGCCTGGACCGTACACGATCAATCTGACCGGCGCGCTGCCTGATATCACGAGCGACATGACCATTAGTGGTCCGGGCGCGAAGGTATTGACCGTCAAGCGCAACACGGGCGGAAATTACCGCATCTTCACCGTTAGCGCTGGAGGCGTCAATCTGACTATTGATGGCTTGACCATCAACAATGGAAACGTTGTCGGCCTCGATGGTGGCGGCATTCTCTACAACGGCACAGGAACAGTTACCATCACCAACAGCGCCATCAGTGGCAACTCTACCGATGGTAGTGGTGGTGGTATTGCCGCTTCAGGTACGCTGAACATCACTAACAGTACTATCAGCGGCAACACCGCTCTACAGGGCGGCGGCGCTGTACTCGGCGGAACTTCGGCGAACATCTCCAACAGCACTATTAGCGGCAACACTGCTACCGGCAATGGTGGCGGCATCTTTACTAATTTTGCTGGTCTCACAGCTACAATCACCGACAGCACCATCACCTCTAACCGCGCTGACAACGACACCAACGGCACCGGCACTGGTGGTGGAGTATTTAGAAATGGCGGCACCGTAATCCTGCGCGGCAACATCGTGGCGGCCAACTACAACGACGCCAGCCCCAGCACCACGCCGGACGACATCGGCGGTACGATGGACGCCTCAAGCTCTTTCAACCTGATCGGCACGGGCGGCTCCGGCGGGTTGGTAGATGTCTCGAGCGACGCTGTCCACCAGAATCAGGTCGGAGTCGCCAGCCCCGGATTGAATCCGCTGGCCGACAACGGCGGACCGACGATGACTCACTCGCTGCAGTGCACCAGTCCGGCGATCGATAAAGGCAAGGCGTTTGGCCTGACCACCGATCAGCGCGGCGGCACGCGGCCGTTTGATTTTGCCGACTCGGTCTATCCGAATGCTGCCGGCGGTGACGGTTCGGACATTGGCGCTTACGAATCTCAGGCTGCCGGTGGTTGCTTGCCCACGGCAGTTCCGCCGAGTTCTCCGACTACGACTAACGAAGACACGCCGGTAGTCATTACTCTGACCGGCACCTACTCGCAGAACACCCCGCTGGCATTCAGCATCACCCAGAACCCGACGATTGGCGGGTTGGGAGCGATTAGCGCGCCAAATTGCACGTTCACTCTTTCGCAGACGTGCACCGCGACCGTGACTTACACGCCAAACCCGAATGCGAACGGTTCGGATTTGTTCAAGTTCAAGGTGAGTGCGGGCCCCGGAATCGATTCAGATCCGGCTGACGTGCCGGTGACCGTCACTGCAGTTAATGATCCGCCGACTTTCCTGCAGAGCGGAAACCAGACGGTCCTGGCGAACTCCGGACCTCAAAGCGTGCCGAACTTCATCACGACCTTCGCGCCCGGACCTGCGGATGAGTCAGGCCAAACGGTGCAGTTCAACGTCACAGGTAATACGAACCCGGGTTTATTCTCAGCGGCTCCGGCGGTTGACACGAGCGGCACGTTGACCTACACGCCGGCGACAAATACGAATGGCGTCGCGACAATTACCATCGTGGCACAGGACAACGGTGGCGGCAGCGACACTTCAGCGCCGCAGAACTTCAACATCACCGTAAACAGGTCGGGCACGACGACGAACCTCGCTTCGTCAATTAATCCGTCGTTTACAAATCAACTGGTGACCTTCACGGCCACGGTCACCTCCAATACCGCGATAGTTGGACCGCCGACGGGAACGGTCTCATTCTTCGACGGAGTCACTCCGTTGACCTGCTCGGGCGGCAATCAAACGCTCGATGGCGCCGGCAAGGCGACTTGCGATATTTCTACCTTGACGGCTGGCGGATCGCCGCATTCCATCAACGCGACCTACAACGGCGACGGCGCGTACCTAAGCAGTAACTCGAACACTGTTTCGCAGGTGGTGAAAGCGCCGCTGACGTTGATCGTCAATGACGTCGGCGATACTCCGGACGCCAGCCTCGACGGCATCTGCGCCGACAGTAACGGCAAGTGCACGTTGCGGGCGGCGATTCAGGAAGCCAACTTCGCGGCCAGCGATGACACCATCAACTTCAATCTGCCGGCCAACAGCACCATCAATCTGCTGACTGCTTTGCCGGCAATCGACGGGAACGTCGTGATCAATGGACCGGGCGCGAATACGCTTACCGTGCAACGCAGCACGGCGGGCGGCACGCCGGACTTCAGTGTCTTCACGATTAACAGCGGCAAGGTGGTGACCATCTCCGGATTGACCATTGCCAATGGGAAGTCCGCTTCTGGGGGTGGCGTCAGCAATAATGGGACACTCACTATTAACAACAGCACCATCAGCGGCAACTCTAGCTCTGGCACAGGTGGCGGCATCAGGAGCTTCGGGGTGTTTGCTCCGGTCACGCTCACCATCAACAACAGCACCATCAGTGGCAACTTTGCCTCTGCTGCCGGCGCAGGTGCCGGCATCCATAACGGCTGTAATACTTGTACGGCCACACTTACCATCAACAACAGCACCATCAGCGGCAACTCTGCTGGCACCGGTGTTGGCATTTACAACCAGCCGAATAATGGTACGGCCGCAGTTACCATCATCAACAGCACTATCAGCGGCAACATTCCCACGAATGCCGGCAATGTGGGCGTGGGCGGCATCCTCAGTGACACAAGTATCGGAATCGCAACCCTCAAACTAAGCAATACGATTGTGGCTGGCAATACGACTGGTGGTATGTCTGACATCACCGGCCCGGTTGATGCTTCCAGTTCGTTCAACCTGATCGGCGTTAATACCGGAATCACCGGCATCAGCAACGGAAGCAATGGCAATCAGATTGGCACTGCTGCATCGCCGATTAATCCGCGTCTCGCGCCGCTCGCTTTCAACGGCGGCACGACGCAGACGATGGCTTTACTGTCCGGCAGCCCGGCGCTCGATGCCGGCAGCAATACCATCGCGACGAATGCCGGACTGACCACGGATCAGCGCGGCGCCGGCTTCAATCGATTCATCGATGGAGTAGACGCCGACGCCATCGCGCAGGTGGATATCGGCGCCTTCGAAGCTCAAGTTTCAATCGAAGACATCACCGACAAGAGCACCAACGAAGACACGGCCCTGCCATCATTCAACTTCAAGGTGGCCGACGGCGGCGTCTCGAACTTCACGGTGACAGCGACGTCGAGCAATACGACGCTGGTGCCGAACGGCAACCTCAATGTCGGCGGCGCGGGCTCGACACGCTCGCTCTCCATTACTCCGGCCGCTAATCAAAACGGCACTACCACCATCACCGTTACCGTGGCAGGGACGATCGGCACGACTCCGGTGAGTATGACCGACACCTTCGTGCTGACCGTGAATGCGGTTAACGATGCGCCGACGTTCGCGCTGGCCGCGGGTCCGATAGTTAATGAGGACAGCGGACCGCAAACCATCGCGAGCCAGGCCGTGAACATCAGCGCCGGTCCGGCTGATGAGAGCGGGCAGACGGTGGCCTTCACGGTAAGCAATAACAACAACGGACTGTTCTCGGTTCAGCCGGCGATCAGTCCGAACGGCACGCTGACCTTCACGTCAGCGCCCGATGCCAACGGCTCAGCTACCGTTTCCGTTACGCTCAAGGACAACGGCGGCACCGCCAACGGCGGCATTGATACGTCAGTGACGCAGCAATTCACCATCACTGTGAATGCGGTCAATGACGCGCCGGTTAACACCGTACCGGTAACCACTCAGCAGGTCACCGAAAACAGCCCGCTCACATTCTCGCCGGCGAATGCGAACGCGATTTCGATCGCGGACGTCGATGCCGGCGGCGGTGCGATGCGTGAAACGCTGACGGCGACCAATGGCACCATCACGCTGGGCTCGACCGCAGGGTTGGCCTTCACAGTTGGCAACGGTACGGCCAACTCAACCATGACCTTCACCGGCACGATTGCCGCGGTCAACACCGCGTTGCAGGGAATGACCTTCAACCCGACGAATGGCTTCAGCGGCGCGGCGACGTTGACGATCGTCACCAACGATCAAGGCAACACCGGCAGCGGCGGCGCCTTGTCTGACACGGACGCGGTCAACATCAACGTGAACGACGGCGGAACGCTGCAACTCAGCGCGGCGACTTACACCGTCGGTGAGAACAGTGGGCCGGCGGTCATCACCATTACGCGAACCGGCGGCACGGCGGGAACGGCGACCGTCAAGATCGACACCAGCAATGGCACGGCTACAGCTGGATCCGATTACACGGCAGTTTCGCAGACCGTAACCTTCAATAACGGTGAGACCAGCAAGACGGTCAATGTTGCGATCACCGATGATCTGCTCAACGAACCCGATGAGACGGTCAACATCACCTTGAGCAATGCGGGCGGCAGTGGCGCACTCGGCACCCCGGCAACCGCAGTGCTCACGATTACCAACGACGACCCGGTGGGTGGCTACATCAAATTCAGCACGGCGAATTACAACGTGAGTGAAGGCGGAGTAGCGACCATCACGGTGCAACGCACGGGCACGCTGACGCAGGCGGTCACGATTGATTTCGCGACCACCGACAACAGCGATCCGGCCTCGTTCGTGCCGTGCGCGCCGACTCCGGGCAACACTCTGGCGACGTCGCGCTGCGACTTTGAGACTGCCCTTGGCCGCATAAGCTTTGCGGCGGGTGACGGCGCCGATAAGACGTTCACCGTCCTGACTCAGCAGGACAACTTCGTCGAAGGTCCTGAGACGCTCACGCTGACCCTGTCGAACCCGACCGGCGGCGCCGGCATTCTCGGATTGCCGACCGCGACGTTGACTATCAACGACGATCTGTCTGAGCCGGCAGCTAATCCGGTCGATGACACTGCAAACTTCGTCGAGAGCTTGTATCGCGACTTCCTGAATAGGCCGTCCGATCCTGGCGGCAAGGCGTTCTGGATCGCGAACATCGACAAGTGCAATAGCGCAGCGACGCGTCCGCCGAATTTGACTCAGGCGGAGTGCATCGCGGCCTTCCGCGTGAGCACGGCCCAGGCCTTCTTCCTGTCGGGTGAATACCAACAGACGGGCGGAACGGCTTATCTCACCAACAAGGTGGCCTTCGGTAGTCTGCCGAACTTCATTCGCTTCGAGAAGGATGCGCAGATGCTCGGCAAGGGTTATGTGTTCGGCGCACCGGGCGCCGACGCCGTGCTCGAGGCCAACAAGGTGGCGTACTTCGATGACTATGTCTCGCGCACCGAGTTCGTCAACACGTACGGTGGAGTTTCAAACCAGCAGTACGTCGAGACGCTTACCCAGAACACCGGCGTCATCTGGGGTGTGGGTGAGAAACAGCAACTGGTTGACGGATTGAATAACGCGACCGAGACTCGCGCTACGGTCTTGCGGAAGATCACTGAGAAACCGGACTTCCGTAACGCCGAGAGAGAGTCCATGTTCGTGCTGACGGAATACTTCGGTTTCCTGCGGCGCAATCCTGATCAGCCTGGCTTCAACTTCTGGCTCAATAAGCTGCATAGCGCCAACGGCAACGCCATGCAGGCCGAAATGGTCAGGGCCTTTGTTGAATCGCCTGAATACCGCCAGCGTTTTGGCCAATAGGTTGAATCGCGCGGCTTAATCCGAAGGCGCGAGTGACATACGCTCTCTCGCGCCTTTCTTTTTGTGACCGGGGCGGGTGGCTGGCCGTCTAGCTTCTTGACACTCTCGATCGTCGGTCCATATGATCGGTTGTTCGACTGAGTTCTGAATAATGTTTGGCGCGAGCATCGGCAGGGCAGGACAGCGAATCATTGATGCGATGGTGCGCTGGCTGGCGCGCGGGCACATCAACCCGAATATTCTGACTTTTGTAGGCGTGGCTATCAACGTCGGTGCGGGCCTGCTTTTCGGATTCGACCAGTTTTTCTGGGCCGGCATTGTCTTAATCGTTGCGAACCTTTTTGACATGCTCGACGGTCAGGTCGCGCGACTGTCGGGCAGGGTGACCAGCTTTGGCGGCTTCCTCGATTCATCGCTGGATCGATTGTCGGACATGGTGGTCTTCGTCGGTCTGATGGTGTTTTATGCTCGAGCCACCCCACATCATTCGACGCTCAACGTGTTCCTGGCCGGCGCCGGGCTGATGGGCTCCGTGATGGTGAGTTACGCCAGCGCGCGCGCCGAAAGCATGATCCCGAAATGCGACGTCGGTTTCCTGCGGCGGCCGGAACGCGTGGTGCTTTTTATCATCGGCGCGCTCTCGACGTGGCCCGGCTCGAATAATTATTTCGCTTATCGGATGCCCGCGGTGCTTTGGGTCCTGGCCATCGGTTCTTATTGGACATTTGCCCATCGCATGTATCACACTTGGACAGAGGTCAATCGGACTGAGACAAAAGTCGCCGCGGAAAAAAAGGTCGGCGGTCCTGACCAGCACGAGGTCATCGCTGAACCGAGTCTGGCCCACAAAGTGGGTTAATCCATAGACACAGAATTAGTAGAAACCCCGTTCGGGAAATTCTTGACTTCAAAGGCGCACTGGCTCTACTTTAGTTCCGCTTTTTCATTTCTTCAGAGGTTGCATCACTTGATTATCTGCCCTTCATGCGGCTCTGCCCTTTCAGTTGATCTTTGCCTCGGCTGTCCCTTCTGTGGCGCTCGGGCTATCGGTCCACCGTTGGCCAAAGCAGAACATGAGCTGCCGTCCTTTGGACGCGCCTCGCTCGCCTTCACCATCGGCTTTGCCATGTTTGCGACCTTTGTCGGTCTGTTGATTTCCGTGCTGGTTGAGAATAGAGCCTGGCCGCTCGGTTTTTGGAAAATTGTCACAGCCGGTGAAATTACCGCGTGGCGCATCAAGTGGGAGATTTTGTTCGTTTCCGTGGTCGCGTTGGTGGTGGCTGCCCGAATCGTGCGGAGTATCAGCCAGAACCGTTCGCGTTTTATTGGCCTGTTACCGGCGCAGATCGGTTTAGCCGGAGTGCTGACGGTGATCCTGATGGCCGTCGCGCTGATCGGAATCACGGTTCCCGAGCGGATGCGTCAACGGCAACTTGCGCTCGACGCGGGCCGCAGCGCCCGCCTCCATACAGCCCATCGTGCCTTGCTCGAGTATCGCGACCTGCACGGGACTTTTCCGACCGATCGGGACAGCTACATTAGAGAACTCCGTACAGTGCCCGATCCTGACGGTTCGATTGCCGAAGCGCTGCGTTATCTCGATCCAGCCGGATACAATTCGACCTCCACCCTGGCCGCGGCTAACCCCAAGAGCAAACCGATGGTGACGCGCGGAGTAGCGTTGCGAGATGCCAGGACGCCGGCGACGCCTGAAATGGGAAGCATTCCATTCACCAGTTACACTTTGACCTTGCCCAGCGAAAATCGTTGGTTTTCCTCAGACGAAGATCTGATCATGCAGGACGGCATAATCAAAAAGAAGTCCGAAGTCACCTCATCAACCTCGACGTCTTTGCGAAATCCATAATTACTAATGTCATTCCTGGGAAGATTCCGACGGAACAAAATTGATCCGGAGGTGCAGCGCCGCGCTGTCCTGCTGCAGAGCGGGCGCATCGGCGAAGCTACCATTCTCGGCATCAGTAGCGACGCCGAAGGCAATCAGCTCCTTTCCTTCTGCTACACAGTTGCCGGCGTTGATTATGAAACAGTGCAGCGCCTGGATGAAGAACAACTCGCTCGCAAGGACCACTATCTGCCGGGAGCCCGGGTCGCTCTCCGATTCGATCCGCGCCGGCCTGCAAATTCAGTCGTCGTCTAACGATTAGTCACAGTGCCGAGTGTCCGAGTTCTGATCGCCGGTTGTCATCGCTCAACAAAGAGTTTCAGACAGCGCCGAGTGACAAGTGAAGAGTTCTTCACGTAGTATTTCTCTCGTCACTTGTAACTCGTCATCACTCGTCACTGCATTTCGCGTGTTTCGCAAAATTCTAATTGCAAATCGAGGTGAGATTGCGATTCGCGTCATGCGCGCGTGTCGTGACTTGAATATTTCTCCCATCGCGATTTTTTCGGAAGCGGACTCCGGTTCATTGCACGTCCGATTGGCGGATGAAGCCTACTGCGTGGGCCCGCCGCCGTCGTCCGAAAGCTACCTTGATATCCCCGCGATCATCGATGCGGCCAGGCGATCAGGCGCCGAGGCTATTCACCCCGGCTATGGCTTCCTGGCTGAAAACGCCGAGTTTGCGCGCGCCGTCGGCGATGCCGGTTTGGTTTTCATCGGACCTCCGCCCGCAGCCATGGAAGTGATGGGCTCAAAAACCAGCGCGCGACGGGCGGCCATCGCCGCGGGCGCTCCCGTGGTGCCGGGAACCACCGAAGCTTTGGCGGGTTTTGAAGATGCGCGCGAGACATCGGCCCAAATCGGTTACCCCGTCATGTTGAAAGCTGCCGCCGGCGGCGGTGGGAAGGGAATGCGGCAAGTAACGGGCGAAGCAGATTTGCGCTCCGCCTTCGAAGCAGCCCAGTCTGAAGCCGCCTCCGCTTTTGGAAATTCCGAGGTGTACGTCGAGAAGATCGTCGAGAAACCACGTCACATCGAAATCCAGATCTTCGCGGATCAGCATGATAACTACGTGCATCTCGGCGAGCGCGAATGCTCGATTCAAAGGCGTCACCAGAAGGTGATTGAGGAGTGCCCGTCGCCGCTCAACAATGACGACTTACGACAACGGATGGGCGAGGCGGCAATCAAGATTGCCAGGAGCGTGAACTACGTGGGCGCCGGCACCGTTGAGTTCCTCTATTCGGACGTGACCCGTGATTTTTATTTTCTCGAGATGAACACTCGTCTCCAGGTCGAGCATCCGGTGACGGAATTAGTGACGGGGTTCGATCTGGTGCGCGAGCAGATCGCGGTGGCCGGGGGGGCGCCGCTGTCGTTTGCCCAGCGTGATGTTCGCTGGCAGGGGCACGCCATCGAATGTCGGGTTTACGCAGAAGATCCTGAGAACAATTTTCTGCCGTCGCCCGGGAAGATCACATTCCTGCGAGTGCCGGCCGGGCCGGGTATTCGCGATGACGGCGGCGTTGCCCAGGGCGACGAAGTTTCGATCTATTACGATCCGATGATTTCGAAACTCGCCGCCTGGGGCCGCACGCGCGCGGAAGCGATCGATCGAATGAGGCGCGCGCTCGACGAGTACGCGGTCGACGGAATCAGGACCACGCTGCCGTTCTTTCGCGAGGTCATTCGTGATCAGGAATTCATCGATGCCAGGCTTGATACGGGATTTATCGGCAGGTTCAACGA
>Ga0207686_10000286_pt1 | contig 37460 bp, 15 predicted proteins | sample KBSM24metaG_FD_184396 | JGI IMG/M metagenome (GOLD analysis project Ga0207686, IMG submission 184396) | Miscanthus rhizosphere microbial communities from Kellogg Biological Station, Michigan, USA - KBS M2-4 metaG (SPAdes) (version 2) | ecosystem: Host-associated > Plants > Roots > Rhizosphere >...
TTGCCAGTGCTTTATTGGCAAGCTCATTAAATAACGGCAATAACAATTGCACCAATGCAATAGCTAATGCAAAAGCAACAGTGCACAGAAAAAACGATTCGCCGAGAAACTGATATATTAATTGTTTTCTATCACTGCCTATCACTTTGCGAATGCCGATTTCTTTTGCACGCTTAACAGACCGTGCAATAGTAAGGTTCACAAAATTGATGCAGGCAATCAGCAACACAAACAATGCAATGCCTGAAAGTAAATATGAATACATCGGGTTGCTTGTGTTAGTTATACCATTACTTTCAGGCAGTTCAGTGTTCAAATGCATGTCAAGATATGGTTGCAAAAAATAGGTACCCATGGGAATATCATCAGGATTCCCGCCATCATTTTTCAGCATTTCATAAAAAGTTTGTTTTGCATCTTTAACATAAAAGCTTTGCATTTGTTTTTCCGTTGCTTGCTGTTTTACGTTATCATTCAATACTACAAAAGTGGTAAGGAAAGAATTAAACCAGTTATGGGTGTCTTTTGCATCAGCATCAGATACTTTGAAAGGCAGTAGGGCATCAAATTGAATAGAAGAATTTTGCGGGCAACGTTTTGCAACAGCCTTTACTTTGTAAGGAACAAAACCAGTATCTTCTTTTACCATCAGCACTTTGCCGACAGCATCGGTTGTGGCAAAAAATTTTTTTGCGGCATCTTCGCTCAATACAATGGAATGTGGTTCTGTTAAACAGGTTTCAGGGTTTCCGGATAATAAAGGGAATGTAAATACAGAAAAGAAATTTGAGTCAACATGTAACACTCCACCCTGCTCCTGCACTTCGGTTCCTTTTTTTATGTCTTCAGTTCCACCCTGCACACGAACAAAAGATTTTATTCCGGGAACATTTTGCGTAAACCTCGGTCCCTGTAAAAAACCTGTGGTGCCATTTAATTTGTTGCCGTTTGATTTTCTGGCAATACGGTAAATGTGGTTTACATTTTTATGAAATCTGTCAAAGCTTATTTCATCTTTTACATACAGCATAATAAGTAAGGCGCAGGCCAAACCGATACCTAAACCTGCAATATTGATGAAGGAATAAATCTTGTTTCGTGCAAGATTTCTGAATGCGATTTTGAAATAGTTTCTAAACATAAAAAGAAGATTTCTGATGCCTGATTTATTTATTCACGATTGACAATTCACCATTCACGTTTCTTACTCCGTTCTTAAACTCTTCACCGGGTTTGCTATTGCTGCTCTTATTGCCTGGAAACTTACTGTGAGTAATGCAATTAATAAAGCAGCGATGCCAGCAACAGGAAATACCCACCATGCAATATGAATTCTGTAAGCAAAATCTTCCAGCCATTTATTCATAGCCCACCAGCCAAGCGGAAAAGCGATAAATGCAGCAATGATCACAAGTACAAGAAATTCTTTTGACAATAGCCGCACGACACTACCAACACTTGCGCCCAACACTTTTCGAATTCCAATCTCTCTTGTTCTTCTTACAACAGTAAGAGTTGCTAAACCGAATAGCCCCATGCAAGCTATAAAAATGGAAAGCGCAGAAGCTATTTTTACAATTGTAGCTGTTCTTTTCTCCTGGCGGTATTGTGCAGCAACAGTTTCATCAAGAAAACGATATTCAAACTCCTGGTCAGGAGCTACCTGCTTCCAAACTTGATTTAATGTAGCCAGGTTTGCAGCCAGGTTGCCAGCCTTTAATCTCACAGAAATTCTTGGCTGCGGTGGAGCGTTAAAATTAATATCATTGATACGACGGAAAAAAGTATCTGGTTTTATCAGCATGGCAAGTGGTTGAACAGGGGTATGCAACGATTCATAATTAAAATCTTTTACCACGCCAATGATCTGTTGTTCTATTCTGCCCGGAAATTTTTTCCCTATTGCATCTTTCCATCCAAATAATTTTAGCATGGCTTCATTCACAATCATTGATGAAGTGTTATCAGCCGGGTTATCGGCAGAAAAGTCTCTGCCCTGCACCATCTGGATTCCCATTGTTTTTAAAAAGTAGGGATCAACGGAATTAAATTGAAAAGTCCTGTAAACATTTTTGTCATCGCTATAACCAATGTTGATCCATGGCGTCTCTGAAAAACTCATCAGGGATACTGTCGCTCCTATTACTTGTGGTTGTTTTAGTAATTCGTTTCGATACAACTCAGCCAGCTCCATGCCTTTTGCTCTTGGTTTATTAGTAGGAACAACAACGACTTGTTCTTTTTGATATCCAAGGTCTTTATTCTGCAAATAGTCCAATTGACCGCTGATCACAATAGTGCAGATGATCATTCCAATAGAAGTAACAAATTGTCCTGCGATCAAGCTCTTGCGAAGCAGGCCTGAATTATTTCCAAGCTTCAGTTTTCCTTTTAGAATTTCAACCGGTCTGAAACCCGAAAGAATAATAGCTGGATAAATACCGGCTATCAAACCGATCAATACTATTATAAGCAAACAATAACCGATAAACCCAAGATCGAATTGCAAACTAAGCTGACGATTTACTACCTGGTTAAATGGATTTACAAGCAATACTGCTAAACTAATTCCTATAATTACTGAAATAACTGTAAGTAAGATCGCCTCTCCCCAAAACTGCCTGATCAATTGCTGGCGTTCCGCTCCTAACACCTTTCGAACTCCAACTTCCATAGCTCTTGTTGCGGATCTGCCAACTGAAAGTGTAATAAAATTGACACAGGCCACAAGAAGAATAAGAATTCCTATAGTTAATAGTATATATGAATATTTTGGGTTACTTATAGGCTCGATGCCTGCTGGGATACTTGTATCAAGATGAATTTTTGTAATTGGCTGCAAGGTTACCATATACCCACCTTCCTTATAATCTTCCCCAAGATTTTGTTTAACCATGGAAGGAAATTTCTTTGCAAGTTTTTCTGCATCTATATTCTTTTTAAGCAAAACATAGGTTTCTGAACTTATATTGAACCAGGCTTTCATTGCCCGTTCGCTAAAAATAAATTTTGCATTGGAAAAAGGAATGAGAGCATTGTACTTGATACTGGATTCTTCAGGAGCCGATCTTACAATACCGGCAACTGAAAACATCACTTTTTCATTGCCCATTTGCATTTCAATATTTTTCCCAATTGCATTTTCTTTTCCGAAATATTTTTTTGCAGTATTTTCTGTAAGTAGAATTGAATTACTTGTTGGAAAAGGGTCTTCCTTATTGCCTTCAATAAATTTGAAATCGAAGATTCGAAAAAAACTAGAGTCAACCATTCGAACATCTTCACTGAAAGATTGCTCACCTATTTTTACAAGAGGTCCAAAACTATAAACACGACATGTTGATTCTATATCCGGAAAACTTCCCTGTAATGCGCCTGCGAGAGGCAAGGGAGTGACGATGTCAAGAATATCATCCATGTCTTTATTATGTTCCCTTACCCATGCCCTGTATATCCTGTCAGACTTACTATGAAACTTATCATAACTGAATTCACTACGAACAAACAACATGATCAATACACAACAGCATATGCCGATCGCCAGACCAAGAATATTAATGGTTGTATATCCTTTATTTCTCAAAAGATATCGCATCGCAACTTTTAAATAATTTCTGATCATAAAAATTATATTTATTCAGTTCTTAATGATTTGACGGGATTGGCAAGTGCCGCTTTTATTGCCTGGAAACTGATCGTTAATAATGCAATACCAATTGCAATAATTGCTGTTAACACAAAAACCAACCAGCTAATATTTGTTCTATATGCAAAATCCTGTAACCATTTATTCATTACAAACCAGGTGATAGGCGAAGCAATCACAATAGCTATAAACACAAGCTTTAAAAATTCTTTCGATAATAAACTGACCACATTTCCTACACTGGCTCCTAATACTTTTCTTACTCCAATTTCTTTTGTTCGTTGCTCAGCACTGAATGTGGCAAGACCAAACAATCCAAGACAAGAGATCAAAATAGCAATGATGGTAAAGTTTTGGACAATACCCGCCAACCGGTTATCCGCTTCATAGTTTTTTTGAAAATCTTCATTCAGAAAACTATACTCGAAAGGTTCATTAGGATCAAGCTGATGCCAGGTGTTCCTGATAGATTGCAACACACTCCCCATATTGTTTGTTTTTGCATGTGCGATCAGGTAATTGTATTGTGGTTGATTGTTCAATTGAAATCCGTAAGGCTCGATCGGGTTGTGTAGATCCACAAAATGAAAATCTCTTACTACACCGATGACTACCCATTTATAAGTTTGCCCTTGCCAGTCAATAGCAACATTTTTACCAATGGCATCAGCCGCATTTTTAAATCCCATTTTCTTTATCGCTTCTTCATTCAATATCATTCTGAAACTTGTATCTGCAGGAAACTCAGCCGAGAATAATCTGCCAGCAAGTGTCTTTATTCCCAGGGTTTGCAAAAAACTCTCATCCACCCAATTCATATACGTTCTCTTTGAAGTATTCATATTATCACCCTCTTTATAGATAGGCATATCGCTGGGGTTAAATATACCCGGGTAATAAAGAGTGCCACCGGCATTTTCTATCTGCGGGTTTTTCTTTATCTCTGTTTTCAATGCTGTGTAAATATTTTTTGATTCAGCGCTTCTTAATGGAATAACGATCTGTTGGTCTTTATTAAAGCCAAGATCCTTATTTCGTAAATAGTGCATTTGGTTATTGATGATAACCGATGCAACAATCAATCCTGCAGAGATCACAAATTGAAACACTACTAATCCTTTCCGAAGTGAATTGGCAGCAAGTGAATTACTGATCCTTCCTTTTAAAACTTTTACAGGCTGAAATGAGGAAAGATAAAAAGCAGGATAACTTCCGGCTAGCAATCCAGTTAATAAGGCCAGCAGAAAAAACCCTCCAAGTAGCATTCCATGTTCCTGGAAAGAAAAGGATATATCTTTAGCAGATAATCTTGAAAATAAGGGAAGCAATAATTTTGTAAAGATCAATGCAAAAACAAAAGCGATCATTGACATCATGATTGATTCGCCGATAAATTGACGTATCAGTGAACTTTTTTCTGCGCCCAATACTTTTCTTACCCCAACTTCAGCTGCACGTTTGGAAGAACGAGCTGTGGAAAGATTCATAAAATTGATACAGGCGATCAATAAAGTGAACAAGGCTATAGAACCAAGGATATATAAATAAGTGAGACTTCCTCCTGCCGTTACATTAGTTGTTGTATTTGCACGCAGGTGCACATCTTTGAGAGGAGTAAGAAATTGTTTCTTATAAAATCCCATTGCTTTCAGGCCTTCAGCGGCATGTTTGTCGATGAATGCAGGAAATTTCGCTTCCAGTTTTTTTGCATCCGCTCCTGGTTTTAATAAAAAATATGTATAGAACATATTATTGGAGGCGAGATCATTTCCTCTTTCAAAATAGACCCTGGCACTACCGGCTGATATAATGAACTCCGCGTCGATATGCGAAGGAGTTGCTGGTGGAAAAAAAACACCAGTTACCGTAAAACTTGAATCACCAATAGAGCTACTGCTTATTTGCAACAGTTTTCCGACCGCAGGCTCTTTCCCAAAGATCTTTGCAGCTATTTTGTCTGAAATAACGATCGTGTTTGGATTAACAAGCGCTGTTAACGGGTTACCTTCCTTGAACTTGTAAGTAAGCACCTGGAAAAAAGTGGAATCAGCCACATACCCTTTTGATTCATAAAAAGACTTTGTATTTCCATTCACTTCGGAATATTGGAAAAGTGTTTTGTCATCAGAAAACAACTTCATTAGTCTTGTTGATTTTTCGATCTCCGGGAATTCCATTTGCATGGCATTTGCCATTGGCGCAGGAGTATTCGCCATTCTCTCTTCTTTTCCTTCTTTTACGAAAATAGTTCCAAGCTGATAGATCCTCTTAACATTCTTATGGTAACTATCATAACTTAATTCATTATAGAGATACAGGGAAATGAGCATGCAACAGGTAAGACCTATTGCCAATCCAAAAACATTGATGAAAGAAAATACTTTATTCTTCTTCAGGTTTCTCCATGCCACTTTTAAATAATTCTTTACCATACCTTATGATTTATTGTGAACGTAAATTTTTAACCGGGTTTGTAATGCCCGCTTTTAGCGATTGGTATAAAACAGTAAGTACAGCGATCGTGATGATCATCAATATTGGCAAAACGAAAAACCAAATGCCGATCCCTATATGAAAAGCATAATCCTGCAGCCAGTTATTTACTAATATATATGCAACAGGCAGCGCTACAACACCCGCCATTAACACCAGTTTTAAATAATCTTTCGTGATCATACTGGTGATCTGGAATAAGGTAGCTCCCAATACTTTTCTAATGCTGATCTCTTTATTTCTTTTTGCAATAGTAAAAAGTGATAAGCCAAATAATCCAAGACATGCGATAATAATTGCAATTGCTGTAAACAGCCAAAGCACTGTTGCAAACAGTCTATCAGTTTTATACTGCGCATTGAATCGTTCATCTAAAAAGAAAAACCGGAAAGGACTTTGAGGATAATAAACGCTCCATTTCTGCTTAACAAAATCCATCAGAACAGGAAGGTTAGTAGTATTTAGTTTTAGCGAAAAATTTCCCAGGTTTTTTTCTTCCTCAGGATAGAAAACGATCGGGTCAAAACTATTTTGCAAAGATTCCTGGTGATAGTCTTTCACTACGCCGATCACTTTGCAATGAAACCCATCACCATTTATATATTGTCCTACGGCATCTTCGTTCTTGGTAAAACCAAAAACATTTACCGCCGTTTCATTAAGAATAATATTGACCAAAACATTTGTATCAACAGCAGGCCTGTCGTTTGTAAAACCTCTGCCGGCAACGATCTTTAATCCATAAGCATCAATGAATTTATTATCAACACCAAAGTTCCTGCAACGCTTTCCTGATTGTGAATTCTTCAAAGCGTAATCAGACGACCCACCAACTTCTGCTCCCGGCACTGAAGTAGATGTGGTCACGGATTGAATTGCCGGGTTTGCCGTCATATCATTAATAAATGAATTAAATGAAGGAATACTTGAGCTATCGGTGTTTGCTGTTTGCTGGACCACCAATGTTTGTTTTATGTTTACCCCGAGATCTCGGGTTTGCATGTAATGAAGCTGTTTGTAAAAGCCCAGGGCGCCTGTGATCAAAACGATCGCAGCAATGAATTGTAAAACCACTAATGATTTTCTTAAAAAATCCCTTCCTCCTTTTAATCCTGTTGCTCCTTGTGATGTTTTGATAGAATAAATTGGCTGGAAAGAAGAAAGAACAAATGTAGGATAAAAGGCTGCAAGCAATGTTCCCAACAAAAAAATTATAACTACAAATACCCAAAATCTCCAATCAGTAACTAGTAAACTGTTCAGGTCTTTTTCTACCAGATTGGAAAAAGCCGGAAGTGTAAGTCTGAAAACCAGGATACCGATCATTATCGCAATTATATTTAGAAAAAAAGATTCCGTTAAGAATTGGCGGACAAGCTGAAACTTTCCTGCGCCAACAACTTTTCTTATCCCAACTTCTTTCGAACGATCAAGAGAATGTGCTGTTGAAAGATTTACATAATTGATCCATGCAATAAAGAGTATGAACAAAGCGGCGATCCCAAGATATTTGAGATAAGAGAAATTTCCATTGCCTGCCATTTCATAGTCATACTTAGAACGAAGATGAATATCTTTTAAGGGCTGCAGGTAAAATGAATTCTGATAATCACGGGTTTTCATATCTGTACCCATGTATCGTTCGGCAAATGCGGGAAGCTTTGCCTCTAATGTTTTCGCATTGGTTCCGGGTTTTAATAATACATAAGTATAAAAGTCAGACCAGCCCCAGCTTGTATTTGCAGCTCCCTGTGTTAGCTGTATATATTTTTCATAGTTCAGTATAATATTGAACCGTATATGCGAATTAGCAGGAAGATCTTCCAGCACGGCTTTTACAACATAATCTTCATTGCGATAATGAAGCGGTTTCCCGATCGGGTCTTCGTTACCAAAATATTTTTTGGCTGTTTCTTCGGTTATTACAGCATCATTCAATTCTTTAAAGGCCGTTGCTGCATTTCCTTTTACAAAACCAAATGAAAATATATTAAACAATGAAGCATCTGCATAATAAAGCGTTCCGCCTTCTACGATCTTTTGATCTTTATATGTTACAATACCACCCTGCCTGCGAAAACGTGCCGCTTCTTCTATCTCCGGAAAATCTTTTTTTAATGCCGGTGCAACAGCAGGATAAGTAAACGCAAAAGTTTGCTCCTTGCCGCCTTTTTCTTTTGTCATCATAGGCACTCGATAGATCCTGTCCTTTTTTAGATGAGCATCATCGTAACTATATTCGAACCGCAGGTAATTTATTATTAATAAAAAAGCCGCAACACCTACAGATAAACCAAAAATGTTTATTGCTGAGAAAGTTTTGTTTTTCCAAAGACTTCTCCACGCAGTTTTAAAATAGTTTCTGATCATGGCTATATACTTTTATTCTGTTCTTAATGACTTTACCGGGTTTGCCAATGCTGCCCTGATCGTTCGAATACTTAATAATACAAGGGCTATTGCCAGCATACTGACCCCACAGGCAGCAAATACCCACCAACTCATATTAGTGCGATAAGCAAAGTCCTGCAGCCAGTTGCTCATTGCCAACCATGCCAGCGGCGTGGCAATAATAAATGCGATCAACACAAGGGTTAACAGGTCTTTTGATAATAATGAAACGATCTGCACCAGTGATGCGCCGAGAACTTTTCTTACTCCGATCTCTTTAGTTCTTGAGTTAGTAGTATAAATGACAAGACCTAATAAACCAAGACAACTTATAAAAATGCAAAGCCCTGCTGACCATTTTAATAATCTTGAAACATCCTGCTCCTTTTTATAGAATGCAGCGATCGCTTCATCAAAAAATTTATATTTAAAATCGGGATCTTCCGGATATAATTTCTTGAACTCTTTTTCAATTTTCCCTAACCCCGCTTTCCACATTCCCGGTGAACTTGCTTGCGATCTTAGCGCAATATGAATAGTATAGCTGTTATTGCGAGCACTTGCAAAAGCAAGCGGTTTTATCGGCTCATGAGTTGATTTTGTATGAAAATCTTTCAATACTCCAACAATCGGAACAAGTTTTTTATCCCGCTTCACAAATTTTCCAATTGCATCGGAAGACGAAGTGAATCCAAATGCTTTTGTAAAGGATTCATTAACTAAATATTCTTTCAATGTATCACTTTGCTCGGGAATTTTTCCTGCTATGAGCTTCAGCTTGTAGATATTGAAATACTCAGGGTCAGCATTCATCGTTTCCGTCATCAATTCAACTTCCTTTTTTCCATTGTCGACTTTTAATGTTGTGGACGAGGAACCCTGGTGTGCTGGCGAACTGCTTGCCAAGCTTACTCTTTCAACTTCTGGCATTTCTTTTATCTTTTCAAGTAATGCAAACCGCCTGCTATCTGGTTTATCTGAAAAGAAATTCCAAACTGTAGGGAAATAAACTATCGCATCTTTTTTATAACCAAGTTCTTTATTCAGAGAAAAATTGATCTGCTTGCTAACTACTAAAGTTGCAATGACAAGAAATTGTGCAATGACAAATTGTGTAACAGTTAGTGATTTTCTTAACCAGGCTTTCCTTGTTTTTGAAGTAGTGGCGTGTAATTGATTCTTTAAAACCGTAACAGGCTTAAATTTTGTCAGGATCAATGCGGGATAAAAACCAGATAAAGCCGTCATCACCAAAACAAGCATTAGAAGAAATATCCAGACATGTGGCTGATCGATCGAATTAAAATTTATTTCAGGAGGTATAAAATCACTGAAGATCTTTAGCAACCAGGGAAGAATAGCGATTGAAAGTACGGTTGCCAGTAAAGTAAGTATAAATGTTTCGGTGAGAAATTGAAATATCAATTCACGTTTCCCGCTGCCCAGGGTTTTTCTTATACCTACTTCTTTCGCTCTTTGTGCTGATTGTGCAGTTGTAAGATTGATAAAGTTGATACAACCAAGTAATAAAAGAAATAAAGCAACTGCCAATAACCCGTATAAAGTTGGTTTATGCGCCTGGCGACCAACATTGTCAAATGAACCATAATCAGCATTAAAATGAATATCGTTGATGGATTGTAACCGGTGTTTTGTATCATCCTTTTCTTGTTCCTTCTTATCCCTGTACTTTTCCCGAAGCATGGGAAACTGCGCATTTAATTGTTCAGGTTTTGTTCCCTCTTTTAATTTCACAAAACACTGGGAAACTGAATTTATACTTCCCCAATCGTTACCAAAATGATCTTTCAATCCGGTTACCATTACTGTTGCCAGTGAAATAAATTCTTTGAACCGGAAATCTGTTGCCTTTTCAGTTTGATCTTTTACAATACCTGAGACAGTTGTCTTAATACTGTCATCATAGGTTATTTGTTTACCAATAATATCGTTAGCCGGAAGATTTCCAAAATAGGTTTTAGCTCTTTCTTCAGTTAACACCACCTGGTATGGATCTTTTAATGCCGTTTGTTTTGAACCTGCCAGCCAATCCTGTTCAAATAATGAAAAATAAAATTCATCAGCAAAAATGATGTTTGTTTGTTTTTTAAATTCAACCGGTGATTGACTACCGGCAACAGGTATAGAAACTTTTGAATCATAATTAGTAACAAAATGAGTGACCGTCTCAATACCAGTTAGATCCGTTCTTACTGCTTTTGGCAATGGCATTGGCACGCCTGAATTTTTAAAAAATGCATCGCCGGGAAAAGTCATATCAGTAATCACTCTGTAGATCCTGTCATTATCTTTTCTGAATTTTTCAAAACTGAATTCAAACTGTACCAACAGGTAAATAACCAGCGCAGCGCTAATACCAATTGCTAACCCAGAAACATTAATCAGTGAAAAAACTTTTTGTTTCCAGAAATTCCTAATCGCAATTGTGAAATAGTTTTTCAGCATAATAAAATAATTTATTCCGTTCTCAATGACTTCGCTGGATTTGTTATCGCCGCTTTGATCGCCTGGAAGCTTACCGTTACTAATGCTATTAAGATCGCAGAAGCCCCGGCTATAAAAAATGAGGCCCATCCAATATTTATTCTGAATGCAAAATTTTCCAGCCATTTATGAATTCCCCAGTATGCTAATGGAACAGCAATAACTATGGCAATGCAAACCAATATGATAAAGTCTTTTGCCAGCATGGAAACAAGATTAGGTACAGAAGCGCCAAGTATTTTTCTTATTCCTATTTCCTTAACACGCTGTTGTGCAGCAAATGTTATTAGTCCCCATAGACCAAGACAGGATATCAGCATTGCTAATACAGAGAACATTTTGAAAAGACTGAATAATCTCATCTCAGATTTATAAAATGCATCCAGTTCCTGATCTAAAAAATTATATTCAAATATTCCATCAGTAAATATCTTTTTATAGCTTGTATTCATTTGACTGATCACGCCGGCTATGTCTGCGCCTGCTTGAATTTTGACTCCCACCTTATCTGCGAAAGGAATATACTGAGTGATCAAAGTGGGTTTGATCGCTTCATGTAAAGAACCAATATTAAAATCAGAAACTATCCCTGTTATTTCTGCATGCCATCCGTTCATACCGATCCAGAATCGTTTACCTAATGCTTCTTCATTTGATGCAAATCCAAGTTCCTTTACTAATGTCTCATTAACCACTGATTTGGGAAAACGCAGATTCTCCTGTATTGATCTTGATACAGCGCCGGTATCTGCAATTGTAAAAAATCTGCCTGCTATTAAATGCAACCCATAGACCTGGCAATATTTATCATCAGTCATAATAGTAGTTACCGACTTCAGATTTGGGTCTTCACGACCTATAAGACTCATCCTTGTACCCCAATGTCCTTCGCCGCTCGGAGGACTTGTTGAAAATGACCAATCTTTTATACCGGGAATAGTTTTTAACTCTGCGGCAAACAAATCTTTTTTTGCAATGCTACTTTGTTCAGGTATCTGCATCATTATAATATTGTCCTTATCAAAACCCAGATTTTTGTGACGCATATAATTCATTTGCTTTCCAATAAGCAATAGTCCTATGAGTAAACAAACGGAAATGCTGAATTGTGTTACTACCAATCCTTTTCTTAACAAAGGTGTTCCTTGGTTTGTATTTACAGAACCGGATTTTAACACAGCTGCTGGTTGAAATCTCGTAATGATCCATGCAGGATAGATGCCAGCCAATAAAGCAGTAAGAAAAATACCTGTCAATAAAGAGATCATTATCCCCGGAGAATTCCAAAGATCAAAAGAGATATCCTTACCGGTAAGATCATTTATATATGGTAATGCAAGCTTAGAAATAAAAATGCTTAGTACAGCAGCAAATAAAACCAACATCAATGCCTCACTGAGAAATTGTCTTATTAACTGAAAGCGTCCTGCACCAATTGATTTACGTACGCCAACTTCTTTTGCACGGGCAAGTGACTGTGCGGTGGAAAGATTTACAAAATTGATACAGGCCAATATCAACACTGCAAAACCAACGGCTCCAAAAAACCATAACCATTGTGTGTTGATAGCCTTAACCCATTCACCACCTCCGGCATATTTAGAATTGAAATGAACATCACTGAGTGGCTGTATTTCCGTTTCCACATGTGAATCTTTTCCCATCCATTTCTGGTTATTTAGAAATCTGTCATAGATACTTTTCAATCCTGCCTTAAGACCAGCTCCCGGCTTAGTTCCTTTGGGTAAAACAATAAATGTTGATCCTCCCGATACTGAACCATAATGCTTGGTACTGGTCATTAAATATTTTTCATTATCGGAAAACGAAAGCAACATTGATGCAGGCAAATGTGTGTTGCCGGGAAAATCTTTTATTACACTTCCCACTGTTATATTGAAGCTATCGTTATAGGTAAATGTTTTCCCAATGGGATCTTCATTGCCAAAGAATTTTTTGGCTGTCTCTTCTGTCAACACAGCCTGGTAAGGTTTTCTTAATGCTTCGTACGCATTCCCTTTTACAACTTTCACATCAAACACATCAAGAAATTCAGGATCGGTCATCATAACACGATCCTGTTTGAATCGTTTTGTAGGATTGATCTGAATTATTGACTGGAAAGGATGATGAACTTTTGTTACATACTCTAAACCGGGGATATCTTTTCGTATTTGATCAGCTAAAGGAAAAGGTGTTGAATAATGAAATTCCTTTTTACCAAAGTCCACCCATACCGTATTTAAACGATAAGTTCTATCCGCTTTGCTTTCATAAGCATCAAAGCTCAATTCATATTTTACAAATAATCCTATCAGCAAACAGACAGTAATACCTAATGTCAATCCAACAATGTGTAATGACGTGGTTAACTTTTGGCGGCTAAACCGGCGGAGTATGAATGGAATGTTTTTAAATATCATGACTATGTTTTTATTCTGTTCTTATTGATTTAATTGGGTTTGCTAATGCAGCCCGCAGGGCTTTATATCCTACAGTTATCCATGCAATGCTGGCAGAGGTCAGTATCGCAATTATAAAAACCCAGGCTCCTATCTCTATGCGGTAGGCAAAATCATTTAACCATGTATGCATCAAATACCAGGCTGCCGGCGCTGCCAGTATAAATGCAATGAATATAAGAATGGTAAATTCCTTTGAAAATAAATACACCAGGCTTTGAACACTTGCTCCCAACACTTTTCTTATGCCGACTTCTTTTGTTTTTTGAACGACAAGGAAAGAGACCAGGCCATATAAGCCAAGACAACTGATAAAGATTGCCAGTGCAGCATATACTTTATACAATAAGCTCAATCGTTGCTCCTGTTTATAGTAACGATTGATGCTTTCATTTAGAAAACTTGAGTTATATACATACTCAGGAAAATATTTATCCCAAATGACCTGTATTTCTTTATTACTTGCTAAAAGATTTTTACCTGAAAGTTTTATTCCAGCAGATTGATAATATTTTATTTTCGGTGAAATGGCTATCGGTGCAACCGCTTCACGTAAAGATTGCTGTTTAAAATCTTTTACAACTCCGACAACCGGCATTGGACGGCGACCTCCAAGTCTAAAAAGTTTCCCTATTGCATCTTGCGGACCTTTAAAACCGGTTTTCTTTACAAAAGTTTCATTCACTACATATTCCCGGCAAGTATCACTTGCTCCATAAAATCTACCCGCCATTAATTCCAAACCATAAGTAGTTGCATAATTTTCGTCACCAAACTTTAAGTTGACCTCAAAGCCTCTATCCTCCATTTTATCAAACGCAAAATTCGATGCCCATGTGTTTTCGCTGCTGGGTGCATCAAAGGCAAAGCTTACCTGCTTTACATCATTACGAGCCATCAATTCATTTTTAAAAGCTTTTAACCGTGAGTGGGTCGCACTATCGGCATTTAATTGCAGCATTAAAACCGATTCTTTATTAAACCCAAGATCAGCCGTGCGAATAAAATTCATCTGGCTTACTGCAATGATGGTAGCAATAATAAATATCTGGGAAAATGAAAATTGCAATACAACCAATGCTCTTCGCAACGAAATACTGCCAACCTTAGAAGTATTGATCTTATTTTTTATTGCTTCAACGGGTTTGAATTTACCCATTATAAAAGCAGGGTATATACCCGATAAGATCGTCGCAACGATCGCAATACTCAACATAAAAATAATGCTGCCCGCATTGAAAAGATTAAGTTCCCCTTGTGCTGAAGTAATACGTTTTACATACGGAAGTGCAAACCATGAAAGCCATGCGCCAATAATAACTGCGGTACTAACAACCAATGCAGCTTCGATAAATACTTGTGTTCTTAATTGGGTTTTACTGCTTCCCATTACTTTGCGAATGCCAACTTCTTTACTGCGTGTAATTGCAAGGGCTGTAGAAAGATTTACAAAATTTATACACGCCATCAGTATTACCAGTAGACCAACAAAGATCAATGTATACAAAGAAGTTTTGGTTGTGACATGATCCCCATTGTTCTCTAAACGATCATCAAAATGTATTTTCCTTAATGGCTGCAAAAAATGGGTACGGGTACTTTGCTTATTATCAGTGTTATATTTTTTTTCAAAGAGATTGAGCTGATCATTAATGGCAATTGTATTTTGCTGGTTGGGCAACAGCATATACACCTGGTGATTGCTGGTGTTAGATCCCCAATCGTTTATTGGCCAGTTACTGCTATCATGTGCAATAAATTCAACATAGGAAGCAATCATTTTAAAAGGGAAATCACTGTTTTGAGGTACATCTTCAAATATTGCTGCCACCTGCAGATCATGATCTGAATTATTAAGATTAATTCGCTTGCCAATTGCATTGTTCCAATTACCAAAATATTTCTCTGCAGTTGACCTGCTTAGAGCAACACTGCTTACATCTTTTAGCACATCCTTATTCCCCACTAAAAATTTTACTTCAAACATTTGCAACAACTCCGGCTCACCATAGAACATTCCGGTTTTCTCGTAAAATTTTTTGCCGGTAGCAGGAGCCGTATCAGTTTTAATTGTGACCTGTATCTCAGAATTCTGCATCAACTCCGTAAATGTGTATTGAGGAAAATCCTGTCGTAAATATTTTACCGAAGGAAAAGGAACGCCTGAAGTATAATGTTCTCCTTCAGCATCCACATCTTTAGTTACAACCTGATAAATATTTTTATAATTCTTTAAATGCTTATCGTAGCTGGTTTCATATTGTATCACCAGGAAAACAATAATGCATGCACCCAAAGCAACAGACAGCCCTAATATATTCAGCAAAGAATGTTTGCGATTCTTCACTAAACTTCTAAAAGCTGTTTTCAAATATGTTTGTAACATAATTCCTTAATTATTCTGTTCTCAAACTTTTTACTGGATTAGCAATAGCGGCTCTTATTGATTGAAAACTTATTGTTAGTATAGCAATAAGCATTGCCAGTACACCGGCTATCGCAAATACTGTCCAGTTTATATTTATTCTATAAGCAAAGTCCTGCAGCCATTTATCCGTAAGCCACCAGGCTATTGGTACTGCAATAAGAATAGCAATGAAAACCAGTTTCAAAAAATTCATGGCAAGCAACCTGATAATGCCACCAACATTTGCGCCCAATACCTTTCTCACACCGATCTCACGGGTACGTACCTGTGCCGTATAAGTAGCAAGGCCAAGTAATCCCAAACAAGAAATGAATATTGCAATTGTAGCAAATATGTTCAGCAGCAACTCGGTCTTCTCTTCCGATTTGTATAAGTTATTATATACCTCATCAAGAAAGTTGTATTCAAAAGAAAAATCTGGATTGTATTTTTTCCATTGACTTGCCAATGCAGCAATTGCTTTTGGTGCATCTTTTCCCGTAGTTTTTACATAAATCTTGTAGTAATCGTGCCGATTATAATAAAAAACGGCTGGTTCAATTTTTTGCCGCATTGAAGCAAAATGAAAATCTTTTACAACTCCAATGATCGTTCCCATTGTTTCCTGCAGCTTAAATCTTTTTCCGATCGGATCTTTTAATCGTGCTGCTTTTACAGCTGTTTCATTTAAAATAAAATGTGTGGAATCAGCGATCGTTCCGGTAAATACATCGCCCTCTTTCATCTGCATCTTAAAAAAAGAAATAAAATCTTTGTCAATACCCATAGGACTTAGCATCAGGGTTTCTCCATCTTGTTTTCCATCCCACCAGTTATTGCCGGTATGGCCGCCATATCGTATTATGTTTACACTTGCTGAAGTGACACCAGCAATCCCGGGTTGTTTTAAAAGATCCGCTTTCACAGCATCGTAATGTGCACCCATCTTTCTCATGCTGCAGGACAGCACATAACTTTTATCATAGCCCAATTGTTTTGAACGCATAAAAGACATTTGCTCTTTTATGATAATTGTTCCGGCTATCAATACAACAGAAAATGTAAATTGAACAACGACCAATGTTTTGCGAAACGTAGCATCATTTATCCTTGCAGAAATTTTTCCCTTCAATGCCTTGAGTGGTTCAAATGAAGAAAGTAATAATGCCGGATAGATACTTGAGATGATCAACGTACCGCAAACAGTGAATAGTATTATCTCCCAGATCCTGTAGTCGGTCAAATTAAGTATAAGCTCCTTTCCTGATATTTCATTGAACAAAGGCAATAAAACATAAACAAGACCCAATCCCAAAACAGTTGCAAAAAGAAAAAGTAATGTTGTTTCAATGATAAACTGAAAAAATAACTGCGCCCTGCCTGCACCAACAATTTTCCGCAGACTTACTTCTTTTGCACGCAACATTGAACGGGCAGTAGATAAGTTCACATAATTGATACAAGCAATAACAAGGATCAATATCGCTATTATAAAAAACATTCGAACGGTGGAATATCCGCCATCACTCCCGTCTGCCCTGTAAAGATGCATCTTACTGAGAGGCAGCAAAAGATAATCAGCATCTGTATCATCAGGTTTTATTTTTAAATGGATCTGCTTAAGCTTTTCTGTAAAACCATCAAATGAAAAGCCCGGCTTAAAAAGCAAAAAAGTATTATAACTAAACTGCATAAAATCATTCTCAAGATTTTTTCCTTCTTTATTATTTGCATACATATTACTTCCCAATAAACTCATCGGGAATAACATGTCTGCTCTAAAAGTTGAATTCTTTGGAAAATCATTTACAACTCCTGTGACCTTGAAATTCACTTTATCATCCGCAACTATCACTTTACCCATTGCCTCATCATTGCCAAAATATTTTTTTGCCATAGATTCTGTGATCACAACAGAGTTATCATCAGGAAAAGGATCTGAAGGATTCCCCTTAATTAAATTAAAATCGAAAACAGAAAACAATGATGGATCAGTAAAAAAATTATTCTGCTCGCTAAATACCTTGTCTTTGAATTTAAATAACTGGTAATAGTTGTTGTTAGTTATCCTAACGACATCTTCTACACCCGGAATTTCTTTTTGAGCGAGGACACCGATCGGTGCAGCAGTCACTGTCCATAGTTGACGACTGGGGCCAGTACCAACCATATTCTCTACCTTGTATATATTCTTTTCATTTTTATGAAATCTGTCATAACTGAATTCATCCTGCACCCATAAGAGAAGAAGTATGCCAACTGCTAACCCAACAGTAAGCCCTTTGATATTTATCAATGAATACAATTTGTGCCTCCAAAGATTTCTCCATGCTGTTTTAAAATAATTTTTGATCATAGCTATTGTTTATTCTGTTCTTAAACTTTTTACCGGATTTGTCAATGCAGCTTTTATTGCCTGGAAACTTATAGTGATCAATGCGATCACTGCCGCCAGTATGCCGGCTGCTAAAAACATCCACCATGGCATAGATATCCGATAAGCAAAATCCTCTAACCATTTATTCATAAAATACCAAGAAACAACAAACGCAGGGATCGCTGCAAAGGCAACCAGTTTTAAAAAATCTTTTGAAAGCAATGCAACAATTGTTGACGTGTCTGCGCCTAACACTTTTCTAATACCAATTTCTTTAAGCCGCTGCATTATCGCAAACGCAGAAAGACCAAACAAACCCAAACAAGCAATAAAAATGGCAAGAGATGCAAAAATTATAAGCAAAGTTTTTTGCTGTTGTTCTGCTTCATAAAGCCTCGTAAAGTTTTCATCGAGGAAAGTGTATTGGTAAGGTGTATCTGGAAGAAAATTTTTCCATGTTGTTTCTATTCTATCAAGAGCTGCCGGAATATTTGATCCGGAGATCTTGATCGATATTCTTCCATACGAACCTGCCCTTCTCGGAACCAATAAAACAAGTGGTGTAATTTTTTGATGCAATGACTCAAAATGAAAATCATTGAAAACACCTATCAGCTTTCCCCTTCGGCTACCGTAACCAAAATTTTTGCCTATTGCATCTTCGCTATTTTTAAAGCCAAGAACTTTTGCTGCTGCCTCATTGATGAGAAAAGCAGAAGTATCCAAACTATAATCTCTTGAAAATCCCCGGCCCGCTATGACCTTTATTCCATAAGTCGAAACAAAATCATAGTCTGCTGATACAAATTTTATATCGGCATTCACAGGAGCCAGAGTATCGGCTGATTCCATCCTCGCTCCATTCGCATCCAATAATCTTCCTGTAGGAATTCGGGAAGAACGTCCAACATTTTTTATATTTGAATTTGTCAACAGTTCATTCCTGAATGCTTCATACCTATCATTGAGCTGCGGACTATAAGGAAGAGTTATTATATGGTCTTTATCAAACCCTAATATTTTATTTTGCATATACCTCATTTGCCAGAAAACAATACCAGTAGCAATGATGAGAATAATAGAAATGGCAAACTGAAGAGTGACCAGCACTTTTCTGAATGAAATGCCACCCCCTGCTTTCAAAAAACCTTTTAAAACTTTTATTGGTTGAAATGAAGACATGAACAATGCCGGGTAAATTCCGGATATGATCCCTACAACAAAAGGTATCAGCAAAAGAGGAACAATGATCTGCCATTTCAATAAAATGTCGATCGTAAGATGTTGCCCTGAAATCTTGTTTAACCAGGGAAGGGTTAACCATGTAAGAGCAATTGCTAAAATCAATGACACATAGGAAACCAGGATTGATTCACTCAGAAACTGAAAAACGATCTCCTTTCTTTCAGCGCCAGCAACTTTCCGAATACCAATTTCTTTTGCTCTTAATGTTGATCTTGACGTTGAAAGATTCATATAATTGATACAGGCGATCAACAAAATGAAAAGGGCGATAGCTGAGAAAATATAAACCCGTTTGATATCACCATTTTCTTCTGCTTCGTAATCTGTATGCGATAGCAAATGGATATTTGTGAGTTTTTGAAGTCCCAGGTAAGTTCCCTGAGAAGGTTTAATTGTTGTGTACTCATCCCCCATATGCTTGTCAACAAAAGCAGGAAACTGTGCTTCTAATTTTTTGGGATTATAATGATTGGGCAACCTTATATAAGTAAAAAAAGAATTATTGCTCCAGTTGGTTCTCAGGTTTTCTGCTCCATATATTAATGTATCGTTTAGTGTGTTAAACGAAAGCATGATATCAGGATGAAAGTGAGTGTTAGAAGGAAAAGTTTTATAAACGCCTGTCACTTTAAAATCAAAATAGTTGCCCAGGTTAATACGGATCATTTTGTTCATAGGCTCGTCATTGCCAAAATACTTTTTGGCTATCTCTTCAGTCATCATTACCGTATATGGATCTGTTAAGGCTCTTTTCGGGTCTCCTTTTACTACATTGGCTTTAAAAAAATTGAAAAAATGATCGTCAGCAAACATCACATTCTCTTCATTAAACATTTTCTCTTCATACTTCATCGGTGTGGTGCCGTTAGTTAGCGTACGAGTTATATCCTCGATCTCTCCAAAATCATTCTTCAACAATGGCGCAAAAGGAGGAGAAATGGTACTCAGCGTAAGTGAAACCGATTTTGTCTGCGGGTTTAAAAAAGTTCTTGTAACCCGGTAAACCCTGTCTGCGTTGGGTTGATATTTATCATAGCTCAGCTCATTTAGAATATAAGTAAGGATCAGCATGCAGCAGGCCAATCCCACGGTTAATCCAAAAATATTTATGAAAGAAATGAACTTGTATTTTACAAGATTCCGGTAAGCTATTTTCAGATAATTTTTTATCATGACAATGTTTTTATTCTGTTCTTAATGATTTCACAGGATTAGCTAATGCCGCTTTTATTGCCTGGAAACTCACAGTGAGCAATGCAATTGCCAACGCAGCAATAATTGCAATACCAAATACCCACCAGCTGATGCTAACCCTGTATGGAAAATCTTTTAACCAACTATTCATTGCCCACCATGCAATGGGAAAAGCAATAAGAGAGGCGATCAGAACTAATACAAGGAAATTTTTAGACAACAAGCCAACAATATCAAAAGCATTTGCGCCTAATACTTTCCTTATACCTAATTCTTTTGTTCTTTGTTCTGCACTAAATGCGGCCAAACCAAATAAACCCATACATCCAACAACAATTGCCATGATCGTAAATATCCAAAGCAGGTCACTCAACTTCGTCTCTGCCTTATACATTGTCGCATAAGTTTCATCCATGAACTTATAATCTAAAGGAAAGCCGGGAACGAACTTGTCCCAGACATTACTTATATAAGCAATGGTGCTTTTAATATCAGCAGTTTTTAATTTTATGGCGACTGCAAATAACTCCTGCGGATAAATTTGAATTACAGACGCAGTAACCTTTTCATGAAGGCTTTTATAATGAAAATCCTCTACCACACCTATTACCTTTCCTCTTTTTACCTTGTTGAGTGTGTCTTTCGGAGACCATTTATCCCAACTTATTTTCTGCCCGATCGCTTTTTCCGGTGTACCAAAACCCCATTCTTTTACTGCAGTTTCATTGATGAGAAAACCTTCTTCTGCATCTGTCGCCATATCTTTTGAAAAATCCCTGCCGGCAATAATTCTTAGCCCCAACGTCTTTACATAATCATGATCTCCTATAAATACATTGGCAGAACGTTCCTTTTCGCCATCTGGGCCAGTGGTTTTAACTCCATCACCTGCATATAGATCACCAGGCAACCCATAACCAGAAGTAATTGAAACAATATTCGATGAACGTTTTAATTCTGATTTGAATGATTCTAATTTTTTTTCAAGGCTACCTCTTACCTGAAAATAAACTACTTGTTCTTTATTAAAACCAATATCTGTGTTGTTTAAAAACTGTGTTTGCCTGTAAACAATCGTTGTGGAAACGATCAGCAACACAGAAAGTGAAAACTGGATCACAACCAAAGCTTGTCTTAACCATGCACCCCCTCCACTGCCAATAAGCTTCATGTTCTTCAAAACTTTTATCGGTTGAAAACCCGATAACACTAAAGCGGGATAAATGCCTGCGATCATACCTATAACAATTCCCGCTGCTAATATTATTAAACCAAGAATTGGATCGGCAAATGGGTTAAACTCTATTGATTTACCCGTAAATTGATTTAGCAATGGAACAATAAGGAATGTAGCAACAATTGCGAATAGCATTGACAAAACTGAAAGCAGGATAGTTTCACCAATAAATTGTATAATAAGTTGTTTTCTTTCCGCTCCGATCACTTTTCTTACACCTATTTCTTTTGCCCTTCTGAATGATCTTGCTGTGGCAAGGTTTACAAAATTGAAACAGGCGATGACTAAAACAAATAAGGCGATAATGGTTAATGCTTTGACATAAGTTTGATTACCTCTAACAGCATTGTCATAAATAAAATCTGCAGATTTAAGATGAATATCATTTAAGGGTTGAAAAAAAGGAAGAAATGTAGAACCGGCCTGAGTCAATGTCGGGAATATTTCCTTCTTCATATATGCCTGGAGCTTATCCTGCAATTGTTGAACATTTGTTCCGGGCTTTAATTTCACATAAGTATAAAACTGGTGCCACGTCCACCTTTCCATTCTGTCTTTGGGAATACCTGTAGTTTGTAATGATACCAGGTAATGAAAATCTAAATGAAAATGATCAGGCAGTTTGGCAAGCACTCCTTTTACGGTCACTGTGTCCTTATCGATATAAAGTGATTTATTAATAGGGTCTTCATTACTAAAATACTTTTTTGCTAGTTCCTCGGTAAGAACAATAGTTTTAGGTTCAGTTAGTGCGGTAGCAGGATCTCCTTTACTAAATTTCAAAGGGAATATTTGAAAGAAAGAAGATTCAACAAACCAGCCCTTTTCCTCGTAATTTCTTTTTTCGCCGACTTCCATCAAAAATTTATCGATCGACATTAATATACGGGTCGTGGTATCAACTTCAGGATAGGTTCGTTCTAAAAAACTGGCAAATGCCGGTGCTGAAATAGCGGCATAGGTAATATTGTCATTATCTTTTCTCTGTTCATATATGCGGTAGACATTTTCTCCACCAGAGATCTTTTTATCATATTGCCATTCATCCCACACAAAAAGGCCGATCACTAAACAACCAATAATTCCAATAGTAAGACTTGAAATATTGATAATTGCAAACCCTTTATAACGTAATAAATTTCTAATCGCTGTTTTTAAATAGTTCTTAAACATGGTTATGTTTTAAAAGTTATTTAAGGTCCTTTTCCTAAAAATCCTTTTCTAATCCTCTAAATCATGGTTCTATTCACTTCTCAAAAGTTTGATCGGGTTCGTTCTTATAGCCTGCCATACTTTAATACCCGATGTGATCGCGGCAATAATAAATAATACAAGCACTGAATTTATCAATGTAGATGAAGCAATCCCTGCATTCACCGGAAAAACCATATCGAGTAAAAGTTTTGTAAGTGCATACCCGCCATAACAACCTATCGCAGCTCCAATAAGAAATATCCAGAAGTACCCGCGATTAACTAATAAAAGAATATGACCCGATCTTGCGCCAACAACTTTTCGCAGCGCTATCTCTTTCATTTTTTTAACGATAGTAAGCGAAACCAAGCCAAACAATCCTGTCGCAGTCAATAAAATTGAAATGATCGCAAACCAGAAAAATATTTTTGCAATACTGCTGGTTGTCTGGTAAGCTTCTTTCTTTATTTCATTTTGATAGAAACCGGTAAAAGGTTTCATAGGAAATATTTTTTTCCATGCATCTCTTGTTTTTGCATATACAAGCTCCAGGTCAGAGGCCTTGCTTTGAATAACGAGATATTGGTAACGGTTTTCCTTACCCAGTTTCATTACAACCGGCTCTTTAGGTTGAAACAGTTCATCAAGCTGAAAATCTTTTAATACGCCTACAACAGAATAATTCAGACTGTCTATAAAAATTGTTTTACCCAAAGCTTCTTTATTCTTCCATCCATAATTAGCGGCCAGGTTTTCAGTTATAAGGATCGACTTTATATAATCTCCTTCCATTTGTGCATCAAACGCTCTTCCCTCTGCCATCTTAAGATCCATTGTCTTAATATAATCCGGTCCCACTTCAAGTAAATTTGCTTCTCCTTTTTCTCCCCCCGCTTCGGTAATTATGTTTCGATAACCGTAACCAATATGACTCCGCGTACCTGCTAAAGCAGTAACCTGTGGGATAGCCGCTACCTCATTTCTGAAAGATGCAAATGCAGTGGTGTCTGTCACTATTGCACCAATAGTATTTTTAATATTATATCCGTAGTCATAATTTTTTTGAAACTCCGAGTTGCGGGCAAACCCAATTCCTGCAACAACAGTGATAATAGCAAAGCACAATTGCAATCCCAGCATGATCCTGGAAAACAAATTGGTGCCGCCAAATTTTACTGAGCCTCTGAAAATGGAAGTTGGATTAAAACGACTGATATAAAATGCAGGATATGCACCAGCCAGCAATGTAGTTAACAATACAGCACAACCAATAAAGATCATAAGACTTACATCATTAAAATAGTTTGCAGTAATATTAACACCATTGAACATTTGGTTGAATGTGGGGAACCAGAAACGATTTAAAACAACAGAAAGCAATACAGCAATGCATACAATAAAACAACATTCCATCAACAATTGAAAAACTAATTGACGATGCGAACTTCCCATTACTTTTCTCATTCCTATTTCTTTCAACCTCCTGTTAGCATGAGAAATGGTCGTGTTAGAAAAATTAAGGCAAGCAGAAAGAAAGATCAATAAGGCAAGAATAAATGGGCCATAAGCTGCTGAATCTTCCGGCCGGTCATATAAGTTATTAGATGGAATATCTCCTTGTATTGCATTTTCATGCAATGAAATAAGTTTGAAGCCCGAGGCTTTCCAATCCATCCTTGCTTTATTCTGTATCGGCAAATATTTATTAAATGATCTTGCAATTAAAGTAACATCTGACTTTTTAGGAATTCTGAAAAAAGCCGCATCAAGCATCCATGTCCAGTCATCCGCAGCTACCTTTGATCCGTCACCCTTTAAATAATTTTCAAAATTGGTAATGAATCCGAATTGTATGGTAGAGTTTACAGGTATATCTTTCAATACACCCGTTACAGTAAGAGGCATTGCAAAGTTGTCATCTGAATAAAAGATCAATGACTTTCCAAGTGGATCCTGTTTACCAAAATATTTTTTTGCAATTGCTTCAGTGATCAGTACGGAGCTTTTATCAGTTATATTATTCGAACCCGCAACAACCGGGAAATTAAACAGATCAAAAAAAGCAGGATCGGTAAAATGTGCCTGTTCGGCAAATGGCTCATTCTTATCATACTTTATATTCAGACCTCGGCTATCGTAACGTACTGCTTCTGCTATCCCGGCAAATTCACTCTGTGCCTGCTTTACAGCCGCCATTGGAAATATCCCTTTGACACCTTTTGCACCCGATTGAAATGTCAAAGCACGATAAACATTCTCCTGGTCTTTATGAAAATTATCAAAGCTGAAACAGTAACGATATGTCTGATACCCCCAAACCATTGCAGCAAGACCGACCGCCATTCCGAAAATATTAAGCAATGTATAGCCTTTGTAGCGCCACATGCTTCGAACAACGATCTTATAAATATTTTTAAGCATAAAATATGTTTTAGGTGGTGAACTCTAAGTTTTTATTTTATCAGCATTTGTAATTCTATTCATCGTCCCTTGCGTCGCACTCCTCTACGTTCAGTAATTCTATTCATCTTTTATCCACCCCAAGTTGAGTATTCACTTTTGTTGAACATCCGGCCCCCGCCAGCGGAGGACAATGAACATCCTCCTTTTACTCAATCTATGTTCACTCACCTAATTCGGAGAAATCCTTTTCTAATCCTTCAAATCATGGTTCTATTCCGTTCTCAAACTCTTTACCGGGTTCATCAATGCTGACCTTACCGAATGAAAGCCCACCGTTACCAATGCGATCAATATTGTAGCAACAGAAGCCGCAATAAATACCCATCCGTGCACAGGAATTCTAAACGCAAAATCCTGCAGCCATTGATTTCCTGCATACCATGCTAATGGAATAGCAATAAGAATAGCAATGCCGATCATCATTAAAAAATTTCTTGCTATCAACATTGTGATGCTTGTAATATTTGCACCGAGCACCCTTCGTATTCCTATTTCCTTTGTTCTTTGTACAGTAGTAAATGCAGCCAACCCAAATAAACCAAGGCATGCAAGCAATATGGCAAGTGTTGCAGCAACTGTAAACAATGTTGATGAACGTTGTTCACCAACATATAATTTATTATAATCTTCATCCAAAAAATGATAAGTAAATGGACGGTCAGGTATGCGTTGCTTCCACATCATTTCAAGCCGTCCCAATGTTGAACGCATATCTCTTCCATTGATGCGAACCATAAATGAACGTGAATAATCACGGCCAAGAAATAACACCATTGGGCCAATGGGTTCACGAAGACTGCTGAAATTAAAATCCTTTACTACTCCCACTATCGGTCCAGGAGATCCTTTATCAATTATTTTACCCAGAGATTGTTCGGGTGTCCATCCTATTTTATTAGCCAATGATTCATTGATAATATATGGTTGCCGGTAATTTGCATAATCATTTGCAGTATCCATTATCGCAAAATCAGATTGCTGAAAGTCGCGACCGGCAAGCAATTGCATCTTCATTGTTTTTGTAAAATCCAGGTCAACCGGCATTGCATTTAATGAAATTTCTTTTTTCCCGTTTTCATCTGTAACAGTTATACCATCGCCCCACTCGACAAATTCGGGTGTTTCATACGCCGCGGTCACTCCCTCAACTCCTGAAACTTGTGCAATTGCTTCTTTGATACTTTGAAAATTGTCCAGCATTTTTCCTCCAATAGGCAATACAGCAATATGTTCTTTATCATACCCAAGATTTTTCGTTTGCATAAAATTCATTTGCTGCAAAATGATAGCCGTATAGATGATCAGGAAAACTGAAATACTGAATTGGATCACTATCAAAGATTTTCGAAGTGTTCCGCTACCACCAGTAATTCGAAATCCCTTTTTTAAAACTCCCAGCACTTTTGTTCCCGACAATATCATGGCAGGATAAAAGCCGGCGAGAAAACTCACTGCTATTGCAAATAAGGCAAGTGAAACAATTGGAACAGCTTGTAATAATATTTCAGAAGTAAACTCTTTGCCAGTAATATTATTAAAATATGGAATTAAAAAAATACTTAGCGCCAATGCAAGAGCTGCCGAAAGAAAAGTAATAACGGTTGACTCACCAATGAACTGAAAGAATACCTGCTTCTTTGAGGCACCCAAAACTTTTCTCATTCCTATTTCATTTCCTCTGCCTGTTGATTGTGCAGTAGCAAGATTAGTATAATTAGCAGATGCAATGATCAATATCAGTATTGCAATGACGCCAAACATATATATATATGTCATATTTCCGTTTGGCTCAAATCCTGCCAATGATGATCTTAAGTGTACAGTTTTTAATGGTTCAAGATGATAAGTGAGATAATCATCCCCCTCCAGTTTTGCATCCGTTCTTACTTCGCTTGTTTTCATATATCCTGCAATTTGCTGTTGCAGTAATGGAATATCTTTTTTATCTCTTACAAGCAGATAAGTGATCCAGTTTGCTTCCCACCATTTTTCAGCTTTAACATAATTGCCCAGGTTGAAAAACTGGGTAACAAAATCAAATTTAATCTGTGAGTTCTGTGGCACATCTTCACAGATCGCAGACACTTTCATATCCTTTCCAAATACCGTTATTGTTTTATTGATCGCATCCCGATAACTATTACTCCCAAAATATTTTTTGGCCATCGATCTTGTCAATACAATTTTATCAGGGGCATCTAATGCCGACGAAGCATCACCTTCTTCCAGGTGAAAAGAAAATATCTTAAAGAGGGGCTGATCAGCAAAAAGAATTCGTTGTTCATCAAATATCTTTTCACCATACTTAATAATTCCATGACTGATGAAAGTCCTTGTGTATTCTTCTACGGGAGGAAATGTTCTTTTAAACTGGGGACCAACTTTAGTTCCTGTGGTTGCCGTTGTGTTTACCGTTCCGGCTCTCTTATATTCCATTGTAGCTCTTACGATCCGTTCTGCATTGGCATTGAATTTATCATAGCTTAACTCATGGTTAATAAATACACCTATCAACAGGCAAGCAGCAAGCCCGATCGTTAAACCGATTATATTAATACCCGAATAAAGTTTGTTTTTACCCAGGTTTCTGAAAGCGGTTTTTAAATAATTTTTAAACATATAATTATTAATTATTCAGATCGCAATGATTTCACAGGGTTAGCAAGTGCTGCTTTAATGGCCTGTGAGCTCACGGTGATCAATGTAATTACAATAGACAACAGAACTACTGAAACAAAAATGCCCAACCCAATACTGATCTTGTATTGATAACTTTTGAGCCATTCATTCATAAAATACCAGGCAACAGGAATAGCGATCGCACTGGCTATGAGCACCAGCATTACGAAATCTTTTGAAAGCAATTGCCATAAATTAATGACGCTGGCACCAAGCACTTTTCGTACGCCTATTTCTTTAACGCGTTGCTCTGCTGTGAAGGAAGCCAGGCCATAAAGCCCAAGGCAGGAAATAAAAATTGCCAGTATTGCTACTATTGCTGCGAGGTTGCCAACCAATTCCTCGTAATTAAATTTTTTGGCATATTGTTCATCAGCAAACTGGTATTCAAAAGGGAAAGCAGGATTGTATTTATCAAAGACAGGCTTCATAAGACTAATAGCTTTTGAAGCAGGCATGGCTGGATTCATACGTATATTAACATAGCTTACCCAGTCTTTATTAAATATAATGGTCAATGGAGAAATGGGACGGAAAGGTGATTGCATTTGTATATCCGGCACTACTCCTATTACTTTCATTGGCCTATCATTCCATTTCAGCATTTCACCAACAGGATTCTTAAGTCCCATACGTTTAACTGCTGCTTCGTTTAAAATAACGCCGTTTGAATCTGCAAAATCCCGGGAGAAATCCCTGCCTTCGATTATCCTGATCCCTAATGTTTGCGTGTAATCATAATCGGTGGAAATGGTAGAGAAAATAACCGATTTTTCTACCGGCTGACTGTTTTTCCATTCCCATCCGTTGTTATTACTGTATATCTGCGATGGTGGAGAATTACTTTTACATATTGAAACTGCAGCACCGGAATTCAATAATTCCTGTCGGAGAGCTTCATAATTTTTTTGGATATCACCCGACAAATTCACAGATATCAATCCTTTGTTATTAAATCCAATGGGCCTGTTTTTGCCATATTGTATTTGCTGGTAGATAACAATAGTTCCAATCATCAGTATCACTGAGCTTGCAAACTGTACAACCACTAATATCTTACGAGGTAAAGAACTGCTTCTACCTGCTTTAAAATTTCCTTTAAGTACACGAACAGGATTAAAAGAAGAAAGATAAAATGCAGGATAACTTCCAGCCAGTAAACCTGTAAGGATCGTAAATGCAATCATAATACTCCAAAAAATCGGGTTGGCTATTTGCAAGCTCATCGCTTTCTTAGTAAGATCATTAAAGAAGGGTAATGCAAATGTTACTAGCAGTAATGCCAGTAAGAATGCCAGTGTAGCGATCAACATAGATTCACTCAAAAATTGCCTGATCAGTTGTTTTTTTCCTGAGCCAACTGCTTTTCGTACACCAACTTCTTTTGCTCTTTTTTCTGAACGAGCTGTACTTAAATTCATAAAATTTATGCAGGCGATCAGCAGAACAACAAATCCCAGGATCCCAAACATCCTTACATACTTGATAAAGCCACCCGTGTTTTTGCCATCTTCAAAATCACTATACAGGCGCCATTTTGCCATCGGGTGAATGAACACTTCGGGCTTGATGGTCTTTAAAGCATTCTCATCTGTAAAATGTGCAATTACTACATCTTTGATTTTCGCATTTACGGTTTTTGGATTTGCGTTGTCATTTAATTGTACATAAACCGGCCATGAATTATTCCTCCAATTTGTTTTATGATATTGTTTGACCCACGAGTAGATACTTTCCTGCAACTGAAAAGGAATTAAATAATCAAAGCTGAGTGAACTGTTTTTAGGCTGCTTAGCAACTACAGCAGTAACTTTCAGATTGGTCGTGTTGTCCATCTTTATTATTTTCCCCACTGGATCTTCATCTCCAAAAAGGATATGGGCAGTTTCATCTGTCAATACAATAGAGTAAGGATCATGCAAAGGTTTCTTATCACCCTTCAGGATATTCATTGAAAACATGTCGATGGCTTCCTCACCAATAAAATGACCTGTTTTGCTTATTTTTTTTTCTCCAAAAACCAATGAATGCGGCTGGCCCCAATCACACATTGCCACTGCTTTCAAGTCAGGGTATTTAGTCTTCAATTCTTCGCCTATCGGAAAAGGCATTGCCTGTTGGCTACCACGCTTTCCATCAAAAGTCTGATGCATCATTACCTGGTACAGCGTATCATAATTTTTGAAATGCTTGTTCCCTGATACTTCATCGTATATCCAAAGCCCGATGATCATCGCTACTGCCATGCCTGAAGCAAGACCAACAATATTGAGCAAAGAATACACCTTGCTTTTTACCAGGTTGCGCCAAGCAACTTTGAAATAATTCTTTATCATAATTTTTTTTTATTCCGTTCTTAAACCTGCCTGCCGGCAGGCAGGCTTTTTACTTTATTATTCACTCCGTACGGAGTGACTTCACCGGATTAGAGACGCCAGCTTTTACAGCCTGTAATCCTATTGTGACAAATGCAACGATAACAGCTAACAAGCCTGCCACAATAAACACCCACCATCTAATTGAAATGCGATAAGCAAAATCCTGCAGCCATTTATTCATAAAATACCAGGCGAGTGGCGCTGCAATTAGCAATGCAATAACAACCAACTTTAAAAAGTCTTTAGATAATAATTTTACGATGCCGGGCAATGATGCACCCAGTACTTTTCTAATTCCAATTTCTTTAGTGCGATTAACAGCGGCCAATGCAGCAAGACCAAACAAACCAAGACAAGCAAGGAAAACAGAAATGCCACCGGCCCATCCAATGATATTGCTCCATTTTTTTTCTGCCTTATAAAAATTATCAAGGCTTTCATCAAGAAAACTGTATTTGAATGGAAGATCAGCTACAACTCCTCTCCATGCTTTTTGCATAGCAGCTAAAGCGGGTGCAGGGTTACCGGGTTTAACACGTACAAAAAATTTATACGGCTCATACTCTGCAAACTGGTGAAACATCTGTGGTTTTACTTCTTCTTTAAAGGGGCGGAAATTAAAATTCTTCACTACTCCAATTACAACCGGAGTTTTTGTTTCCATATATCCTTTTATTTGCTGACCAACGGCGTTCTCAACTGTCCATCCAAAATCCTTTACCATGGCTTCATTAACTATAACAGAAGTAACCGTATCGTCAGTGATTTTTGGATCAAAATTTCTTCCTGCCAGTAATTTCATTCTCATTAGGGAGATATAATCCGGGTCGATAAAATATTCGAACACGTCTTTGTGTGCCCCGTTATATTCAAATCCTGAACGGCTCCATCCTGTGCCCTCACCCAAACCAAGCTCGGCACTGGCGACGCCGGCAATATCAGTTCTTGAAATAAGAGTTTGTTTAAATAAAGGATAGATCTCTTTAGATTTAGTATCACTTGCATCTACAACAACAATATTCTCTTTATTGAAACCGGGATTCTTGCCACTCATATATTTCGTTTGCTGCAAAATGACCATTGTACAAATGATCAATCCTATTGATAAAGCAAACTGAACAGTGACGAGGGATTTTGTAAAAATATTTGAGCCATTTACTTTGATCTTACTCTTCAAAACTTCAATTGGTCTGAACCCTGATAATATTAATGCAGGGTAACTACCAGCCAGCAAACCCACAAGCAATGTTAGTCCGGCAAGCATCCACGATATTTCAGGATATAATGAAAAAGAAAATTGCAGCTCACGTCCTGAAAGTTGATTGAAATAAGGAAGTAAAAGTTTTACCAGTAATAAAGCAATGACTAATGACAAAACGCTTAGAAGGATCGCTTCCGCTAAAAACTGTATAATCAAATGTTTCCTTTCACTACCAATTACTTTCCTAACACCAACTTCTTTGGCTCTTCTTGCAGAACGACCAATAGCTAACGTAGTAAAATTGATACAGGCAATTAATAAAACTCCTGCTGCAATACTTAATAAGATCCAGATCGTTTTTGGATTAACTTGTTCGATAGAACCGCCAAATATTTTTGTATCTGTATGTCCTGACCTTAGTGGTTGCAAACCAAATCGAACAGGCGGGTTATTCCCTTCCCATTTATACCCTCTATCTTTTAACTCTTTTTCATCCCCTGGATAATATTTATGCCGGAATGCTCCGAGTTTCTGAACATCGTTTACCAAGCCACTGCCATCGTTCAACTGAACATAAGTAATATATGATGACCTGTTCCAGTTGTTAACTCCTCTTTTGCCCGACTTAGTTGTTTCCATGTAATTGAAATTGCCAAGCAGGTCAAATTGAATAGAAGAATTGGCAGGAATATCTTCAGCCACCGCAGTTACCGTAAATGGAACAAATGATTCTTCAATTTTTATTTCGATCGTACGGCCAACAACATTATCTGTTCCAAAAAGTTCTTTCGCTTTTGATCTTGTTATAACAAGGTTTTGCAATTCTTTTAATGCACCTTGCGGAGTTCCATATTTTAACGGAAAAGAAAAAATTGTAAAAAGAGATGGATCGGCATAAGAAACATTCATACGTCTTACGGCTCCATCAACCTTTATAAAACTTTCACCCCAGCCATCACGCAAACGAACATAATCTGCCACATCCGGCAGATCAGCTTTCATTGCGGGACCCAGCGGAGATGGCATATACACATCACCCCCGGCTTCACGACCATCCATAGCATCGGTCCAACGATAGACACGATAAATATTATTTGCATTGTTATGAAATCGATCAAAGCTGAATTCATTCACTGCATACAAAAGAAATAATGAAAAACAAGCAAGACCAATTGACAAGCCTGATATGTTGATAAACGAAAGGATCTTTTGCCGACTAAGATTGCGTACTGCGATCTTAAAATAATGTTTTAGCATGGCGTTGATTTTTTGGTTGTCATCGTTCAGTAATTCTATTTATCGTCCCTTGCGACGCTCCGTTCATCTTTTTCTTCTTTACTCAACATTTGCGTCGCAGTTTACCCTGATCTTGTCGAAGGGGTCGCACTCCTGTACTTTCTGTTCTCTATTCATCTTACTACTCAATTGTCACCCTGAGCATAGCGAAGGGCTATTCAACTTTTTTCTCTCTGATTTCACAGATTCCCACAGAAATTAATCTGTGAAAATCCGTGTCATCTGTGAGAACTATTATTTAAACGCAAGACTAATTCTGCCACCAGATGATCTTACTTTCACCGATACACCACCACCATTTAATTTTCCTTCCAGCTGATCATCTTCGATCTTTCCATTAAAATTTCCCAACTGATCTGTTTTGATTTTTCCTCCAGACAGATCAAGATCAACACCTTTATCTTTCGGAAGCTGTAGATCAATATGTCCACCGGAATTTGAAACTTTTACATACTTCCCTAATTCCTTTATTTCAATATCAATACCGCCTCCACTGTTTGAGGCTTCCAAACTGCAGGCAAGATCATAAAGATGAATACTGCCGCCAGATGTATGCGTAATTAATTCACCACTTATATTTCTTCCATTAACACTTCCACCACTTGTTGTAGCTCTTATATCGCCTTTCAGATCTTTTAAATTCAGCGAGCCACCTGAAGTGCTGAGACGAAGTTTTCCATCACAATTGCTGGCTTCGATGCTGCCGCCGCTGGTTGAAAGGTCAATATCATCTCTTGAATTTGCAAGATGTATGCTTCCGCCTGAGGTCCTTCCATCTATATTGCCGCCTACATTATCTATATTCAAACTGCCACCGCTGGTTGAAAACTTTTGTTCGCCTGTTAAATTGGTTAAATTGATGCTGCCGCCGCTTGTTGACAGGTCAGTAGAAACATTTTTCAATACAAAAACCTTAAAAGAAATACTCAAACCTTTTTTCCAATCCATATTTCTTTGTTTTGGTCTTGCAATAGCGGACAATTTATTATTGCTTACAGATACTGTGAGGTCATAATCTTCTAATCGTTTTGTTATTTCTTCCTTTGAAATTTCATTTTTGCCGTTATTCCCAGAAATGTATACTTCAACCTTTGTTTCAGCGGCCGAGTTTACTCCTGTTACAGAAATACTGCCGCCAGATGTTTGCACTTCTGTGCTTTTTACTGATTCATTGCCTAATGACTTTGTCATGTAAGGCTCTTTGTTTTGCGCAATGACAGAAAAGCTGATGGCAATAACAAGGTTTAATAGAAAAAGCTTTCTCATAATTGGTTTTTTTTAAATTTTGAATTATTCAGTTCTTAATGATTTTATAGGATTAGCAAGAGCCGCCTTCATAGCCTGGGAACCTACCGTTAATAATGCAATAACCATGGCAGTAAAAACAGCGACTCCAAACATCCACCAGTGAAGATCGATCCGGTACGCAAAACTTTGCAACCATTTATTCATTGCATAATAACCAACCGGTGTTGCCAATAAGGTCCCCAATAAAACAGGACGCAGCAGGTCTTTTGATAATAGAAAACAAATATTTTGAATTGAAGAGCCGAGCACTTTTCGTACGCCGATCTCTTTTGTTCTTTTTATTGCCGTATAAGAAGCTAAACCAAATAAGCCAAGACATGCAATAAAAATTGCAATGGCAGAAAAAATACCCAATACGGCCTGTTGCTTTACTTCTGTTTTATAATGCCGGTCAAATTGTTCATCTAAAAAATTATATTCAAAGGGATAATCAGGAGCAGCCGCCGTATATACTTTTTTGATATTGGCAATGGTTGATTGCAGCCGGTCTGTTTTTAATTTGATCAATGCTAAACGCCTGTCCCTGCCTGGCGAAATGACCAACGGGCCAATCGGATCCTTCAACGAAACATAATGATAATCTTCCACCACCCCGACTATTGTCCTGCGAAGACTGTCTCTTGAAACATTTTTTATCCATTTACCAACGGCCTGCTCGGGAGTATAGCCGAGTTTATTTGCAGCATTGCGATTGATCAGTACTGATTGTTCAGGGTCTGTGGTGAAACTTTCTGAAAGATCTCTTCCTGCAATTATTTTTAATCCCAATGTTTTTACAAAGTCAAGATCTGTGAATTCAGTACTGAACAACATCTTATCATCAGGTTTTGCTTCCGACTCAAAAGAATAACCATCGTGAAAACCTCCGGGCTCTCCGGACATTAATGACACACTGCTTACTGCAGGAATACTTAACAGCTCATTTTTAAATTGCTTTTTCTTCGCAGAAATGCTCATGTTATCAAATCGTACGATCATTGATTGTTCTTTGTTAAAGCCAAGGTCAGTATTACGCAGGTAATTCATCTGGCTCATAATAACAATAACGCTTACGATCAGCAGCACGGATATTCCAAATTGAAAAACAACCAGGGCTTTTCTAAAGAAAACTCCTTTCAAACCAGTTTTTAATTTCCCTTTTAAAGATTCGATCGGTGTAAATGAAGAAAGTAAAAATGCAGGATAGCTTCCGGCTAATAATCCAACAATTATTATTACCACAATTATAAAACCATATACTCGTGCATCATTCCAGAAAGAAGGTAACTGGTAGCCTAATAAATTAGTGTAAGCAGGCATCAAAATTTTTACAAGACCAAATGAAAGTATGGAAGCAACAGTGGCAAACAAAATAGATTCCATCATGAACTGGCTTACCAGTTGTTTTCGAACAGCTCCTAAAACCTTCCGCAATCCTACTTCTTTTGACCTATCTGTAGCTCTTGCAGTAGCAAGATTGATAAAATTGATACATGCAATAAGCAGGATCAAAATGGCAATAGACATAAAAATGTACACCATCTTTTTATAGCCATGCTTCACATTATCCAAAGCATCGGTAGAAAAATAGACATCCTTCAGTGGCTGAATAGTAAGCCCCATTTTAAATCCTGCCCTGGCATAGTACTCTCCCAGATATTTTTCCATGAAAGAAGGAAATTGTGTCGATAATTGCTTTGGATCTACTGCAGGGTTTAATTGAACATAAGTGAACAATCCGTTATTAGGCCATTGAGTGAACCACTCTGGTTGTATGGGACGATACAATTCTAATGGTATAACCATATCGAATTGTAAATGAGAATTCAAAGGCACGTCTGCAGCTATCCCGGTTACTTTTAATTGCTGTTGCTTATTAAACTCAAGGGTCTTTCCTATAGGATCTTCATTACCAAAATATTTTTTAGCTGCAGTCTCGGTTAAGACAATACTATTAGGGTCTTTTAATACAGTAGCTGTATCGCCTTTGACAAGGTGAAAATCAAAAAAATTAAAGAAGTTTTTGTCGGTCAGGTAAATATTCGTTTCATTGAATGAAATGTTATTGTAACTGATAAGGTCATTATCCCTCATTATCCTCATTTGCTTTTGAATTGCATCAGGATAATCATTTACTAAAGCGGGCCCGTATGGAGGAGACAAATAAGGTATCTCACGTCTTTCACCATTATTATTACCAACCCGCATTACCCTGTAAATATTCTTTCCGTTCTTATGAAAATTGTCATAACTCAATTCATTCATGATAAAAAGGAAGATCATCAGGCAACAAGTAATGCCGACGGTCAGCCCCAATATATTTATAACTGAAAATACCTTCTGTTTTTTCAGATGCTTAATGGATAATAATAAATAGTTTTTGATCATCACAATAATTTTTATTCAGTTCTTAGTGATTTTATCGGGTTTGCAATTGCAGCTTTCATTGTATTCAGGCTAACGACAACTAATGCCAATAAAATAATAAGTAGTCCCACAGCTCCGAACAACCAAATGCTGATAGTAATACGATCAGGATATTTTTCCAGCCAATTATTCATAAACCACCATGCAAGGGGTGTTGCAATAACAAATGCGATCCCGACGAGTTTTAAAAAATCTTTAGAAATAAGCAGCAACAACTGTTGCAAAGTTGCACCCATCACTTTGCGAATACCGATCTCACGAATACGTTTTTCAATAGTAAACGATGCCAGGCCTGCAAGCCCGATACAACAAATAAAAATGGCGAGCCCTGCAAATATGTTGGTGATCCTGCTGATCAGGTCTTCCGTTAAAAATTTCTTTCCGAATTCTTCATCGACAAATTTGTAATCGAATGGAACAGCAGGATTATATTTAGTAAATACCTTTTCAATTACTTTTAATGCCTGTTGAGGTTTTACTGAAGACTTAAGCCTGATGTTGATTGAATTGGAATTCCTGGGATCAAAATAAACAAGCATTGGATCCACTGCCTTAAATGGCGATTCCATAACGATATT